>Ga0154020_10001025_pt1 | contig 34569 bp, 31 predicted proteins | sample Klosneuvirus_201_FD_109709 | JGI IMG/M metagenome (GOLD analysis project Ga0154020, IMG submission 109709) | Active sludge microbial communities from wastewater, Klosterneuburg, Austria - Klosneuvirus_20160825_MG | ecosystem: Engineered > WWTP > Aerobic digester > Activated sludge | place...
CGTTGATTTTTGTACCACCGACGTCGGCGGTGGATGAGAGTTCCGGTCAGGAAATCGCCCCGTCCAGAAATGTAAACTCCACAGGTTTTTTAGGGTGAGCGAGCAGAGCAACGGGGCTTAGCTGCGGAATGGTGATCATTGGTACAGTGTGACCACAGTCGAAATTAGTGACAATGGGGTAGGGGCGTTTGCCTACCATCTCCCGAATCAGCTCATCATAGCCGAATGCAGCTCCCTGTGGATTATAGACTTCGGGTTTACTGAAAATCAGCCCTTTGATCTCGTCAAATACTCCGATCAACGAGAGTTGTTGCAAGGCACGTTCTGTCCGGCTGTGCGGCGCATCCATGTCTTCAAGCAACAAGATCTTTCCCGAAAAATCCGGCCAATAGCCCGTACCCGCCGCACAGAGTATGGTGTTGAGATTAAATGCAAGAATTTCGCCTTTTGCTTCACCGGCGTTTAAGATCTTCCAACCCTCGTTTTTTTTCCATTCCCGCGTCTTCGTCTGCCAGTCGCCATTTTGCCAATTGCGCATGTGATTGCTCCACTGCGCCGGGGCATGAACCGACCGCGGCCCTGTTTGATGACCCGAAACGGCCTCCAGAAACCATTCTGTGCTTTCCTGGATACCGTCAGGCCAGTCGCCGAACCAGCACATGACAGCCGGCCCGTAAAAGGTCCGAAGCCCCGAAAATTTCAAAATGGCCGCGTGCAGCGACGTGACATCGCTGTAGCCACAAATGGGCTTTCGGCTTTGTCGAATCGCGGCGAAATCCAGCCAGGGAATCATGCTTGATGAGTTGTTCCCGCCGATCGTCGAAATCAAACCATGAACAGCCGGATCGAGAACCAATTCCATGAATTCCTGTGCACGGGCCTGTGGACTAGCGGAGCGATAGCCTTCGCTAGCCCGTCGCTCGGTTAAGGTTCCGAGTTTGACTTTGAAACCACATTTTTCGAGGTTTTTGACACCGTTGACGAAAAGCTCCTCTCCATCCTTGTATGAGGGTGATGACGGTGTGAACACGCCGAGCGTTTGTCCGGACTGGAGGCGTTTAGGTTTGATTAGTTCAGTAGATTTTGCAGAGGTCGTTACCTTCATAGGTCACTCTCTTTTGTGGATTGCATTTTTGCTGCTTGAGTGTTGAGCGATAACTTACTGTTTATATGGAATATTATCCACACTATTCGAACTAGCTAAAGTTGACCAGAGATTCCGCCGATAGGGTGAGTGTTCGTGAATAGGTGTATGCGCTTACGGCGCGCGATGTGCCACTTCAATGACTAATGGGTTTGATTGCATGATGGTCAAGTCGCAAAATCTTCTGTTGAATTTGTTCGGCGTGCTCGTTTTGAATTCCTTAATTCTCTCCTGTGCGAGCGACGTAGGGGGCTTTCAGGGCGCCAGTCGCAAAGACAAGGAAGAGGATTCGAAGGAAGAAAGTGCCGAGAAAAAAACCGACGAACCAGCAGAGGTCGCTGGAGCTTTCTTGTCCTGCGTCGTTGGGGTATCGGATTCGGTCGTCCAGCCGGGTCAGACTGGGGTTGGGTGCGGTGTTTATTCACCTGATGGAAATAAGTTGGTTGCCCCTACGCTGGTGTTTAAGGGGGAAATACTCAATGCCGGCAAAACGCCCGTTAGTGTTGCGAGTCGAACACCGGGGCCGAACGAAGATTACCATTATATCGCAAGTGTCAGCAGCGAGACGGTCGCGACTGGCTGGGCTGGCATGCGCGTTGAGAAGTTAGGCTCAAACCAAAAACGTGACTTTGATCCGGTTCTTTTGAGCAGGGCGCAGAGCTTTTCAGATTGCAATCCGAATTGCGGACTTCGAGCAGCTCCGGTGGTTTCAGAAAAAGGGAGCTGGGCAATGTATGGCATAGTGCCAGCAGGAACTTCAGGCGATGTCGCGGTGAGGTTGGACGCCGGATTAGCGGTTCTCGGCAGCGGTAGTACCGCGAGTGAAGTGGCAGCGAGTCTTAGAAGCTCCATGGGTGGGTTTGCCACTGCTGCTGTCGGATATGTTGATAAAAGCCGATCGTTGACCCAGACGCCGCAATGGATGGGGAAGGAAAATTCCTGTTCTACGATAGCGGGATCGCTGCCATTCCGTGACTTCGGTAAAACAGCGGTGTTTTCCGTCAGATTACTGAAAGACAAGGACCCGATGACCGGTAAGCTTCTGCATTTGCTTGTTGTCGTCGATAAGGGCGATCGCTACGTCAATGACCTGGCTGCGTTAACTTCGTCGTCGACTCACCCGGTTTGCGCGGCGGTCCTCGCGGAGCCTCCCCCAAAGACATCAAATTCTAACGGGTCGATGCTCACCAAATAGCTTTACAACCTAAGCTTCATCGTTGGTGCAAATGAACCTATTTGGCGTTGCACCAGCATTCCTTTGCGACTAATCTCCTGCATAGTCGTTACCCAAATGATTTCTATTTTCGAAATTGCTTTGCAGGATGTGTCATGCAGCAAGTTTTATTTGGAGTTTTATTTAAAGGTCTATGTACGGGGGCTCTGCGTCTTTCATTGCCAGTCTGTTTAGTGTTTTTCGGAATTCTGGTCCCGGACGCTGTTGCAGCAGATTTCGATTCCCGTGGTGATTCGCATAAGAGCGAATCTGATGAATCTGAGCCGAGGATCGAACGCACGGGAACTTCCCTGACAATCACCTGGCAGGATACCTCGGCTGGAGCATGGCAACTTCGTGATGACAACGGTTTGACCTGCGCCAGTGGTGCAATCGCGCCAGGTGAAAACAGACTGCATTTTCCGAAGACCGCCATACCGGCCAACCTCCGTTTAGTCCTGGCGCGGGAAGGGCAGCCCGACAGGATGTACCCCATTGCCGGAACGCAGACCATAAGCCAGCTGAAAAAGCCAAGTAATGCGACCGTTATCTACCAGGTTCCTGTTCGCACGCATTTTGCTCGCAATTCCGATTTCAACAGCACCGGAAAGCTTTCCGATTTGACCGACAGCCGGCTGGCGGAGATCAAGGCACTTGGTAATGAGTACATTTGGCTTACCGGAGTTTTAGAACATTCAACTGTGGCCAACATGGATCCCGACGTCGTAAAGGGTGACGCGGGAAGCTACTACGCTATCACTGACAATTGGGATGTCTCTCAACAGATCGGGACGATCATTGACTTCAAAATGGCCGTAGCGCGCGCCCACGCGGCCGGACTGCGGGTGATCATTGATTTTGTAGCGAATCATACGGCGCGGGTTCATCGGACTGATGTGACCTGCAAGGAGCAAATGGATTTCGGACGTAGCGATTACAAAAATCAATTTTTTTACCAGGGCAACAACTACTACTACGTACAGAATTCGACCTTTAGTCCACCACCCCGCAATGGAACGCCGGGTGTCGATGGTATCTTTGATACCGATATTTTTAGTGCCGGCTTGCAGTATGAGACTCCTGCAAAAGTAACAGGTAATGACATACGCTCGGCCTCTCCCGATATCAGTGACTGGTTCGAGACAGTTAAATTGAATTATGGGTTCGATATTGATAGCCGAAAGGGATTTTATAACCCAAGACCACGCACCTGGGATCAGATGGTTGATGTGGCTAAATACTGGATGATGCATGGAGTCGATGGGTTTCGCGTTGATTTTGCGCATGCGGTCCCCATGGAGTTCTGGCGGCATTTTGCGAACGAATTGAAACGGCTGAACCCCGAGGTTTTTTTGCTCGCAGAAGCCTATGAAAAAGATGAACGCATGAAAATCCCGGGATTTTCGTATCAGGCGATGCTCTCTGCGGGTTTCGATAGCGTTTATAATTCAGAGCAATACTGGTCCCTCCGTCAACAGGCCATTCATCCGGGGGACATGCGCGCGGCAAATCCGGCCTGGACACCTGCGCATGACGAAGCCAATCAGGCCAAGGGGTATTTGTTTACCCACTACATGGAAAACCATGACGAAATACGGCTCGCAGCCAGAGTGTTTTCGCCCTGGGTCGGAGATCGTGCCCAGCGCGCGAATCTGGGACTGACCTACGCTGCATACTCGGCACTGCTGCCGGGGCACTTTTTGATGCACGGTGGGCAAGAGGTTGGTGAGGATGCATCGGTTTTCGGACACTATGCCGGTGATAATGGCAGAACTTCCATTTTTGATTTCGTCTATCAGCCCTACACCCGCCATTGGCTTTATGAGCAGCGACCAGGGTGGATGGTTGCCTTTCGTGATCGCTACGAAAAACTCCTGACACTGAAAAATCGCTCACCATTTAATCTGCCCCACTCACGCAGTAAGCCGTCATATATCGACCTCGATGGTGCCAACTGGACCAAAGATCAGAGTAAATGGATTGGTGCCTATATTCGGTATAGCAGCGATCGAAGTGGGAATCAGAATGGCAAGGGTAACGCCTGGTTGGTGGTTACAAACAGCGATCCCTTCGCTGGACATGTGGCCACGTTGCATTTTACTCCGGTCGATGGCCAGGATCGGCTTGGTGCCTTAGCGGCGCTGGGTATTAAAAATGATTCTACCCGCTACTTCTTCAAAGAGGTTTTCAGTCGCGAAGGATGGGTTCCGCGAGATCCGGGTGTGGACGGTGAAGGTTTACCGGGCTGGGTCATGTTCCGCGCCGGAGATGTGCCTAGCGGACTCCATCTTGGTGAGATCCCGGCGGCCACTACATTTGTTTTTGAGCTGGCTACACAAAGGTAATTCGATTAGTTCGGCGGCGCAGCGTTATCGTGTCCGGCACAGTAGACGATGTTGCGCCCTTCTTTGATGGACCGGATTTCATCCTTTTCCGCGAGCTTTTTTAAGATGCGCTTAGTGGTAGCCGCGGATATCTGAAGCCGGGTGCTCAGTTGAACACTCGACATAGGGGCATCGTGCAACAGTCGCAGCACTTCATTTTCAGCGCGAACTCCGGCAGCACGAATCCCGCGTATTTTTACCGCAGACCCAAACAGGCTGATTGAATTGTCCGAATGTAAAACCAGAGGTGCGATCGAATAGGGCAGAAAATCCCGCAGACGCATGATCGTGTTGCGGATCTTTTGGTGCCACCCCTGGGCGTTGACGCTCTGTTTCCAGACTTGTGTCTGAATCTCCGATGGGGTCGCACTGAAGTTGGTTCTGGACAACAGATACTGCAGAAGTTCCGCAATTGCCGGGTGCCGCTCCAGACTTACGACGTAGTGGGTAGACACTCGAAAGTTGCGTTCGTCGATGGCTTCAAACGTCGGCGCAAAAAAGGTTCGTGTAAATCGGGCCAGAAGCCGGTGTTGCCAGGTGGCCACCAGGCGGGGGGATTTTCCCTCAATCGTTGCCAGACTGCACTCCACGCAAAATTTTTCGACATAACTCAATCGGGGGTTTTTGCCGGCTACCTTGAGGAGACGAACACTTTCGTCAAAATCACCGCGTTGATAAGCGCGTGCTGCATGAATGATGTCACCCACTCCCCGCAAAGGCGTCTCGCCTATTTTCGCAATCGCCACTTCAAAATCACGCAGAAGACCATCTATTTTGTCTGGTTGTCTTTGTTTTAGATGCGTTTGAATCAAACCAAGCAAACCAAGGGCTTCCTGGTGCAGGCTGTCGTGTTCTCTCGCCCGCGCGATGCACTCCTGAAACCGATCTGTTGCAGCGGCAAAGTCGTCTCGGTTTAGCAGAAGCAAGCCGGTAGAGTAAATGTAATCGGTCCAGGTGTGGGCGTGTTTCTTCAGCTCTTCATCGATAATGACTTTGTTCGGAATTTCGGATTCATCAACTAACGCCGCTTCTATATTGAACCGGCTAAGTGTAGTGAGTTCCTCGAGGTTATGAACACCGTGTAATTCCAGGCGTCGGACCGTCGCGCGAATTTTTTCGAGGCTTTCTGGAATATTTCCGTCTTCCCAAAGCAATTCAGCCTCAAGGCTTTCAAATCTCGACTTTAGCCTCTCGGACTCATCCAGGGCGGCAAGGTTTAGCGTCATGCCCCCAAATTTTCGCGCGTGGTGATACCGCCCCTGGGCAAGATAGGTCAGCGCGAGCATTGAGAGGATATGAAGCCGGCGATAGCTTTTATCCGACACTGGTAAGTGTTCCAGCGCGCGACGCCAATGTTCCCGCGCACCGGCGAAGTTGCCACGCTGGTAGTCGATGAGCCCATAAAACGATTCGCAATGGGCCAGAGGCCCGGCAAGATTGTGAGCCCCGGCAAGGCGCCGGCATTCTTCAATCAGCGCAAACGCCTGATCCTGCTTCTTTCCGCCACCGTTATGGTAGCAGCCGCCTGTATTGAAGACCGCCTTGGCAGCGGCCTCCCAATCTTTAAGCGAAAGGTAGATCGGATAGGCGTCCAGAAATAAGTCACCGGCCGGAATATATCGGCCGAGAAGGTAGTGCATCCGACCCATTTGCGTGAGAAAGTCTGCCCGAACTTTAGGCTCGATGTTAGCGTCGCGCACCGAGGGCTCTAATTGATTGAGCAGCCTGATGGCTCGCGACTTCTTGCCCTCTTCTGCATAGCTGGTGCAAACCTGCATTTCGAGCTGAACTTTTTCTTTAGGCAGAATGGTCGTCAGCCGGATAGCTCGGTTAGCAATCTCTCGTGCAACTCCGGGTTGGCCGCTTTCGAGGTAAAGCTGCGTTGAGGGAATGGCAACGGTTGCCGATGAGATCTTGCGCACAAATTCAGCTATTTCGCGTCCTAGTTCCAGGTTCCAGCAGGAAAGGCACCCGCTGATAAGCTGTCCCCAAATAGTCGGATTGTATTGAAGTGACTGGGGGTCTTCCTTGAGGAGCTTGAAAATATCCTGCAGGGGGCGAGACTGCGCTGCTGAAGAAATAGTCTCCCCATGCCGGGAAAAAAAATTTTCCCAGGACTGCTTGGTATGGCATTCGCGCGCGAGTCTTACAGCAGACTCAAGTGCATCCACGATCCCCTCCCTCGAAGACTGACGCGACCTCTGCTGCTCAAGGTGTCAGGAACCTATAACAGATATAAATATTAGGTTTCTATGGAATTGCGTAATTTTCGAGCGATGCTCAAGAGCCGGCATATTCAGTGAGCCCTAATCGGCCTTGCTGCGGAAACGAAACTAACTTAAGGCGCTGAAATAATAGGGTTTAATATGAAAAAACCCGGGACCGGGGAAAGTGTGCCGCGCGTAAGTCTTGTAACGACCTAATATCATTGGATTTAAAAGAATTTGCAGAATTTACTGGTTAATTAGTGTGCTTGAGCCCTAGAATTTAAAGCTGAGAATTCGAGAAAACCTTAATTTGTTGGGGCTTTGGCAATGGATGCTATCGCAACATTAGCGCGCGTGTCGCCAAGAATGTTTTTCACGAAGGCCGCACGGTTGAACGGGGTGTTCCTTACGTTAGCGGCTTTGCTCGGCACGACCGCTCAAGCAGTGGCCGACGAGAGCACATCGGCGGAATCTGCTTCAGCGCTCGAGCTTGTGAGCTCCGTCATGTGGCAACCGGTTTCAGATGCGAAGCGGTTTGTTTACCCCCCGGGTGTTCCCGCAGTACTGAGGACTACTACCGCTGAACGAACGTTCCGTATTGAACAGTACTTTTCCTCAGGCGTTGATCCGGCCAACCTCATCCCGCGGGTACACGGGTCTTGGGCGGAAGTTCCTGCAAATGATTTCAAATACGATAGTGATCGGAAGGTCTGGTCGAATCCATTTGTGAATTACAGTCGTCCGATATGTGCTCCCCGCGAGACAGAGTTTGGCGTGCGTCATCGTTGTGTCATGGATTTGGCGGTATCGCGATTGACTCCCTCTGGAATCATCGGGTTTTCACTGGCGCTGAAATATGGCACGGAAGAGATCACACACCCCAATAGTGTTTTTTGGGTGATTGTTCCTGAGGAGGGCGCACGGCTGCCCGAGGAGTCCAATGATGAGGGTCAGCGCGAGGAAATTCTCGCCCGGCACGGATTTTCAGCAGCTATTGCACAACCGATATTTGAGGATCATACCGAGGTCGTAGACGTGTCCCGGTATGTCGTTCGTATTTCGATGGGCGGCAATTTCCTTCTGGGATCGGGTTACCTGGCTCGTGATATTGCTCCACTGCTGAATCTGTTCCCTCAGCGAACTGCAGATGCGATTCGTCGGCTGCCTTCTAACAGTCTGTTTGTCGTGACGGCTGCCCATTTATTCCCGGTATCTTATGGGCAGGCCCCGCTATCCGACGTGTTTCTTAATCCGGTGGATCGAATCCGTCGGCCATTACAGTCAGCGCAGACCTTCGATCTTGATGTCAACGGGGTCAGGGTAGAAAAAGCAGGGGATCTGGTCGCCAGGAATATCGAGTCCGACGTCGCACTCCTTTTTATCCCGGATTCGTCGGTGTCCTCTGTTGCGAATGCCATGGGAATGGCTGATGGCTCGGAGATAACCGGACTCCGGTTTGCTTCCAGCCTTAATAGTGAGTCGCACATTCGGGTCATCGGCTTTCCTGCCTCGATGAATGGGCAGAAAGTGCAGCGCGAAGGTTATTTGAAAACAAATGACTGGCCGACAGACGACACGTCGAATTTCGGACCAATTCGCAAATTGAAAATTGAGCCGACTGGGAGCGGAAACGAGACGCTCGCCGAGCCCGGAATGTCGGGAGGTCCCTTGGTGGATGATGCCGGCTATGTTGTTGGAATCGCGACCGAGCGCCCGAATGATTCAAACACCCTTATTGGTGTGGATCTCACCGCGCTCGCCGATGTCGCGGGGATTGCGGTCGGAGATGACTTCTGCGACTTGAAGTTCAATCCCTTTGATCGCGTTCTTCGCCTGACGAATATGCGGAATGGTTGCAGCTATGGTCGTTTTGGCAGCAGTCGCACTTTCAGTCCGATGTCTGGTCGGTGGGTGCTTCAAGAGGTTCTGGGCTTTGACTATGAGACAGAAGCTACTGGGATTACGGAACGCAAAGCACCGTCGGTCATTTCGTATGATGTCTCCGCTGCCGATGTGACCACAGAGGCAGGATCCGGTGAACAAGAAGCTCTGAACGGTCGTGGTGGCTACAATCTCGTGAATGGTCACTCGATCATCAACGGCCATACGATTATAAACGGTCACACGATCATAAATGGCCACACCATCATTAACGGCGGTTCGGTTGTTGTGACGCGCGATAAAATCGATCAGATCAACAGCAACGTATTGAAGGACGGTAGTATTCTGAATGCGGACTCGTTCCGGCCATTTGTGCCGAAGGGTGTGCGCTTGCTGGCGGTCGGTGCGGATGCGTCGGAGAATATGAAAAAATACCTTGGTGGACTGATCGTTGGCACCAAGGAGAGCGTCGAAGACCATACGTTCATGCCTGTTTATTCAATCCGGGAATTTACGATCTGGTTGCATCGGTTTGGCACGGACAGCAAGTTTGACCGGCTAGCCTGTGTCAGCGGGGGGACGTGCCTCTAACATTCGGAAGATGTTGATGAATGAGCTGTCCGAATTGATCGGACAGCTTTTTTGTTTTTTGAGAAGTGATCCCAGCCAACAGAAAGAGTGCGATTTTTAAGGTCTGAGGATCGATGGTGTCGGTCTGTGCCATCCGGGTCGCAGAGTGTCCGGCACTGTCGATGGAGCGGGCGGTTTTAAGTATATTTTCTTTAAAAGAAATCTCTTTATACTGTTCACCCTGGCGAAAGGTCATCAAAGCCTCTTTGAGTGCGCCATCAGACTCAGTCGCCACTACGAGGTCAGTTGGCCCATCTCCCCGGAGGCAAACCCAGCCGGGCTGATTGTAGGGGGCTTTCAACATGTCGCCTGAAATAGCTGTCAGAGTACTGCCGAGCCGCATGCATTCGAGAGGTTCCCGAAGGAACAATAATGCGGCAGGAGTGTCGTGGTGAAACCGAAAGGCCGTGACGGGTCCGCGGGAATAAACAAACCCCGCGGAGACCTCGACGGACTCGTCGAGAGCCCACAATTGCGCCTTGAAGCTTTCGGGCCGATGGCACTTTTCAGGTACTTCATCGGTATTGGCGACGAAGCCGTCGTAGCTCACGTCTTTTATGTCGACCGGCGTGCCCGACCCAAAGTCTATGCGCAAGACGGGTGGATCGCCCTGGGGAAATCTCGGGTGTGCCCGCTTCTCCCGCCCCTGACTTGCTCCTGGTGGAGTCAGCCCCGCAGTGAGATCCGCCAGGTCAGCAGCAGAGCTTGATCCGGAAGATTTCCCAAACCCCAGTTTTTTTAAAAAACTCATTATTGGACTTTCAGAGGCGCTTACCAACCATCAAGATAACCAGATGATTTAACAGAACACTTTGCTATCGGCAGGTGTCGTCTAATTCTTGAGCCAGTAGGTCCGCGAATGTCTGCCGCGGTCCTAACACCCTGAGTCAGCTTGATTATTGAGATTGTATAAAAACTGTGTTAAAACGCCAGCGGTTTCTAAAAAGAGTGCTATTCATAGTGGAAATTCCGCTATTACAAAGCCTCGACGTTCATCCCGATTTTCTCTGTGAGAGTATCTGGTGTTCGTAGCAGGGGCTTTTTTGTTTAGGGGTGTTTGAAGTCGTGAACCGCCATCAACTCGATCAAATCATCAACATCGTAGAGGGTTCGATCAATCCTTTTGGGTTTGAGTGTATCGAAGCCGAGTGGGTCTCGAATGAGCGGATTTTGCGACTCTTTGTCGACCGGCCGGACTGCCAGACGGGAATCGATCTGGAGGGTTGCGCGGCAGCTAGCCGTTTGATTGCAGAGATTCCTGCGGTGGATGCGGCGATATCGGGGCCCTACAGCCTGGAAGTAAGCTCTCCGGGAATCGAACGTCCCCTGCGTCGCCGACGTCACTTCGAAAGAGCGGTGGGTGAGACGGTCCAGGTAAAATTGCAGTCCAAAATTCTCGACAGGAAAAATGGGACTGGACGCCTGGTTGGTGTGAATGAAAACGAAGTTACTCTGGAGACAACGCAGGGCCCCTGGTCATTTCCAATCGACCAGGTTCAGAAAGCCTCGCTTGTTTACAGCTGGAATAATCAATAATCGCGGGTGCAGAAGGGTCTGCATCGCATCATATACAGAGGAAGGATATATAGATGACTCTGTTGGACAGCAGTGAAGTCGATAGCGAACTTAAGAAAGTTATTTCTGTCGTAAGCCGCGACAAGAATCTCGACAAGGCCATCATCGTTGATGCTCTTGAGCAGGCAGTTATTCACGCCGCGCGCCGGGATTATGGGCAAAACGCTGATCTGGAAGCAAAATACAGCGAAGAAACGGACGAAGTGGAATTGTTTCAATTCCGCACTGTCGTTGATGATGTGGCAGATGACGAGCGGGAGATTGACTTTGACGAGGCCCGCAAGCTTGATCCGGAGACGGAGCTTGGTGATGCTCTTGGTGTGAAAATTGACACCAGCAACTTCGGCCGGATTGCCGCTCAGTCTGCAAAGCAGATTATTGTACAGAAAGTCCGTGATGCCGAGCGTGCTCAGGTATACGAAGAGTTCAAGGACCGGGTGGGTGAGGTTCTGAGTGGGCATGTTCGACGCATCGAGCGCAACGACATCATTGTGGATCTTGGTCGCACCGAAGCAATCATCCCTTATCGCGAACAGATGCCAACTGAACGTTATCGGGTAAAAGACAGGATTTCTGGTTATGTGATGGAGGTAAAGCGTTCCTCACGTGGTCCGCAAATCATCATGTCACGCGCGCATCCCGGATTTATGATCCGCCTGTTTGAGCAGGCAGTCACTGAGATTTACGACGGCATTGTAACAATAGAAGGTGCTGCGCGCGATCCCGGGTACCGCTCGAAGATCGCGGTGTATTCACGCGACTCTTCGGTCGATCCGGTTGGTGCGTGCGTAGGTATGAAGGGCGCACGTGTACAGGCGGTTGTCGCCGAGTTGAATGGTGAAAAAATTGACATTGTGCCATGGGACAAGGATGCTGCTCGCCTCGTCTGTAACGCATTGTCTCCGGCAGTGGTTTCGAAGGTCATCGTCGATGAGCAAAACCACAGCATGGAAGTGGTTGTTGCCGATGACCAGCTGTCGCTTGCAATTGGAAAACGTGGTCAGAATGTGCGCCTCGCAGCTCAATTGACTGGGTGGCGACTCGATATCAAGAGCGAGAAAAAACTGGAAGAGGAGCTGTCCGGTGCGAAGGCACTGGTGGCGTCGATTCCTGGAATCGGTCAAATGCAGGCTGAAATCCTCGTGAACGAAGGCGTCAAGTCACCAGCGGAAGTTGCAGCGCTCAATGGCCGGACGCTTATGCGCCTGCTTAACCTTGACGAAGAGACATCGGCAACGGTGATTGCTGCGGCGGAGGAAATGGCCGGAAAAGATGCAGTTGCTCAGGTCATCGCTGCTAAGAATGCTGAACAAGGCGACGGCGATGTCGAATCTGAAGCGAGTGCCGACCCGAAAGTGGTACAGGCAAATAACGCCGCTGAAGATGCACGAAATGACCGAATTAAAGTGTTTATGAAGTTGTCGGGAGTGGGAGAGGCTACAGCCCACTCACTTGCAGATGCTGGTTACGGAACCATTGGTGACGTTATCGCGGATTCAGCCGAAGAGGTGTCGCAAAAGACCGGTCTGTCACTGGGTGTGGCGCGTACGGTGCAAATCGCGGCTGATCGTTTCCTGCAGCGCGAGTTGCGCGAGTAGTCATGATGTGAAATCAGCGGGCCGGTTGAAATGGGGTGTTTATGAGTGCAAAAATTCGCGTTTATGAATTAGCGCGGGAACTGAATATCGACAACAAAGTGGCGGTCGCCAAGCTGAAGGCCATGGGTGCTGATGTCGCAAGCCATCAGAGCACAATCGCTGCAGAGCTGGCTGAAAAGCTAAAAGCTGAAATTTCAGGATCAGCGCCAGCTGCGGCCCCTGCCGCAAGGGCTGGAGCCTCTGGTGCGTCGCCCCGAGTGGTCATTCGACGAAGAAAGGCAGAAACGCCTGAACCCGGCGTCGAAGAGGTCGAGCCGGCGGTTGAGGTGAGTCCCGCTGCCTCTGCGCCGGCAGTTAGTCCGGTCGTCGAATCGAAAGAAATCAACGTAGGCATGGGGGCAAAAGATGCTCCTGTAACTGAGAGGGCAGTAGCTGAACCAGTACAGGTGGCAAGTGTCTCCTCCGTGATGACGGAGCCTGCGTCTCATCAGGTAACCCCTGCCGTGAAAACGGACGTCCTCGATGCACCCAAGGGAGCTGTGGCAGCGCTAGAGGATAGCGCTATTTCGGCTAAGTCAGGATCGGGCGAGGCGACCGAAGCGAGTCCATCGCAGGAGCCCCGCCGGCGAGCTATGGTTTCGGGCGGTGCGACGATTGTGCGCAGAGCCTCCGCCGAAGAGATTGAACAAGCCAGGATTCGACAGGCGAAAGCAGCGGAAGCCCAGACATCCAGGACTTCTCGCAAGGAAGACAGCCGCGGGACCCGTGTCACGGGACTTGGGCTTTTGAAAGACCGGGGTGCAACCAGCACTCAGCCCGGTCCTGCTGGTATTGATGTTCCTGTGGATCCGGATTGGTCCGACCGCCGGCGACCGGACGACAAAGGTCGAGTCAAGACGAAGGCGGAAGAAGAAGAAGCCGCGAAGCCGAAGTCGACGAAGTTGAAACGAGCGTCAGCTACGCTGAGTATGCGAGCGCTTCTAAGTCAGGCCGAAGATCCCGTTGAGGGCGAAGAGGTTGAGGGTGAAGTGCCGGTTGAAGCGGTTCAAGTACGAACAGTGTATACCCCATCAGCTCCGCGCGGGCGTCGCGAAGCCAAACGCCGCAAGGATTTGAAGAAGACTCAGATCACAACTCCCCGTGCCGCTTATCGCGTCGTGAAGATGGGAGCTCAGATCACCGTCGGAGACCTGGCGCATCAGATGGCCGTTAAGGCTGCCGACATCATCAAAAAACTGATGACGCAGGGCGTCATGGTGACCATCAATGCGGACCTTGACGTTGATACCGCGACGCTGATGGCTCAGGAATATGGATTCGAAGTGGAAAGCCAGGTCAAGACCATCGAAGATGTTCTTGGCAAGCCGGTGTTCGATCCGGCGGCAGCTGCTCCGCGAGCGCCGATCGTTACCATTATGGGTCACGTCGACCACGGTAAGACCTCAATTCTTGATGCGATTCGCGAGACTGATGTTGTCAGCGGAGAGGCCGGCGGCATTACTCAGCACATCGGTGCTTATCAGGTCGTGAAAAACGGCCGGAAGATTACTTTCCTCGACACACCAGGCCACGAAGCATTTTCGGCGATGCGAGCACGAGGCGCAAGTCTGACAGATATCGTTGTCCTGGTTGTCGCAGCCGACGACGGTGTGATGCCCCAGACACGAGAAGCAATCGCTCATGCGCGGGAAGCGAATGTACCGTTAGTGGTCGCCATTAACAAAATCGACAAGCCCAATAAGAATTTTGACCGGATCTATTCCGAACTGACTGAACATGGCGTTCAATCCGAGGAATGGGGCGGCGAGGTGCAGTTTGTTAAGGTCTCGGCACTGCAGAAAACGGGTATCGACGACCTTCTGGAAGCAATTCTGATCCAGGCGGATATTCTGGAGCTTGTTGCTTCTGACCAGGGTCAGGCAAATGGCGTGGTCGTGGAGGCACATCTGGACCGTGGTCGTGGGCCCGTGGCAACCATCATGGTAACCAGTGGGACGATGCGAGTCGGCGATTTCATTGCTGCTGGAACCAAATATGGTCGCGTCAGGGCCATGCATGATCACCATGGCGTCGCCGTTCAGACGGCTGGCCCTTCAACTCCTGTTGAAGTGATTGGTTTGAATGGAGTTCCTGAAGCTGGTGATCGCGTCGATTCTGTACCGGACGAAAAGACAGCACGGGACGCGACCGAGTGGCGTATAGAGCAGGCCCGTGGCAAAGGTATTGTGAAGTCTGCGGCTGCCACGCTCGACGACTTACTGGGTAAAATTCAAACTGCTGATAAGCTTGAAGTTCCCTTGATCATCAAAGCGGATACTCAGGGATCTGTTGAGGCCATTGCGGAAGCCATTGCGAAGATTGAGTCCACGAAAGTCAAAGCCCGCATCGTTCATCGCGGCGCTGGCGGAATTTCTGAATCTGACGTGACTTTGGCGAAGACCTCAGGTGCTTTGATCGTAGGATTTAACGTTCGTGCTCAACGTGGACTCGACGAGCAGGCAGAGCGCGAAGGCGTGCCTCTGAAGTACTTCAGTATCATTTACGAACTCATCGACGCTGTTAAGCTGGTTATGGCGGGAAGTCTGCCACCGGTCGTCAAGGAAGTCGTGCTTGGTCATGCGGAAGTGCGTCAGTCGATCAGCGTGCCGAAGATCGGCACAATTGCTGGTTCGGCGGTCGTAGATGGAAAAATTTCCAGAAATTCGCAATTGCGCCTGATCCGGGACAGTGTCGTGATCTACAGCGGCAAAGTTGGGTCCTTGCGTCGATTTAAAGATGATGTTCGTGAGGTAGCCACTGGTTATGAATGTGGTATTGGCATCGACGGCTACAACGATATTCGAATTGGGGATGTGATCGAGTCTTACATGCTCGAGGAATCCGCGGCGACACTTTAGGCTTTTCAGGTGAGTTTTTATGGGTCATAGAAAAGACCGCATGGCGGACGAAATTCGTGACCTGATCGCCAGGTGCTTTACTGGCGGTCAGATGTCGGATCCTCGCCTGGAGAATTTAACGATTACTGCTGTAAAGCTGACGCCGGATCTTCAACTGGCCTACGTCTACTATCGGCCAATGGTCGGTGCAGACCGGGAACGGTGCCAGCGGGGGCTGGAGTCGGCCGCTGGATTTTTACGCAACCGGTTGGCTGAGTCACTGGATGTGCGCCGCGTACCGAACCTAAAGTTCTTTTATGACGAGAGTATTGAACACGGCTCTCGCATAGAAGACCTGCTCACCAAAATATAGATGTCGAGGACTCCCTCAGTGGCGCACCCGGAACTGACCGGAATGTTGGTCATTAATAAGCCGCGTGGAATGGTTTCTAAAGATGTTTCCCGTTGGCTGGTCAAGCGCCTCGGCAAGCTCCACATAGGGCACGTCGGAACTTTGGATCCGTTAGCTGAGGGGGTTTTACCCATCCTGCTTGGGTCGGCAACGCGTCTTCAGGATTTCCTCCTGGAACTTCCCAAAACCTATTTGTTCGATATGACCTTTGGTTATGAGACCTCCACCTTGGACTCCGAGGGGGAAGTCATTGACCAGGCACCTTGGGATCACATTTCGGGAGCCAGTCTTCGCGACTCGTTAGAGCTGTTTCGGGGCGAAATTGAACAGGTTCCCCCAATATATTCCGCAGTAAAATTCAAGGGTAAGCCACTCTATGAGTATGCCCGAAAAAACACCGCCATGGATGTCCCGACAGAGACTCTCGCACGCAAGGTCAGAGTTCATAAATTAGAACTGAACCGGTTTGAAGGAGGCGTGGCGTCTTTAGAGGTGACCTGTTCAAAGGGAACCTATGTGAGAACGTTGGTTAAAGATATCGCCCTCCACCTGGGTACCCGGGCGACGATGACGCGGCTTATCCGATCTGCTGCAGCGGGTGTGAGCATAGATCAGTCCTATACGCTTGAGTCAGTGGAGCAATCTCTAAATGACCTTGAAGGTATCATGATCCCTGTTGGCAAATTTGGGATTGGGTTACCGCGCTGGACTGCGGTCGATGAAGGGGCGGTTTCGCGCCTGAAAAATGGCATGCCGATAGGCATGCAAATCGGTGATTTTCTAAGGTCTGTTGAGGCAAAAGGGCTGGATATTAGTGGTTTCGAAACTTCCACGCCTTGGCTATTGTTGGATATATCCGGACGGGCATTTGGATTGGGCTGCGTTCGCCACGGAGACAAAGGACAAGTGTTGGTAAATATGAAGAGAGGACTGCAATGACCATTTCAAACTCCGATTATCTTTTTACATCAGAATCTGTCAGTGAAGGCCACCCGGATAAGGTCGCCGATCAGGTCAGCGACGCTGTCCTCGATGCCATTTTAGCTCAGGATAAACATTCCCGTGTCGCCTGCGAGACGCTGGTTAAGACCGGTCTTGTTGTGATTGCTGGTGAAATCACGACGTCCGCGCGGGTCGATTATGCAAAGGTCGCCCGGGAGGTTATCGGTGAAATTGGCTACACTGACGGCGCCCTTGGATTTGATGCCAAGAGCTGCGGTGTGATCACAGTGGTTGAAGAGCAATCTCGTGATATTTCAGTCGGCGTGACTGCTGGCGAGGGATTGCACAAGGAGCAGGGTGCGGGCGACCAGGGAATGATGTTCGGCTACGCCTGTGACGAGACGGCAGAATTTATGCCCGCCACGATCTCCTATTCGCACAAACTTTTGAAAAAACTTTCCGACCTTCGCCGGGCAAAAGATGTTCCCTTTCTGCGTCCTGACGCTAAAAGCCAGGTTACTGCGGAATATAAGAGTGGAAAGCTGGATCGGGTAGACACAGTAGTGATTTCGACACAGCACTCAGAAGACGTGTCGCATAAGCAACTTACTGAATATGTGGTTGAGAGTTGTGTAAAAAAGGTGATCCCAGCAGAGCTCTTGCGAAACACGACCTACCATATCAACCCTACCGGGCGGTTTGTGGTTGGCGGACCACAGGGTGACTGTGGACTTACGGGAAGAAAAATTATCGTTGATACCTATGGTGGCCACGGTGCCCACGGTGGCGGCGCATTTTCAGGTAAAGACCCCTCTAAAGTCGATCGTTCCGGAGCCTACATGGCGCGATACGTGGCAAAAAACCTCGTGGCAGCTGGATTGGCACAGAAATGTTTGGTGCAGCTGGCCTATGCGATAGGTGTCGCTGAGCCAGTGAGCGTGTTTGTTGAGACCTATGGTACCTCCCGTCATTCTTCCCGTGACCTGGCCGACTTGGTACGTAAGGTTTTTAAGCTTAAGCCAGCCGGAATCGTTGAAACATTTGATTTGCTGAGACCCATTTATCGTCAGACGGCATCTTATGGACATTTTGGTCGCATGGAGTTTCCCTGGGAGAAGCTGGATAAGGTCGGAGCTCTCAAAGCCTGACCTCATTTCAGCGTTATAAACTGAAAGAATAGAGAGGAGCGGTCAAAAAGAAATGACCGCTCTTTTTCTTGCCGGTATAATTTCTCTATGAAATCAAAAGCCGGCACCAAAAAGATTTATCTGGTCAATCGTGATTTTCAGCTGCGTTACTCCCGGGCAGCTGTGTTTGTTGGCATACTGTCGACCGCCATGACAGCCATTCTCATTTTATACCCGCTTTTTGTTTTTAAAATATTAGTCATCCCTCAGTTTGTACCCGTGCCGTTCCTGATGGCGATGGGATTCGCGGCTTTGTTGAATATGGCGTTTATTGCCGGAGCCGGCATCTTGCTCACCCATCGCATTGCGGGCCCAATGTACAGCATGGTGCGCCAGATGCGACGAATTTCCGCGGGGATCTTTCGCTCGCCGATCGCATTGCGAAAAAATGATGATCTTCGATTCCTTGTGCGGAATTTCAACGATTTGGTGGATGGGCTGGTCGCGATGGGCGAGGATGATTTCAAGAAGATGGGTGACATTGAAAAGGCTGCGCAGGCATTACCATCTTCACCTGAAGCACAGGCCTTGTTGAGTGCAGTTTCACTTATGCGCACTGAATTGAAGCGTCGACTGGATAATTACCCTCCGGATTTCATTCCGGCGGAGAATGAGCGGGAGGTTCGCCGATGATTGAAAAACTTCGTGGGAAAATATGTGCCCGCACCGCAGTCGGGGTCATTGTCGACGTGAATGGTGTTGGATATGGTGTCGAAATGCCTCTGTCTGCTCTCTGTATGCTGCCCGGCGCCGATCAAGTAGTCGACATTTGGGTCGAAACTCACGTTCGTGAAGACGCAATCCGTTTATTCGGTTTTCTGACCTATGAAGATCGTCAAACCTTCGCTTTGCTGCGATCAGTGACTGGAGTCGGCCCAAAGATAGCGCTTGGTCTGGTATCAGCATTGCCGGGACGTCAGTTGCGCCTGGTTGTTTTGCAAGGTCGGCAAGAGTATCTGGAAAAAGTCCCAGGGGTAGGGAAGAAGCTCGCGGAACGACTGATGCTGGAACTTCGATCTAAGTTTGAAAAGGAAAAGCCTGGGGCTGTTGCTGGTCCCTTGCCTTCCACGATGTCTTCAAAGAAGCAAAGTGGGTCACTTGATTTTGATGAATTTTCAAATGAATCAGAGTTGTCCGAAGTTGAAAAACGCGAGCAGATGATTTTCGACGTTCGCTCAGCGCTGGAGAATTTTGGCTACAAGGAACGCGAAGTTTCGCCAATTCTGCAGAAATTGAGGGAAGCGGATCATCCGGCTGAGATCTTATTTCCAGATCTGTTGAAGGTGGCACTTCGTGAACTTCGTGATGCTTAGCCAGTCTTGAACTGTTTGGTTTTTCTGTGAAGGAGCGATTAAGTGACTTCAGAAACGGATTCGGTAGGCATTGCTGGAAAAAAGACAGGGTCCAAGACACTCAGGGCTGTCATTGAAAGATCGGATGCCGTCGCTTCCGACCTCGATTACCAGGCACAAAATTCGGGTTTCAGTCGCCTTGCTTCTTCCGGGGCTTTGGATGAGGACCAGGAAACTGAATTAAAAGTACCCTCGATCAGACCTTCCTGCTTCGATGATTACCCGGGCCAGGACGAAGTAAAAGCCAATCTTAAAGTATATGTTGAAGCGGCTCGCAAGCGAGGCAAGCCGCTTGATCACGTGATCTTTCATGGGCCTCCCGGGCTCGGAAAAACAACCTTGGCGAATATTGTTGCCCGGGAGCTGAACGCGCCGTTTTTTGCGACCAGCGGACCGGCGCTGGACAAGGCAGGCGACTTAGCAGGTGTATTAGCGGGGCTTGATCCTGGGGCTGTGCTGTTCATAGATGAAATTCATCGATTGTCGATCAAGGTTGAGGAAATTCTTTATTCGGCGATGGAAGATTTTGCGATCGATGTGTTGATAGGCCAGGGGCCAGCTGCCCGGTCGATACGTATGGATCTGCCGCCATTTACCCTGATTGGGGCCACCACTCGGTTATCCCTGCTGTCGCGGCCGCTCTTGTCTCGCTTTGGCATACAGGAGCGACTCGATTTTTACACTGAAGAGTCGTTGGTCCAAATACTGCAACGCAGTGCGGGTATTTTGAATATTCCCATTCACATTAGTGCATCTAAGGAAATTGCCCGCAGGTCGCGAGGTACTCCCAGATTAGCCAATCGCTTACTTAAAAGGGTTTGGGATTTTGCGGAGTATGAAAATCGCGGTGAAGTGGATCAAAAGGTTGCTGACCAGGCGCTTTTACGTCAGGGGATGGATGCGCTGGGTCTGGATCGAACGGACCGGGCGATTCTTCGAACGATTGTTGAACAATACGATGGTGGACCAGTTGGAATCGAAACTCTGGCAGTGACCCTGAATGAGGACCGGGCTACCATCGAGGATGTTTACGAGCCGTTTTTGGTGCACAAAGGATTTCTGGCAAGAGGTCCCCGTGGTCGGGTTATTACCTGCCAGGGCAGATCGCATATTGCGAATGCGCCAATTTGACGAAAGGCCCGCAGTCCGGGATTGTTACTATGGGATTTAGTCGGCTCAACCAACCTGATATAGGTGACCCGGATCTGTCACCGGCAGAGTCGCCCAGCGATGACGGCGATGATTTTTTGATCAAAAGCCAGATCGCTGTCCACGACCGAACGCAGTTGGAAGCTGTCTTCGATTACCCCCTGTTACCGGCAGAGCAATTTAGTGGCCGTGATCTTCAGTATGAAGTGGAAGCCTATTTTTATTTTCCGCGACAGATGGGAATAACGGCTCATTCTTATCCTAAAGAACGCTTTTATGCTGATCTTCGGCCATTGATCCGGCTGAGGGAGCCGAGATTGGCATTTAAATTACTCGCTGGGTTGACCAGCCCGGGTGTGAGATCTCCCGTTTCCATCATCCGACAGTATATCAGCGCCTGCAGGGAATCTGCTGCCACGGGCCCTGAGCGCGTTGTTATCGACGAGGCCAGGATATTCGGCTGCTCATTCGCGAGTTATTTTTTGCGTCGTGCGGATCGGCGTACGAAGCGATTGAAGCGCGCCTATCGGCAGCAATATTTTGGACGAGAGGGGGGGCAACCCTCCACATTTGATGAGTCCCTCGGCCGCATAGCGGAAGTTCTGGATAAGAGCTACCACATGTTGCGGCATTGGCGGCAGTTGTACCATGAGAGCGGTCAGGCCGTTTCGGAAAAAACCGCAGCTCTTCACCAGGAAATCCGGTTTGTCGATGAATACTGCACCTATCGATTTCGGGATGGTCTGGCACGTCTGATCAAAGCACTGGGTGAATTGGATGAGGATATAGCAGGGGCCTCTCTGAAAAAATTTAATCGTCGGCTGGCGGCATATGCTCGTCTCGAACACTGGTACGCGGAGCGTGCAGGGTTCATGTGGGTAGATCGTCAGAGTAGCCAGGATCTTGTCGAAACGTACGTCCACCGGCGTGGAGCTTTGAAACGGAGAGTTTGGCGGGTTCTCTATCTCAATATTCGTGTGAAACCACTTTTCGCATTTCAACAGCAGCTTGGCGCAATGATCGCAGCAGGGATTGCCGCTGTTTGGGCCGTCGCGGCGGAAGTGATTATCAGATCGAGAACATCCGTCTCTGGTGGCGCGCTTTTCAAGAGTTTTGGTGACAGCACCTTCATCATTGTGATGATTGCATTTGTGTTGGCCTATGTATTGAAAGATCGGATCAAGGAACTGGGACGGAGTTACTTCAAACTTGGTATTTTCGCAAAAATCCCCGATAACTCCGAGAGTATTTGGTACGCTACCGGTGAGGGCCATCGCTGGAAAATAGGTAGCATTTCGGAATTCACAAAGTTTTTAAATCCCGAGCGGTTGCCCGCAAAGGTGAGGGCCCTTCGCCGTGCCGCGGACCCAGATGGACTTGAAAGTGAGGATTTTCCGGTCGATGTCATTCGCTATCGAAAGGTGATCAAACTCCATCCGATGATCTTGCGCCGACTTCCTTATCCGATACGTGCCGTGCACGATATACTGCGTCTCAATGTACAGGCGTTTCTATCGCGCCTCGATGACCCACACCACGAGTCCGACATTTTAGATGCGGACGGCCGGGTCATCGACATGAAGCTGCCGAAGGTGTACCACCTGGATATCGTTCTCAAGTATTCAAAAATCACTCCCAAGATTCTTCCGCAGAAAGACAAATCTTCAGTTTACGATCACATCCGGCTGGTGATGAATAAAGAAGGTCTGCATCGCGTTGAGCGTTTGGCTTAATTCTACCGCCAGGTAAACCTTGGGCCGGTCATGCTTATTTTTTATACACGCATAAAAAAATCATATTGCGGGGATAGACGGCAATTTAAAAACACTTGGCTTTAAATTTGATATTAAATAAAATTTAGCAAATGCAGTTTCAGGAATCTTAATAACGGAGGGATAGCCTTGCTGCGACAATCTATTAAATCCATAAGTGTGTTTGTTGGAAGTATTGCTATTGCTACGGTTGCTGCTGCTGCGGATGACGGAAAGGCCGACGGAAAAGCACTCAAAGTCGGAAACGCCGATGTGACGATGAGTGGCGGTTTCCGGACTGAATGGGCCCACACCACAAATGGCCTGGGCAAGGTTGATACCGGTGGTAAAGACTCCAAAAGTTCAGCCTTTGGGGTCGAGTACATGAAAGTGAAGTTTGGCGGTAAGCTGAATTCCGACGTGGATTTCAAATTCCAGCTCAATCTACTAAACAGCAAATGGTCTTATGGTAACCCGGCAGATCTGGTGGATGCAGCAGAAGGTACCTGGTGGGCATCGAAGATGTTCGGATTTACTATGGGTAAGAGCCGGGTGAATCAGGATGGCTGGAACGGAAAGGATGGCGGTGGGGTAGCAAATATCTGGGGTAAATCACCCTATGTAACGCCTTTTAAAACCTATAGCCACGGTCTCTCTGTTCACATGAATCCTGGAGATGCAGGGAAAGTTACTCTGCAACTTATGAATGACATCACGACGAAGTCCGGGCCAGTTCTACAGACGTCTATTGATGGGAAGTCAGGAACCAACACCAGTAATCGTCCTGGCACCTGGAATCAGACCAGCAAGCAACCAGCGGCAATTATCGAATACACCGGCGAATTCGGTCCGATCTCTCCGATCTTGCAAGTTGGTCAGTATGATATGAATCATTCACGTTTTGTTGATGTCGGTGCACGTTTTGCGATGTCAGACCTGAGTGTTACGTTCGATTACTTGATGGACAACTACTCGCAAAAAGTTGCCAAGGCGAGTGGTGATGGGTTTGAGAGCAAGAATCTGACCTTTACTGACATTTCATTGCGCACTGAATACACAATGAAGGGCCTTGCCAAGCCGTTTCTCTGGGTTAACAGCTATACCCGTTCCAATGAAAAAGATTCAGTTGCAGCGGATGACGTAAAAGCGAACACGAACCCAACCGGGAATGTGGCATGTTCGGCAGTAAAAGCTTGCTTCGATGACAATGCAATGAGTCTGAGTGTTGGCTCGTATATTCTTGCCATGGGTGATGGCTGGTCGCCATACGTTGTATACCGTTCGGTCAGCGGCAAGTTTTTCAAAGCCGCATCTGCTGATACCGCAACGGGATCCAACAACACGATCGCCATTGGAGCGATTGGTTCTTTTTGATTTTGAGTTGGCGTGAACGAGGCTGTGGGCTCTGGTTGTTTTTGAGTTGATGCCGATGAAGCTTGCCTACTGATCTGAATCTGTGCCGGTTGTAAGTCTTGCCACGCAAAACATGAACCCCCCGGCAGCGCGAGCTGCCGGGGGGTTTTCAATTCAGGTGGAAAGTAAGGATCTAGATCAGCCACCCCAACGCGAGACTTGCTTCGGGGACCGAGCGCAAGCTCATGCGCGCATAGGGTATGGTTTCGGTAAGGCTCTTATAGTCAGCTTCAGCATCTTCGTCATCGCTGTCGACAGCGAGAGACCGCTTGAAATTGAACGTGCTGCTGATTGAAAGAGTGATGGTAGCGGCACTGTCGATAATGGCCCAACGCTGACCAAAGCCCGCCATCATTCCATGGCGCGTATCGACAATATTTGAGTCCATAGGGGTCGCCGGAGTATCCAGCCTGGCCGAGTATTCCCGGTGTGCGCGGCTTTGAATCGCCGTATAGCTATACCCCCCCTTGATAAACCATCCCCTCATGCTGCTGGGCTTTTCCCACATGGACACAGTCCACCGGAACCGACTTGCTTCAATTTTATGGGATTCGCCGTATTGCAGATCTTCCCGTCTTACATGGTCGTCTGCTTCCTCCGGACCTTTTCTGGTGAAGTTGCCAATCCAAAGTTCCGGGCCCGTAGCGACTTGCCCAACGTTAAAGTCGACCTGTCCACCCCACATGGTCGTGCGGTCTTGCCCTTTGGAGAGGGCTAGAGCTGCTGTAGGCGCAACCGGATCAATTTCGGCGGATAAGACACGACGGATATCCGCGCCATATACCGGCTGAGAGCGAACTCCCGCCAGTGTGATAAAAATAGACAGAAGGTGGAACAGTGCGTTGAGCCTATGAGACAGCGCCATGGTTTCTCCTAAGATTGATCTTTTCAGTATTATAACCCGACTAAGCCTTAGAATGGAGTAGGTGTCGCTGTTTTAAGCCTAAAAATCTTGACGTTGAATAGACGAAGTTTATATCCTTAGATTTTGGTGATTTATCAAAACAGGAGCGCCCCTTGTCCCAGGTCATCGTCACTAACGACAATTTGGGCCCACTTCGTCAGAAAGCTCTGGAGCAGGAGCACCGCATTCAGACTGAAGTGGCCTTTAAGAAATGGCACCGATCAGACGTCGTTGGGTTCGACCCGGTAAAAAATGCGGTCGGAGTCGCGGTTTTGCCCGTAGTCGCCTTTTGGGGCTTTCTGATGGCCTGCATCAGTGTGGCCTTTGCCATAGCTGCTAATTTAATGAGACTTGCCGGCAAGGTCTTCGGACCCGGTAAGGGTCTCCGTTAAAGATTAGCTTTAATGGCCGAAATGAGCTGGGCGATCTCCTCTTCAGTGAGCTCGCCTGTTTTATAGAACAAGGCTTCTCCAGACCGATTGAAGAGAACCACGTTGTACTCGTCATCAGCCATAGCCCAATTTTTTACCAGCTTTTTATTGAGATCCTTGACGTAAACGGTGCGCGGAAATTCTTTTTGTTTGGATGAGAGGCTTGAGGCGATTGCGACATTGGGCAGCCATGTTGCGGCCATGTTTATAATGGCAGTTGATTGAAACTTTTCGGCAGGAAATTCCTCTTTCTTCAGGGCTTTTTCCAATCCTTCGTTTGATTTCTTTTTGTCTGGATCCACGTAAAAAAGAATATGAACTTTGCCGGTCAATTCGGAACTGGACCAGCCTGACCCATCAACGCGCCCCCCTTCGTCTTTTTCGAGACTCACGACTTCGGGGACCGCGCCAATTTTAACGCCTTTTTCAGCGGATTCTGCGGTGTCAGCCGCCATGGTAACCCAGGTGAAAATGCACAATGATAAAAAAATGGAGGCCACAGAGCGGCATTTTGAAATGGACTGACAGATCAAGTTGAACTCCCTCAAGAAATTATTTGGTGATCAATGCAACGGAATAGGGAACGGCCGGCAGAGCAAAGCTTCCGACAGTATTACTGTTTTTATATAGCTTCATTTCGCCGCTCAAATCGGCAAAATTGCCCACCAGTAAGGTCTGTGTCGAATCATCCATGACGGCCCCATAAAGTCTTTCGTCGGGGTAAGCCATCACTTCCGAAATTCCGCCGGTCGACACGTCGACGCGGATCAGCATTTTCGTGCCGGTGTCTTTTTTGTTGGCCTGCACGTAAACAATCTGGCCTGATTCTCCATCAATGACGCTATTAAAGAAGCCATAGGCATCGGATTGAAGGGGAGTCGTTGTTGTCAAGGAGGTGATGTTACCGGCGGTTGGATTGAGCCGATCAATTCCCGAATGGCATTGAGCGCCCATCTCGTCCTGGCACAAGCTGACCAGCAGGGGGCTGCCACTTTTTTTGTTGCTAAAATGCTTCACTGCAGACCCGGTGACGGCAAGCCCGGGGGCGCTGCCGCGCCGATGACTAAGCGCTGAGCTGCCAGGCGCGGTACCAATGGGGGCAAACGGATCAGTCACGTCCAGTGCGTAGATCGCCTGAGTCCCGTTGGCTATCGCGCTATTTTCCGAAACATTCAGACCTTGGTGGATAACCCAGACTTTTGACCTGTCTCGCAAAAGTCCGGTGGGTCTGAACGAGGTCCCCTGAGGGAGTTCGAATGCATCGGCTACAGGGGTTGCTTTAATCTGATCTTCAGTAGAATCAGGCAATGTCAATGTGATGAGTTTGCCCGCCTTGGGTGCAGCAACCAATAAAACAGAGTCTTTTGAAGCAGTGCTCGAGGTGGTACTGGCTCCGCCCGCAGAAATATCGACTAAATCCCAAGGATCGCCTTCCGCCATGGTGTCTAAAGGTACGGGTGAAGTCGGGGCGGTGGAACCAAAAGGGTCCAAAATCTGCAATGTTGGTACGGAATTGCCGCGATGGAAGATTAAAGCCTTTTGACCGGCTATGAAAACACCAGGATCTCGCGATTCGGTCGCCAACATTTCCGTGACCTGCCCGGTGGCGAATTCATAAAAGTATACAGATGATCCCGGATAGTTAGCGTCTGCAGCCCTGGCTGCAATCACAGCACCGGCATAGGCACTGTTGGCAATGGCAATCCCCTGGATCGGGGAAGGGGTGCTGCTGTGGTTGCTTGACCCGCCGCAACTTGCTAGAAACAATGCCAGAACAACTGTGAGGGTTTGAATTCTGAACATCAGTGGTCTCCGCAGTGGTCTTCGCAGTGGTCTTTGCCATGTAAGAGCGCCGGGTGCGCAGATCAAAACTAGCAGTTAATCAGCATCCGGGTGAAGGAAAATCATGAATAAGAAAAAGTGCCTGTTAACTGTAAATGGCATCTCCACGCGAGGCGGCCACCGCTTCTGTGGATTTACCGATCCCCCACTCTCTTCGGACGGCCGGCAGGCCGTGATGGGGCTTCGCGATCGGCTGCTTAGCGCCCAGGATGGCTTGCCGAAGATCTGGTATTTATCCGACCGCCGTCGCACGATCGAGTCTTTTGAAGTTCTGACAGCTGGTATGCATGCACCCGTTGTGAGACTGACTGAGCGGTTGCGGGAAATTAATTTTGGTGACTACGAAAACCTCACGTGGGACGAGTTGCCGCTTGATTTCCAAAGGTCATATGAATTGGCGATGAATGCACCCATGTCGCTGCGTTTTCCCAATGGCGAGAGCTTCTACGAAATGTGCGAGCGGGTGACTACGGGTGCGCTCGACATTCTTTCTTTTGCAGAGGATGATTCCGACATTGGAATTCTCGGACATCAAGGGAGTATCCGCCTGTGGCAGCTACTGGCGGGTGGACTGGAACCACGGGAGTTTTTTAATAATCAGCCGGAATTCGCGACGGCGTCGTGGGCCTCGATTTCTGTCGCGGATGTAGCCATGTGGCGCCAGCGCTACCTTGCGCCTCGAACAGAGTACACACCGTTGTCTACTCTGCGCCAGCAGGACTAGAAGGAAACGAAATGCGCAATGCTTTGCGAAAGTCGCCGCCGGCCAGATTTGTCGCACTCTGTTTTATTTTTGTGATCCTTTTGGGGAACATCTGGATTACCTACGCGGTAGTTGGGCGCGAACCGCCCCAATGGGTGCGGATTTCATTTCCATGGTTGGGATTTGCCACTTTGGCCGGAGGTGTCTGGCTGGGAATTTGGGCATTCCGTCAGAAGAAGATTGTCGATGAATTCGATCAACCCGAGTGACGTGCGCCGGACAGTCACGGTGTCCTATAGCCGCGGATCAGTTATATGCGCCGGACTCGATAGAACTACGACGATTTTAACTCCAATTTCAGAGTGCCTGAAGTGGGATGAGAGAACTGGCGAATGGCGTGCGCGGGGCATGGACTACCGGGGGATTGTTGAGGGATTGCGGAGTGGTGGATATACCTATAAAGACCTTGCCCGTGCCTACGAACGCCTGCCTCTGAAGTTAGCGGAACCAATTTCCCCCAGAAGCCATCAGGCTGCTGCGCTAAAGTCCTGGAAGGATGCCGGCGCGACGGGAGTCATTCAACTTCCGACAGGTGCCGGAAAGACGATCCTTGCCGTGATGGCGATCGCTGACATGTGTCGCCCGACTTTGGTTATTGTGCCTACCATCGATCTCGTTCTTCAATGGCAGGTTGTACTGCAAAGGTACGTTGCAGGCGCAACAATTGGTGCTCTCGGTGGCGGGCAAAAAGAGATCGCGGCGATAACTGTTTCCACCTATGACTCAGCATTAATTTTCATGGAACAATTGGGAAACAAATTTGGACTCCTCATTGTTGACGAGTGTCACCACTTGCCATCGCCGCAATATCAGGCGATTGCCATGGGGGTGATTGCGCCGTTTCGGATGGGACTCTCCGCGACCGTAGAGCGAAGTGATGGAAAGGAAGAACTCATTTATGAATTGTTGGGACCTTTGGTTTATGAGGGGCGCATTGATGAACTTCAGTCCTCAGTTCTGGCGCCATATGATGTTGTATCGATTCAGGTGGCATTGACGGATGAAGAAAGAAGTCAATATGCTGCGGCTCGTGACATCTATCTTAGTTTCGTAAAACGCCATAAGGTGAACTTTTCCTCTCCAGCGGGGTGGTCTGAATTTCTCTGGAAGGCAGCGAAGTTTCCGGGAGGGCGGGAAGCGCTAAAGGCCCACCGCCAGCAAAAACGACTGGCGCAGGCGGCTTCGGCAAAAATAGAGCTTGTCTGGAAGATTTTGAAAGACAATCAGGATGAGCGCATCATTGTCTTTACGGATGACAATGCTCTTGCCTATCAAATTGGCAGGGAATACCTGCTCCCGGTTTTGACTCACCAAACAAAATTGTCTGAGAGAACCCGTATTCTTGACGGATTTCGTACTGGCGTTATTAATGTGCTGGTAACGTCGCGGGTTTTAAACGAAGGAGTCGATGTTCCTGAAGCCAGCGTGGGTGTTGTTGTTTCAGGAACTGGGAATGTGCGCGAGCACGTGCAAAGACTTGGTCGCATTCTGCGGCATCGTCCCGGAAAAAGAGCGAAGCTCTATGAGCTGATTTCCCACGCTACCAGCGAAATAAATGTTCATTCCAGGCGGAGGCAGCATCATGCTTACCAAAGAACTTCTGCGCTTCCGCGCGCGTAACGGCAGAGCCATTCCTGAATTTATCGCCGTTGGTTCTGCTTTGGAGAGCGCCCTCGCAAAGGATCTTATCGAGTCAGGCAGGCATGCCATTGGCTTGTCTTATGGAGAGGCGCGTTCCGGACTTGCGGATCTGGTGCACGCCGGCGTCAAGAGCGCGGCGGGTCTCGCGAAGCTGGTTGAGGACCGATTGGTTACTGAGGATCCGGACCCGGAAGTCGCGAGCAAACGGTGGGATCTTCTCATTCAGGCGGAAGGCATCCGCCGGAATGCTGCCACCCGAGATGAATTTGAAAGCACCGTTGCAAAGGGACACCAAAGCGCTTTTGCAGAGATAGCGGGAAGTCTGTATGCGGACCTTCCCGATGCTCGTCTGATCAAAGGGTTTGAACCAATAGAGCCTGACGCGCTGATCTGCAGGTATAACACGGCGTTGGTCCAGGGGCTTTTGATTCGGGCCGAGAATGTTCAAATCCGACTCCCCAAGTCTGCTGTGGGGGAGTGTCGCCGTGTGTTTAGAGCCATGCGGTTTCATCGTCTGATTCCTGCAGTGCAGGTGGGTGGAGACCAGTTAGTCATCGATCTGGGGGGGCCCCTCAGCCTGTTTGGTGCCGCGAATATATATGGGACGTGCATTTCTAATTTCATTCCGCATGTTTTTACCTGCGAGACGTGGGAGATCGAAGCGCCCGTCATGGTGAAAAACAAACGCCTTATCTTGAAACTGAATCAGGATTCAGGGCTTGTGAGTCACTACCGGCAAAGCGGCAGCTGGATTCCGGAGGAGTTCACTGCGTTTGCGTCCTCATTCGCATCACGATTCTCAGAGTGGCAGGTCGACTCCGGATCTGAACCCCTCATGTTGGGGCATGGTACCTGGTGCCTCCCCGATTTCTCGTTCAAGAGCCCCGAGGGCCGGACGATCCATCTGGAGCTGTTTCATCGCTGGCATTCTGGTGCGCTGGAAGCGCGCGTCAAAAATTTGGCGGAACATCCCCGGAGCGATCTTATTTTGGGAGTCTGTCGCCAACTTTCACAATATGAAGCGTTGGCAAAGGACGCACAAAATCTCGAAGTATTTTCGAAATATACACTGAGATTTACTGACTTTCCGACGCCTGTTGCGGTTATGGCGCTTTTGAAAAAAACGCTGAATAGTTAGCGATTTTTCGCTAGTTACAAGGCTTTTATGGGCGGGCCAGTCATTCTTTTGGCTCGCTGAAATCGATGGTTTCGCTGTGGTAATGTTTAATGGAGGTCGTTGCAAATGCCGATGCATACACGATGGCCAAAGGACTTGGAATGGCAACCAGGATACCGGAGCACGTTGAATTGAAGAACAAACCCACAGATAAAGTCGTTGCGAAAAGCCCGGTGAAAGCTTCCGTGCAGACCTCTGAGTCTTTTCGCAATCAGGAGACGGCGCGGATCCGAAATCGCGAGGTTTCTGCTTCGAAACCTTCTCAGAATGACGAGATCGCCTCGGTGGGTCAAGCGCCCGCGAAACAAGCGACTAAATCGACAGGTCCAGTTCAGAACCAGCAGGCGGGCCACGTTACCGAAACAACAAAACTTCATGCAGTTTTGGAGCGTGCTCGCGGCAAGCGCATGCTTATATGTATCAAGGGTTACCCGGATCCGGATAACATTGGGTCGTCGTTGGCTTTGCAGTTTCTTGCCCGTTACTATGAGATTTACTGCAAGATCATTCATTTCGAAGAAATTTCTCATCATGAAAATCGTGCGCTAGTAAAAAAACTGGATCTTGAACTGGAAGAGTACAGCCAGGATACGGTGGTGCAGGACTTTGACTACTATGCGGTCCTTGACGCGCAAAATCCTGAATTGCCGGTAAAGTTACCTCCCTCCTGTGAGTTGTTGGTCTTCGTGGACCATCATAAAGCTCTGGGAACAGTGTCAGGTCAGTTTGTTGATATTCGGGAAAGTTCCGGCTCAACGTCAGCCATTTTTGCGGAATATCTGATTGACGGGCATGTGAAGTTTGCGGGGGGGTCACCGGAAGAAACGCGCATCGCCACAGCGATGATGCACGGCATCCGGACCGATACAGACAACTTCGTTAATGCGACTCCAATCGACTATCGCGCGAGCGAGTACCTTGCCAAATACATGGACAAGGACTTGCTGGCGCTGATCTCCCGCCAGTCGATCCCCGCAAAAACTATGGACCTTACCCAGATTGCCTTACAGCGAAAAGACATTCGCGGCACCTTCATGTTTTCCGGGGTCGGGTTTGTCCGTGATGAGGATCGTGATGGTATTGGACAGTGTTCGGACTACCTCCTTCACCGCGAAGGGATAGAGACGGTGATTGTCTACGGTGTGGTCGGAAATGAGTTCATCGATGGCTCGCTACGAACCAAGTCGCACACACTGGACCCTGACAAGTGGCTAAAAGACGTGTTTGGGCAGGACCGCAATGGACAATATTATGGTGGTGGCCGAAAAGATAAGGGCGGATTCCAGATCCCGCTAGGGGTATTTGCGAACTGTTCTGACAAAGAGCTACTTTGGATTCTGATCAAAAAAACAATCGATGAAGCCTTCTATGACAAAATCGGCGTGGAAGGTAAATCAGGTGACGGAGATTCCTCCAAAGGTTAGGCCGCGTCCCGAATTCGCGTCGGTCAAATGCATCTTGGGCTATTTGATTTGGGGAATTCGCTTGGTTTCTTCCCCGATCCAACGCAGATAGGCCGGATTGCCATCGGCTATGGGCACGGCGATGATGCATGGCACCTCGTAGCGATGCAGCCTTGTCACGCGGTCAATCAGATCAGAGACCAATGATTCCCTGGTCTTCGCAATGAGTACTGCTTCGTTTTCCTTACACACTTTTCCTTCCCAATGATAAATCGATTCCACGCCCGGAAGAATATTTACGCATGCTACCAGGCGTTCCTGGACAATGGTTTCCGCAATGGACCTTGCCTCGGTCATGTTCTGCGCGGTGACATAAATTAGTTTGAAAGTTTCTGGTGATCCTGCCAAAAAATCCTCCTCAAATTGCTTTTCGGCTGTCCAGTATAAAGGTAACCGGTCCACTGTTGGTCAGCCGAATGTCCATGTCCGCTTGAAATTTCCCTGAGGCAACATTTAAGCCGGACAATCGCAGTTGGCTAAGAAAACGCTCGTACATCATGTTGGCTTTTTCCGGGGGAGCTGCATCGGCAAACCCCGGCCGCCGGCCCTTGCGGGTGTCACCGTAAAGGGTAAATTGGCTGACGACCAGAATGTCGCCGCCGATCTCAGTGACACTTAAATTCATTTTGCCGTTGTTATCAGGGAAAGCTCGAAGGTTTACCGTCTTATCGAGGATGTAATTCAGGTCTTCGTCAGTGTCATCTTTGCCTACACCCAGCAGGATCAGCCATCCTTTTTCGATGGTACCGATGGTAACCTTGTCCACGGACACGCTTGCCTCTGACACTCTTTGCATGACGACGCGCACTGAACTCTTGCTCCCCGCTGGCTAGAACGATAATTATAAGCGGTTGGTATTAAACCGGTCACATTCTAGATCGAAAAAATAATGGCTGTAAGACACATTTACACCTACCAGAACCCCCTGGTTCAAAAAGATGTCGAGCTGGTGGCTGCCGTGCTTGAGGCTGGCGGAGTCATCGCTTACCCAACGGATGTCAATTGGGCGTTTGGGTGTGATTCCGCGAGCACAAAAGCCATTGATAAAATCAGAATGCTGAAGCCGACGCATCCAAAAGAGCAGCCCTTTAGTCTTATTTGCGAATCCATTTCTATGGCGTCCGAATATGGCAATATCGAACATACCGCCTATCGGATATTGAGGCGTGCGTTGCCTGGACCATATACTGTGCTCCTCGAGCGAAATCGCTCTCTGCCTCGTCAGATTAAAGACAAGCGAAAGGTGGTAGGCATTCGGATTCCCGATAGCCAGCTGGTTCAGGGAATTGTCCGACAGTTAGGTCGTCCCCTGGCTTCCACATCTATCCCGGAAGTTTCAGCTTTTTCTGCCCAGGGGAGTAAAGAGGTTCCCCGTTTTGGCTATCAGGTCTTCGAAGCGTTTGGACACTCTTCACTTCTGGATCTGCTTTTGGACCTGGGTGAAGAGAGCATCGGAGCCGAAACGACCATCGTGGATCTTGTCGATGGTGCCCCGGTTATTGTACGTGTTGGCGCCGGAGACCCGGCGCTGTTTCAGGTATAGCTATGAACCTTTTGAGATTTTTTAACCTGGGAATCTTCGAATATGGGCGATGCTGGGATCTGCAGCAACAACTCCACCGGGAATGTGTTGCCGGAGGTGGCGCTGCCATCATCGCGGTCCAGCATCCTCCGGTCATTACGCTTGGAAAAAATGCCGATCCGCGATTTGTCCTGTTTGACCGAAAGAGCCTCGCGGCAGATGGCGTGGACGTTGTCGAAGTGGATCGGGGGGGGGAAGCAACGTTGCACAACCCCGGGCAGGTTGTGATTTACCCGATTTTGCGGTTGTCTGACTGGCATCTTGGCCCGAAACAATACATTCACCTGCTGGAGCAAGCTGTCATCAATTTTTTGGCTGACGAAGGGGTCAATGCCGGAACCGATCCTCAGTTTCCCGGTGTATGGGTGGGTACTGAAAAGATTTGTGCGGTTGGAGTTCGCATCAAGGACCGCGCGACGCTTCATGGCTTGGCCTTGAACGTCAATAATGACTTGTCTTTGTTTGGAAAAATTGTCCCTTGTGGAATTTCCCATCGTGGAGTGACGTCGCTTGAAAAGTTGACCGGCAGGGTTTTTAACCCGGAAGACGTCGGCGGGAAAATTGTAAAAATATTGGCAAAGTCCCTGAATTCCAACCTGCTTCCCTGCTAGCTGTTGCACCTTCAACAGCAAGTCCCTATGATGATTCAAAATGAAAAAAGTGGGGATTAGAACATGGAAGAATTGATGGTCAAAGATGATGGGATAGGGGCGATAGCTCCTGCCGCATCTGATCTGCAGCAATGCTGTGTGAAGACAATTCATGTTCACGCACGCCACAATCGGATGATGGTCTGCAGTGAATGTAAGCAGGTTATCAAGTGCTTTACTGAGGAGCAGCCACTTCGTAACTACCTGCGCTTCTGCGCGTCTCGTGCCAGGAAAGTGACAACTGGAACCATCGACGGTATGCAAATCGTCGCCTACTCATCCTACGACTCGTTCACCCGATAGGACTGGTTATCTTCGAGCCTATTTTGCGCTGGCGCTGCTTCCGCGGCTTTGAAAAATCGACCAACTTTTAATGTAGGTAAACGCGGTAACGAGCTGGAA
>Ga0154020_10001026_pt1 | contig 34565 bp, 29 predicted proteins | sample Klosneuvirus_201_FD_109709 | JGI IMG/M metagenome (GOLD analysis project Ga0154020, IMG submission 109709) | Active sludge microbial communities from wastewater, Klosterneuburg, Austria - Klosneuvirus_20160825_MG | ecosystem: Engineered > WWTP > Aerobic digester > Activated sludge | place...
TAGATCCGCAGGGGTTTGACCGTCTTCGCGCCCACGTGGAGCCCGCGCCGAAAATGGCAGCGGCCCGGCGCACAGGATGATGCCGCAGCGTCTCGAGAGCGAAGGGCATCACGCAGCGGGCGCGACGTCAGCATCGGACCCATCGGACCCATCAACCACGGTGCGCTATTAGCCAGGTCAGGAGCCGGTCTCGGTCGGTTGAGCGGCAAGCGTATGACAATTCGGCTGCGACACATTGCGCGCCCTCAAGATCTGGGTCGATCTGTACTGGGCTCAAGCGCAACGACGGTTGCTTGATGCCCAGCAACGGCCTACTTCCACGCTTGGAGGTTCACCATGATCCATCGCAAGTTCTCGGTGGTCTGTGTTGCTGGTGCGGCGCTCGGCGGATGCGCGCTTGATCAGGGGGGGCCTGTGCGTTCGCAGGAGGCGACGGTCTCCACCGTCAACGATGTTACGCAGGTGCAGGGAGGCGTTGGCGTTGAAAGCAAGGCCCTTGGCTCCAAGAGCATCGCGCGTGTTGGACCCGCGCTTCACCTGAAGGCCCCCGCCCCGAAGGGCGCACTGCCGTCGGGTAAGCGTCCCACTGCTATGTTGATCGAGGAGGCCGATCGGACCATCGGCGCGATTACGGTTGTGGTCGCGCTCGAGGAGCCGGCTTCTCCTCCTGTTTCTATCGCACGGAGTGCACTGGCGACACAACGCCGTGGACTCGTTGCAGGGAGCCAGAGTCAGTTTGCCTCCAGAGTTGCCGCGCTCGGAGGCGTGGTGCTCCGGACGTATTCGCTTGCCAATCTCGTGACAGTCCGAATCGATGCGAAGAAGGCCGGTCTGCTAGCGTCCCTGCCTGGGGTCCGCGAACTGCACACGACGGGCGGCGCGGTCGTCGCCGAGACGTCGGCTGATGGCAACTACGTTCGCTCGATGGACGCCGTCCGCTCCATGTACTTCCAGGACAACTACATTAGCGGTGGGCTGGGTGGTCATTCCGGCGGGCCAGTGCATATCGCCATGATCGAGCCGGTCGGTTACCCGCAGCCAAGCCACTACATGTTCAAAGACGCACAAACGGGCAGCAGTCGAGTTGTCGGGATGATCGGGTGCTCCGCGGCGTCTTGCAGCAACCTTAGCTCGTGGGGCACAGATGTGGGGCATGCGCAGAAAGTGGCGTCTGTTCTCGGCGGTAACATCATGTACGGGCAGGACCCGTCAATTGTCGACCCTGCGGAGCGCTCGGCACGATCGTGGATGGCGGGAGAATCCATTATTTCTCTCTTCAACGCGGGCGATCCGGAGGCAATACTGCAGGCAATCGAGACGATTGCTTACAGCTATACAGATGTTGACATAGTCAATATGTCGCTAGGGATCCTCAGCGACAACTATCCGAGCAATGCCTGCGGATACGGGACGGTTGGCTCGTTCGACCCGGCGGGTATCAGCTACGCGATTGCGGCGGCAACTGACGCCGGCGTGCTGTTTGTGAAGTCAGCTGGCAACCGGGGTATCGACGCAACGAACTGCTCGGCGACATTTCCAGCATGGCTGCCGGAGGTCGTGGCCGTTGGCGCCGTGAACACGGGTGGGCCCGGCTATGTCCTGGCGTACAATGGGACCAGCATGTGGTCGGATTCTCCAGATGGGTCTGGGACTGGCGGCATCAACTACTGGGTAGCATCGCCGTCGGGGGGGGCCAGTCTCCATTCCCAGTCTGTGGTTACGGTGGTTGCGCCAGGAGTGCTGACATATCTGGGCTCGACTGCTCCGGGTACGTACACCACGGGCGACTCCCACGGGACCTCACTGGCAGCGCCAGTCGTAGCCGGTGGTGCTGCGCTGCTTCGCAACATGTTCTGGCAACAGGGCTGGCTCTCGGACGCCACACCGCAGACGCTGACCTCCCTCATTGCTGTCTTGGGGGACTCGTGGGACTCGTCAACAGGCACCGATCGAGGATCTGGCTTCAGCAAGATCTCGGGGGCTGGCCGTCTACGTTTGCACTACTTCGGCGGTGCTGGGCCCTATGGGCCCTCTGACATGACGGGCGCATGGTACTTCTCGAAGGGAACGGCATCCGTGGCCCAAGGAGCGGAGTCGTGCTTTCCGCTAAGCCCGAGTGGTGGCACGCAGCCACTGCCGAGCACCATCCAGGAGGTCAAGGTGGCTGCAACGTGGAACGAGCACGGGGGTGGCAGTTCTGGCGCGCCCGCGGCTGACATTGACCTAAGCCTGTGGAATGCCTGTCCGACAGGGAACTACGTGGCGCGGGGATCGTGGCAGCATCTGTGGTCGGATGCGGGATACGACTTGCGCGAGCGCATTCGCGTCGGGGCGAGCTACGCTGCCAGCAAGTGCGTGTGGGCTTGTGTCTATGGATACGGGGTGCCAAGCTCAAGGACTGTGAGCGTCGTCGGGTACGCCCACTCGGATGACCTCACTGTGCACTGACGGAGGCGATATGCGGTTCAGTTTGTTTTTCGCAGCGGCCGGTGCGCTCGCTTCTGGATGTGCTGGGCGAGTAGTTGGCGATGAGCCGACAGACACCGGGGCCGTTGACGCTACTCCGGTCACCGACACGAGCGCTTGCTCACCTTGGGATGTCACGTTCACAGCAGGCGGCCCGGTGTGCACAGACGAGGGGTCGGGAGCATACTGGAACGGGTCGAAGTGCGTCCGAGCGGGCTACTGCAAGGTGTGCAAGGGGCGTGACTGCTACCGATTGGACTACGACGCGTATCCAACCTGTGGTGGTCTCACCACCACTTGCAGCCCGAAGTAGCGGTGCGATGAGCTGACTCAGCTGAGAGTGCGGCGCCTCGCTTCGAGGCGCCGCGTCGCTCAAGTGCTGGTGGTGAAGTTCAGTCCCCACCTCGAGCAAGCGACGGTTGAAGTCCGAGCTCGAACACCGCGCCAACGAGAACGACCACGTTGTGGCAGAGCAGCTTCAGGAGTGCCTCGTTGTGCTGCGAGACTGTGCACCTGGACGAGATCGATGCTCCGAACTTCGCCTTGATCATCGAGAAGCAGGACTCGACGTTGCTGCGGGCGTGGTAGTGCCGGAGGAACTTCTCCCGGTCGTACTCGAACAGGTGGTAGAGCCGCTTCCAGAGCTTGGCGTGGGGAGCTCGTTCGCCTCGGATCAGGAGACCATCTCCCGTGCCCTCCTTGAACGGGATGAAGGGCACGCCGCCAAGGCGGTCCACGGCGGCCACGTTCTCCCGCGATAGGTAGGCCTTGTCGGCGACAACGTCGCCGAGCTTGAAATTCTTCGCGGTTGCCTCGATCAGCGGTCGAAACTGGGGGCTGTCCGCGCCGCTCATGTCCGTGATGATGGCGCTCGTCACGATCTGTGTCTTGACCCCGCATGCGGCGTGGACCTTGACCCACGTCTTGACCTTTCGCTCCACACCGTACTTCTCGTCGACCCAGCGGCAGAACGTCGAGTTGGCGAAGCCGGTCGAGTCGACCGCGAAGTTCGACTCGATGCCGACCATCGGGAGGGCTGACTGCTCGAGCAGATCGTGCAGGATCGGCGTGAGCGCCGGATCGGCCATGTACCGAAAGAGCGTGTTGTAGGATGGCGCAGCCTTGGATAGCCCAGCAGCCTGGTTCGCCCGGATGTCCGTCTGGGCCCGCCTTCCGCATAGCCTCGAGTAGACCTTGGTCGCGCAGGCGTAGATGATGTCTCGCAGCGGCAGCCGCGGCCGCCCACGTCCCTCTTGCCGTGGCGATTCGACACGACTGCAGAGGTCCCGCAACAGGAGCGCGAAGCACTCCTTCTCACGGACCTGTGCGGCGTTGTACGCAGGCCAGTCCTGGGCGTACGTGACGCGCTTGATCTCGGTGGCGGGGATTTCGTCGGGCATCTGGCGGTGGCGAACGATCTCGACGGCGATCACGTGCTTGCAGGGCTGACCGCGGGTCTCGTAGTCAGGACAAGTGCACTCCCAGGTGGGCATGCCCGCCTTCTCGCTCTGCGAGACGACGTAGCTCCCCGAATGGCTCTGTGAGGGGACGATCCACACCGAGCCGCGCTTGACGATGCGCTTCTGCTTCGCGATGGCCAGCGCCCGCATCGTGCGGACCTCCTGCTCTTTCGCGATGTTGCCCATGACCGTAGTATGGGCGTAATATGGACATGGTCAAGCAAGCTTGACATGGACGGAATATGGCCACATTCTGGCCCGACGATGAGCCCGGCAACGAAGGCCCCGACACACGAAGCCGGGGCAGCATCACCGAAGCCCAAGGTCGTCAGGCGGAAGGCGAAGGCCGAGCGGAAGGACGAGGTCATCAAGTTCATGGTGACCAGCGAGCAGAAGCGTGTGTTCGCCGAGGCGGCCGCTTCAGCAGGCCTAGACCTGTCAGGCTGGTTTCGCTGGCTGGCGACGAAGGAGATCAGCGGAAGATAGTCGGGTCCCGAGCACCTCGGGATCGCGGTCAGTGCGGTTCACCTCCCGGGCCCCGCCCCTCGATCGGCTCAGGTGGCTTGATGGCGGGCGGGACGATCAGCCGGTAGCGGTAGTTGCGGTGAATGCCTTCGCGGGCGATCTCGCCACGCTTTCGCATCTGGTGCAGCGCGCCGTGGACGGCGGCCTCATCCGTTGCCGGGCGAACCAGAAGAACGGCGGCCACGATCTGGCGCGGGAGCAGGCCCGCAGCGTCGCGCTCCAGAATCGAACGAATCGCTCCTGGGACCGTCGCCACGTCCGCTCGCGCGACAGCTTCCTCGATGCCAGCGTCCTGAGCGTCGAAGATGCCTACCTGCTTGAACCGCTTGGACTTCGGCCGGCTCGCTGGCGGCGGCACTGGCTCACCACTTGGTGTTGTGACCTGTTTGATCTCGCCGGAGCGCAGGGGTGACGTCGGGCGTGGATCCATCTCGATTGCGACCAGAACCCGGTCGATCGCGTCCTCGAGGTCCTTGAGGTGTTGAGCCACATGCTCGGCTTGGTCCTCCGGACGCAGGTTGTTCAGGAGCCCGTCGAACACAGCGCGCGCTCGCCCGAACTTCATGTACCGGTCGTCGCCCATTCCCCTTCGACGGCCGCCGGGACGGGTCGATGCAACCAGAAGCGATGAAATCGGATGTCGTGAACTCGGCGAATTTTGGGGCAGAACCTGCCGCTTGCACGACGCGACGCGCAATATTGGGGCAGGCTACGCCGTGCGAGGAATTGTGATGACAGGGAGCATATACGAGGCAAAGCCACTCCGACGGGACGGGTGACACATGGGGGTGACAGGTTCGGGCACGGAGAGGCGCCGAATCTCCGAGCAACGTCGACGGTATGGCTCCTGCTTGGTGGACGGCAGGATGCTGCCCTCCTTCGCCCCCTCCGAAGAAGCATCGTTCTCCGTCGCCGACGTCCGCGGTCGCGTGCTCGGCCAGAACCTCTCGCTGGCGCAGCTCTGCGCGCGGGTGGAGAACGGCCTCCTGCCGACCGCCGCCCTCGTGGCCGCCGCGGGCGACACCAGGTGGCGCCCCCTGCACGAGGTGCTCGGCAGCGGCGCGCGGCGCATCGCCTCGCACTGGTTCGTCGCCGCCCGTGGCCGGGTCGTCGGACCGGTCGACACCGAGACGCTGCAGCGCGGGATCGAGGCCGGTCGCGTGCCCAAGGACGCGATGCTCTGCGCGATCGGTGAGCGCGAGTGGCAGACCATCGACGACACCGGGATCTTCGCCGACGCCCTGTTCGACGTGATGGAGACGCAGTGGATCGCCGCGCCATCGTCGCAGCGCAAGGTCCCCAGCGTGAAGCCGCCGCCGCCCCGGCGCCGCCGCTAGTCAGAGGCTCCCGCCGAGCAGGCTCCACGCCGTCTCGAGGCGATCGCCGTCGAGCTCGTGGTGGAACCGCACGACGTCGCCCTCGGCGCCGATCGTGTACCCCGCGACGTACTTGCGGGCGAGGACGCCGACGAACCCCTTGGGCACGGCGGACTCGATCAGCTTGCCGACCGTGAGGGCGTCGTCCTTGGCGTGCGCGTCGTCCTTGGCCCTGGCGTCGATGTCGAGGATGGTGCCGTTGTCCTTGCGGATCCGGATCGTGATGTTGGTGTCGAAGAGGTCGTCCGGGATGGCGGTGAGCACGTTCGAGGGCTTGCGCATGTAGGCGCCGAGCACCAGGTCGGAGTCGCCCTTCGGCACCATGTCCGACGCGCGCTTCTTCTTCTTCACCATCGCGTGGGCGATCTCGAGGGCCTGCTTCTCGCCGTCGAGCGGGGTGATGATGATGCCACCGGGGATCTGCACCACGGCGCGGTCGGCCTTGTCGATCTTGGCGCGGAAGGCGGGCACGTCGTCGTCGCCGATCCACTCGCCCTTGAACGACGTGTTCATGCCCTGCAGCACGAGCGAGATCGCGACGTCGGGCTTGTTGTGGACGATGATCGCGGTGACGCGCGAGGTCTCGTAGAAGCGCGGGCCGTTGGCGTAGAGCGCGTCGAGGTCGCGCACCGGGTCGATGCCGGTGCCCTCGAAGAACGGCTTCCACTCGGGGATCTTGGCGATCTTCGCGCCGAGCTGCTTGCCGATGGGGTGCGCGCGCAGGTGGTCCATGCGCACCAGCACCGAGACGTTGACCTCCTTGTTCTTGGGCTTGAGGGTGTCGAGGCCGCCGGCGAGGGCGTTCGGGTCCTTGATGCGCTTGGGCTTGATCGGCGCGGCGTCGGGGGCGTCGCCCGCGGCGTCGGAGGGCCCGGCGTCGACGCCGGCTTCGGGGCCCGTCTCCGGCCCCGCCTCGGGTGCGGGAGGTCCCGCGTCGCCGGCGACCACCTGCCCCCCTGGGTCGAAGGCGCCGGTGGGAGGGGGTCTCGGGCCCGGATCGTCCTTGCCGTCGTCGAGGGCGTCGATGTCGATCGGGATGACGGTGGGCGCGTCGGTGGTGTCCTTCTTCCACTCGATGGGGGAGGGGCGCAGGCCGAGACCCACCAGCATCCAGGCGAGGATCCGGGCCCAGGGGAGCACCGACAGCGAGTGGATCCCCAGCGAGGCCACGACGAAGCGCGTGAGGAGGTCGCCCCGCCGGAAGAAGCGAGACATGAGCGCCCTCGGCCACGCTTCGCCCGCTGCGGCCGCGTCTTGACCCACGGGTGTGCTCATTCTCCACCGTAGGACGAGCGAACAGCCCCTCTCATGCCCGTTCGTTTACTCGCTGGCCAAGGTTTTGGCGAGCAGCCGGTTTCCCGGCTAAAGGATTGGACCATGCGCACCTCTCTCGTCGGTCTCGCCCTCGTCGCCGCGCTCGCCACCGCGGCCCCCGTGTTCGCGCAGGGCAAGGACAAGCCCGTGGCCGCCGCGGCCACGAAACAGGCCAAGGAGTTCTCCGAGGCGGTCATCGCGGTCGCCGAGAAGGTGTCCCCGTCGGTCGTGCAGATCGACGTCACCGTGCGTGACGACTCGGGAGAGGGCTGGTGGCTCAAGAAGAAGGAGTCCTCGCTCATCCATGGCAACGGCTCGGGCGTGATCATCACCGCCGACGGCTACGTCATGACGAACAACCACGTCATCGAGGACGCGCTCACCATCACCGTCAAGACGCGCGACGGCAAGATCCTGCCCGCGAAGATCAAGGGCCGCGACCCGGCGACCGACATCGCGGTCATCAAGGTCGACGCCACGGGCCTGCCGGCCGCCAAGATGGGCGATTCCGATGCGGCCAAGGTCGGCGAGTGGGTGGTCGCCGTCGGATCGCCGTTCGGGCTCAGCTACACGGTGACGAGCGGCGTCGTGAGCGCCAAGGGCCGCGGTGGCCTCGGCATGAACGTGGTCGAGGACTACATCCAGACCGACGCCAGCATCAACCCGGGCAACAGCGGCGGTCCGCTCGTGAACCTCGCGGGCGAGGTGCTCGGCATCAACACGCTCATCGTGGGCAAGGGCAGCGGCATCGGGTTCGCGGTGCCGAGCAACATGGCCAAGCGCGTCAGCGAGCAGCTGATCAAGAACGGCAAGGTCGTGCGCGCGTGGCTCGGCGTCACCCCGCAGACCCTCACCCCCGAGCTCGCCAAGGCGTTCGGCACCGCGCCGTACGCGGGCGTGCTGATCGCCGACACGGCGGCCACCGGCCCCGCGGCGGCGGCGAAGATCGTCCCCGGCGACATCGTGGTCAAGGTCGGCGGCAAGGCCGTGCGCGAGGCGCAGGATCTCATCCGCGAGGTCATCAACCACGACGTCGGCTCCAGCGTCTCCATCGAGGTCATCCGCAGCGGCAAGACCTACGAGACCAAGGCGGTCCTCGCGCCGCGACCCGAGCCCCCCGTCAAGCCCACGCCCTCCGAGGAGGCCAAGGCCAACCCCGCCTCGGGCTACGGCATCACGATGAAGCCCATCCCGCCGGAGGCCGCGCAGAAGTGGGGCCTCACCGGCAAGGCGCAGGTCTACATCTCGTTCGTCGAGGTGGGCTCCGCCGCCGAGAAGGCGGGCCTCGTGCCCGGCGACGCGATCCTCGAGGCGGGTGGGGTGCCCAACCCGACGATCGACCAGATCAAGAAGGCGGGCGACAAGGGCACGCTCCTGATGCGCATCGATCACAAGGGCGAGAAGGGCTACCTCACCGTCACCAAGTGAGGCCCACGCCGCCCGAGGTCGCGTGGCAGCCGTCTGGCGGGGTCTGCGACCGGGCGCGGGCAAGAAGGGCGGCGAGCACGTGCCCATCCCGGCGCGCAGCGCCGCACCCCGAGGGGGGCGTGAGCCCCCCTCAGCCAACTACGGGCGTGCTTCGGGGCGCTGGCGGAGGCGGTAGTCGCAGTCGGGCACGTCGACGCGGCGGAACTGGCCGTCGTCGCCGAGCACGTGGGCCTCGACGCCCCGCAGGCGGCCCTCGTCGTCGAGGTCGTAGAGGTTGAACCCGGCGTGGCGGTGCGGGTGGTCGCTGAGGAGCGACGCGCTGGTCGCGCCGATGACGTCGATGCGACCGACCTCGGTGTCCACGTGGCGGCGCACGCGGATGTGCGAGTGGCCGTGCAGCACGAGGCCGTGCTCGAGGCGCGACAGCGTGGCGAGCATGTGGTCGGAGTCGTGGAGGCCCTCGAGCCAGGCGAGCACGCGGTTCTTGAGGTTGTGCGCGGGGTGGTGCTGCAGGATCACCTTGCCGCGGCTCTTCACCTCGGGGTGCTCGAGGATCGCCTTGAGCGCGTGGATCTGCTCGGCGCCGAAGCGGCCCGAGGCCATCATCGGCATGCGGGGCACCGCCGACGAGAGGCCGATGAGGGCGAGCGGGCCGCGGAGCTTCACGAACGGGTAGCGCGCGCCGTAGTGCTCGACGCCGAGCTCCGGCAGGTCGCTCGCGAGGTACTCGGCGAAGTACTGCTCGAAGCGGCGCTTGTCGGCGGAGCCGCGGGTGTAGACGTCGTGGTTGCCGGGGACGAGGCTCACCTGCTGCGGACCGAGGCCCAGATCCTCCTCGAGGAACTGCCGCACCAGGGCGAACTCGGGCTCGAGGGCGAGGTTGGTCAGGTCGCCGGTGATGGCCACGTGGTCGACCCTGGCGCGCTTGACCTCGTCGGCCACGGCGCGCACCGCGTGGGGCTTGTGGGCGCCCTTGCGGTGCATGCGGAGCATGGCGTAGCCGGTGACGCGCTTGTTCAGGAACCGGCGGAGCGGGACGCCCTCGAGCGAGAGCAGGTGCAGGTCGGAGAAGTGAGCGATGCGCACGGTAGAGGCGTACACCGCGCGCCGTTGGGCCGGAAGCGACCCACGCGCTACGGTGGCGCCCTCGATGGACCGGCTGCGCGTCGCCACGCTCAACGTCTGGAACCGCTGCGACCCGTGGGAGCAGCGGCTCGCGACGATCCGCGAGCAGCTCTCGGAGCTCGGCCCCGACGTGATCGGCCTGCAAGAGGCGCTCTGCGGCGAGGGGTTCGACCAGGCCGCGGCGATCGCCGAAGGACTCGGGTACCACGTGGCGTTCGGGTCGACCCGCGGCGAGCCGATCCAGATGGGCAACGCGATCCTCTCCCGGTTCCCGGTGCTGCGCAGCGAGGTGATCGCGCTCCCCGACGGCGGGACGAGCGAGCGGCGGTGCCTCGTACACGCGGTGCTCGATGCCCCGATGGGGCCGCTGCCGGTCTTCGTCACCCACCTCAACTGGAAGCTGCACGAGGGCCACGTGCGCTGCCTCCAGGTGCGCTCCGTGGCGGACGCGGTGAAGGCGCGCGCGCCGATCCACGGGTTTCCGCCGGTGCTGGTGGGCGACTTCAACGCCGAGCCGGGCGCCGACGAGATCCGCTTCCTCGGCGGGCTCACCGGGCTCGGCGGCCCGTGCACCTACTTCGCCGATTGCTTCGCGCTCGTCGGCGAGGGCGAGGGCGTCACGTTCTCGTGCGGCAACCCGTTCGCCGCCCAGAACCGCGAGCCCGAGCGCCGCATCGACTACGTGTTCGTCCGCGGGCCCGACGCACGCGGGCGGGGGCGCCCGCTCTCGGCGCGGCGCTGCTTCGATCGCCCGGGAACGAACGGTGTCTTCGCGAGCGACCACTACGGGGTGGTCGCGGAGGTGTCTCGATGAGGGTCTGCGTCTTCTGTGGTTCCGCGCCCGGTGCGCGTCCGGTCTATCTCGAGGCGGCGAAGGCCCTCGGCGCAGGGCTCGCGCGGGGGGGCCACGAGCTCGTGTACGGCGGCGCCTCGGTCGGCACGATGGGCGCGGTGGCCGACGCGGCGCTCGCCGAAGGGGGGCGCGTGATCGGCGTCATCCCGCGCTCGCTCGTCGACCGCGAGATCGCGCACCGGGGCCTGAGCGAGCTCGTCGTGGTGGACTCGCTCGCCGCGCGCAAGGATCGGATGTTCGAGCGCTCCGACGCCTTCGTCTCGCTGCCCGGCGGCTACGGCACGCTCGACGAGACGTTCGAGGCGCTGACGCTGCAGCAGCTCGGCGGCCCACGCCACCCGGTGATCTTCGTCGATCTCGAGGGGTTCTACGGATCGCTCGTCGCTTTCCTCGACCACGCCGCGCAGGAGGGGCTCGTGCAGCGCGCGCACCGATCGTTCGTGACGGTCGTGCCCGACGTGGCCGGGGCGCTCGCCGCCCTCCAGGGTTGACTCGACCGCCGGGGTGTCCTCCAGTTCATCCCATGCAGCTCCCTTACCGCGCCCTCCTGGCGCTGGTGCTCGTCGGTCCCGGATGTGTGGGTCGGATCGGCGAAGTCGGCGAGACGCAGGCGACCGACGACGCGGGCAACCCGATCGACACCGGGAGCGGTGGCGACGCGGGGAGCGGCGATGCAGGCAGCGACACCGGTGGCAGCGATGGCACCGTGCCGACCCCGCCGCCGTGCGGCAGCGTCCGCGCGGACGTGCCCGCCGCCACGCGCACGCTCTACGTCGCAACCACCGGCTCCGACACCAGCGGCGACGGCAGCGCGACAAAACCGTTCGCGTCGATCGCCGGCGCGCGCCCCAGCCTGAAGGCGGGCGCCGCGCTCCTGCTGCGCGCCGGCACCTACCAGCCGAAGAGCGCGATCGTGCTCGAGGGGCTCGTGGGCACGGCCGGGGCGTGGATCCGCATCGCGGCGGCGCCCGGCGAGAAGGTGATCCTCGACGGCAGCGCCGCGGGTGGAGGGGGTTCGGGTCTGCTGACGGTCGCCGCGTCCTCGTACGTGCTCGTCGAGGGGCTCGAGGTGCAGAAGGGCGGCGCGCTCGTCCACGTCGAGGACTGCGACCACGTCACGGTGCGCGATCTGCGCCTGCACGCGGGCACGCGCGAGGGGCTCCTGCTCGTGGGCACGAACCTCGTCGCCGAGGACAACGAGATCTGGGACGTCGCCAACGTCAACGCGGGCGGCGCCATGTCGGGCGGCGGCTGGCCGGGCGGCATCGACACCTTCCACGGCAAGTCGGGCGCGCTCACCACCAACCTGGTGGTTCGCCGCAACCGCGTGCACGAGGTGTGGGGCGAGTGCATCATCGCGGCCTTCGTCGACGGCGCGACCATCGCCGACAACGCGGTGAGCGACTGCTACTCCACGGGGATCTACGGCGACCACACGCGCAACCTGCGCGTCGAGCGCAACCTCGTGTGGACCACCTCGACCACACGCGACATCGGCGGCTCGGCGATGACCGGCGTCGACCTCATGGTCGAGGAGTACGGCAGCTCCGACCCGGCGCCGTTCGCCACCGAGCACGTGGTGGTCGCCAACAACGTCGTCGCGCGCGTCGGCACCGCGTTCGGCTGGTACAGCGACTTCGACGCCAAGGGGAACACCTACGGCGACCTCGTGTTCGCCCACAACGTGGTGTGGCAGGGAAAAGACGCGGCGTTCCGCTTCGCCAAGCCCGGGCCCTCGGCCGCGGCGCCGGGGCCGATCCGCATCGTCGACAACGTGCTCGTCGCGCCCATGGCGTTCGACGTGCGCGGCGCGCCGGTGACCGCCCAGGGAAACTGCTACGAGGTGACCGACGTCGGCGACGTGGTGGACAAGAAGCCGGTGACCGGCGCGTGCGGGCTCCTCTCGCCCAGCGTGCCGCTCACGTTCGAGGGGTTCCGGCTCGCGCCGAGCGCCAAGGCGCGCGGGAACGGCGTGCCCGCCAAGGAGGTGCCGCTCGATGCGTTCTGCGTGCCGCGGAGCGCCTCGGCACCCAGCATCGGCGTCGCGGAGTGACGAGCCGATTCACGGACGGATGGGGACCGCCTCGTTCCGGCAGAAGGGGCAGTCCTGCTTCGCGCCCATCCGGCTCGTGAGGCTGGCGCGCCAGACGTGCTCGGAGTTCCTCGGGCACACCCACCAGATGAGCCGCCGCCCTCCCGCGACGACGTCGCGAGGGGTGAGCTTGCCGTTGAGCGTCGGGTGCCACAGCGCAGCCATCTGCGGCGAGACCCGGCGAGCGTGTTGGTCGGGTGGAGCTCGCGCTTCTGGCAGATGGGACAGCCCGCGCCACCGACCACGCGGTTGCGCACGCCGGCCGAGAACCGGTGGCGGGGATCCTTCGAGCACCGCCACCACGCCTTGGCCTTGGTGACGCCGAGGGCGAGGGACGCGGGCACGCCGTTGCGCTCGGCGTCCCACTCCTCGACGAGGTGAGGCGCCAGGGTGATGGAGTTGGTCCTCGAGGCGGCGACTTGGCGCAGAACGGACAGCCGGTGCCGCCCGCGGTGCGGTCGTGGAGGCTCGCCTCCCAGACGTGATCCTCGCCCTCGGCGCAGCGCCACCAGACCTTCTGGGTGGAGCCCGCCACGACGGTGGGGGGCTCGAGCCGGCCGTTGCGGAGGACGTGCCACTCCGGGACGAGCTCGGGGAACTGCGTGGCCAGGCTGTTGGTGACCGAGACCTGAAACCCTGCGCAGAAGGGGCAGCCACTGCCGTCGAGCGTGCGCTTGAAGAGTCTCGTCGACCACACGTGGTCGGGCCCGCGAGGGCAGACGAACCAGGCCTCGATGGAGGAGCCCGCGACCACCTCGGTGGGCTTCCGCGCGTTGAGGATGGGGTGCCACTGTGCCGCCACCTCCGGGTTGCACGTCGCCAGGCAGTTGGTGACGGAGACCTGGACGCCGGCGCAGAACGGGCAGCCGGAGCCGCGGGTGCGGTTGCAGACCCGCTGCTCCCACACGTGGTCGGGGCCCTCCTTGCAGCGCCACCACAGGCGTTTCCCCGAGCCGTGGCGGATCTCGGCGGGGTCGATGTCCAGGTCGTTGTACTCCCGGTCCAGCTGCGCGCAGAGCTCGGGGTAGTCGGCGAGGTACGGGCCTCCACGGGGGTTGGGTACGACGGAGGGCATGTAGGTGGTAACGAACGGGGCTTGCGAGGGACCTATCCACTACAGGGAAACCAGCTACTCTCCGAGGCCTAGACCCATGGACACGCTCGCCAAGCTCTCGCCCGCCGAACTGAGGTCCACTCATGGCTAGGACGTCGCCCGCTCCCAACATACCCCCCATCCCTGGCATGTGCCCCGGCATAGCCGTGGCAGCCGGAGGGGGTGGCGGCGGTGGCGCCGGGGGGAAGGGCTCCAAGAAGGGTAAGGGGAAAAAGGGCGCTGGCAAGAAGAAAGGGAAGAAGGGCGCCAAGGGGGGGAAGAAGGGCGCCAAGAGCGGCAAGGGCGGGAAAGACAAGAAGTCGAAGTGCGGCGACCCGGTCGACGTCATCACTGGGCAGGTCACGACCCGCGAACGCACGGATTTCGAGCTCTCCGGTCCAGTGACCCTTTCGATGACGCGTGTCTACGGTTCGGAAGCCGCGCACATCGATGGCGTTCTGGGCCACGGTTGGACCCATAGCTATGGCTATCGAATCGAGGTGCACGGCAAGGTCGTCCGCGTTTGGGACAACAATGGCGAGCGGCTCGACTTCGATCTCCCGCCAGTCGCCGAGTCCACGCTCGGCCTCCACGGCTGGGTATTGCGCCGCGAACAGTGGGGATTCATTGTCGACCCTGACGACGAAACGCTGAAGATCTTCAGCGAGACTACCGACGCCGGCCGAACCTGGCTGCAGACCGCAGAGCAAGATCGCAACGGCAATAGAGTCGTCCTCAACTACGACAACGGTCGGCTGGTGGAGCTGATCGATAGCGTGGGCCGTGTGGTGCGTGTCGCCCTGACGCGCGAGGGGCGCATCGCTGGCATGGCGGTACGAAACGCGCCGCACCAGGGCAAATGGATCGACCTCGTACGTTATCAGTACGACGACGCTGGCAACCTAGTCGCCGCCATCGACTCGGCCGGATTTCGCGAGCAGTACACGTACGACGACTTGCACCGCCTACTCTCGGCCACGGACAAGAACGGTCTCACGTTCTTCTATCGTTGGGACGACAAGGGGCGCTGCTACGAAACGTGGGGCAGCTATGGTGACAAGCGCGATCCATCGCTTGCTGAGAACCTGCCGAAACTGCTGGCAGACAATCTCACGCCGATCAAGGGGATCTTCCACTTTCGCCTCAACTACGTCGAAGAGGGTTACACCGAGGTCGCCGACTGTTCGACCGTGTCGCGCCAACAGGGCAATGAGTTCGACGTTGTCGAAAAGAGCGTTCAAGGCAGCATCATCGAGACCAGCGAGTTCGATGACAATGGCAATATGACGTCATTCACCGATGGCAACGGTGCGACCTGGAAATGGGTGCTAGATGCGCGTGGGCGGATCCTGGAAGAGGTCGATCCGAACGGCCATCGGATCACGTTCGAACGGGATGCTCTGGGCAATCCGATACGCCGCATCGACCAAGTGGGCGCTGAAAAGCGCTTCAGCTACGATCGGCGAGGCAATCTAGAGCTGATCGAGGACTCCGCGGGCGCCTCTCAGTTTCGTCATGACGAACGCGGAAACCTAGTCGAACTGATTCGCGCAAACGGCGCACGGACATCCTGGGTCTGGGACGAGATGGGGAATCTGATCGAGGAACACGAGCCTGGCGGGTGTGTATGCAGATACACCTATGACTACTTTGGCAATCTAATTTCGGCCACTTCCCCCACTGGCGCAGTGACACGATATGCATATGGAGATCGCTTTGAACTGATCTCCATATTGATGCCAGATGGCGAGATCATTCGTTACGACTACGACGGCGAGTTGAACTTGACGTCCGTCACGTTGCCAGACGGCTCACAGAGGCGGCAGGAGTGGGGTGGCGTCGAGCAATTGTGTGCAGTCAGCGACGGTAAGGGCCTCAAGTCGCGGATGTTCTATGACTGGAACGGTCGCCTCCTCGAGGTCCGAAATGCCGCTGACGAGCGTTGGACCTTCAAATACGACTCGACTGGATACTGCATCTCTGAGACCACATTTGACGGTCGGACATTCCACTTTCGTCATGACCAGATCGGGCACGTGACGCTTCTCGAAGACGCTGCCGGCCAGAGCATCAAGTTGGAGTACGATCTCTGCGGACGCCTCACTGCGCGTGAGTCATCGGACGGTTGGTCGGAGGAGCTTGCGTACGATCCTCGCGGTTTGCTCGTGCGCGCAAAGTCGCCGGATGTCGAGTGTCTCTTCGAACGCGACGATCGTGGCAACGTGGTGAAAGAAGCGCAGGTCGTCGACGGAGTTCGCCACGAAGTCCATCTTCGGTACGACGTTGAAAGCAGCATTGTCGAACGCACGACGTCGCTGGGCTACCACGAGCGCATCGAGCGCGCGGGACGCGGGATGCGGTCTCGCACGTCAGTCGGTGACGGAGTCATCGAGCATCATCGCGATCCGGTGGGCCGTGAGCTGACGAGACGCTTGCCGGGCGGTGGTTCGATCGAGAGCCTCTACGATTCACGGGGAGAGCTCCTTCGGAGAGCTGTCCTGGTGCAACGCCCCGTCACTCGGGAGTCTGAAGCCGAGCCCCCGTGGCTGGGGCCTCTTCCGCCGAACGCAATCGCCGAGACGCGCTACCACTACCAGAACCAGTTGCTCGCTGGAACGTGGGACCAATCGCGCGGTCAGACGAGATTTGACTTGGACTCTCAACGGGAGTTGCGCTCGCGGATGCCGGAGCATGGTCGGAGCGAGACCTTTGGCTACGATGCCTGTGGCAACCCGTTCGAGGTCGGGCCCGGAGCTCCCGCGAGGCAGTATGCAGCCGGTTCGCGGCTCGTGCAGCGCGGGGACACGACTTTCAGTTGGAACGACGCCGGCCGTCTGATGGAGAAGCGCGTCGCCCGAGTCGACGGAGAAGATGTCTGGCGCTACACATGGAACACCATGGGTATGCTGGTCAGGGTCGACCGGCCAGACGCAAGCTATGTCGAGTATCGATACGACCCCTTTCTTCGTCGAGTGTCCAAGACCATCTCCGATGAAAGCGGTCACCAAGTCAGCCGCGTGCGATTCGTTTGGGACAGCGACGTCCTGGTGCACGAGATTCGCGAAAGCGCCAAGGCTGCTGCCGATCCAATCGTCGAAGAACGAAGCTACTGCTTTCATGACTTCGGCTACGAGCCCATCGCGCAGTCCATCGTCCAGCGGCATGGCAAGAATCGAAGCGAAGCAGTGCGACACCACTATGTGCTCGACATAAGTGGCGCGCCGGCGCGTCTAGTCGACGACCGCGGCGAGATCGCTGCAGAGTACGAGCATGAGGCCTATGACCTCAAAGTTCTGTCTGAGCACGGCAGTTCTACACCGTTCGGATTCCTCGGCCAGTATCGCGACGATGAGACCGGGTTAGCCTACAACCGTCATCGTTACTACGATCCGGAGACGGGCCAGTTCATCAGCCCCGATCCCATAGGCCTTCTTGGAGGCCTCAACGACCGTCTGTATGGGAAGAACACCTACTACGACGCCGATCCACGCGGGCTCGCTCTCAACGCCGCGGCGACCGCCGTCGTCGACACGATTCCTGACAAGACCGCCGGTGTCTACGTCATCGAGAATCCCGGCCCCCCTCCCACGAAGTACGTAGGCAAAGGCGTGGACGTCAAGGCACGCCTGAAGTGCAACAAGCACAAGAAAGCCCAGGCCCTGCTCAACAAGCCGGGTACCAAGGTGACGGTTCATCAGGTGACGCCAGCCCAGGGCCCGACGGGAAAATGGAAGAACCCGCACAAGTCCAAGGCGGAGAACGTAGACAAGGACAAAGCGATCAACAGGTCGTTGATGGTCAAAGAGACCGAGGTCTACAAGAAGGAGCAGAAAGCCGATCCCGCCGCATTCTCTAACAAGAATGTCTCCAATTCGCACCAGCCCCTGTCGGACGACAAGTACGACACATATGGGAAACGGTTCCCTCCGACGGATGTGGGAACTACGTCGTACCAGATTCCGCCGCCGCCCTGATGGGCCCTCCAGCGATGCCCTACAAACACGCCATCGTCATGTCCGACAAGCCGGGCATTTCGTCCACTCGCTCAGACGGCTGTCAGCTTCACGAAGTTGCTTGGAACGAGTTGCCTGTCGACGTCGTGCCCAGCGAAGTCGACGGTGTCATCTTCGACGACTCGCACGGCCGGCATACCGATCTTCCCTCGGTGATCAGCCAACTCCCAAACGTACGGTGGGTCTCGATCGAAGCACGCACCGTTGGCATGCTCAGGCCGAGTGTGCTGCCACACCTGGCGGAGCTCGTCATCGCGGGCACGTCTGACGCCGTGATGCCAGAAGGCCCATGGGCCGAGCTTCGAATGCTCCGAGCGAGTGATGCGAAGCTGCAGTTGCGCGCAGCGGATCTCCCTGCTCTTCACACGCTGGAGATGCTGTTCAAGACCAAGGCAGATCTCACTGAGTTGGGGAAGCTACGAAGTCTGCAGGAGCTCCAGATCGGTCCGATGAAGGATGGTGCCATGCTGACGCCGTTGGCAGGCCTGCCGCTGCGCTCCCTGCGTTTCAAACGTGGAAGCATTGAAGACCTAGGCTGTCTTGCCCATTGGCCTAGGCTGGAGGAGTTTGGGGCGATTCTTTGCCACAAGATCAGGGATCTCTCGCCGCTTGCTACGATGTCCGGCATCCGCAGAGCGAGCTTCGTCGACAGCTCTGGCTTGAGGATTGTTGATGCCCTCTTCAAGATGGAGGCCCTGAAGTTCGTGGTGTTCTGGGGCTGCCGCGACAACGACGGTGTGCTCTCGAGGGCCGTCAAGAAGCTTCGTGCACAAGGGGTCGAGGTCCAGACGGACCTCTAGCTAGAGTCTGGCTGGCCACTTGCCGCCCGTGCGACCGTGCGCCACGAGGCTTCAGATGTCGCGTCACGAGGCAGCTGTTCGGGCTTTCTGGGCGTGGTGGGCAACATCGCGTCCCGCGTTCGAGGCGGCGATCGCAACGGGTGAATATGGTGCTCTGGTCGGTGAGGCTGCGACCCATGTCGAAGCCATCGACGGACGCCTCCAGTGGGAGCTTGGCAAGGGACGGGGCGCGGCGCACTTCTTCGCCCTCTCGGCAAACGGCGACCCAGTGCTGCGCAGACTCACCGAGCGCTGGAAGGTGTTGGGGCCAGCCAACGATGACTCGTGGGAGTACTGGTCTTCACGTCCGCCTCGTCCCAACGCGACCCTCGTCTGGGGGAGTCACCCGCTGCGCCTCGACGCTGCCGTCTTGACCTGGACGACAAACCACCTGCGTGAGGTTCTTGACATCACGATCTGCCACCCCGAGTTCGCAAGGATGAGCGAGGACGATCGCGAATCAGCTGCTGTCCTTCTCCTCGACGGCGCCCTTGGCGAGGATGATGTCGAGCGCTGGGTGGGCAGTGTTGACGTAGTCAGCAAGGCGCCGATCGGGGCCCAGTCGTTGGCGGTCTTCCTGGGGGCGCTGGAGAAGATGGTCGACGGTGCCACCGGCAACGTGTTGGTGACGCTGGAAAGCGACGGTGTCGATGGGCCGAAGGTCATCGTCTACAATGCTGCGCTGAAGCAAGTCGATCACCTCGACCTCGATCTGCACCTAACGCTGACACTGAAGCTTCTTCAGCCGAACACGAACGGGCTCGCGACCGAGACCGAGACCACGAGGCTAGACGCCCTCGAACGGGAGCTCGGGCAGGCGCTGGGTGAGAGGGCGGTGTGGCTTGGCCGCGAGACCTGCGCGGGCAAGCGCTTGGCGCACTTCTTTGCCGCCGAGTCGGTCGGCCTGCGCGAGGTCTGCGACCGCTGGATGAGGGAGCACCACGTGCTCCGCCCCCACCTCATTTCGAGGAAGGATGAAGCCTGGGACGCAGCCTTACAGTGGAACGGTGGCGACGGCGCCGAGTGAAGGCCGGTTGGCTTCCCACGCGGCCGAGTTCAGTGTGGAGACGAATCGAGCGATCGATGGAACCAAACACGGATTGCGACTGACTCGGGTGAAGGATGTCTGCGGGTGGAGAGGAACGCAGGCTTTCCATGCCGTCGAGCGAGTGGACGCGACTGCGTGCGACACGAGCGACCCCAAGTCGCGGGTTCTTCCGGTCGGACTTCTCTCGGTGGAGGTGAGCGACTCATCCCCACTGTTCCTTCGTACTCTCCTCGCGTCCGTGAGGCCCCAGGAGCTCACGATCGCGACGGAGACGCACGCTGTGCACCTCACGTGGCTGAGCTCCAGCACGGTTCTGCGTCGGCTCAGAGTAGGTGCGCCGCCGGTACGTGGCGCCAGCGCCCTCAGAGGCGCGCCGCTCGAGTCACTTGCGCTCGCGGACGTTCCCCTCGACGACGAGCTGCGAGAAATCTTGCGATCCATTGCGCCTACGCTCCAGGACTTGTGGCTGGATTGTGGGCGCCCGTTTCTTCCGGGCGAGCTCGGCCTCCTGTCCGAGATGCCTGCGCTGCGGCGACTGTCGATCCCAGCGTTCCCCGAGCTTCGCGACGAATGGGTCGCTCACGCCGTGGCCCATCCCGCCATAGCGTTCGACTTCTCTCCGCCGAACGCACCGGACCCGAGAGGGGAGACCATGACCATCGAGGAAACGTATCGCGGCATCGACATCGTCAAGTGCGTGACGAAGGCGAAGGTCACCTACGAGGTTGCGGAGGACCTTGCTGGTGATGGGTGCAACGAGGACCTCGAGGACGACCTGCGACCGCGCGCAAAGGCTGCCAAGAAGAAGGTCGATTGGCGGAGCGAGAGCGACACCCTGGTCGTGCGCACTCCGGACAAGGAGACCGCTCGCTGGGTGATCGACCACGCATGTTCGACGTCAGCGAAGAGGAACTCGAGCTCGAGCACTACGACATCACGCAAGAGGGCGACGACAAGCCCTCCTACGAGATGTGGGTGTACCTCGGAGAGCACGGCATCGTCTTCGAAGTGGGCTCCGAAGAGCCGACTTCGGTACACTGTGTGGAGGGACACTTCTGGTCGGTCGGCGACGATGACCTCGTCGGCGTCATGCTGGCCAAGGCCCTCGACCACGCCAGCCCATTCTGAAAGCGAAGAAGGAGTAGCTTCACGCGCTGACCAGTGGCAACGGAGGTAGATGCCCGGGCCGTCGACGCGGAATCTCGCCGCACTGCCAGCGCCGCCGGAGCTCGAGAGCATCTGGCGAGGACTTTCGCTGCTCGATGCGATCCTGGAGCCGCAGTGGGACCGGCGCGTCTTCTCGTTCGACGCGGGCGGTCGGCAAGGCTCGCTCGGGAGAGAACGAAGGGAACGTCGTCTACAGCCTTTTCCTGCCGAGCGGCGCGGCGGTGCTGCGCGGCTTCCACCGCGATTCACCGATGAATCCCTTCCTTCACCGCAAGCCCCGCCGCTGGCCGGGTCTCGTCGACGGAATGCCCGCATCGCTGCTCCGCCATGCCGACGCCACCAGCATCGAGCCCGATGAGGTCGCGTTCGTGATCTGGTACGACCCGGCGACCGCATCCGGGTGGCAGCGCGGTCGTCAGCGTCTTCCCAACGGGGCCGATCCGGATGGATCCGAGGCGCTGCTCGCCCCCTTCGTCGGCGCAGCGGACCGCTACCTCGACTTCGCCCGATCCTATCACGATCGAGTTCTGCCGCGGGGACCCGTGGTTCGACTCCTGCGCGGCGCAGCGGTCGATGCGGCGACGGTTCACCGATTGAATCCCGCGCGCGATGCCAAAGAGGTGCTGCGTGAAGCGCGCGCGCTCGGCTTCGAAACGAAAGGACCCACGATGACCACGAAGGAGAGCAAGAAGCCCGCCGAGAAGAGCGCCCAAGAAGGCTGCGAAGGCCAAGCCTGCAGCGCGTAAGCGGAGCGTCAACTTCGGCGAAGCCGAGTTCACCATCCATTGCCTTCGCGACCTCGAACGCCGCGACGATCGCTGGACGCCCGCGGCAGAGGGGACCATCCCGACCGCGCTGGCCAAGCACCGCCGGACGGTGCGGGTCCTCGACGAGGCACTACAAAAATACGCAAAGGACCAATCCTGACGAGGCTCAGCGATGCGACAGCCGACCCGCGCGGGCGACCATCGCCGGCTCCGTGATCGACTCCAGCCGGAACGCCGGCGGACTCGCGCCGGGCACGCAGGCGTAGCGCGCGAAGTCCTCCACCCCGACCGAGCGCAGCACGTCCTCGTCGTACGAGGCGCTCCCGCTCTCGACCGCCGCGCGCCCGTCGATCAGCGCCTCTGCCGCGTCGACCACGATGTCCGCCTTGCGCCACATCTCCGGCGTGCCGAGGGCGTGGCCGATCGTGGCCTGGCTCTCGATCAGCGTCACCGGCCACAGCGAGTACGCCCGGACGCCCTCGGCGGCGTGCTCGGCCGCGAGGCCCGCGGTCACCAGCGTCATGCCGAACTTCGAGATCATGTAGGCAGTGTGGCCGGCCGCCGCCGCCGGCACGATGGGCGGCGACATGTTGATCACCACGCCCCCGCCGCGCCGGACGAAGTGCGGGATGCACGCCCGCGACAGCAGGAACGCGGCGCGCGCGTTCACCTGCATGACCAGATCGAACCGGGTGGCGGGCGTCTCGGCGATCGGGTGCCAGTAGAGCGCGCCCGCGTTGTTCACGAGCACGTCCACCCCGCCGAAGCACTCCTCGGCCGCCCGGACCAGGGCCTCGAGCGCGGAGCCGATCCGCACGTCGGTCCGCACCGCGAGCGCCTCGCCCCCGGCCGCCTCGATGGCCTCCACGGTCTCGCGGAGGGTGCCTGGCAGCCGCGGGTCCGGGTCCATTGTCTTGGCCGCGACCACCACCTTCATCCCCCGCGAGGCGAGGCGCAGGGCGAGGGCCCGGCCGATGCCGCGGGAGGCCCCCGTGATCAAGGCAACCTTGCCGGAAAGCTCCATCGGGGGACTCTCGTCAGGGCCCGCGCGCGCGGCAAGCAGGGTATGCTCGCGCCGCGTGACGGCACCCATCTTCCGGTTCAACCAGCAGCGGGACGATCTCGTCCAGACCGTCGTGGAGCGCGTGGTCGCGGAGGCGCGCGACCCGGTGCTCCTGCTGAACGACGCGGCCTACCACGAGCTCCGGCGCCTCGACGCGGCGGGCAAGGATTCCTCGCGCTGGCGCAAGCTCGCGCGGAGCCTCGGTGGGCTCGACCACCACGCGGCGCGACAGCGCCTGCGCGAGCTCGCCGACGAGCACGCCCACGACGTCGACGGCAACTTCGACCCGCGCGTGTACGCCTTCGCGAGCCGGGTGCTCCCGGTCGGGCTCTCGATCCTCCTGCGGCCGCAGGTGCTCAAGGAGCGCGGCCTCGGGGACGTCCTGCGCGGCAACGCGCTCGCCGAGCGCATCCGCACGAACGGGCCGATCGACCGGATCCAGCGGCTCGCCGAGCGCGGCACCGTCGTCTACGTGCCGACCCACCTCTCGAACCTCGACTCGCCGGTGTTCGCGTACGCGCTCGAGAGCGCGCGCCTGCCGCCCGTCACCTACGGCGCCGGCAAGAACCTGTTCACCAACCCGATCCTCTCGTTCTTCATGCGCAACCTCGGCGCCTACCGCGTCGACCGGCGCCTCCGCCACGAGCTCTACAAGCTGGTGCTCAAGGCGTACTCCTGCATCCTCATCGAGCGCGGGTTCCACTCGCTGTTCTTCCCGGGAGGCACCCGCTCGCGCAGCGGCGGCGTCGAGCGCAAGCTCAAGCTCGGCCTCGCCGGCACCGGCCTCGAGGCCTTCATCCGGACCGGGCAGCGGGTGTTCTTCGTCCCCGCGACGATCAACTACATGTTGACCCTCGAGGCCGAGACCCTCATCGACGACCACCTCAAGGACGCCGGCAAGGCGCGCTACATCATCGAGGACGACGAGTCGACGCGCCTCGGTCGCATCACCCAGCTCGTCAACCAGCTCGCCCACATGGAGGGCAGCTGCGCGGTGCGCTTCGGCGAGCCGGTCGATCCGTTCGGCAACGTCGTCGACGACCGCGGCGAGTCCTACGATCGCCAGGGGCGGCAGGTCGATCCGCGCTCGTACGTCGTGGGCGACGATGGCCAGGTGCGCCAGGACGGCAACCGCGACGGCCAGTACACCCGCGAGCTCGGCGAGGTCGCGATGGAGCAGTACCTCTGCGACACCGTGGCGATGACCACCCACGTGGTGGCGACCGCGGCGTTCGCGCGGCTCCGGGCCGCGCACGGTGGCAAGGACCTGTTCGCCCTCGTGCGCCGCGCCGACGAGACGATCGTCCCTCGCGCCGACATGCTCACCGAGATCGAGGGCGTGCAGGCGCGCCTCGCCGATCTCGATCGCCGCGGGGCGATCCAGCTGTCCACGGCGGTGCGCGGCGCCACGGCCTCCGAGCTGCTCGGCGAGGCCGAGCGCGCGCTCAACGGCTACCACGCGAGCCCCGTGCTGCACACGCAGGGCGAGGGCGTCGCGCTGCTCGATCCGAAGGTGCTGCTCTACTACCAGAATCGCCTCGCCAACCACGGCGTCGGCTGGATCGGAGGCGTGCGATGAACCCCGTGTCGGTCGTGGGGGGTGGCGCGTGGGGGATCGCGCTGGCGACGGCGGCGGCGCGCGGTGGCGCGGACGTGCTCCTGCACACGCGCCGCGAGGGCGAGCCCATCCCGGGGGTGCGCCGCACGCGCTCCCTGGCCGAGGCCGCCAAGCACGCGCGGCTCGTGCTGCTCACCGTGCCGAGCGCGCACGTGCGCGAGGTCGGCCGGGCCCTCGGCGCGCACCTCGACGGACACCATTTGCTGGTCCACGGGGTCCGCGGCCTCGCCGCCGTGCCGTCGCGAACGCCGTCCTTCGAGGGAGAAGACCTCGTCACCCTCTCGACCGTCCTGCGCGAGGAGACCCCGGTGCGCCGGTTCGGCGCGCTCGGCGGGCCCGTGCTCACGGGCGAGCTCTCGCGGGGAGAGCCGTGCGTGATGGTGGTCGCCTCGCACTACACCGAGGTGCTCGCGGCGGTGCGTTCCGCCTTCGCCGGCAGCTTCATGCGCATCTACACCACGCCCGACCTCGTGGGGCTCGAGTGGGCGTCGGCGCTCACCGGCATCCTCGCGGTCGCGATCGGGTTCGCGCGCGGAGCCGGTGTGGGCGCGGGCCTCGTCTCGGCCTTCGCCATCCGCGGCGTGCACGAGGCGGCGCGCATCGCGGTCGCCGCCGGCGCGGAGGAGCGAACGTTCACCGGCCTCGGCGGCTTCGGCGATCTGCTCGCGGCCATCGGCGAGGAGGATCGGCCCGAGGTCCGCCTCGGCCTCGCGCTCGCGCGCGGCGAGGAGCCGACGAGCGCGATCGCGGCCCTCGGCGAGCGCATCGAGGCGCTGTCGCTCGCGCCGCGGGTGGCCGACTTCGCCGCGCGGCACGGCGTCGTGGCGCCGATCCTCGACGCGGTCGCGCACGGACTCTTCGCCCAGAAGAACGCCCCCGAGATCATCAGCACGCTGATGACCGCGCCGATGACCGGCGGCGCCTAGAGGCCCTTGCTGCGCAGGTGGCCGACCACGTCGGCGTAGAACTGCAGATGGTCCCACTTGCTGCCGACCCCCGGGGCGTCGCCGAGCAGGTGGCCCATCTCGTCGAGGTGGTCGGCGGGCAGGCAGCCGAGGAACGTGCCGTGCTTGGCGTCGACCACGCGCACGAGGCCGTCGTTCGGAACGTTGGCGAGCCCGTTCGCGGTGACGGACTCGGGGATCTTCAGCAGCGGATCGGTGGTGTCGAGCGTGGCCTTCCACTTGGTGACGAAGGCGGGGGCGTCCGCGGTGACGCACGCGGACCCGCCATCGCTCAACGCGGTGCGACCGGCGATCGAGTAGTACGAGACGCCGGGCATGTCGGGGTAGGCCGAGGCGAAGTCCGCGACCGCGGGCTTGGTGAACTGCAGGAACCCGCGGATGAGGGAGGTCTTCTCGCCCGCCGCGCTCCAGAGCGCGCCGCCGACCAGCTTGGCGAGCGCGTCGACGACGTCCTTGAAGCGATCGTCGGTCACGAGCTTGGCCGCGATGTCGGCGATGGGGGCGCCACCGTGGGGCGTGCCGATGGTGACGACGGACGCGACGAGGTCGGGGCGTTCGTGCGCGACCACCCGCGCGTCGAGCCCCCCCTGCGAGTGTCCGATCAGGTTGACCTTGGCCGCGCCCGTCTTGACGAGGATCTCCTTCACCCGCGCGAGGAGCTCGAGGCCGCGCGTGGTCGAGTCGTTGAACGGATCGACGGCGGGCGTGAACACCTGCGCCTCTCCGCGCTTCGCGAGGTCGTCCTTGACGCCGTAGAAGTAGGTGATGAAGCCGATGCCGGCGAAGTCCTCGAAGCCGAAGAACCCGTGCGCGAGGACGATCGGGTAGGGCGGGCCGAGCGGCTTGGTCGTGTCCGAGCCAGCGTCGGACGCACCCCCGTCGAGCGCGCTGTCGACCGCCGCGTCGGTCGGGGTCGCGCTGTCCTGCACGTCGGGGTCGGTGTCGGCCCGGAAGACCTTGCCGTCGTCCTCGGCGCCGCTGGTGCCGCTGCAGCCCACGGCGAGGGCGAAAGAGGCAGCGAGCAGCGAGCGGCGCATGGGCCTCTCATCGTCCCGCCATTCGCGGCCCTGTCAAAGCAACTTCGTCCTCAGTCGCCGGTGGTGAAAGTGGTGCGATAGAGGAGAGCCTTGTCGTCGGCCGTCGCGCGGAACGTCACCGAGTACTGGGTGCGGGGCGCCAGGGCCGCCTTGGGGATCACGTGGACCTCGCCGGCGCGGACGAGCTTCGCAGGGTCGTTGTCCTTGGTGAGGACGACGATGGGGATCTGTCCGAGCGGGCCGTACACCTTGACGTCGAGCTTGGTGAGCGAGGCGTTGCCGACCCACGAGATCGGCGAGCCGACCTCGGTCGACCCCGGCACCGGGTTCGGCGTCTCGTGATCGGCGCGGAAGGCGCGAGGGACGTTGGTGGCGCCGTCGGGTGGCCACACGACCGAGACGGCGCTCGGCACGCTCTTCTTCGGCTTGCCGAAGTCGAACGTGGCGCAGCCCGCGGTGCCGCCGTAGCCGAACACGGTGCTCTCCGCGCGCAGGAAGAACGGTCGGTGGTAGACGCTGTTCATGAACCCGCGCCAGTCCATGACGGCGGCGCTGCCGACGAGCGTGGCCATCACCTCGCCGCTCGGAGCGAGGGTGAACTTCGCCGCCGCGAGGCGCTCGGTGACCGTCACACCGGTGAAGCCGGCGTTCCCTTTCACCTCGGTGTGCGAGAAGACCCGGTTGAGGTCCACGTAGTTGCAGTGGGCCTGGGCGGCAGCGGCCGCCTGTGGATCGCAGGAGAGCGGTGGGAGACCCACGTAGGCGCGTACGGTGGCGATGGCCACGCGCGCGGCCTGGGCGTCCGAGGATTCGCCCGCGCAAGCGAGTCCGACGTCGGTCGGGACGACTTGCCCTTCGATCACGATGTTGGCCTGCTCGTCCGGAGGGTCGACGGTGCCCGTGCACGCGGCGAGGAAGAGGGCGAGCGGCACGAAGAGGTGTGTCCGCATGCCAGGATCAACGGACCGCCTCTCCAGGCCTTGAGGAGGTTTCTCGCGACAAGACCAGGACACGACGCGATGCGCCGTAACCGCGTCGTAACCGCCACCTCGTAGCTTGTGGCCGCGATGCCCGACCCCAAGCTCGACAGTGGCGATACCGCGTGGCTGCTCGTCTCGACCGCGCTCGTCCTCCTGATGACGCCAGGGCTGGCGCTCTTCTACGGAGGGATGGTCCGCAAGAAGAACGTCCTCTCCACGTTCATGCACTCGCTGTTCAGCCTCGCGGTCGTGAGCGTGCAGTGGGTGCTGTTCGGCTACTCGCTCGCCTTCGGCGCGACGCACAAGGGCTTGATCGGGGGCCTCGAGCTGAGCTTCCTCAAGGGGGTCGCGTGGCAGCAGAAGGGCTCGGTGCCGCACCTCGGGTTCATGGCCTTCCAGATGATGTTCGCCGGCATCACCCCTGCGCTCATCTCCGGCGCGTTCGCCGAGCGCATCCGCTTCGGCGCGTACGCCCTCTTCGTCGTCCTCTGGTCGACCCTGGTCTACGACCCGGTCGCGCACTGGGTCTGGGCCGAGGGCGGCTGGCTCATGAAGATGGGCGCCCTCGACTTCGCCGGGGGCACCGTCGTGCACCTCACCGCGGGCATCTCCGCGCTCGTGTGCGCGAAGCTGATCGGCAAGCGCCTCGGTTACCCGGGGCCGGGGATGATCCCCCACAACCTCACCATGACCCTCACCGGCGCCGGCCTGCTCTGGTTCGGCTGGTTCGGCTTCAACGCCGGCAGCGCGCTCGTGGCCGGGCAGTCCGCGGCGCTCGCGCTCGTGACGACGCACGTCGCCGCCTCGGCGGGCGCGCTCGGCTGGCTCGCGGTCGAGACCAAGCACCGCGGCAAGCCCTCCGCGCTCGGCGCAGCTTCGGGGATCGTCGCGGGGCTCGTCGCCATCACGCCCGGCGCTGGCTACGTGGCGCCGTGGGCGTCGATCGTCATCGGCTTCGTCGCCGGGGTGGTCTGCTACCTCGCCGTGCTGCAGAAGAACCGCTTCGGCTACGACGACGCGCTCGACGTGTTCGGGGTGCACGGGGTCGGCGGCATGCTCGGCGCGCTGCTGACCGGCGTGTTCGCGCAGAAGGCGCTCAACGCGACGGGCAACGACGGCGCCGCGTTCGGCAACGTCAAGCAGCTCGGGGTCCAGGCGCTGGGCCTCCTCGCAGCCGGCGCCTACGCGGTCGTGATGACCGTGGTGATCTGGAAGGTCATTGGCTGGATCACGCCGATCAGAGTGGCGGAACCGGACGAACGAGAAGGTCTGGACGTGAGCCTCCACGGTGAAGAGGGGTACGTGAACTGACCACCACGACGTACGTGCGCGGCGCATCTCCCACGAAAATTCGCGAGAGTGCGCCAAAGCATCCGTCCTTGGGCGATACTTCGAGGATGCGCGGACGCTTCCTCCTCTCCTTTGGTGTCGCGATGTGGCTCGGTTGTTCGCCGGCGAACAGCACGACAGAAGAACCCGGGCCCGGCACCGATACCGGCGGTGGCGAATCGTCCACCGACGAGACCGGCACCGGCAGCGACACGGGTGGTGGTGGTGACGGCGCGACCGATGGTGGCGACGAGACCATCGTGTTCGACGCGGGCGACGACACGCTGCCCACGTTCGACACCGGCGGCGACGGCGCGACGGGCTGCACGATCGCCGGTTGCGGCTCCGACAGCGACTGCGACGGAATCGCCGACAGCGTCGAGGGACGCTTCGCGACCGGCGGTCCGACGGACACCGACAAGGACGGCACTCCCGACTACCTCGACTCGGACAGCGACGACGACGGCATCCCCGACAAGCTCGAGTGGCGCGCGACCGGTTGCGCCACCGGGCCGTTCGCCGACGACAACGACGCCGACGGCGACGGCATCCCGAACTTCCAGGACACCGACAGCGACGGCAACGGCTACCCCGACAAGAACGAGGCGTGCCCGCCGCCCACCGTGCTGACCGCGCTCGGCATGCCTGCGTGCACCGAGCCGTACGACTTCGACGGCGACGGCGTGCCCGACTACCTCGACTTCGACAACGACCACGACTCGAGCAAGGTCGCCAAGACCATCGGCCTCGACGACAAGGTGGAGCTCGCCGACAACACCGGCAAGTACGTCGGCCTCATCGACACCGACGGCGACGGCATCCCCGATCTCTACGACCGCGACTCGGACAACGACGGCATCGCCGACCTCGACGACGGCATCACCGACCCGGACGGCGACGGCAAGCCGAGCTTCCGCGACACCGACAGCGACGGTGACGGCGTCGGCGACGTCTGCGAGGCCCGCGCCAAGGCCTCGTTCACGGCGGCCGACCTCGACAAGCCGGTGCTCGACACCGACGGAGACGGCGTCCCCGACTACCTCGATCGCGACTCCGACAACGATCTCCTCGCGGATGGCAAGGAGGACTTGAACGGGAACTGCGGCGTCGACGCCACCGAGACCGATCGCCTCAAGGGCGACACCGACGGCGACGGCGTGAGCGACCTCGTGGAGACCGCGCTCGAGGGCGTGCCCTGCGCGAAGGACGCGACCTGCTCGCCCGCCAAGAAGGGCAAGTTCTACTTCATCGAGCCCTACTCCAAGGACGGCTCGGCGAAGCCCTCGCCCACCTCTTCGAAGCTCGCCCTGAGCACCAAGCTGAATCGCGGTGACGTCGCCTTCATCGTCGACACGACCGGCTCGATGGGCGGCACGATCACCGGCCTGCGTACCAGCCTGTCGACCACCATCATCCCCGCGCTCAAGGCGAAGATCCCCGACCTCGGCATCGGCGTGGCAGGCCACGACGACGTGCCCTACGGCAGCTACGGCTACGCGAGCTCGGGCGACCTGGCGTTCTACCTCGCGGGCGGCGCGAGCGGCTACGTCACGACGGTGACGGCGACCTCGCAGACGGCGGCCAACTCGCTCGTGACTCACTACGGTGGCGACGGGCCGGAGAGCAACGTGCTCGCGATGTACAAGGCCCTGACCGGCGCCGCCCTCACCTGGCCCGGCGGTGGCATGGCCGCGGACGCGCCCCCGGCCGGGACGTTCGGCGCGATGCGGTTCCGTTCGGACGCCTTGCCCATCGTCATGAACCTGACCGACATCAACGGGCACAACGGGAAGTACGCCCTCGACAAGACGGCGACGTCGTACAGCGCGACGTACACCGACACCTACTCGTTCGCGACCTTCAACGTCGACGACCTGGTCACCCAGTTCAACACGATCGGCGCCAAGTTCCTCGGCGGCGCGGCCGACGGCGGCAGCCGGTGCCACACCACCTACTGCCCCTACGGGTTCCTCTCGTACATCGCCGACAAGACGGGCTCGTACGCGCCTCCCTCGGCGTTCGCTGGCGGCACCTGCCAGACCGGCGTCTCGGGTGCGACCGTGGCGGCCGATGGACCCATCGTCGGCGGCGTCCGGCAGTGCCGCCTGGTGTTCAGCTTCAACAGCGCCGGATCGGGCCTCGCGACCAGCGTCGTCGACGGCGTGTCCGCGATCCTCAACTCGATCAGGTTCGACGTCTACGTCCAGGCCTACAACGACGCCGCCGCGACGGTCGACGTCGTCGGCAGCTTCATGTCGAAGGTGGAGCCCGACCCGCTCGGCGGCACGGACCCGTCGCTCGGCACGTGCGTCACCTTCCCGTCGACGCAGCTCGCCGACAACTTCACGGGCCCGAAGGCCCTCGTGAAGGCGGCCGACAGCGTCAACGACACGATCAAGCAGGTGAACCCCGGTTCGCTCTACTGCTTCAACGTGACGCCCAAGGAGAACACCACCGTGGTGCCCGGCACGGACGTGAAGACGTTCAAGGCCTGGCTCAAGGTGCTCGCCATCAAGCCGACCGGCGGCACCCTCGGTCTCGGCGCCGATCGCGAGGTGCTGTTCGTCGTCCCCCCGACGCTGAACTGACATGCTCGCTCCCTGCCCGACCTGCCGGCGCCACGTCGACGTGGCGCCGGGACCTTGCCCGTTCTGCGCGGCTCCTCACGCCGCGCTGGCACCCCGGTCGCTCCGGGCCTTCGCGGGCCTTCGGCCGACCCGCAAGGCCGCGACCCTCCTCGCCTCGCTGGCGCTCGCGGGCTGCAGCAGTGCCGACGAGACGAGCACTCCCACGACCGACGCGGTGACCGACACGGTGACGGACGTCTCGACCGACAGCGTGTCGGCCGAAACCGGCGCCGACACTGCGGCAGCGGACAGCAGCACGACCGAGAGCAGCACCGACGCGATCAGCGACGCAGCGGACGCCGCAGACGTGGCCGACACGGACGCCGTCACGGACAGTGGCTTCTTCCCCCCGTACGGGCACCCACCTTGGGACGAAGCGCTGGTCTAGCCTTCGCGTTCCTCGTCGCGTGCAGTGGTTCGTCGATGCCACCCGTGGCGAGCGACGGCGGCTTCGTGCTGCCCGATGCAGATGCTGCCCCAGCCACCCGCGAGGAACGCATCGTCGCGCGCCTTTCGAGCTGTCGTGGCGTCGAGACGGGGTGTCACGACGCGGCGAACCCTGCGGGGCTCGTGCTCGGTCGCTCGCCGAACGAAGATCTGCGGTCGCTGATCTCCGTGCGCTCCACCCTGCGGCCGGATCTCTTTCGCGTGGAGCCAGGCGCGCCCGAGAGGAGCTGGCTCTACCTCGAAGTGAAGGGCGATCGCGACGCCGGGGTCGAGACAGCGATGCCCCTCGGTAGCTCGGGCGACCTTGCCTTCGCGAAGGAGTTGCGCGGCTGGATCGAGGCCGGCGCGCCGAATCCGTTCTCCGATGCCGGACCCTGATCGTAGACTGGCCCCCGTGCGCGCCCATTTCTCGATCCCGCTGCTGTTCGTCGCTCTGTACGCGTGCGGTCCTTCGGCCCCGCCGCCGAAGACCGCAGACCCCTGTGGTGTCCCGTAATTCTGGCGGGTAGCGATCCCGAAATTCTGGCGGGTAGTGTCCCGCCAGCTGCTTTTCCGGGCCTCCGGTTGCTGGTGGGCTCTCTTCGGAGGCCCGACTGTGATCGACGTCATGACCCGTCTCAAAGTCCATCACCTGGCCGGCGCCGGGACCCCCCAGACCGCGATTGCGACCACCTGCGGCATCGGGCTGCGCTCCGTCGAGCGCATCGTGGCCGAGCCCGAGCCCACCATCGCCGAGGTCGCCGCTGGCATGCGGCTCGACGCGCCACGGCGCGGACGGCCTCCCAAGGCGGACGATGCGATACTGGCGCGCGTGCAGAAGCTGCTCGAGGACGAGCCGAGCATCATGGCGACCGAGGTTCTTCGGCGGGCCCGAGGTTGGGGGTACGCCGGCGGACGCAGCGCGATGGCGAAGCTCGTCAAGCGCCTGCGACCTTCTCCCGTCGCCGAGCCTGTGATCTGCTTCGATGGCCTGCCCGGCGAGTACGCGCAGTTCGACTTCGGCGAGGTGCTGGTCACCTACGAGGATGGCACCGCCGACCGAATCGTGTTCTTCGCTGGGCGCCTCAAGTACTCGCGCTTCATGCACGTGCGCGTGACCAAAGACCAGCGAGCAGAGTCGGTCGTGCGTGGCCTGCTCGATTGCCTTCATGCCTTCGGTGGCTGTCCGAAGGAGTGGGTGTTCGACAACCCACGGACGATTCGCGTCTCGCCTATCGGTGTGAAGCCCATCAAGCTCCACCGATACCTGCGCGACCTGGTCGCTGAGATGCGCGTCATCCCGACGTTCTGCGCGCCTCGCTCCGGCAATCAGAAGGGCAGCGTCGAGCGGCTGGTGGGCTTCGCGAAGCACAGCTTCTTCTTGGCCCGCACGTTCCGTGATCGCGCCGACCTCGAGGCACAGCTCGCCGACTGGCTGCACGACGTCAACCATGTGCGAGCGTCCGACGCCACGGGGCGCATCCCGGCCGAGGCCCTCGTCGACGAGGCGCGCTGGCTCGCCGAGCGACCCCTCGTCGCGACCGCAGACGAGTGGGTTCTTCACGAGCCTGCCGTCGTCACGCCGATGGGCACCGTCCGCTTCGCCGGGACTTCGTACTTCGCGTCGGCGCGACTCCTCGGCGCCCCAGCCACGATACTGGTACGGGCGCGCACTATCGAGGTCACCGTCGGCAGCAAGGACGCCAGCGTCTATGCCCGCGCCGATCACACCGGCGAAGTCCGCCGACTGCCCCATCACCGGCAGGAGGTTCTCGCAGTCGTACACGGCCACCGGAAGATCGCCACGTTTCGACGGCAGTGCCTCCTCGAGCTGGGTCCCCCCGCCTGGGACTTCCTTGGCGTGCTTGTCCACCGTTGTCCCGCCGGTCGCTGGGAGGAGCCGTGCTCGGATCTCTTCGACCTCCTCGCGGTTCATGGCGACGACGCGCTCCGCGACGCGTTCGCGAAGTGCGTCGAGGGCAAAGTGTTCCACGTCGACGACGTGCGGCGTGTGCTCGGGGAGGCGGCGTGATGAGCACCCTCACCGTCGACATGGGCGCTCTGCTCAAGCGCCTCAAGCTCGCCACCGTTGCGCGTCTCCTCGCCGACTACGAGCTGCGCGCAGCCAAGGAGGGCTGGTCGCATCGTGATTTCCTCGGACTCCTGCTCGCAGAGGAGGTCGCACATCGCTCGAACACCCGCGTGCAGAGGCTCGTGCGGCACGCGCACTTCCCCTCTCTCAAGACCATCGAGGAGTTCGACTTCATCTTCCAGTCGACGCTCGGGCGCAAGCAACTGGGACCGTTCCTCGGTCCAGAGTTCGTTACTGAAGGGAGGAACCTGATCCTCTCCGGCAAGCCGGGACGCGGAAAGACCCACATCGCCGTTGCCGTCGCCTACAAGGCCATCCAGAACGGCTTCGACGCACGGTTCGTCACGGCATCCGATCTCATCGACGAACTCCACGCTGCCGCCGGCGATGGCACCTTGCGCGCAGCAACCGCTGCGTACGTCGAGCCGCACGTGCTCGTCATCGACGAGGTTGGCTACCTCCAGTGCGCGAGCGACGCAGCCAACGTGCTCTACGGCGTCGTCGACCAGCGTTGCCTCAAGCGTCGCCCGATCGTCTTCACGACCAACAAGGCGCTCAAGCGATGGGGCGAGGTCCTGCACGATGCTGAGCTCGCCGAGGCCCTCCTCGACCGCGTTCTCGAGCGCGGCCAGCACATCCGACTCGCCGGACCCTCTTTCCGGACACGCGCAGTCGATCCGAAAATCCTCGACGGCGACGAGTCCTAGGCATCTCCACAAATCCACAATCTTGATCGCCATCGCACCGACCGACTCCATCGGCTCGACGGCGATCCATTTGTCCTTCCCTGCTTCTACCCGTGCGCTATCGTCCACCCGCCAGACTTTCTGGACGATCCCCGCCAGACTTTCGCGACGTCACA
>Ga0154020_10001027_pt1 | contig 34546 bp, 29 predicted proteins | sample Klosneuvirus_201_FD_109709 | JGI IMG/M metagenome (GOLD analysis project Ga0154020, IMG submission 109709) | Active sludge microbial communities from wastewater, Klosterneuburg, Austria - Klosneuvirus_20160825_MG | ecosystem: Engineered > WWTP > Aerobic digester > Activated sludge | place...
ATCTGGTGGTGCTGAGGCGTCTGGAAGTGATGCGGCGTCTGGGGCTGGTGCTGCATCTGGTGGCGTGGCTGCGTCGGGTGGTGGCGCTGCATCTGGTGGTGGCGCTGCATCTGGTGTGGACGCATCCGGGCGGCCCGCGTCAGCGGTGGCATCCAACCCGCCTTGCCCGCCGGCGTCACCGGCGGTGATCACGGCGGCATCCTGTTGCAGCGCCGGGGTTTGCGCACACACGCCGTCCACGCAGGCGTTGCCGGGTTCACAATCCTGCGGGGTCTCACAAGGGAAGGCGGGCAGGGGGCAGCCCACCACGGCCCCGGCGGTGAGCAAAAACACGCCCAGCAGGACCCGGAGGATGGGACGTGGTGAGGTGCTGCGCGTGAGGCGAAGCGGGCCTGCGGCGGCGAGAGGCCCGCGTATTCTCAAGCGGCCAGCTCCGGGCTGTCCAACGCAAAATCCGTGGCCATGCGCGCGTAGGACGCCGTGGGCGGCGTTTCAAACCCTTCCACTTCAAGGGCATCCAACAACGCCTTGGTGGGCAACGGGTCCCGCAACAACGCCTGGAACGCCGCGGCGTATTCACCAATGTCCTTCCCGGTGACGCGCGGGGAAAGGACAATGCCGTCATGCGGGCATTCGGGTGAGTAGGCCAGCGCAATGAGCTCCCCGGCGCGCGCCGGCATGGTCTCCACGTAGCCAATGCGCTGCACGTTGGCCTTTTCACTGGAGGCGTACGTGGCGCTCACGTCCACCTTGCCGTCCAGCACCGCGTTGATGCACGCCGCGTAGCTGCCCAGGAACTTCTCCTTGGCAAACAGCCGCTCCGGAGACAGACCCGCCTTGCGGAACAACGCGCGCGGCAGGACGTACCCGCTCATGGAACGGGTATCCAACCAGGCCGCGGTGGCGCCTTCCAGCGTGTCCAACGTGAGCCTCCGGTCCGCGCGGGCAAACAACACGCTGCGGTAGGTGCCGGTCCCACCGCGCTTGGCGCGAAGCAACACGCGTCCCCCCAGGCGTTCCACCTTGGCGCACAACAGCGGAGGAGCCCAGGCGGCCTGCACCGTGCCTTCCATGATGTGGTCCAGCAGCAGGGCGTAGGTGAGCTCGGCTTTCACATCCGCGCAGCCAATGGTGGACAGCGCCGTGCGCACGCGGGCCACATGGCTGGCGTCCTGGTGGGCTTGTGGGGGCAACGCAAACTTCCACGCCTTGACCATGATGGCCGGCCTCGCCTTCTCCCTCACCCCGCGGGGCACCTGGTGCAGGGATCTGCGCCACGTGCCGTGTCCAACCTGCCCGCGCCCGTGGTTTGACACCCGGGAATGTGCGTTGACAAGGCCCGCCAGGACAGCCCAAAAACCGATGCGACAGCGTGCGGATGACACCCACAGCCACCGTGGAAGACAGACCGTGGGCCAGACCGGTGCCGGAACCCAGGGCGCCACGCACCAGACAGCCACAACCGTAGGGGGGAGCGCCAGATGGCAACGTCCAAGCACTATGACCTGTTGGTGATTGGTTCCGGCCCGGCGGGGGAGAAGGGCGCAGCGCAGGCGGCCTACTTCAACAAACGGGTGTGCATTGTGGAGCGCGCGCGCCAGGTGGGCGGCGCGTCCCTCAACACCGGAACGTTGCCGTCCAAGACGCTGCGGGAGAGCGCGCTGGTGCTCACCGGGTTGCGGGACCGCGGTTTCCAGAGCGCCACGCTGGAGGTGAAGCGGCAAATCAGCGTGGGTGAGTTCATGTACCGCAAGCGCTTTGTGGTGGACCGTGAGCGCGAGCGCATTGAACGCAACATTGAGCGCCACAACATTGACCTCATGTACGGGCTGGCCTCGTTTGTGGACCCGCACACCGTGGAGGTGAAACGCCGCAGCGGCGGGGTGGAGCGCATCACGGCGGATTTCATCCTGGTGGCGCCGGGCTCGCAGCCCTACCGGCCGCCCAACATCCCGTTTGATGACCGTGAGGTCTTTGACAGTGACACCATCCTGGACGTGGACCGCATCCCGTCCTCCATGGTGGTGGTGGGTGGCGGCGTCATTGGGTGTGAATACGCCAGCGTGTTTGCCGCGCTGGGTCCCAAGGTGACGTTGGTGGAGAACCGGGACCGCCTGCTGCCGTTTCTGGACATGGAGATTGGGGACATCCTCCACCGGGCCATGGAGGGCCTGGGCGTCAACATCCTGCTCAATGAGGAGGTGGACACCGTCTCCATTGTGGGCAAGGAGGACGTTCGCACCACCATGAAGTCCGGGCGTTCCATCACCACCGACAAGTTGTTGTGGGCGCAGGGCCGCAAGGGCAACACCTCCGAGCTCAACCTCACCGCCATTGGCATCCCGCCCAACAGCCGCGGTCAGATGACGGTGAACAAGAACTACCAGACGCCCATCCCGCACATCTACGCGGCGGGTGACGTCATTGGCATTCCCGCACTGGCCAGCACCTCCATGGAGCAGGCGCGCGTGGCGGTGTGCCATGCGTTTGGGTTGGACTACAAAAAGAAGGTGGGTGAGACCATCCCCTTTGGCCTCTACACCATCCCGGAGGCCTCCTACGTGGGGGACACCGAGGAGGACGCGCGCAAGCGCGGCGTGGACGTGCTGGTGGGCAAGGCACGGTTCCGGGACAACGCGCGCGGGCAGATCATTGGGGACAGCGAGGGCCTGACCAAGCTGGTCTTTGAGGCGCCCAGCGGGCGGCTCATGGGCGCGCACATCATTGGGGAGCGCGCCACCGAGCTCATCCACGTGGGTGCCGTGGTGCTGGCCAAGCAGGGCACCATCCATGACTTCATTGACCTGGTCTTCAACTTCCCCACGCTGAGTGAGACCTACAAGTACGCGGCGTATGACGGGCTGGGGCAGCTCAACAAATACCTGGCGGAAAAAAAGGCCAAGGCCTGACGTCATGGGCCGCTTCAGCATGGCATTGGTGCACCACCCGGTGCTCCACAAGGATGGCAGCGTCATCTCCAGCGCCATCACCAACACCGACCTGCATGACATCACGCGCACCGCCACCACGTATGCGGTGGACGCGTTCTACATTGTCACGCCGGTGGAATCCCAGCGCCTGCTGGCCGAACGTCTCATCCACCACTGGACCCGTGGCGACGGGGCCAGGAAGAACGCGGACCGCCAGCGCGCGTTTGGCATCATGCACGTGACGGCCACGCTCCAGGATGCGTTGGCGGCGGAGGGCGCGCACTGTGCGGCCGGGGTGGACGCGTGGGCCAGCAGCGCGCAGCTGTTGGACGGGGCCATCTCCCTGGCACAGGGGCGTGAGCACTTGCTGGGTCCCCGCGGGGGCATGTTGGTGCTTGGGACCGCGCATGGCCTGGCCCCGGCGGCCATTGCGTTGTGCGCGGTGCGCCTGGCGCCACTGCCGGGGGTGCCCCAGGCCAATGGGGAGACGTACAACCACCTTTCGGTCCGGGCGGCGGCGGCCATCCTGGTCCACGAACTCAGGGGACCACGTCCGGAGGCTTGAGGAGGGGGCCGGGCGTCTGCCACACTGCAGCGCATGACGGTCTCCCTCCCCCTTGGGCTCACGCTGGAGTCCTTCACCCGTCAGAGCAAGCTGTTTGAGTTCCTGGATGAACCGGGACGGCAGCGCATGATGGACCTGGCGCAGCGGCAGGTGTTCCCCGCCGGCACCCGCGTGGTGGCCGAGGGAGAACCGGGTGACAGTTTTTTTGTCATCCTGCGCGGCAGCGTCAAGGTGAGCGTGGATGACTTTGGGCAGGAGAAGCAGGTGGCCACGTTGGGGCCGGGCAGCTTTTTTGGCGAAATTGCGGTGATCACCGCCCAGCCGCGCAGTGCATCCGTCACGGCGGCGGCCGAGTTGGAGCTGCTGCGTTTTGACAAAGTGCCGGTGCTGGACGTGCTCAAGGCCTACCCGCGGGTCAAAGAATTGCTGGCCAAGATGGGCGTGCGCCGCAGTGAAGACACCCTGGAAAAGATGATGGACCTGGGGAATGATCCCACGCCCAACCCTGATGCCTGAATCTCCTGCACCGCCGTCACAGTCTGGAAAAGCCACGCTGGTGGCCACCTGCGCGTTGGGCACCGAGCCCGCGCTCAAGCAGGAACTCCATGCCTTGCGGGTGAACAAGGTGAAGGGGTCCCGCGGCAGCGTGGCGTTTGAAGGGACGCTGCAGGACGCCATGCGGGCGTGCCTGGAGCTTCGCAGCGCCATGCGCGTGTTGTGGCCGCTGCACACGTTCCCCGCGGAAAACGCGGACGCACTGTATGAGGGCACGCGGTCCATCCCGTGGGCTGACCACCTGACGCCCAAACACACGTTTGCGGTGGAGGCCACCGGCGCCACGCCGGAGCTGCGGCACACCGGCTTTGTGGCGCTCAAGGTCAAGGACGCCATTTGTGACACCATGCGCGAAGCCGCGGGTGCGCGGCCGGACGTGGATGCACGCCATCCCAACGTTCCGGTGCTGGTCCACCTCCATGACGGCAACGCCACGGTGTCCCTGGACCTGGCGGGCCCCGCGCTGCACCGGCGCGGCTACCGCCCCGAAGGTGCGCAGGCCCCGCTGAAAGAGACGCTGGCCGCAGCGCTGCTGTTGATGGCCGGTTACGACGGGAAGGTGCCGTTTGTGGATCCCATGGCCGGGTCCGGGACGTTGGCGGTGGAGGCTGCGTGGATGGCCATGCAGCGTGCCCCGGGGTTGGACCGGCATTTTGCGTTTGAGCGCTGGCCCACGTTTGCCGGGGAGATGCAGGGCCACTGGCACCGGCTGCTGCACGCCGCGCGCGCGCGGGTGAAGACGCAGGACGTGCCCATGGTGCTGGCGCGGGACTGGTTGGACACGCCCATGGAGCACCTCATGGAAAGTGTGACGCGCGCGGGCGTGGACGCGGTGGTGCGGGTGGAGCGCGGGGATGTTCGCAAGCTGCGGCTGCCGGTGGGGCCGGGGATGGTGTTGAGCAACCCGCCGTACGCCGAACGCATGGGCAAAGACCTGCAGATCCTGGGTTTATACCGTTCCCTGGGGCAGGTGGCGCAGACCTGGGAAGGCTGGACGGTGGCGTTTTTTTGCGCGCACCCGCGGTTTGAACGTGAAGTGGGGCTGCCGGTGGAACGCCGCTGGACGCTGCACAACGGGGCGCTCAAGACCGAGTTGTTCCGGTACGCGCCCATGCCCGCGGCCGCGGAGGATGGGGCCGCCATGCCCCCGGAAGAAGACCCGCAATAGTCGGGTTGTCAGCGCCGTCACAGTATCACTACGGTTGCGGTTCTTTGGGCGGCACGGCGTCATTCTGGAGGCGGTAGGCAGATGCACAAACGGGACATGTTGCGCCTCACGGTGCTGGGTGCGGCGGTGGCGGTTGCGGGCACGGCCTGGGGCGCGCCACCACCGGCGCCGGCGCCCAAGCCGCCCGCCAAGGTCATGGTGTTTGCCACCAGTGATGAACACGGCTGGCTGGAACCGCTGACGCAAAAAGGCACCGAGGCCTACCAGGGCGGCATGGCGTATTTCATGGGCCAGCTGCTCACGCGCGAAGGGTACCGCCCCAAGGACGCATTGTTGTTGAGCGTGGGGGACATGTGGACCGGCCCGTATGAAAACACGGTGCTGCAGGGGCGTCCCATGGTGCAGGTGATGAACGCCATGGGCTATGACGCCGCCGCCATTGGCAACCATGACTTTGATTTTGGCCAGGACGTGCTGGCCCGGCGCGCCCAGGAAGCGGGGTTCCCGCTGCTGTCCGCCAACCTCTACCAGAAGGGAACGCGCAAGCCGCCGCCCTACGCCAAGCCGTTTGCCATTGTGGAGGCCAACGGGGTGAAGGTTGGTCTGGTGGGGCTCACCACCGTGGACACGGTCTACACCACGGATGCGCGCAACACCGCGGGGCTGGATTTTGGTCCCTACCTGGATGCGCTGCGGGTGGCCGTGCCGGCCGCGCGGGCGGCGGGCGCGCAGGTCATCATGGTGATGTCCCACGCGGACCTGGCCGAAATGCGCCCGCTGGCTGGCGCGTTGCGCGCGCTGGGCGTCAACGCGGTGCTGTGTGGTCACCGCCACCAGGGGAAGCTGGAAGTGGATGACGGCGCGGCCGGGGCGGCGGATGACGTGATTTTCTGCAACCCCGGTCCCTACGCGCGTTCCTACTGCCGCCTGGACCTCACATGGGACGGCGGGACGTACGCATTGCAGGCGCAAAAAAGTTCCATTGAACTGGTGGCCGGCAACGTGGCGCATCCCACGGCACCGCCGCATGAAGGTCTGATGGGCGTGGCGGCGGAAGCGCGCTCCCAGGCGCAGGCCAAGGGCGCCGAGCTGCTGGCCAACGTCCCGGCAGGTCTCCACCGGTCCGAACCGATCCACACCATGGGCTACCTGGTGGTGGATGCGTGGCTGGAGGCGCTGCCGTATGCGGACTTTGCGTTCTCCAACCAGGGTGGCTTCCGGCAGGACATTGAAGGCGGGCCGGTGCTGCTGCGGGACCTGGTGGGCGCCATGCCTTTTGACAACTACCTGCTGGTGGTGGAGCTCACCGGCGAGCAGATGAAGGAGGTCCTGGAAAACCTGCAGACGCTGCCGGCGGGGATGACCGTGGACGTGACGGTGGATGAGTCCGGCAAACGCACCGTGCTGGCCATGACGGACCGCAAGGGCCAGCCGGTGGCAAAGGACCGGACCTACCGCGTGGTCATCAATGACTTCATGTACCGCGGCGGGGACCGCTACCGCTTCAAGGAGTGGGACCCGGACCCGGAAGAGACGGCCATCCACTGGCGTGAACCGGTGGTGCGCCTGCTGCGCACGGCCACCAAGGCCAACAAACCGGTGCCTCTGGCCACCACGCCGCGGTTCCGCGTGCGCCGCTAGTCCACGCGTCAGTCCTTCAGCGGGTAGACGCACTTGTGCGCGGATTTGGCGCCCGGGACCGTGTCCTTGAGTTGCTCAAAGGCAAGGCCCGCGGGGAGTTCCGTCTTGACCGCGTGGACAAACTGTTCGGTGACCAGGATTTCCCGGCCCTTGGCGGTGTCTTCGCCCAGCTTGCTGGCGGCGTTCACCTCCGAGCCAAACACCTCATGGTCCCCAATGCGCAACATGCGGCCAAAGCCCAGGCCCACGCACAACAGGACCTTTTCGTCCTCGGGGCGGTCCCGGTTGTAGGTCTCCAGCGTGCGCATCATCTCCAGCGCGCATTGCAGCGCGCTGTGCGGCTTGCGGAACACAATCATCATGCTGTCCGCCTCCACTTTGAGGAGGAAGCCATCATGTCCCTCAATGACCGGCGTCAGCACGCGCAGGGACTCGTAGATGATTTGCAGGAAGTGGATGATGCCAAAGGTGGCCACCTGACGGGAGAAGCCGGACAGGTCGGTGAACATGACCGCCCACTCCTCACCAAAGAGGTCCCAGATGCGCTGGTCCAGCGCCACGCGGTCACATCCCGGCTGGATGCGCTGCTTGATGAGGTCCTGGAGGCGTTGTTCGGCGCTGGTGGGCTTGATGGTGTACGCGGTGGGCATGAACATGCGGCCATCCTCCAATCACGGTGTTGCCGGTGGCGTCAGCCGCCAGTGAAAAAATCAATGAGCTGGGAGCGGGCGGCGTCCGCGTCATGCATGCCCAGCGCAATGAGTTCCTTGGCGTAGTCCCCGTCAAACAGCAGGTAGCTGAGCAAATCAGACTCCACCAGGGATTCATCCTCGCCAATGCGGCGGATCATGCGCCCCACAATGCCCCCGGCGCGCGCGGCTGCACTGCCCAGGCGGGCATACTTGGCGGCCACCACGCCAATGTTCTGGCTGGGCTTGATGACCAGCGGCTTGACCACGCGGTAGTTGGAGCCACGTTGTTGCCCCAGCAAGGCGCTCAGGCGCTGGGAGAACTCCGGGCCGTACTGTTCGTAGCCCGCCTGGATGAGCTGGTTGGTCCGCTTGAGCTGTTCAATGTCGTATTCGGTGTGGTCCACCAGCAGCGCGTTGAGGATCTTGCCCAGCAGGTAGGCCGCCGAGGGAAACGCATCCACCCGTTCATTGGCCAGGCGCGTGAGTTCGGCGGCCTGTTCATCATGGCGCAGCCCCACCACCAGCACCCGGTCCGCACCCAGGCGCAGCGCCGGAGACAACGGCGTGTTCTGCCGAAGGCCGCCGTCACAATACGTGCGTCCTTCCACTTCCACCGCGGGGAACAGCCAGGGGATGGCCGCGCTTGCCAACGCGTGCTGGAACGTGATGCGCGTGGGCCGCGCTTCCACATACGGGTCACGGCTCCACTGTGGAACGTCCCCGCCGCGCCGCTCCACAAACACCACCGTCTTGCCGGTCCCAATATCCGTGGCGGTGACGGTGAGCGCCTCCACGCGCCCGCCCTTGATGTTGCGGCTGATCATGCCCCAGCGGTTGCCGGTCTTGACCAGTGCCTCCAACGGTCCGGTGTGGAACAGCCCACCGCGGCGCCCAGGTCCAATGCGGTCATCCAGCTCACCAAAGCCACCGCTGCCCAGGATGAAGCGGGGCAGGTTGAGCAGCTCGCGCCAGCCCACCTGGTAGACGCGCTCAATCCGCAGGTTTTCCCACATCTCACACAGCTGCCGTCCCTGCGTCTCTGGCACGTGGGCGTGCGCCGCCAGAAAACACGCGTTGAGCGCCCCCACGCTGGTCCCGCAAATGATTTCAAAGCGGACGCGTGGCTTCACCTTCTCCGGAAGCTGCTCGCGCATGTACTTGATGATGCCGGCCTCATACGCGCCGCGCGCACCACCGCCGGACAGCACCAGGCCCGTCCACGGTTCATGTTTGACTGGCGCAGCTTCCTCGGGGGCGTTTTCACCTTCCATGCGTTGGCAAGATTGCGCTTGTCCGCCCTGGCGTTGCAACAAAACGTCACCGTGCGGGCCCGCCAGGACGTCAGCGCACGCGGGGCGGGATGCGCCTCGGCCAAGGATCGCCCAGGACAACATCCACCTTGACAGCCCTGCCCAGGGGTCCTAGAAGCCGCGCTCCCAACACCATGGGGCAGTAGCTCAGTTGGGAGAGCGCCGCGTTCGCAATGCGGAGGTCAGGGGTTCGATCCCCCTCTGCTCCAAAGCAAGACCCACACGCCGCCCACCCGGGCGGCGTTGGCGTTTCTGGGGCCCGCCGTCATTGGTACGCTCCCCCAAGCCCATGAAGCCCTACCTGCAGGCACTTCCCCGCCACGCCCACACCTCCCACCGCGGGGGCAGCCTGCTGGCGCCGGAAAACACGCTCCCGGCGTTTGCCCAGGCCGTGGAAAAGTACGGCACGCACGTGCTGGAGCTGGACGTCCAGCCCAGCGCAGACGGCGCGGTGATGGTCTTCCACGACGACGACCTGGACCGCACCACCAACGGCCACGGCCCGGTGCGTGCGCAGACCCAGGCCGCCCTCCAGGCCCTGGACGCCGGCTGGCACCACCCGGCATGGCGCGGCAAAGGCGCCACCATCCCAACACTGTCCCAGGTGCTGGAAACGTTCCCCCGCCACGCCATCAACATTGAGCTCAAGCAGGGGGATGACGCCTTTGTTGATGCGTTTGCCAAGGTCATTGAGCGCCACCACGCGGTGGACCGCGTGTGCATTGGTCACGTGGAGGAAGACCGTTCCCAGTTCATCCAGGCCCGCCTGCCGCGCTGCTGCTTCTGGTACCCGCAGGCCGCCATCATGGCGTTCTTCTCCGGCGTGAAGGGTTATGGACCCATGCCCGCTGCCGTCCCCTGGGACGTGCTGAGCGTGCCCCTGGAACACGGGGGCATGCGTGTGGTGGACCAGGCGTTTGTGGATGCGGCGCATGCGCTCCACAAAGTGGTCCACGTGTGGACGGTGGATGACGTCCCGCTCATGGAAGAACTGTGGTCGCTTGGCGTGGACAGCATCCTCACCGACCGGCCGGACCTCCTGCGTGACGTCATGGACCGGCGGGGCTGGACGGCGGTCACTCGCTGACGCTGGTCATGGCGGTGACCACGCGCATCAACATCCACCCCAGGCCAGCCACCACCACCACGGTGACCGCGTAGATGGTGTTCTTGTTGGACGCGCTGAGCACCAACGACTTGGGCTGGTTCTCCTTCTCCGCCGTGGCCAACACCATGGCCTGCGTGAGCACGCGGTCCCGGCCCTTTTTGGCCATGGGATCCTGCGGGTTGGCCTCCAGGTGTTCCCGGTAGCGCGTGCCGGCAAACGGAAGGCTGCGCATGCCCGCGCAATACGCCACAAACTGTTCGTGCGCCTTGACGTTGCCCCAGTCCAACGCCACCCGGTTCCATTGCACCCAGAAATTGGCCTGCGGCCCCGCAGCCTCGGCCGCCGCCGGAGCCACTGCACCCTCTGGCAACGGGACGGGCACCCCCGCCGGCCGTGGCGCCACCAACGCTTCCACGCGCGCCTGCGGGACGGCGGCAGCCTCGGCCGCGCGCACCGGTGCAGGCAGCTCGTTTGCACGCGGCACGGGGAGGGCAACACCCGCGGCCGCTGCAGCAGGTGGCGTTGCCGGCAACAAGGCCGGCGCGGCGCCCGCACCCGGCGCTTCTGACGTCAAGGCCTGCTGGCGCTGGCAGGACGCGCAGGTGAAGACAAGAATGCCCCCGTGCGCCACAAACGTGCGCAGGTCAAACAACGTCTTGCAACCAGGGCATTGCACCACCATGACGCCCATCCCGACATGGCCACGCCGGGCCACCCAAATCCCCGCCTACAAGCCGCCCTTGGGCAAAGGGTCCGCCACAAAACACAACAGGAACACCAGCAGGCACGCCCACAACACCACCTGCTGCCGGAACCCCAGCGGCGCAGACCCCTCCTTGGGCTTGGGGTGGGACACGCCCGCCAACACCCCCAACACCGCCAACCCCACAAGGATCCCCAACCAGGACGCGCGCCACGTGAGCAACGCCACCAGCAACAAACCACCCACCACCGTCACGTTGAACAGCCTGCTTCGTCCCGGAAACGTGGCCGCTGCAATGTGCCCACCGTCCAACTGACCAAACGGCAGCAGGTTGAACCACGTCAGATACAACCCGTACCAACCGGCCAACGCCATGGGATGCAACACCACCTGCGTCCCCGGCGCCAGGCTGCCCTTCATGAGCCACGTCCCCAACGACAACGCCACACTGTCCGGCATGTCAAAACCACCCAGGCGGATGAACGTCACCATCTCCTCCTGCGTCTTGATGCCGGAAAAGTGCAGCCCCACCAGCAAAAAACCAAATGCCGGGACAAACCCCGCCAACGGCCCCGCCGCCCCAATCTCCAACATGGCGCGCCGGTCCTTCTCATCCTCCGGGTCCATGGCAATGAGCGCCCCCATGGTCCCCAACCCCGCCGGCATGGGCACAAAAAACGGCCAGCTGGCCTTCACGTGCCACCGCCGCGCCACCAGGTAGTGCCCCATCTCGTGCGCAAACAACGTCACCAGCAACGGCGCGCTGAACATGATCCCATCCCACAGCCGCTGTGGCTCAAACTGCAGCGCCTGCCACGCCACCGCCATGCGCATGGGTGCAGGCCGGTGCGCCATCCCCACCCCCGCCACCGTGGTGGACACCACCGTGAGCGCAAACAGGATGAAGTGCACCAACCCCGCACGCCCCCGCGCCGGCGGCGCCCGCCGCCCTTGGGTGGGCGCGGCCTTCCAGGGGGCGTTCCCCCAACGCTGCGGGGCGGGCAATGGCTCAGGCATGGTGCTTCTGCTGGTCATTGCGGGCGCGCCACCCGTTTGCAAGCCCAAGCCCCGCCACGTCGGAAGGGATGGCGGCGGTGCCGCCCGGGGTTGAAGGCTGACGTGAGCCTCAATATGGTGAACCAAAGGCCCCACCCGGGGGCACATCACCAAAGGCAGGGCTGTTCCATGGCAGTGCGTGAAATCCTTATCTGGCCGGACAAACGCCTGGCACAGGTGTGTGAACCCGTGGCCGACGTCAACGCTGAAATCAAAGCGCTGGTCCGGGACATGCTGGAAACCATGTACGACGCCAACGGCGTGGGCCTGGCCGCCCCTCAGGTGGGCGTGTTGAAACGCCTGGTGGTCATTGACCTCCAAGGCCGGGATGGTCACCCCTCCGGTGAACCCCCCCTGGTCCTCATCAACCCCACCTTCTCAGACATGGAAGGCCAGCTGGGCTGGGAAGAAGGCTGCCTCAGCGTCCCCAATGAAGTGGGCATGGTCACCCGCTACGCCAAATGCACCGTGGACTTCCTGGACGTGGACGGGAAACCCCAGCGCGTCAGCGGCGAAGGCCTGGCCAGCGTGGCCCTCCAACATGAATGTGACCACCTGGATGGGAAACTCTTTGTGGACTACCTGAGCCCCATCAAACGCAACGTCATCCGCCGCCGCATGCTCAAACTCAAGGCAGACCGCGAACTGGGCCGCAGCATCCCCGCCAACGCCCTGTAGTCCCCACAATCCAATCCCAAACAGAACCCGGACGGCCCCGCCATGGCACTCAAGGTGGTGTTTTTTGGCTCCCCCATGTTCGCCGTTCCAAGCCTGGAAGCCCTCCACCAGGCCGGACACCACATCCTGGCCGCCGTATGCCAGCCAGATGCCCCCAAGGACCGCGGCCAGAAACTCCAGCCCCCTCCCGTCAAAGAGGCCGCCCTGCGCCTGGGCATCCCCGTTTTGCAGCCTGAACGCGTCAAGGGCCCCCGCGGTGAGCCCTTTGTGGACGACATCAAGCGCCTGAGTGCCGACGTGGGCGTGGTGGCCGCGTATGGCAAGATCCTCCCCCAGACACTGCTGGATGCCCCCAAAGCCGGCTGCGTCAACCTCCACGCCTCACTGCTCCCGCGCCACCGCGGCGCCTCACCCATCCAACACGCCATCCTGGAAGGAGACCTGGAGTCCGGCGTCTGCCTCATGCGCATGATCCTGGCACTGGACGCCGGTGGCGTCTTTGCCACCGCAAGAACGCCCATTGACCCGCAAGATTCCGCCGAAACCCTGGGCGCACGCCTGGCCAACCTGGCCGCGGCGCTCTGCGTGGAACACCTGGAGGCCGTGGTGGCGGGAACGCTTGCTGAAGTGCCTCAGCCTGAACATGGCATGACCTACGCCCCCCTGCTCACCAAGGAGATGGGACGCCTGCAACTCCACGGCGATGCCCACAGGGAAGCACGCCGCGTTCGCGCCATGACCCCCTGGCCAGGCACCTTCCTTTTGCGTGGTGGCGAACCGTTCAAGGTGCATACCGCCGCACCCGCAGAGGGCCAGGGAACCCCCGGGTGTGTCACCGCCGTGGCACCGCAGTTCCTGGACGTGGCCTGTGGAACCGGCGCCCTGCGCCTGGTGGACATCCAACCCGCCGGAAAGAAACGTATGAACGCTGGAGATTGGGTGCGTGGTGCACGCATCAAGGTCGGGGACCGCCTGGCCGACGAGCCACCCGCCACACCCTAGGGCAGGCCCCCTGGGCCCTTTGCTCGTGGATCTTTTGTGGGGGCTTGCCGCCCCCACACCCCCGCCCGGGGGCATGCCGACGCCCCCGGACCCCGCGGGGGGGATGGGCACGCTGATTCAGGCAGGCACCGCATGGATGTCCCAAGGTTGCACTTGGGGGCAGCAGGCCGTTGGGTCCTGGCCTGAATCAGCTCTGGACTGGATCGGAGATCATCGGTGGACGGCCCTGTGGACGGGCCGCGCAACGGCGGAGGAACCCAGCGGCCCAAAAACTCCCGGCTAGTCCGCCACCCGCCGCACCGCGTCCTGCTCCAACCAACCATCCAACCCGTTGGCCAACCGCACCCGCACCATCCCGTTTTTTACCTTGCCCACCGGACGCACCGAAAGACCCGCGTGGACCCGGAACGCTTCGGGTGCGTCTGGACGCTCGGCGCTGCGCACCACCGCCTCTTTGGGCATCACCACCGCAACCGGTGCACCGGCTGTGGCCTCCACAAACAACAACAACCCACCCAACAACAACAACAACAACCCCACCCGCACCACCCCCCGCTCCAAACCCCGGCTCCGCCCCTTGAACCCACGCACCGTCAACATCCCGCACCACAACAGAAACACCACGTAGCAAAGCCACTGCACCCCGGCCCGCGGCATCACCAACGCCGCACTCATCCACGGCGGCTCCGAGGCCCCCACCAACGCATCCGGATTCTCCTTGACCGCCAACGCCAGGTTGAACTGGATGTCCTCATCCCACGGGTCCCGCCGCCGCGCCTCCTGAAGCGCCCACACCGCCCGCCCAAGGTCACCCGCCCGCAACGCACATGTCCCAAGGTTGAAGAACACGTCTGCACTGTCCGCACCGGCAGCCACTGCCGTCTCATATGCTTGGGACGCCCCTGCCGCGTCACCGTGCGCGTAACGGTCTGCCGCTTCTTTCAGCGCATCCTGTGGACCCGCCAACGCCAGGCCCAACGCAACTGCCAGCAGCACGCTCATGCGTCCTCCCCAAGCGCCGCATCCAAGGCCCGCACCACCGCCACCGCCTCGTGCGCCAACGCCTGCTGCCCCGCCTCCCCGGCAGGCGCGTAGCGTGCCGTGTCCAGCCGCTCCAACAACGTGCTCAGCCGCGCCACCGTGGCGCCATCAACACCACGCCCGGACAACGCCGCACCAAGCTCGGCCCGCGTCATCCCCGTGATGGCCGGTCCCACCCGCACCTGCAAAAATGCGTGCACCCCGTCCTGGACCGCCTTGGCGTCACCACCTCCACCCACCGCCGCCAACAACTGCCGCGTGGCCGCCTTGGCCTTCAAGCTGCTGTCCCCCTCCCGCCGCGCACGCCGCGCCCGCACCAATGCCCCACCCACCAACGCCAACAAAGACAGGCCCAAGGGCCCACCCACCAACACGGGCAACGCCCGCATACCCCGCAAGGACGGCAACACCGGCCCATCCAGGGACACCTCGGCCCGAACCGGACGCGCCTGCGCCGCCAAGACGTTGCCCCGAGGCGTGGCCCCCTTTTGCGCCGTGGCATCATCCTCCGCCACATCCAACACCAACGCAGGCCCGCGCCGGGTCACGTACTGCCGTGTCTCGGTGTCATAAAAACTGAACGTCACCGCCGGCAGCTCCAAGCGCCCCGCACGTTTGGGCTGCACCAACGTGTCCAGACTCTTGAACCCCACAAACCGGTCCCCCTTCACCTTGATGTCCTCGGACGGCGTGGGGTCATAGACCCGGATGTCCCGCGTCTCCTCCAACCGTGGCACCACCGCCTGACGCAAATTCCCATACCCCTCAATGCGCACCGTCAACGTGGCCGGTTGGCTCAGGGATATCCTGGCGCGGTCCAGGCTCACCATCAGGTTGAAATGCCCCACGTTGCCCGCCTGGAACCCCGGCGGCTGCCCCGCCGCCGGCAGCGGCTCCACCTTGATGGTCAACGGAAGACTCTGCACGCGGTGACGCCGCCCCGCCGTGAAAAAACCACCGCCGGTGGTGATGTCCGCTTCCACCGCCGGCAACTCAAACTCCCCCGCCTTGGTGGGGAAGATGGCCATGCGCCGCAACAGGTAGGCCTGGTAACGCTGGTTCTCCACCATCACCATGGTGGGCACAATGCGCTGGGGATTTTCCAGGATCTCCGTCCAGAACCCCTCCAGCTTGGGCAACCGCAACGCATCAATGTCCGTCAGGTCCGTCCGGCTGAACAACCGGATGGTCAACGTCACCTGCTCCCCCAACATCACGTTGGACCGGTCTGTCTCCATGGTGGCAAACATCCCCGTCTTCATCATGGCGGGGGTGGCCCGCACCCCAACCTTGGTGGGCGCCGAACCGTTGGCCTCCTCTTCATCCACCGGAACCGGCACCGGCTGTGAAGACACCGGCGGCGGCGGGGCAGGGCGCCCCGTTGCAGGCACCACCCGGAAACTGAGCGTGTTGCTCTCCACCGTCTCCTTGCCGGACCGCACCCGTCCCTTGCCCAGCGTCACCTTGCCCGGCCGGTCCGCCTGCAACGTCAACACAATGCGCACCGTGCGGCGGTAGATGGCCCCGCCACCACCCATCTGGATTTGGGTGCTCTCACTGCGGTTGTTCCCCAACACGCGCAGCCCGTTGAGGTCCGGCAACGTCAGCTCTTGAAGCGGGACATTTCCGTCCGCCGTGATGGTGGCAAACACCGTGAACGGCTCACCCGCCACCGCATCTGTCCGGTCCGCGCTGAGCAGGTAGGTCACCGTGGCCGCGTGCGCCCACACCGGCGTCAACACCACCGCCGCCATCACCAGCACCCGCAGCACCATCACCATTCCTTGCTGCTCTTGCGCGGCCGGTTGTCCCGCAACATCACGCGCCCCAACGGCCGGTTCTTCTCGGCGTCCTTCATGGCATCCAACAGCTTCATGGCGTCCTGCTCATCCAACTGCTGCGGCTTCTGCTCTTCCTTCTTGTCCTGCGGCTGGTCCATGGGCGGCGGCGTGTTGTCCTCCTTCTTGTCCTGGTTCTTGTCCTGCCCGCCCCCATCCCCGCCACTTCCGCCGTCACCACCGCCGCCGTCCGCGCCACCCTGCCCACCGCCGTCACCGCCACCGCCATCCCCACCACCGCCACCGTCCCCACTGTTGTCTCCACCATCCGGCGGAGGGGGCGGCTGGGACAACAACAGCTCCAGGTTGCGTTTGGCCGGCCCATAGTTGGGGTCCGCCAACAGGCTGCGAATGAACCCATCCATGGCCGCCTTGGTGTCCTTGCGCTGCAACGCCACGTTGCCCTCATTGAACGCGGCCCGGCTCTTCAACATGGGGTCTTCGGATTGTGCGGCGTGCGCAAAGGCCTTCTGCGCCTCGTCAAGCTTCCCGGCGCCATGCAGCGCCAGCCCGCGGTCAAAGGAGAGCTGCTTCTTCTGCTCCTCCTGCGTCAGCACTTTTTCCGCGCGGTCAAAATCCGCCAGGGACTCCTCAAACTTCCCCTCGGCAACCTTGGCGTTGCCCTTCTCCACGTCCGGGTCAGACCGCCACCACCAGAACCCGCTCACCATGAGGGAAAGCACCAGCGCGCTTCTCATGGCATCACCCCGTGACCGGCCACCGCCGGGTCCAAAGCCCGTTTGACCCGCCGCCGTGGCCGCATCCCCGCCGCGGCAACCAACAACGCAAGTGCGGGCGCCAACACCCACTGGAACCGCTCGTCATAGGCCACCACCAGGCGGCTCTCCAGTTCGGCCTTTTGCGTGGCCGCAATGCCCGCCTGCACCGTCTCCAGGTTGAGCCCACCCCCCGCACCAGACACGTACGTCCCACCCGCGTCCTCGGCCAGCTTCTGCAGCGCGGTCTCATTGAGCCGGGTCAGCACCGTCTGCCCGTCTTCATCTTTGAGGTAGCTGGTGGCCCCTCCCTCGCTGGACACCGGAATCGGCTCGCCCAGCGTGCTGCCCACGCCCACCGCGTAGAGCTGGATGCCCGCCTCCTTCAGCGCGGTGGCCTCGGCCTCCAGATCCCCCTCGTGGTCCTCACCATCCGTCACCAGCACCAACACACTGGCCGCGCCGGTGCGCCCGCCCTGGTCGGACGCTGAACGTTGTTCGGCCTGGAACAGCGCGCGTGCGGTGGCCATGGCCCGCGCAATGGCCGTCCCACCCTGGGGCACCGCATCCGGGGACAGACTGCGCAAAAACATCTTGGCGGCCCCCGTGTCCGTGGTCAGCGGGCAGGGCGCGTACGCCACCCCGGCAAACGCCACCAGACCCACGCGGTTGCCCCTCAGCCGCTCCATGAGCTCGGAAATCTCAGCCTGCGCGCGGCGCAACCGGTCCGGCCGCACATCCCGCGCCAGCATGCTGCGGGACACATCCACCGCAAACACCACGTTGACCCCGCGCGCCTTCTCCAGTTCCACGCGCGTGCCCGCCTGCGGCCGCGCCGCCGCCACCACACACAGCGCCATGCCCAACGTGAGCAACCACGCCCGCACCGTGCGCCGCGCTGCCGAGGATTCTCCCGTCAACGCCGGCAACAACCCGGCATCCGCCACCAGCAACAAACGGCGGGTACGCGCGCGTTCGGAACGCCACAACACCAGTGCCGCCAACAGCACCAGCGCAAGCAGCCAAAAGGCGTCTGGATGGGCAAAACGCATGACCGGCCGGGAACGGGTTTGACGACGGGTTTCTCATAGTGACCGGCCCCCACGCCTGCCAAGGGCCGGACGCCCCCCAAAAACCGCTCGGCGGGGCAAAACGCCACAAGACTGCCACCGGCGGCCTTGCCACCGCGCCCATGGCCCCTTAGGACCACCGCCGGTTTGCCGCTGGTTCCAAACGGCACAAGGGAGAAGAAATGCGCAAGACCAAACTGGTCATCACCGCGGGTCCGGCACTGCTTCAAGGCGAACGCCTGGTGGACGTCCTGCGTGAGGCAGACGCCATCCGCATCAACGCCAGCCACGGTGACATCGAATTTCGCAACACCGTGCTGTTGCGCGTGCGCAAGGTGGCCCGGGAGCTGGGCCGGGAAATCCCGGTGTTTTTGGACCTGCAGGGCCCCAAGTGGCGCGTGGCCAAGCTGGAGACGCCGGTGGAGCTGGTGGGCGGCCAACAGGGTTGGTTCCACCAGCCGGACGTGACGCCGCCAACGGGTGGCGCGTTCACGGTGATGGTCCCGCACCCCGAGTTGTTTGCCGCGGCCACCCCGGGCACGCGCTGGTTGTTGGATGACGGCGCGCTCATTGTGGAGGTGGTGGAGGTTCGCGCTGGCGCCATGATGGCCAAGGTGGTGGTGGGCGGTGAGCTCAAGGCCCGCAAGGGTGTCCACCCGGTGGGCGGTGACGTGGCCGTGGACCCGGTCACGGAAAAGGACAAGGAAGACCTCAAGTGGGGCGTGGAGAACATGGTGGACCTGTTTGCGCAGAGTTTTGTGCGCACCCGGGGTGACGTGGAGTTGTTGACGCGTCTCATCCAGGAGGCCGGTGGCAACCAGCCCATCATTGCCAAGATTGAGCACCCCGCGGGCATCAAGAACCTCCCAGAAATCCTGGAGGTGGCCTGGGGCGTGATGGTGGCCCGCGGTGACCTGGGCGTGGAGCTGGGCGTCCACCGCGTGCCCGCGCTGCAAAAAGAAATCATCAAGGCCGCGCGCAAGGCACTCAAGCCGGTCATCACCGCCACCCAGATGCTGGAGAGCATGATTGAGAACGCCTACCCCACCCGCGCCGAAGCCTCCGACGTGGCGAACGCCGTGTGGGACGGGACGGATGCGGTGATGCTCAGCGCCGAAAGTGCGACGGGGAAACACCCCGTGGAAGCGGTTCGCGCGCTGGCCACCATTGCCGCCGAAGCGGATGCCCACTCCGAGGCGCTCATGGACCCGCTGCCGGTGGAGATTGTCACCGCCGCGGCCGGCCGTGTTGACGTCAGCGTTGCATTCAGCGCGTCCCGCGTGGCCGGCGCCATTGGTGCGCGTTGGATTGTCTGCTTCACCGAAGGCGGCGGCGTGGCCCGCATGGTCTCACGCCTGGCCGGAAAGACGCCGGTGCTGGGCGCCACGTCAGACCACCGCACCGCGCGCCGCCTCAACCTGCTGCGCGGCGTGACGCCGTGGCTCATCCCGCGCATGGGCAACACGGACTCCATGGTGGAATCCGTCCGGGAGCTGTTGCAGACCCACCAGGGGCTCATGAAGGGCGACCGCGTGGTCATCACCATGGGCCTTCCGCTGTGGCAGGCCGGCACCACCGACACGCTGAAGGTCCTCACCATCTAAGCGCTGGCCTCTTCCATCCGTCCATCCGGATGGACAGATGAAACGCCCACCTGGCCCCCCGGGCCCACCCAGACCGCCCCCCGCTACCAGGCCCAGCAACGCCTGCGGCCCCACCTTCACACCACGGTGGCGCCACACCTTCCAGCGGCCTCCTGCGCGCCGGGGTAAGCCCGGCCGCAAAGCGCAACGGGGGCCTGAAGCAAAACACCGCGGGCCCGGCGCCATGGCGCGTTTCACGGCGCCAGACCCGCAGTGTTTGCCTGGGTCTTCAAACCGCAGGTGTCCGGCAGGTCACCAGCGGCTGCGTTCCTTGATGTGTTCACTCACCTTGCCCCGCTGTTCCGGCGTCAGAAGCGTGTGCAGTTCCACGGCATTGTCCGCCAGCTTGTGGGCAAACGCGCGCATGGCATCCACCCGCGCATCCACCAACGCGTGGACCCGTCCACTGTCCATCTTTGGGCTGTCCCACTGGACCAGCAGTTCCTCGCGGGCCTTGGTGTTGTCCTCATGCAACACGCGCCCTTCCTTGAGCGCGTCATCCTTCATGACGTGGACGGCCTTGCGCTGCTCCGGCGTGGCATCCAGGTCATCCAGGTAGTCATTCACCCGCTCGGTGGCCATGCGCTGGACCCGTTCCGGGCTGGGCTTGCCCAGGCTGTGCGCACCAAAAAACGGCCGGAATGCCGCCAACGCCAACACCGCACCCACCACTGCAACAACCCGTACCGTCTTCATGGTCCCGCTCCTCTGCCACCCGCCAGGGAAAGCCCCTGGGTGGTGCGCTGCTGTGATGGAGCCATGATGCGCCCGGCATCTTGTGTGGGTGTCACAACGACGTGAAGAAGCATGAAGCAGGACAAAGCCCGTTGGGCTGGGCTAGAAGCGAAGCCTCCCATGGTGGTGTTTCCCATCCGGCCAATGTTGGGTTTCCGCGCGTTGTGGCTTCTTGCCGCCGCGGTGCTGCTGCAAACGGGCTGCGCCAGCAAAGGTGGGGTGCGCGCGCCACAGGCGCGGGCCAGTGAATCCCCTACGCTGGTGATGCCCATGCTGCAGGTCCACATGCAGGGCGGCACCGCCGTGGATGAGGTGGTGGTCCAAACCAGCGCGGTGGAGGCGTTGGAGGTGGCGCAACGCTGGGGGGTGCTGCGTGAACTGGTGACGTTGCGCGTGCACCCCAGCCACGCGGCGCTGGAGAGCGCCGCGCACCAGTCCAACGTGCCGTGGATGCGTGGCTGGGCCCGCTTTGACGAGGTGGAACTGGAAGCGCCATCCCGTTGGGGCGGGGACCGGGTTCCGGACCACGTCACCGAGTTGTTGAGCCACGAGCTGACCCACGTGGTGATGTACCAGCGCGTGAGCGACCGTGAGGCGTGGACGCGGGTGAACATTCCGTTGTGGTTCCGCGAGGGGATGGCCAGCGTGACCAGCCGGCAGGGCTACCGCCGCATGACGGGGGAGCAGTTGGGCACCTGGCTGCGCGCGCACCCGGGGGATGACCCGTGGCTGCAGGCGGATGCGCTGGCCCACGGGCACCAACCGGTGGTCTACGGCGCGGCCCACCGCGCGTTTGAGCGCCTCATTGCGCGCCACGGGGATGACGCCGTCCACCGCATCCTGGACGGGCTCAAGGCCCAGCACCCGTTTGAGGCGGCCTTTGAACAGGCTGCGGGGCATTCGCCGGTGGAGTTCCTGGCGCAGTTCCGCCGTGAACTGGAGGATGTGCGCGTCTGGCAGCCCGCCCCGGGTCCCACGCGCGTGGTTGCCGCGGCTCCGTCCTGGTTTTCTGCGCTGGACTGAGCACCGGACCGTCCGCGTGTGTTGCGCGGGCCAACATCCTGCTAGGTAAGCGCGCGCCATGGCCAAGCGCACCACCACCAGCAACCGCACTGTTCCCACCGCAGCCAGCACGCGCCGGACGGCGGCTGCCTCCAGTGAAGCACCAGGCGTACCCGCCAGGATGTTTGAGCCAGATGATGACGTGGAACTGCCGCGTTATCCGGCACCGTTGCCGTGGCCGCTGGGGTCTGTGGATGAAGACGAAGAAGAGGAATGAGGCGTGAACCCCGGGCAGGCCAGCACGGGAAGCCTGGGGTAACGCTGGTAGCGCACATCTTCCCTGGCGCGTTCACACATCAAAAACAGGCTGTTGCGGGCGCTCACCACCGCACGCATGTGCGCACACCCGGCGCACAGGCCGTGCAGCGCGCGTTGTGGTGTTGGTGCGTTCACAGCGGCGCCAGTTCCACCGGGACCTCCTGGGTCACCACGTGGCATTCATCCTGGGTGACGCGAATGTCCCGCCGCGTGGCGTTGCGGTACCCCGTGCGCGAGACGGTGACCTCATACGTCCCGGGCCGTTCATACGCGCCCGCGTAGCTGCACGGGGTGCCGGGGAAGGCCTGCAGGGTTTCCTCGTAGGTCCCGCTGCGAACCACAACCATGGCGTCACACAACTGCATGCGGGAGATGGCGTCCTGGGTGGTGACCTGGATGCCGGCCACAGCCTCGGTGCTGCACAGGCCCGGCTGCGTGCAGGCGGCGCACCACCCCAGGGCGGACACAACAAACAAGCGGGACACCACCGTGATGCGTTTCATGGAACGCGGTTGGTACGCGGCGCTGGGACCACATTCAAGCACGGGCACTCAGGGCAACACGTCCCTGCAGCCCAGTGACCAGTTGGCGCTGCAGTCATGGATGGCGCCTCCTGGCGTGAACACGTTGCCGTTGATGGTCCCCACCGTCCACACGTGCATGGGAGCCAGGTCCATCACCGGGATGACGTAGGACGCGCCACCCAGGTTGATGATGGCCTGCCCGTCGCTGGTGATGCTCCCGGAGGTGTTCCAGTGCTCCACCATCACGGTGTAGTTCCCCATTTCCAAAGACGGCAGGTAGATGCTCTCCGGGCCAAACCCTGTGAGGTCATCCACGTCTTTTTTGGGATCGTCCGTTGGGTCACCGGGGACGCCCCAGTCCGGGCTGCTGTTGATGCAGGACGTCCAGGTGCAGTCTGACAGGTTGTTGTTGATTTGCCCGCCGGGCTTGATGAGGTGCAGCTCCCAGTCCCGCCCGGTTTCATCCCACAGGATGGTGAGCCGCAGGTCCATCTTGGTGCACGCCGCCGAATAGACCCGGTGCACCACCAACGACCGGCAACCGTTGCCGTCCCAGACCAGCTTCACCAGGTTGTACCCGCAGAACAGCGGAACGCTCACGGTGTACGCGCCGGACGCGTCCGTCTCCAACGGGCCCACAATCTCCCGGCCGTCCCCGGCGTAGACGTAGAACATGCCGGTCTGGGTGATGCCGGGAGCGGTGCCGGTGAAGCGGTGGGTGGTGGCCCCGGCCACGTTGAGCAGGGTGGGGTCCACCGGCTGCGGCACCTGGCAGGTGGCGGTGGCCTGCGGCCCTGGGACGTCTGAGCCGGTGGCGGGGTCCAGTGTGCCGGTCATGGTGTAGGGCCAGTTGTCCAACGGGTTGCCTGCATCCACCGGACCCGCATCCACGCGCCCTGCGTCCGCGCGGCCTGCGTCCAAAACCCCGGCGTCACGCGCACCGCCGGAGGAGGAACCCGCGCGGGAAGAAGCACCGCCGGAAGACGATGATGATGTGGATGAAGACGAGGACGCGCCGCCGGTGGTCTCTTCCACGGGAGGGCACCCCGCACACCCGGTCCACAACGCCAACCCCGCCGCCAGCACCACGCTTTTCATGTGTGTTCCCCCCAAAAGACGCCACAAGAGCATACCCCGGCAGAAGGGCTTTTGGTGGGCCGGTCATGGGCGATGGTTGGATGCGCGGCCAGGAATGTGGTCGTTCATCAGGCAGGCTTGTGCCACCTCACCTGGGGCAACCAGCTTGTGTCTGTCGTCGGAAAACCGGCCTGGCAAAGCTGCCATCCCAGATTCTTGCGTGCATTTTTCAGATGGTGTCAGCGTCCCCAACGCGGTAGCACTGCCGCGCCGTGGCCCGCCCAACACTCACCATTTGCACAACCTGCCGTGCCTCCAAACACGCACCGGAGGCCGCGCGGCAACGCGCCCGCGGGGAAGACCTGTGGGATGCCGTCAAGGCACTTCGCAAGGAGCAGGGCCTCAAGGACGTCTTCAAGCTGGAGTCCATCCGCTGTCTGAGCCAATGTGACCAGCCCTGTGCCCTGGTGCTCTCCGGGAAGAAGCGGTCCACCTACCTGCGCGTGGCCGTCAACGCGCTGGACCCGCAAGCCGTGTTGGACGCCGCCTGCCGTTACGCCCAGCTTTCCCCGGGCCAGGAACTTCCAGAACGTCTCCTCCCTGGAGAATCCGGGGACTGAACGGGGCCCCAAAACACAGGCGCCCCCTCTACCGGCTGTGGTGGAGGGGGCGCTGTGTTCAAAGCTCACTGGCTGTGGAAAGCGGACTTCTCAGAAGTCCATGTCCCCGCCAAAGTCTTCACCGCCGCCGCCACCGGCGGACGCGGCCTTCTTCTTCTCGGGGCGGTCGGCAATCATGGCCTCGGTGGTGAGCAACAGGCCCGCCACGCTGGACGCATTTTGCAACGCGGTGCGGGACACCTTGGTGGGGTCCAACACGCCGGCCTTCTCCAGGTCCTCAAACACCTCGGTGGAGGCGTTGAACCCAAAGGCGCCCTTGCCCTCCTTCACCTTCTGCACCACCACGCTGCCTTCAAAGCCCGTGTTGACACAAATCTGGCGGATGGGCTCTTCCAGAGCGCGCCACACCAGCTTCACGCCAAACTGCTGCTCCTCGGTGGGGGCCTTCAGGCCGTCCAGGATGCCCTGCGCGCGCAGGTACGCCACGCCGCCGCCCGGAACCACGCCCTCTTCCACCGCCGCACGCGTGGCGTGCAGTGCATCTTCCACGCGGGCCTTCTTCTCCTTCATCTCCGTCTCGGTGGCGGCACCCACGTTGATGACGGCAACGCCGCCCACCAGCTTGGCCAGGCGCTCCTGGAGCTTCTCGCGGTCGTAATCGCTGGTGGTCTCTTCCACCTGGCTGCGAATCTGCTTGCAGCGCGCCTCAATGTCCGCCCGCTTGCCAGCCCCGTCCACGATGGTGGTGTTGTCCTTGTCCACCACCACGCGCTTGGCCCGGCCCAGGTCGGAAAGCGTGACGCCTTCCAGCTTGAGGCCCAGGTCCTCGGCAATCATCTTGCCACCGGTGAGGATGCCAATGTCTTCCAGCATGGCCTTGCGGCGGTCCCCAAAGCCGGGCGCCTTCACCGCGCACACGTGCAACGTGCCGCGCAGCTTGTTGACCACCAACGTCGCCAGGGCCTCGCCTTCAACTTCCTCGGCCAGGATGAGCAGGGGCTTGCCGGACTTGGCAATGGCCTCCAACAAGGGGAGCATGTCCTTCATGTTGGAGATTTTCTTCTCGTTGATGAGGATGTACGGGTCATCCAGGACCGCTTCCATACGCTCGCTGTCCGTGACGAAGTACGGAGACAGGTAACCGCGGTCAAACTGCATGCCTTCCACGATGTCCAGGTTGGTCTCCATGGACTTGGCTTCTTCCACGGTGATGACGCCTTCCTTGCCAACCTTGTCCATGGCCTCGGCAATGATGTCACCAATGGTGGCGTCGCCGTTGGCGCTGATGGTGCCAACCTGGGCAATGTCCTTCTTGCCCTGGGTCTTCTTGCTCATCTTCTTGAGCTCTTCCACAACCTTGATGACGGCAAAGTCCACGCCGCGCTTGATTTCCATGGGGTTGTGGCCGGCGGCCACCAGCTTGATGCCCTCATTGTAGATGGCCTGCGCCAGCACGGTGGCGGTGGTGGTCCCGTCGCCAGCCTTGTCACTGGTCTTGGACGCAACTTCCTTCACCATTTGCGCGCCCATGTTCTCAAACTTGTTCTCCAGCTCAATTTCCTTGGCCACCGTCACGCCGTCCTTGGTGATGGTGGGGGAGCCAAAGGACTTGTTGATGATGACGTTGCGGCCCTTGGGGCCCAGGGTCACCTTCACCGCGTTGGCCAGGGTGTTGACGCCGCGGGAAATGTCCGCGCGCGCGTTCTGGGAGAAATGGATCTCTTTCGCTGCCATGTGAAACTCCAATGTGTTGTTGCGTGTGTTTGAAAAGGGTTGTGGTGCGGGTGCGGCGGCGGTCCAGCCTCAGCCGGTGATGACGCCCAGGACCTCTTCCTCGCGGAGGATGAGGTGCTCTTCGCCGTCAATCTTGATTTCCGTGCCGCTGTACTTGCCAAACAGCACGCGGTCCCCGGACTTGATGTCCAGCGGGCGGACCTTGCCGTCTTCCAGCACCTTGCCGTTGCCCACCGCCACCACCGTGGCTTCCACGGGCTTCTCCTTGGCGCTGTCCGGGATGATGATGCCACCCTTGGTCTTCATTTCTTCGGTGACGCGCTTCACCAGGATGCGGTCCTGCAGGGGACGGAACTTCATGGGGCTACTCCCTCATTCTTGGGCCGCGTTGTGTTGGTTCCCGGCAGGTGCCGGGGAGGTCGGGCTGCTAGCACTCGCGGCCGGTGAGTGCCAAAGCGGGGGTCAGATAAGGAGGTTGCAGCGCACTGTCAAGGACATGTGGGCGCGGGATCTCCGGACATGCCACAAAGTCTTTTAAAATCAGCACATTGTGGGTGCGTGGCGCGGGGTCTTCAGAGGCCCTGAAATGCCGGGATGGAAACCTCCGGAGGATCCCTTTGCCAAAACGCCCGGGGCGGGGTCCAACTGCTTTGCGGTCCAATTGGCCACATTGATGTGGAGGCTGCCCTGACGTTGCGCGTGTGTTGGATGGTGCTGGCCTTGTGCCCCGGGTTTTTGGCGTGTCCCCGTCCGGCGCCTGGAGCAGGAGATGCCGCGCCAACAGGACCAGCGGATGGCGGAGCCGGCAGCAGCAGCAGCAGCGCCGCGGGCAGCAGCAACGCGGGCAACAGCACCAGCGCTGTGTTGGGGAGTTCCAGCCCGGGGATGACGTCCACGCCGGCCTCTTCTTTCCCGGCATCTTCGTCGTCGGCTTCTTCTTCGTCGGCTTCGGTGCAGGGTTCCTCGTCTTCAGGCGGGGCGTCCACCAGCGCCGGGCCGCCGGATGCGGGGAGCGTGGACGCGGGCAGCCCACAACAGGACGGCGGACCCGCAGATGCCGGCAATGCCTTGGAGCAGGCGTTGGCGCGCATTCCGGAGCTGGTGGTGTGCCAGGTCAACGCGCAGCCGTTTGTCACGGTGAGCGAGGGCACCCAGGACAACACGACCTACCAGGCCTGCACGGCGGTGTGCCCGGTGTGGCAGGACTGCACCGTGGAGACCACGGTGCGTGGCGTCCCGCAGGTGGAACTCAACGTGGTGGTGGATGAGGACGGGCAGGGGCAGGGTCTTGGCGCCACGCTGCGCTTCACGCGGGACGGTGCGCGGGACCACATTGTGATGTTCCACAAGGGCGGCTCCGGGACGGACTGGGTGGATGACTTCCTTCCCGGACGGGTGGAAACAAGCGGCGGCACGGCGTTGCAGCCCAAGTGGATTCAGGGTGGTCCGGGCTGGTTCTCCCGGCCTTTCTCCGGGTCACGCCTGGAGCACAGCCTCTACGGGGTGAGCCTGCGCGTGGCGGCGGTGATGAAGTGGGTCTGGTTGGAACTGGCGCAGGGGCCGCTGGCCACCATGGGCTGCAGCGGCGGGAGCATTGCCACCTACTACCCGCGGCACTGGCACGGGCTGGACCCGGTGTTGCGCTACCAGCTGTTGATGGGCGGCCCGGTGATGTCCCGGGTGCAATTGGGATGTTCTGGTGGGGGCGCGTTCTTGGGCCGCTGCACTGCAGCGCCGGACGTGGAGTGCCAGGCCACCGCGGATTGTGGGGCCACCGGCGGAACCTGTTCCCCGTATGAGTGGAGCGGCGGCACGGTGATGACGGCGGTGCGGAGCACCGTGGACCACCTGCACGCCAACGCCATTGGCGGTGCCAATGATTGTTTCCGTCGGAGGGTTCAACCGGCGTTTGGCATCAGTGACTTTGATTCCCCGCTCCACGCGTTTGATGTCTTCAATGAACACCCCATTGATTTTGTCCTCAACGCCGGCGGGCTGGAGACCTCTGACGACGGGATCAACGTGATTTCCAGTGGCGCGGCCGTCTACAACCGCCTGACGGGCTCCAAGTCCTGGACCGCACATCCCACCGGCATCCACTGTGATGCGCTCACCGCGGAGTCCACGTGGGACCTGTTGCGTGGCGGTGCTGGCCTCCCGTGAACGGGGCGCTTGCCCGGACGCGTCAATGCCGTTGCCAACGCGCATCCACCCTGGAGCGCGCCCTCAACCCATGAAAGGAAGCCCCCGTTTCTTCAGACGGAGCGTGCCATGGGTCTGTTTGATTTCCTCAAAGGCAAGCCGGCAGCGTCACGCAACACATTGCCGGTGGAGGCGCTGGTCCCCTGGGTCCACCGCAAGAGCCACTTTGAGCTGGGCAACATCCACGGGAAACAAACGCAACGCCCGCCAATGACGTTCATCCCCATGAATGAGGCACTGGCTTTTTGTGTTGCGGTCATCACGGACCGCGGCCCACTGCCGCTCACCCAAGAACAGCTGGAGGACATGGGCCTGACGCTGCAACAGGCGGTGACCCACGCACTCAAGAACGTCCAGCCGCAGGTGACCCAGGCCGCGGTGCTGGCGCCGGGCGTGGTGGCTTTCAGCGTGGACAACGAACTTGCCGGAGCGGCACTGCTGTTCCTTGGCGCGTTGGCCCCCAAGGTCCCCATCCAGGGCAACCCGGTGGCCATGTTCCCCAACGGCAACCTGGTGCTGGTGGCCGGAGATGGGGATGAAACGGCGCTGCGGTTGATGGCGCGCCTGGCGGTGGAGGGATTTGAGGAGTCCAAGGAGTTTCGCACGCTGGTGGCGGTGGCGCCGGGCCAGGATGCGCCGGTGGCCACGTGGCTGCCGCCCCCGGGGCACACTTTGCGCACGCGCTTCCAGCACCTGGCGGGCCGTACCGCGGCGTTGGAGTGGCGCACCGCCGTGGCCATCTTGGGGCTGGAGGACCAGGGCCCGCTGGCGCACCTTGGGAACACCGGTGACGACGGAGCGTTGACCGCCACGTGGATGCGTGGGGCCAACGTGCTGGTCCCCAACGCGGTCAAACGCCTGGTGCTGGTGGACACGCCGGATGCGCCACATGCGCGGGTGGAAGTGGACAATGCGCTGTTCTGCAGGTTGCTGCCGTGGTGCGTGGGGGAACTGGACACGCAGGGTTACGGCGTGGAGCCCAACGCCGGGGATGGTGCGGCGCCGGTGTTGTGGCGCACGCGAGGAAGTCTGTTTCCCTCTCCGCGCATGCGGGCGTGGTTGGTGGAGGCCATGCGCCATCCCAAGCGGGCAACGCGCAAGGTGCCTGCGCAGGAGCTCCTGGCTGCATGGGACGCGGGTGAGCCCATCCTGGTCTCCGGCACCACCGGTGCCGTGGCCGAGCTCACCGCCCCCGACGGGCGCACCGCCACATTGCCCCTGGCGGATGTTGAAGCGCGGGTGCAGACACTGGCCCCTGATGACCAGGCGCACCACGTGACCGGCATCCTCACGGATGTGCTGCTGTCCGGCGGCCGTTCACATGAGGTGGCGCGGCTGGGCAAGCTGGGCCGGGAGCACATGGCAGCAGCGCTGAAAGCACGCACGCCGCTGATGTACAGCGTGCGTCCGGCGGAGGCCGAGGAGAAGTCGACGGATGGGCCCCACGAGGTCATGGAGGGCCTGCGCGACCCACCTGCGTATTTCCCGGTGCTGCGTCCCAAAGATTACGCCGCCACCAGCCTCAAGGCGCTGGAGGGCCTGGCCAGCGTGGTGGCGCCAGAAGCCAAGGGTGTTGACGTACCGGCATCCATTGGCTGGGCGTTCCAGGACGGCATCCAGGTGGATGTGGTGCTGGATTCAGAGAAAACCATGGTTGCGCTCAATGCAAACAACCTCACAGCTGACCTGCACGTGGCGGCGCGCAACACGGCGCGGTTGAACCTGCGGGCGGCAACGGTCTCACCGCTGCAAGAGGTGGTGAAGGGCGTGTTCACGGCGGACTGGCGTGATGACTACGCGGCGTCCCGCGTTCTGGTGCCGGAGGTGTTGAAGGGGTACCCGGTGAAAGGTGAGACGCTGGTGTTCATCCCGCGCGTCAACCAGTTGTGGCTGACCGGCAGTGATGATGGCGAGGCGCTCGAGAAACTGCCGGAGCTGTTGGACGTGTTGATGGAGTCATCATCCGGCAGTTCACCGTATGCGTGGCGGGAGTTCATCACGGCAAAGCCCTATGTGCTGCGGGATGGGAAGCTGTTGCCGTGGGTGGTGCCCCAAGGGCATGCCGCGGCTGGCGTCATCACCGCCATGGAGGAGCGTGTGGCCGGGTTGCGGGAGCGCACGGCAAAAGACGCGTATGACCACGCGCGAAAGGGAGCGCAGCGTCAGCGGGGCGTGGTGTGATGGTTGTGGTGACGTCCAAAGATGGGGCGCGTTCGGGCTGGTGCGCCAGCAGCGTGGCGGGGACCGCGCGTTTGATGGCGTCATGAGAGCCATGCCCGCCGGTGCGTTTGAACGTGGCGTGCAACTTCAGCAGCGCGCTGGCGGACAGGATTGGCAGCTTGGGCCTGCAACGGTGCGACCATGCATTGCCGGCCTTGGCGTCCGGAACCCGGGGCTCCTGGCCATCAGGCCAAGCTGCGGCGCTGGTTGTGCCATGGGAGATGTCACCCGCAGAATGTGCACCACATGGCACCGGCCCCGTCAAATCAGCCTAGTGTAACGTGACAACGCTTCACATGGCGGTGAGGCGTTGAAGCCGTGAGAGCAACGCGCGGTCTCCAAAAACCTCCATGGTGTCCTCGGGAATCCGGCCCCAGACGTAGAGGTAGAGGTTGGCCGCCTTGCCGCGTGCGGCCACGTCTCCCTTGGCGTGGCGGTGTTCCACCGTCATGCCGGATGGACCCAATTGCAGAAACCATTCACCAGGCGCGTCTGTGGCGTGGAGATGAACGGTGCCCGCGTCACCCGCAAACTTCTGTGGGTGAAGGGTGTTCTGCATCTCCAGCAGCTCATCCACACCGTCCACGGCCAACGCGGCGTCCACATCATCCACGGCGCCCGCGGTGTTCTGCGCGTCCCAGCGGTGCACGGTGACCTCATGGACCTGCCGGCGGAACCACCAGGATACCCTGCGCGCGGGCATGAACGTCCACACCTCTGCATCCGGGTTGGCCTGCGTGAATGCGGTCAGCAGGCGCGCGGTGGCAGCGCGAAAATAAGGAATGACGTCAGGACCGGTGGGTGGCACCGGCAACGTTTTGCGGTCCAGGCGTTGCTGCGCCAGCGTCTCCACCATGTGCGCCACCCACGTCTGGATGGTGCCAATGTGGCCCACCAACGCAGCCATGTCCCAACCGGGGCAGGACGGTACCGGCGTGTCCAACGGCACAGCCTCGGCCGCCTTGGCCAGCAACTCGGATTGCGCGCGTATCAAATCCAGATGGTTGATCGTCATGGGCGCTGCTTAACTGCAGAACGTCCGGAGCGCCAAGCCCAAGGCCCGTCCCTATTCGCACACCCAGGCCAACTTGAGGTTGAGGTTGGCGGGCAAGGTGTCCACCTGTTCCGCCAGGACAAAGCTCATGCAGTTGCGCCCCTGGAAACGGAAAGGCCCAGGCTCGCCCACGGCGGAAATCTGCCCTTGCGCCGCAACAGCAAAGCCCACCCCAGCCAGCTGCGTTTGCGTGACGCCGTAGGATGATTCCAGCGCCGGGTCTCCGCCGTTGTAGGGCGTACACTCAATGGTGAGGTCGTTGCGCGCGCAGAATTCCGTGCTGGTGAGGACGGGTTGGGACTTCTCCGGCTGTGAGCCGCCTTGCATGGGAGGTGGCCGCAACATGGGCAGGTCCGCCGTCACCACGTTCCACGTCCCCCCTGGAAACGGTTGCCCCGGCGCCAGCACCGCCATGCGCAGCGCACCGGTGCCCTGGCCCTCCTCGTCCCAGGAGGCCACGGCCTGACCCGTGGCGGGCACGTAGACGGATGGATTGCCTTGCGTCCCCAGCAACGGAATGCCCCACGGGATGTGGCCGGGCGCCAGAATCCGTTCGGGGCAAACGCCTGTGGCCATGTTGACTGCCCCATTGCTGTACATGCTGCCGGGGACCACGCGTTGGTATTGCCCAAGCACCACGTTGGGGTCAGAGAAATCAAAGTTCTCCATCATGTAACCATCGTTCCCGGTCTCACCGCCCACGTCACCCGGGAAGCCCTGGCAATATCCAAGGCTGTCCACAGGTTGGTCCAGGTTGTAAATCAAAGAGACGCTGTTCCCCTGCTGGAACAGGAACGGCCCGGCCAGTGTGGAGAGACCATCATCATTGGCGTTGGTGAGCGCTTGGGGTTGGGTGAGCGTGGTGCCCACGTACCCCGGGTATCCATCCTGCGCGAACTTGAACACGTACAACGTGGACCCGAACTTCACCGCCTGCGGAACGGTGAAGCCTGGCTGAATGAGGTTGGGGAGCGTTTCATCAATGGTGCCGTTCCCGTCGACAAAAGCGGCAATGTTCATGAAGGGGCGGTCTGGCGGGAGGTACGGCCCGTGGATGGTGTTGCACAATGGGTTGGTGGTGAGTGGCGGTTGCGCGCCGTGGACGCAGTCAAACCGGATGGGGATGTAGACCAGGGCCAGGTAGAGCGTTTCCGTTCCGTTGCCGTCCGTGGTGACAAAGGCCTGCGGTGAGTCTTGCCAGCCCACGGAGTTGACCGGCCCATTGAACAGCTCTGGTTGGTTCCAGCGGTCCGCAACGCTGGCCAGCACCACCGGCGTGCGCACATACGTTGCGCCGTCCATGGTGTGCAGCGTGAATGGATAGCTGCCGGTGGGGACCTGCACGTCCGGCGTCACCGTGGCTTCAATGGCGTTGGCGTTGACTTGGGTCCACGCACCAAGTGTCCCTTTGCCCACCGTTGCGCTGGTCACAAACGCCGGGTTGATGCCCGCGCGGGTCAACGTCACGGTGAATGCCTGGCCGGGGGCGGGGGATTTGATGCGCGTGAACCGGATTTGCACGGGTGATGCGCCCCCAGAGCTGCTGGTGCCGGTGCCGGAGGATGCAAAAGAACTGCTGTTTGCGGAGGACCCTGGGGACGTTGAGCTGCCCGCGGCCACTGATGACGAACCGCCCACCGAGGAGGAGGACGCGTACGCCGCGGACGACGACGACGCTCCGGTGGATGCCGACGTGCCGCTTGCTGACGTGGATGCCCTGCTGGAAGGAGGACCGCTGGATGGGGCGGAGGTTCCGCTGGTGTTTGAACCGCTGCTGGAACGTGTGACGCCAGAAGAGGTGACCGCGCCGGATGAAGACGATGATGATGACGATGATGATGATGACGACGTGGTTGACGTGGATGTTGATGGGGTGGGGCAGCCCGCGGCCAGAAGCATACAAACAGCCGCTGGCACAATGCGACGCACAAGACCCATGGACCGCCCTCCGTTGTGTGATGCCCGCGGAGCGTTGTGGACGGCGCGGAACGAGTCAAACCGTGCACGTCACCAGCGGGGCCGTGGCCAACAGGCAGGCAGTGGGATAGTGCGCAGCACATGCGCGTGGCGGTTGTGTTGTGTGTGGGGTCCCTGGTGTTGACGGCGTGTCCGGTGACGCCGGAACCGGTGGACGGTGGCCAGCCGGACGGCGCCGTGGTGGCCCGTGATGCGGGTGTGGCGGATGCCTCGCGTCAGGACGCGGCCGTGGTTCCGGATGCGGCGGGCGTTGAAGACGCGGCGGTTGCCCAGGACGCAGCGGTTGTTCCGGATGCGGCTGTTGCGCTGGATGCCGCCGTGGTTGCCGACGCGGCGGTCACCCCGGACGCCGCCATGCCGGATGCAGCGGTGCCAGGCCCGCGGTGTCACCAGGATGCGGTGGTGGTGGATGGCGGCTGTGGCTGGCCCGGGCCTCCGCGGGTTGAAGGATTTGGTGCGGCCACCGTGGGCGGCTGGCAGCAGGGCCATGATGTGGTGGTGGTGACGTCGTTGTTGGACAATGGGCCAGGCTCCCTGCGGGAGGCGTTGGACACCGCGGCGGGTCCCCGGGTCATCCAGTTTGAAGTGGACGGTGACATCCTGTTGGCCAGCACGTTGGTGGTGCCGTCCAATGTGAGCGTGGATGGACGTGGGCGGGATGTCCGTCTGGTGGGGAAGGGTTTCTACCTGCCCGGCAGTGATGACGTCATGGTTCTCAATGTCACCATTGCAGACGTGGTGGATGACGGCTTTGACGGGATCACCATTGGGGACCCCACCGGTGGACCCAGCCAGCGCGTGGTGCTGGACCACGTCACCTTCACGCATTCCAACGGTGGCGCGGCCTACGTGGACGAGGCCATTGCGGTCATCTTTGGCAGCAGTGACATCACGTTGTCCTGGTTGCGTTTTGTGGGCTGGGAGAAGGTGTTGCTGGCCGGCAACGGGGACGCGCCGGCCAGCGTGGACGGCGCCATCACGGTCACCATGCACCACTGGCTGGCGCGGGCCACCGGACGGCGTCACCCCCAGGCGCGGTATGGGTTGTTCCACCTGGCGTACAGCTTCCTGGATGACTGGCGCATGTTCAGCGCGCCGTTCCTGGAACCGTATCCGGAGAGTTTTGGCGCGCAGGCCCAGGACGGCGCGCGTTTGTTGGTGGACCAGGTGGTGTTCCGCCGGGACGTCCACACGTATGACACGCTGTCCACGGCGCGGCAGGCCACGCGCTGTGAAAGCGCGGGCGTGTTGGAAGGCCGCCGTCTCACGGTCCACCCCGGTGCCACCTCAGAAATCCAGCTGGGCGTGGGATGTGCCGCGGGCCAGACGGTGGTCTTGCCGTATGTGTTGATGGAACACCCGGATGA
>Ga0154020_10001028_pt1 | contig 34521 bp, 34 predicted proteins | sample Klosneuvirus_201_FD_109709 | JGI IMG/M metagenome (GOLD analysis project Ga0154020, IMG submission 109709) | Active sludge microbial communities from wastewater, Klosterneuburg, Austria - Klosneuvirus_20160825_MG | ecosystem: Engineered > WWTP > Aerobic digester > Activated sludge | place...
CGCGCCGGCGTGGGCATCCGCGCGGAGCTCGTGGGCTCGGTGTTCGGTGGCGCCGCCATCGACGACAAGAACCGCACGATCTACCCGGTGCTGTCGGGCCAGCTCGGCGTGGTCTACGAGTGGGAGAGGTTGCCGTGATCGATCGCTCTCGCCTCGGTCTCGTCATGGTCCTCTCGGTGCTCGCCGCGGCGCCGACCGTCGGCGACGTGGGCGGCTGCAACGAGCAGGCCGACGCGCTCGGCCCCGAGAAGTTCTTCACCGCGCGGCTCGAGAGCGAGTGCATGCAGTGCCGCGCGTGCGGGCTCGAGACCCTGGCGGGCTGTCGCCGCGCGTGCGACCTCAAGACCAAGGTCCCGCAGACGTTCCCGACCGGGTGCCGCCCGCTGGTCCACGACGGCGAGGTGTGCCTGCGCGCCATCGAGGCGCTCTCCTGCGAGGCCTTCGCCGACGTCGTCGCCGCGAGCCCGATCGTGCCGCCCGAGTGCGATTTCTGCCCCGCGGAGGCCGCGCAATGAGGTTGGTGCACCTCGCAGTGGCAGCCATGCTCGTCGCGTGCGTGCCCACGCAGAACGCGCTCGCGCCCACCTCCGACTACGCCGCCTACCGCAAGTACAAGCTCGCCGACGCGTACGGCGCGCGCCTCTCCGCCGCCTCGGCCTACCTCGCCGCCCACCCCCTCGGCGAGTACCGCGCCGAGGTCGCCGCGTGGTTCGGCCCCGCCGAGCTCCGCTTCTTCGAGTCCGCGGGCCACACGATCGGCGGCGCGCGCGCCTACCTCGAACTCCTGCCACAGGGCCCCCACGCCGAGGAGGAGCGCCGGCTCGTCGCGAGCTGGGAGAAGGAGCAGATCGAGGGCCCCGCCCGCGAGAAGAAGGCGCTCGAGGACGCGCGCAAGAAGGCCGACGCCGCGCGCAAGGCGCTCGGCGAGACGATCGAGGCGTGGACCCAGAAGGCCGTGAAGCTCAGCGCCTACCGGGTCGACCGCGCGACCCTCGAGAAGAACGACGGTCAGTTCGCCGAGCCGTTCTTCCACGACCCGCCCGAGGCCCAGTGCGACCCGGAGGGCTGCAGCAAGCGCTACACGTTCGGCTACGCGGTCCCCGAGGCGAACCCGCCGCTCGACCGCAAGGTCGGCCTCGAGGTGCGCATGGAGACGGCCGCTGGCCTCGTCGTCGCGATCTCGATGGTGCTGCCGAGGTACGGTTTCGTGTACTGGCTCGAGGGCGCGGAGGTGCGCGCCGTCGAGAAGACCGACCCCGCCGTGCAGGCCGAGGCGCTGATGCGCGCCAAGAACCGCATCGAGAGCATCGTGCGCAAGCACGTCGGCGAGGACTGCACGACCGAGGAGGCCGACGAGGCCCGCACGCTCACGTGTGGCAAGGTCCGCGTGGTGGTCAAGAAGGGCCCCGCCGGCGAAGACCTGGTCCGGATCCTGGCCCTGTGAGCGCGCTGGTCGGATACGGCCGCGAGTGGACGCGGCTCCTGTTCGGCGAGGAGCGCGACCGCGAGGAGTCGCCCTGCCCCGGGTGCGGCGTCTACTTCTTCGACGAGCACGAGATCGGCTGCGAGCTCGAGGAGTGCCCGCGGTGCGGCGGCCCGCTCGCGCAGTGTGGGTGCTTCGAGCTCGACGGCGGTCGCGCCGGCGCCTGAGCGGATCTATCCTCGAGGCCATGGCGGCGAAGAAGAGCGCAGCGAAGAAGAGCGCGAAGAAGAAGGCGACCAAGCGTCCCCCCAAGGAGACGTACAGCAAGGCCGAGCAGCTCCGGTTGCTCAAGGGCCGCGACGCCACCCGGGTGCGGCAGCTCGCGCGCAACCCCAAGGTGCCCAAGTACGCGCTCGGTCAGGTGGTGCTCGAGCCCCGCTTCGGGTTCCTCGGCGCGATCGACGCCATCTACGCCGACCTCGACGCGGCGGTCGACGCGAAGGTGATCCCGAACGCCAAGGAGTTCCTCGACTTCTTCGAGCACCGGCCGCGCACGCCGAAGAACGGCATCTGGTACACGGTGGTCATCGGCGACGGCGCCGAGCTCTGCGGCGAGAAGGACATCGCGCCCGTGGAGGATTGATGCTCGACGTCGACGGGCACGCCGTCGAGGTCGTCGCGCAGGAGGGCCGCGCGCCCACGTTGCTCTTCCTGCACGAGGGGCTCGGGTCCGCGCGGCTCTGGCGCTCTTTCCCAGGTGACGTCGCGACGGCGACGGGGCTCGCGGCGTTCGCCTACAGTCGCCTCGGCTACGGTGCCTCCGATTCCGTCTCGCTCCCCCGCCCCCTCACGTACATGGAGGACGAGGCCCGCGCCTTCCTGCCGCGCTTGCGCCGCGCCGCGGGGCTCGACGACGTGATCCTGGTCGGCCACAGCGACGGCGCTTCGATCGCACTCGTGCACGCCGCGGTCGCCGGCGAGGGCGTGCGCGGGCTCGTGCTGCTCGCGCCACACGTGTTCGTCGAGGACGTCTCGGTCGCGAGCATCGCCGCCGCGCGCGACGCGTACGCGCGCGGCGATCTGCGCGCCCGCCTCGCGCGCCATCACGCGCACGTCGACGTCGCCTTCCATGGCTGGAACGGCGCGTGGCTCGACCCCAGGTTTCGCAGCTGGGACCTGCAGCGCTTCCTGCCCGACGTGCGGGTGCCCGTCCTCGTCGTGCAGGGCGAGGACGACGCTTACGGGACGCGCGCGCAGGTCGACGCGATCGCCAGCCAGGTGCGCGGGCCGTGCGAGATCGTGATGCTGGAGGGCTGCGGGCATGCGCCGCATCACGAGCGGGCTGCGGAGACGCGCACCGCCGTCGTGCGCTTCGTCAAGGAGCGCCTGTAGGAAACGAAACACCTCCTCGGGCGTCCGATGGGTGGATGGACGCTCGCATCTGCCGCCTCGATCCCCAGCGCCTCGACCGGACCACCACCGAGGCGCTCTACGACTTCCACTCGGGCTTCGTGCAGCGGTCGCGCGACTCGTTCGAGTACGGCCTGCGCCGCAGCCACGAGCTCTGGCTGCTCGCTGCGGGCCAGCGCGACGTCCGGGGCTTCGCCGCCCTCGAGTACGTGCCGGTCCACCACGAGGGGCGCGAGCACCTCGCCATCTACACGCGGTGGGCGTTCGTCGAGGAGACACATCGCCGGCAGGGCTTCGTCCAGCGCGTCGGCGTCTGGGCGTGGCTGCGGGCGCGCCTGCGTCGACCGACCCGCCCGGTGTACTGGGTGTTCACCGCGTCGACCCTCGACTCCTACCTGCACATGCTCAAGACGTCGCAGTCGGCGTACCCCAACCGGCGCGCCCCGACGCCCCCGCACGTCGAGGCGATCCTGCGCCGGACCCACGAGGTGCTCGGCACCGAGGGCTGGGACGCGGAGGCGGGTGTCGTGCGCCGCAGCGGCGAGGTGCGCTACCTCACCGGGATCGCGCGCGAAGAGCAGGACGACCCGGACGCCGCGTTCTACCGCACGCGCAACCCGCACCAGGCGCGCGGGGACTCGCTCGGCTGCATCGCGGTCGCCGATCTCACGAACCTCTCGGTCTACGCGCGGCGCGCGCTGCGGCGGGCGCGGCCGTCGTGAGCAATCGCCTCGCGCGCCTCTCCCTCGCGGCGTTCGTCGTCTACGGGAGCTGGGCCGCCTTCGCCAACCACGGGCACGGCGCCTGGGTGGCGGGGCGCGCGCTGCTCGGCCAGGGCCTGTCGAGCGCGACGACGACCCTGCTCATCGGCGGCCTCGTCGAGCTGCTCTCGCGGCGACTCGGCGCGACGAGCGCGGCCCTCCTCGCGGCGACCGCGACGGCCTGCTTCCACGCCGCGGTGAACCTGCTCCTCGGCACCCCCGAGCTCTTGCGCACGATCGCCCCCTCGGTGGTGGTCGGCTACGCGTTCGCGCTGGCCTACGCGGTCGGTGTCACGAGGGCGAGCGCCGGATCGGCGAACGCCTGCCCGGAGCCCGGCGACGCGGGGTAAGCTCGCCTCGCCCCGTGTATCAGCTCAGCAAGCCCGCCGCCCACCTCGCGCCGTACATCGAGCACTACTGGTTCGTGTCGGCCACCGAGGCCACGCCGTTCGACCTGCGGGTCGACGTGTACGTCGATGCGCGCGCCGATCTGGTCTTCAACTTCGGCGTCCCCTACACGCGAACGGTCCTGGGTGAGCGCCCGCGGCTGCACCAGGCCTCGAACCTCGACGCCCAGCGCAGTCGGCCCATCCAGATCGCCCAGCAGGGAGCGGTCGACATCGTGGGCGTCCGCTTCCACACCGCCGGCCTGTCTCCGTTCGTGTCGCTCCCCATCGTGCACTGGACCGATCGGATCGTCCCGATCGATCAGGTGTTCGGGGTGGACGTCCTCCCGGTCGAAGAGGCGCTCCGACGCGCGAACGGCACCGCCGAGAAGACCCAGATCCTCGACGCCTACCTCGGCCGTCGACTCCAGCTCACCCCGGCCAAGGAGAGCGTGCAGGTCCTCAAGGCGCGGATCGAGGCCGAGGGAGGCCGCGTCCGCATGGACGAGCTCTGCGAGGCAGGTCGCATCAACATCCGCCAGCTCGATCGGCTGTTCCGCAGCCACGTGGGCTTCACGCCCAAGACGTTCGCCCGCATCGTGCGCTTCCAGCAGGCCCTCTCGTTGCTCCGGACCGACCCGGGGTGCACCCTCGCCGCCGTGGGCGCAGCCTGCGGCTACTACGACCAGCCGCACTTCGTCCGCGACTTCAAGACCTACGCGGGCGTCGCCCCGAAGGCCCAGGTCGGCTACTTCCCGGCCGACGGTCCGGCCGACTTCAGCCCCAACGTCGTCCAATTCGTACAAGACCCACGCCGCGAGTGAGGCGACGTTGCGAGTCTCATGAAAGCCACGACCACCAAGCGCATCTTCTCCCGGGAGACCGAGGTCTCGATCGACATCCGCGCCGACAGAGAGGCGATCTGGTCGTTGCTCACCAACGCCGCCGGCTACCCGTCGTGGAACACCACGGTCCTCTCGATCGAGGGCGACATCGCGCTCGGCAAGAAGATCGCGCTGCGGTCGACGATGGCCCCCGAGCGCACGTTCAAGCTCACCGTGCGCGAGTTCCAGGCACCCGAGCGCCTCGTGTGGGGCGACGCCATGGGGCGACGTACCTACGCGCTGGAGCAGAAAGAGCCCGGGGTCGTGACCTTCTCCATGCACGAGAAGATCGGCGGCCCGTTCTTCCCTCTCTTCGCGCGGATGATCCCGTCGTTCGACGCGTCGTTCGACCGCTTCGCCACGGACCTGAAACAGCGGGCCGAGGCCCGAGAAGGAGACCCCTCGTGAAATACGACGTCGGCACCAAGGCCAAGCCGCGCGCCCTCAAGACGCCGCCGCAGAGCGCGGACTACACGATGCACCTCGAGGAGATCGGCGGCCGCGAGCTGCTCGTGTGCACGGTCGGCAAGACGGTCCTGCACTACGATCCCCGCTGCATCGCCGACCTGCACGCGATGCTGAAGGCCCACGGCGACTGGATGGAGCTCGGCAGCGCCGACGAGCAGAAGGACGCCAAGGCGGGCACCGTCGAGGCCTGGGGCCGTGCGGCGACCAACCCCATCGGCGGCTTCTATGGGCTCAAGAAGGGCCTCCGCGGCCGCTTCGGAATGTACGTGCCCCCGCTCATGGAGGCCCTCGGCCTCGCCGAGGTGACCCACGACGCGAGGGGCAACAAGATGCGCGCGCGCTGACCACCACGTCGCAGGACGAGACCTGACTCGGCCCCACTCCGGCGGGCGTGGTATGCAGCCCCTCGTGGGGGTTCCGCCTGCAGAGACACTCGACGATCGCGCCCCTGGCGCAACGGCGGGGGTCCCGGTGCCTGGCGTGGTGTTGATCGTCGTCAATGGTGAGCCTGTGTGCATCCCCCTCCGCACCGCTCGGCCCCTGGAAATCGGTCGCCAGATCGAGCGCTTCTCCCGGGACGAGCGGCTGTCGCGTCAGCACCTCCGCGTCGACGCCAAGGCGGGGCACTTCCGGGTGCGCGACCTCGGGAGTCGCAATGGCACCTTCGTGGACGGCGTCCGCGTCGAGGGTGGTCACATCGCCGACGCGGGGTCGGTCGTCCGAGCCGGACGCACGCTGCTGCTCCTCGTCGAGGACGTCAGGCCGTTCGAGAAGAACCCGGTCACCGTGAACGACGGCGAAGTCGTCGGCCCTCGGCTGCGCGAGGTCCTCGACATGGTCCGCGTGGCCGCCACCGAGGGAGACAACCTCCTGGTCCTCGGAGAGAGCGGCTGCGGCAAGGAACGGATCGCACGACACGTCCATGTTCTCCGGCGTCCTCAGAAGGCGAGCGGTCCGTTCGTCGCGGTCAACTGCGCGACCATTCCCGAGGGGGTGGCCGAGCGGCTGCTGCTCGGTGCACGCCGTGGCGCGTTCTCGGGAGCGACGGACAGCGAGGGGTGGCTGCAGGCAGCCGACGGTGGGGTCCTCTTCCTGGACGAGATCGGCGAGCTCGACCTCGACGTGCAATCGAAGCTGTTGCGGGTCCTCGAGACCGGTGAGGTCACCCCCCTCGGCGCCACTCGCCCCGTGCAGGTGCACCCCCAGATCGTGTTCGCGACCCACCGGGACCTCCGCACGAGTGTCGCGCGGGGAACCTTCCGGGCGGACCTCTTCTACCGGCTCGAACAACCCGTCGTCGTCTTGCCGCCGCTGCGGGAGCGTCGCGAGGAGATCCCGTTCTACGTCGCCATGGAGATCGAGCGGCGCAAGGCTCCTCCGCCGCACCCCGCGCTGATCGAAGCGTGCATGCTGCGGCCGTGGCCGGGCAACGTCCGTGAGCTGCTCCACAACGTGCGCGCGGCAGCCGTCAAGGCGGTCGCCGAGCGCAGCGACGAGGTGATGGTGGAACACCTCGACGTTCGCGCAGGGCACCCGCTCGAGCCCGCGAAGGGCCCGGCGCTCGACCTCGAACGCGTGAAGGAGGAGCTCCGCCGCCAGGAGGGCAACGTGACCGCCACGGCCCGCGCGCTCGGCGTGCATCGCAATCAGCTCCGTCGTCTGCTCGACAAGAGCGGCTCCGAGGAGAACCGGTGACCCGACGTATCCCAGGCCCACCTGCTGGCGATCCGGACGGGTCTCGGTGTCCTTGGCGAACTTCGAGCGCGATGTCGCAGCTCCGCTGGAGATCGTGCGCAGCCAGACCAGCCCCATCGATCCCTCTCCGCTGCTGGCCGGTCGTGCGGACGAGTCGACGGTATCCCGAGGTTCTCGCTCGTCGCGACCCTCGGTCGCAGGCACGTGCCCGGCACGTGCCCGCGCGTACCCGCCCCTGCCCCGAAGAATCTGGCCGGAACCACGCACTGTCTGCCCTCCTGGAGCTGGCCTGCCGCTTGCCATGCCTGGTGCATGGTCGAATTCGAACGCGTCATCGTCGAAGCGCTGCGCCGAGGGCTCTCCTACAAGGAGATCTCCATCGACACCGGACTGAGTCCGACCTCCATCTGGCGCATCCAGCAGCGACTCGCGCGCCGCCTCGGTTGTGCGCGGCGGATACAGTTGATCGCCGCCTTGAGGGGAACCACTTCGCTGGAGATCCCCGAGGAGAGCGCCCTGACCCGCTCGGAGCGAGAGGTCGCGAACCTCGCGCTACAAGGCGAATCGAGCGTGAACATCGCCCGACACCGCGGGGTCGCCGTCCGCACCATCGTCAACCAGCTCTCCTCAGCGTTCCACAAACTCGGTGTGCGCTCCCGCTCCGAGCTCGCGGCCTTCGTTGCCGTGCCGACGCCTAGCCCGCAGGCGTGACTGCCGCTGTCGAACACGAGAGATTGCTGGTATCACCCGAGCCACGATGGGGCATCCGTAGCTTCTGGCGTGCGCCGTCACGGCCTCTGCCTGCACGCAGGCCGCGGGGATGCGATCGGCGTCACCCCCGTCGACGCCTCCCCCTGACGTCGGACGAGACGCCGTCCCATCCTGCGTCACTGCTGTGGCCGCCGACCTCGGCGCCGTCCTGCACGACCTGGAGGCGAACGTCCGGCCCTTCGACCGACGAGCCGTTCGTTCAGCGGCACGTCGGGGCGGCGTACGAGGCCTTGACCGCGGGGACCTAGCCCTCGTCCACGAGCTTGCCTCCGTTCGTGAACCAGGACGCGCAGCCGGAGAACATCAAACCAACGGACATTGGTAGATTCAGCTTTCTGCCACCAAGTGGTGGCGTGAGGCAAAACCCCCGTTCAAACCGTGCGTGCGGATTTCCCGCACACGGCTTACCGGTGGTCTCTCGCGACGCAGCATTACGCAGCCTCCGGGTACTGGACGGTTCCACGCAGGCGATGCAGTCCGAGTCCGTCGATGAAGTACTCGCGCGTCCACCGGTCCGCCGTGCCTGCGCGCAGTTTCGAGCCGGCGCGTTTGAGGCGCAGGCTACGCAGTCGCGCGTAGACGTAGCTGTCGATCCGGTTGAATTTCTGTGCGGCGTTCCCGGTCCTGAAGTAGCCACCCCAGCCACGGAGCACGAGGTTGAGCTGCGCGATTATCGCGCGCAGGTCCGCGTGACATCGTGATCGGGGCGTCAGCTCCCGGATGCGCTGTCGAATCCGCGTCATCGCACGGGCACTCGGCCATCGGTGGAGGAAGTAGACCCGACGGCCTTCTCGCTCCCAGATGCGCCCGCTCATGCGCTTCCGCAGGTGGCAGCCGAGGAAATCGAAACCGTCCCATCCATGGGAGAGATCGACCATCCTCGTCTTGTCGGGGTGCAGCTCGAGGCCCAGACGACCGAGGACAATCTCGATTCGCTGGCGCGCCTCGTCGACATCACGCTTCGTCTTGCACATCACGACGAAGTCGTCCGCGTAGCGGACCAGCGTGCCCAGATGGGCGCATCGCTCCTCCCACACGGTGTCGAGCACGGAGAGGTAGATGTTCGAGAGGAGAGGTGAGATCACCCCACCCTGCGGAGTCCCGCTGGTCGGGTTCGTCACCACCCCCTCGTCCATCACTCCCGCCGTGAGCCACTGCCGCAGCAGCTTCAGGATCCTGCGATCCGAGATGCGTCGAGCGACGAGCTTCATCAGCCTGTCGTGGACGATGCTCCCGAAGTAGTCGCGGATGTCGGCGTCGAAGACGTGATTGCCGCCCTTGGCGCCGAGCTTCCTCAGCGTCTCGAGGGCCATCATCGCGCTCTTGCCCGGACGAAAGCCGTACGACGAGGATCGGAAGTCCGCCTCGAAGATCGGTTCCACCACGAGCTTCACCGCCATCTGCACCACTCGGTCTCGTACCGTCGGAATCCCTAGCGGCCGTCGCTTCCCATCGGCTTTCGGAATGTACCGACGCAGCACCGCTGCCGGTCGGTATTCGCCTGCCAGGAGTTCGTTGCGGATCCCTTCGAGGAAGGGACCGACACCGATCTCCTCGATCGCGGAGAGCGTCTCACCATCGACACCCGCCGCCCCCTTGTTCCGTCGCACTCGCCTCCATGCCTCCGCGAGGACGTCACTCCTCGCGACGCGGTCGTACAGCGCATGGAAGCGACGTCCCGGGTGCCGCTTGGCCGCGTCACCCAGTCGGTCTTGGTGTTGTTGCACTTTGTCCGTGGGCTTTTGCCCCCGGGGGTGGTTGGACCGAGTCGCCCCGGTCATGCCCTCGCGCGTACCTCCGCAACCAACATGACCACCGCAGGGGCCTATCCCTCCCGCTACGTTCTTCTGCGCAGCGTTCGTTCCCGCAGCTCGCGCTGCGTTCTTCGGTACTGTGGCCCCCTCGGACTCCCGCTGCGCAGCTGCCGATTTCGCCTTCGGCTTATACGGCGCGCCTTGCCCCGACGAGGGCCGCGCAGACGGGTCTCCCGTGTTCCGCACTTCTCCTTGCTCGCGTGCTGCACCCCTTACCCCGCCGGAAGTTCCCGCGCGCTTCGGACCCTGCGCGGTCACTGTTGCCTTCGCCGTGACATGAGCGGCTCGGCTTCCGGATTGTCTATCTTTCGAGGCTGCAGACTTCACTTCATGTTGCGGCCCGCGAGCTCGCTCGGTCCGTGGACCCTTCTGACACCCCGCTCGGCCGTCGGGATCTCTCCCGCGCGGCTGGGGTCTGCTACCCGGCGCTCCGACGCCTACCGGGACGGGACTTGCACCCGCTGGAGAAGTGCAGCGTGAACCTGACCCCTCGCCCGCTTGCGCGGCCGAGCAGCCTGGTTCGTCACGTCGCACCATGGGCGCAAGGTGCTTGCTTCGCATGTCGTCCAGAGTCGCGTCGCGATCCATGCTCCGTTGTTTCCGCGTCCCAGGGCGTTCGTGACACCATGGCGGGATGCGGTCGGTCGCGTGGATCCTCCTCGGAGCGCTCGGGTGCAGCAGCGAGCCAACCTCCACCCCCCTGGTCGACGCGGGCGAAGACACGACCGAGCCCGAGGACGCGCCGATCGTGGTGCCACCCCTCGATCCGGCGAAGTGCCCGGCGATCGTCGCCGACGCTGACACCGGGTTCGCGCGCGGCACCCTCCCCTCGCACGGCGTCCTCGCCGACAAGGTGTTCCCGCTGCTCGCCGACCTCGGCGACCGCAAGGTGCACGACGCCGCCGCGGTCCTCGCGCTCGCCACCGACCGCGATGCGCGCCTGCGGGCCGCGGTGGCGTGCGCGGACACCCCATGCGTGGCGGCGAAGGTGGGCTTCACGGCCGACGAGGCCACCGCAGCCGCCGCGGCGATCGTCGACGCGCTCGGCCCCGACGCGCCCACCGTGGCCACCGCGTACCGCAAGGCCGGCCCGGCCGCGCGCTTCGCGACCAAGCCCGACGCCGAGTTCCTCCGCGCCGCCTACGCCGACGCGCTCGTCGCCGCCACCGCGGCGCTCGGTGGCTACGCGACGCCCGCGGTCGCCAAGACCGCCGCGGACGCGCTGCCGATCGGCAAGGCGCGCGTGCACGAGCCGCTGGTCGAGGTGCTCACGCGCGGCCTCGCCGCCGCCAAGCGCGACGAGGCGACCCGCTACGAGCCGCTCGTCACGGGCGAGAACCAGAAGGCGCTCGCCGCGCTCGCGACGATCGACTGGAAGGCCTTCCCGTTCGCGGCGATCCTCGTGCCCGGCCTCGGCCCCGTCACCCTCGACACGCCGCTCAGCGAGGGCGGTCGCCTGCGCTGCGACTACGCCCGGGCGCGGTTCGACAAGAAGCTCGCCCCGCTGATCGTGCTGTCCGGAGGCCACGTGCACCCCGACCGCACGCCCTACTCCGAGGCGATCGAGATGAAGAAGTACCTGCGCGCGCAGGGCGTCCCCGAGTCGGCCCTCCTGGTCGACCCGCACGCACGGCACACGACCACCAACCTACGCAACGTCGGCCGCATCCTCCTGCGCGCCGGCGTGCCCACGGACCGACCGCTGCTCGTCACGACCGACCTCGGGCAGACGCTGTACATGAGCGGCACCGGCTTCACCAAGCGCTGTCAGGACGAGCTCGGGTACGTGCCGTGGACGGCGTTCGGCGGGCTCTCGTCGTTCGACACCTGCTTCGTGCCGTCGACGCTGGTGATGTACGCCGACGCGAGGGACCCGCTGGATCCGTGAGCGCAGAGAGTCTGGATGAACCCCACGGTCCTCGTCGTCTACTGCCACCCCAACCCCGAGAGCTACACCCACGCCGTGCTCGAGGCCGTGCGCGCCGGGCTCGCGGAGGGCGGCTGCGAAGCACAGGTGCTCGACCTCTACGCCGAGGGCTTCGACCCGGTGCTGGTCGTCGACGAGGAGCGGCGGCGGCGCGACCTCGACAAGGTCGAGTACACGCGACGGTACCGCGAGCAGATCGCCGCGTGCGACGCGATGGTGTTCGTCCACCCCGTCTGGTGGGGCGGCTTCCCCGCGATGCTCAAGGGTTATCTCGATCGCACGTTCGTCTCGGGTCTCACGTATTCATTCCAGGATCGTCCGAAGACCGCCGTGTTCCCGCGCGGGCTCATGCGCGGCAAGGAGGCGCACTTCTTCTACACGCTCGACTCTCCGGCGCTCGTCGCGCTGGTCGATCCCGGCTGGTTCTCGAACTACTTCACGGTGTTCCGCTACTGCGGCTTCGGCCCGGTGCGCCGGCACTACCTCGCACGCCTCAAGCTCACGACCCTCGAGGAGCGCCAGCGCTGGCTCGCCACCGCGCGAGAGCGCGCGATCTCCCTCGCCCGCCGCCTCGTCCGCGAGCGCTAGCGCACCATCGCGTCCAGGGCCTGGGCGGCGAGCGCGCTCTCGAACGCGGTGCGCTGCGAGATGCCGACGTCGCGACCGAGCCAGCCGAACGCGTGCACGTTCTCGAGCGACGGTGCCGCTGTCGTCCCGACCTTGCTCGTGTCCGCCGAGGTCACGAAGGCGTCGACGTGCCCCGCCGCGGAGAGCCCGAAGCGCGCCTCCCCGATCCGCCTGGCCGCCTCGGCGACGTGGCAGCTCACGCAGTCCACCGTGTCGGGCGTGTGCTTCTTCGGGTTCTCGACGCGCAGCGCCGCGCCGAACGCCTTCGCGCGATCGGCGGGCGAGGCCGCGTCGGCCACCGACAGGTTGGCGAGCAACATCGGATCGTCCGCGGTGGTGGTCGCCGGAGTACGTGCGCCCATCGGCCCCTCGCCGACCGTGGCGGTCAGCGTCACCTCGCTGGCCGACGTGCCGAAGACGGTGGCGCGGTTGAGGGCCGCGCCGTCGAACACCCCGAAATTCCAGGTCGAAGCGCGGGCCGCGGTGCGGACGAAGAACGTCATCCGACGCAGCTTCTCGGGCCGCGTCACCGCGCGCAGGCGCGCGACGAACGCCTTGCCGAACGCGCCGTCGGCGCCCTGCTTCTCGAGGATCGGGTGCACCCCGAGCGGGCCCGGCGTGACGCCGCCGCTCAGCTTGCCGAGGGCGACGACGTCCTTCGCGAACGCGACGAGCTCCTCGCGCGTGAGGTCGAAGAACGCGTGCACCGCGCCGTCGTCGGCCACCACCTGCCCCGCGTCCACGCGCAGCTGCTGGAGGACCACGCGCACTTGCGGACGGCAGCCCTCGGTCACGCCCGCCAGCACGCCGAAGCAGGGATCGAGGCGCACGGCTACGATGCGGAGCGCGGCGTATGGATCGCCCAGGATCTGCCGCGCATCGAGCGCCGCGGGCACCTTCGCGAAGGCCTCCCGCGAGAGGATCCCGTCGGCCGTGGGGAGCGCCTCGAGGCGCGTGCCGAGCGGGAACAGGATCGACGCGTCCTGACTGCTCACGCGCGGCAGGGTCCCGACGTCGGGGATCTCGACGCCGGTGTCCGTCTCGGTGGCGGGGTTCGAGGACGAGCCACACGCGGTGAGGACGAGGGCGAGGGCGAAGGGGGCGAGGCAACGCATCACGCCCGGCTCTAGCAAGCACCCGGCCAGCGTCCGACCCGTGGCACGCGGCTCCGCGCCGGAGAATTCTCGCGAAGGAGCGGGCACACGCTGGCACAAGGCGGAGTCGAACGTCTTGGTGTCCCGGCGATCGGATTCACCGACGCCCGTGAATGCGCGGTGCGTTCACCAACGTCGGTGAACGGACCGGTGTCAGGGCTTCGCGGCGGCCGCCTTCTCGCTCGCGAGCTTGTCCTCGAGCTTCTTGACCGTCTTGCCCCAGCCGTCCTTCTGGAAGCCGCGCGCGAGATCCTTCTTGCGGCCCTGCACCCACGACGCCTTGTCGACCGCGACGTCCACCACCACCCAGTCCGCGCCCTTCTTGCGGACCGTGTAGTCGATGGCGAACTCGATGGCCTTCTTGTCCTTGCCGTTCCTGGCCGTGGTCTGCACCACCACGTCGCTGCCCTCGGTGACCTCCGCGTCGTAGGTGATCTGGTAGCTCGAGAGGTCGGTCAGCCGGTTCTTGAAGCTGAGCTGCAGGAGCTGCTTGAGGGTCGCGGTGAACCGCGCCACCTCGGTCGGGCTCTGCTTCTGGGCCTCCTCGCCGAGCACCGCCTTCGCCATGCCGTCGTAGTCGAGGAAGCCAACGAACTCGGCGTCGAGCTTCTTCTCTCGCTCGGGCGACGGCTTCTCGGCGAGCAGCTTGGTGACCGTCTCGCACTTCGTCTTCACGAAGGCGGTCGCCGGTCCGGCGGCCTGCGCGACGCTGGCCACGCACACGATCGCGGGGACGGACAGGGCGAGGGCGTAGGACTTCCAGTACATCGGAACGAGAGTGTATCCGCCGACCTGCCCGGCCGGGTGCGCCTCTCCCCGCCGGACGTCCAGCGTGCACTCGTCCACCACGCGACGGTGTGCGCCCTCAGGGCCGCAAGGACTCGAGCACCTCGAGATCCGTGAGATCCTGCTTCCGGCCCGACGCGCGCTTGTTCGCGATCAAGTCGGGCAGGCCGAGGACGGGAATGGACAGGGCTCCGACCTCTGCTCGGACCAAGCGCGCGAGCGCTCCGAGGACGAGGAGATCGAGGTCCTTCGTGGCCCTCGGTCGCGCATGGAACCCGACCGCGTAACCACCGACGACCGCGAACTCAACCCTTGCGGCGACGCACTCCGCCAACAGTTCTTTGAAGTCGGGGTGTAGGTCCATGTTCTCCACCGAGCACCAGACTGTCTTCGACGATGGACCAGATCGACAGGAGCCGCGCGACGGGCGACATCTCCGCCCAGAAGGCGCGATCCACCTCGGCCATCTCCGAGACCTTGGCCACGCCACCCCGCCACGCGCTCCTGCGAGCGGCGGCGCGCGCACCCTTGCTCGCTTCGTCCACGACCCGAGCATAGCACTCGCGATGCTACCGCTTCGCGATCGCCTTGCCCTTGCCCACCAGCGCGAGCGCCCGACACACCACCTCGTCGCTGCAGGGCCCGACGTTGGCGACCGTGGCCCACGGCACCTCCGACACGCGCTTGTGGTCACGCACGTCGGGCCCGATCCAGGTGGGCGGCGACCGCGGCAGGTCCGCCTCGCGCTCCTTGAGCGGCGACGGCAGCGCCCAGGTCACGCTCGGCTCGATGCCCACCCGCTGCACGGGCGTGCCGTCGGGCAGCGCGAAGAGCAGCGTGGTCATGCGGAGCACGCCGACCCCCGTGACGTCGTCCACGTACTCCTGCGCGCAGCCCTTGCCGTAGGTGCGCGCGCCGACCACGAGGCCGCGGCGGTAGGCCTTGAGCGCCCCCGCGATCATCTCGGCGGCGCTCGCGGTGCCGCCGTCGACCAGCGCCACCACCGGGCCCGTCCAGCGGTCCTCCATCGGCGGCTCGGTCGCCCGCTCGGTCTCGATCGTGCCGTCGCGGTGCTTGAGCGGGAACAGCGGCGCCCCGGGCAGGAACACGCCGAGCGCGCCGCTCGCGCCGTCGATCGAGCCGCCGCCGTTGCCGCGCAGATCGAGCACGATCCCCGAGATCTCCGCCTCGCCGCGCGCCTTGCCGATGGCGCGCGCGAGCTCCTCGCCGAGCGCGTCGGGCACGTCGTCGAGGCGGATCACGAGCGCGCTCGTGGCGCCGTACGGCACGAGCGAGGTGTGGAGCCCCGCCGGCGCGGCGGCCTCGTCGGCCAGCGCGCTCGCCACCGAGAGCTCGACGAGGCCGAGCCCACCGTCCTTGGTCTTGCGCAGCACCCGCACCGCCCGAGGCTCCGCGGTGCCGTCGGGGCTCTCGGAGAGCTGGTCGATCGCCTCGGCCGACAGCCCCGCGAGCGGCAGCCCGTCGACCGACACCACCACGTCCTTGTCGAGCAGCGGCTTGTGCGCGCCCGTCTCGATGCGCGTGCCGAGCGCGGTGCGCGTGGCCGTGGTCCAGAGGCGACCGGGCGGCGCGGTCTCGAGGTCGCGGTCGTAGAGCGACGACGACTCCTCGGCCGGCGCCCACGCGCCGTGCGGATCGAGCAGCGGGATGTACGCGCGCACCGCCGCCGAGAGCACGACCTCGCCCCAGGCCTCCTTCGAGAGCACCGGCAACCAGCGATCGCGGGCCGAGCTGACCACACCCGCGAGCTCGGGGTGCCCCTTCTGCACCGCGGCGGCGCGCTGCGCGAGCACGCGCGCGAGCTTCTTGGCCGGGGTCTTCACGGGGCCGTCGTCGAACGCGGCCTCGCTCGCGGCGACGGGCACGTCGATCGCCGCTGCGTCCGCCGCGCCGGCCACCCACTCGGTGCGCAGGGTGGTCATCCAGCCCGCGAGGGACTCGCCGATCGGCGCGAGCTCCTTCTCGCAGTCGCCCTTGCCCTCGAGCACGGCGCGCAGCTTGGCGGTGTGCGCGCGCACGAGCGGAGCGACGGGGGTGTCGGGCGAAGCGGTCCAGAGGCCGTGCGGGTCGGCCCAGTCGAGGATCGAATCCGCGAACGGACCGTCGACCTTCGCGTCCTGCTCGGCGCCGCCGAGGCTGACCTTGGCCGCGAGCTTCGCGTGCACGTCGGCGACGAGCGAACGCGCCGCCGCGCACGACAGCCGCGGCGGCCCGCCGCTCGGCTTCTTGCGCAGCCGCTTGATCGGCGACTTCTCGGGGGGCGGATGCGCCACCACTTCGTCGCCGCGCGCCTCGGCGGACGACGCCGCTGCAGCGGCCGCGTCGGGCGCCGACGACTTCGCCCGGCATCCTTCGATCCCAGAGAGGAGCGCCAGCACGCACAGGGACGGCGCGAGGAACGAACGACGCATGCCGAGTCGAACGTTAGCACCCCGCCCTCAGAGGGGCCGCATTTGCGGCACCACACGCTCACGCCGCTAGCGCAGCACGTACCCCGCGCCGCGGATGGTCTCGAGCGGCAGCGCCTCGCCGAGCTTCGCGCGGAGGCGCCGCACGTGCACGTCGACCGTCTTCTGACCGCCGTCGTAGTCCTCGCCCCACACGACGTCGAGCAACGTCTCGCGCGACAGCACCCGGCCGCGGCGCGAAGCGAGCGCGTGCAGGAGCGAGAACTCGCGGGTGGTGAGCGCGATGGCCCCGGCGTCGCGACCGATGCCGGCGATCGACACCGTGCGCGCCGCGACGTCGATGGTGAGGGGCCCGAGCTTCACCACCTCGTCCGTCGCGTACGCGCTCGACCGCCACTCCATCTGCCGGATCCGCGCGTAGAGCTCCGCCGAGGGCGCGGGCCACACGAGGAAGTCGTCGTGCCCGGCGGCCGGATCGAGCCGCGCGATCGAGCGCTCGCCCACCACCGCGAGGACCGAGGTGCCCTCGAAGTGGGGATCCTTGCGCAGCTGGTTCAGCGCGCGCGGCAGGAGGTCGGGGCGATCGAGCACCTCGACGACCAGCAGGCGGGCGATGCCCTCGGGGGGCGGACGCGCTCCGCCGTCGAGCACCTCGCCGAACAGGTCGAGCACCCGCACCGCGGCGCCGAGGTCCCGGATCACCACCGCCGCGCCGTCTGGCCGCAGCGCACCGTCGTCTCGACGGGCCTCGGCCGGCGGAAAACCCGCCACCCAGATGGGCCCGACCTCGCGCGCCATGGAGGGGAGGTGGCGCTTCTGCCGACGGGCGGCAAGGTGAGGCCCGGAAGTGACGTCGCGGAGGGGTCGTGCCAAGTCTTTGGCCGGATCCACCACTCTCGTGACACGATCGGAGCGCGATGCCCCTCTCCTCGGTCGAGAAGTTCCGAAAGCTCGTGCTGGCCTACGAAGACGAGGTCCAGCGAAAGCAACACAAGATGGGCAAGCGCGTCGACCCGCGCGACGTCGTCGAGCCCAAGCCAGCGACGGGCTACTGCTCGTTCCTGCGTGGCCAGCAGGTCGTCTGGTCGCCCTCGTACGAGGTGATCGGCACGTTCACCCCGGCCACCGGCACCTGGATCTGGGGCTTCTCCGACCCGACGGTGGAGCCGCGCCTCGTGAGCCGGCTGGACGCGGTCCGCAAGCAGGGGCTCGAGTGGGGCATAGACGAGCTGTCGATCGACGCGCACACCCTCGGCACCGAGCAGGAGGCCTGGGAGTTCGCGACGGTGGCGGTGGCCATCGCGCGGGCCGACGCCATGGTGCGCATCGTCGGCCCGAACGACACGCGGTGGCTCGCGCTGTTCGACGGCCCGCCCGCGAGCCGCTCCTCGGCCAGCATGCGCGCGATCCGCGAGAGCCAGATGGGCATGCCGGCGCTCCGCACGTCGATCACCAGCGCTGCCCCCGTGCGCACCTCGTCGTCGCCGAGCGTGCGCCCCGCCCTCGGTCACGTGGCGACCAACCCCGACGAGACCGAGCCGACCGGCAGCACCCGCGCCGACCTCGGCCAGCGCCTCTTCGAGCTGATCCCGTATGCCCTCCAGCAGCAGCTCGGGATCGTGCAGCTCCGGGCCACGGCCACACCCCCCTCGGGGCCGGTGGGCACCGTGAGCATGCACAGCGAGCTGTCGCTCACGCCGGCCCAGGGAGGCCCACCCATCCCCCTGAACCCGAGCCGGGCCCTCGAGGACAGCCTGGTGGCCCTCTGGATCCGCTGCCGGGACCGCCAGGGGCCGTTCCGCTTCTGCACGGCTCGGCTGGAGAACGGCCCCCAGGGCTTCATCACGCAGGTCTTCCTGGAGTGATGATATAGAAGAGGCATGGGTCTCCTGGGAGGGAATGGGTGGGGCGTCCGCAAGGCGGTCACCCTCGTGGGTCTCGGGCTGGTCGGCGTCGTCCTGGCCTCGTGCTCGGTGCGGTCGCGGCGGGACAGCGCCGTCCCCGGCAAGGAGGTCACCTTCGACGATGCGTGCAACCTCCAGCCGTACTTCGACGAGCGCCGCGCCGAGAACCTCGCCGCGCCCAAGGCCAACGACGAGACGCTGGCCACCAACGCCAAGGGCCAGACGATCGGCGAGGGCAACTACGTCCTCTCCGACAACCTCGCCCGCAAGCGCTTCGCGAAGCTGCTCCGCGACGAATACGCCGGCATCCCGCCCAAGATCATCGAGTCGGTCGAGGGCCACGACGGCCCGATCATCCTCCACGTCCGCTGGTGGGACGCCGGGCGCATCCGCCGCATCCGACCCGACGACGACGCAGTGGTGATCACCCCGCGCGGCGAGATCGAGCTGCCGCCCAACATGTGCGTGAGCGACTTCCTCTTCGGCGCCGACGTCTACGCGATGCGCGCGCGCTACCTGAAGAACGAGGTCAACATGGCCACCGGCAAGCCGATGGTCGCGCCGGACGGCAGCGGCTCGGCGTCGGCCACGCCCTCGCAGGCGCCTCCCCCCGCCCCGCCCCCTGCCCCGTCCAGCTCCGCAAACTGATCCCGTCCACCGATTCTGCCGACGCGCTCTGCCAACTGGCGGAGTCGCCGCTCTCCACCCCTGCCACCCTGGTTGGCAGTCATCCTGGAGTCTGCAGGAAAAACGCTCGACGTAGGCCTCGGCCCGGATCATGCTGTTGGCAGGTACACCCGTGGTCGATCGCCGTCGCGCTCTCCGCTCCTTCCTCGCCGTCTTCGCGGTCGGCGTCGCGGGCTGTCTCGCGCCCACGCTGCCCATCCCACCGCCCAGCGCGCCCGACGTCAGCGCCGTCGACGCCGACGGCAACGTCCACCTGACCGGGGGTCGAGGCTCGGCGCAGCCCGGCGCCTACGTGACCGTGTGGAACCTCCGCCTCGACCGCGGTCGCACGAGCCGCGCGGCCGCCGACGGCTCGTGGTCGGAGACCATCCCGGCGCAGTCCAAGGACGTGCTCTACATCTGGCAGGAGTCCGGCAACGACCGGAGCGACTCCGTCGACGTGAAGGTGCCCTAGGCCACGAGTCCGCGCACGCCCGAGCGGCGCTGGCGCGCGAGGTAGAGCCACGCCGGGCCCCGGATCGCGTAGCGCCGGATGGTGCGCGTGAGCTTCTCGCCGAAGCGGATCCCGAGCTCGGGCACGATCCACCCCGGTCGCCGCGGGGCCTCGACGGCGAGCAGCGCGAGCAGCTCCTTGCGCAGGTGCGCCGCGTGCGGGCCGCGCTCCTCGCGGTCCTCGCTGAACACGATGAAGGCAGCGACGTCGGGGTCGAGCCGATCGATGGTGGCGAGCGTGCGCCGGGCCTCGTCGAGCGACTCGCTCCACCGCGCCGCGCCACCGAGCCGCGAGAGCCCACTCTCGGGCCCGAGGACGCTCTCCGCTCCCAGGACGAACGTGTGGCAGTCGAGCAGATCGTGGCGGCGGAACAGCTCGTGCGCGGCGAAGATCGCGTCGAGGCCGAACGGCTTCCGGAGCCGCTGCAGCACGCCCTCGTCCGCGGAGTCCGAGCCGAGCTCGGCGCCGACGCACCCCGCGCGCGCCATCGCCCCGACGATCGTGTCGTCGAGACCGAACGGCGACGCGTAGCAGACCCACGGCAGCGGCGGCGTGCGCCCGAAGCGCGCGACGATCGCGTCGCAGATGGCGAGCGTGAGCGAGCGGGGGACGTTGAACACGCTGTCCACGAAGAAGGCGTGGGTGACCCCCGGCGTGGCGGCGAGCGCGAACAGCTCGTCGGCCACGGCGGCGGGCGAGCGCACGCGCACGCGGCGGCCCTCGAGGTCCGGGTAGTCACAGTACGCGCACTGGAACGCGCAGCCGCGGCGGCTCTGCAGGTTGGCGGTGCCGTCGAACGCGTAGTAGCGCGGGTCGACGAGGTCGCGGGCGGGACCCGCGAGCGAGTCGAGGTCGATGCCGCGCCGCGCACCGGCGATGGCCGCCGCGTGTACGAGCCGAGGGGGTCGCTCTCTGCGGTCGAGGCCAGCGACGATCTCGGCGGCCGCCGTCTCGCCTTCACCGACGACACCATGGTCGGCACCGAGCGCAGCGAGGAGCCGCTGTGGCTGCAGCGAGAAGGCCGATCCACCGACCAGCAGCGGCGCCGAGGTGGCGGCGCGGATCGCCTGCGCCACGCCCTCGTACTCGGCGACCAACCGGTCGGTGCCGTCGTACGCATTGCTGTGCAGGTTGCGGAGGCCGAGGCCGACCACGGTGGGCGCGAAGGCGTGAATCGCGCTCGTCAACGCCGTGAGGGGCTCGCGCTCGAAGCACAGGTCCACGAAGCCCACCTCGTGGCCGGCGGCCCGGAGCGCTCCGGCGATGGAGAGGAGCCCGAGGGGCACGACGGGCGCAGGCAGGTGCTCTCGGTTCGCCGATACGAGGAGCACACGACCCACCCGCTGGGCGTAGCATGCTCCAGGGCTCGATCGAGCGGGACGGTGGTTCCGGTAGCCACTCTGGCCCATCTCGGCGCAAGCGTCCCCCCTGGATGGAGTCTTTCGGTCTGGACGCTCCCATCGTACAGATCAGGGATGAGCGAGGTCGCCCGGCTCGAAGCGGTGATCGCCCTCCAGCGGGCGTTCGCGGCGGCCGTGGTGGACGACACCTTCGACGAGGCGTGCTCGGCGGTGGCCCGGGGGGCAGGAAGCTCCGGCGCGTGGCTGGCGCGGCTCTCGCACGGGCGCTTCGAGCAGGTCGGTGCGTGTCTTCGCGGCAGTCCGGCTCGATTCGGGGCCATCGGCGCCGAGCAGGTCCCCTCCCTGGTGCGACGAAGCGCCTCCCTCGCCCTCCTCTCGGACGCCGAGCGCAACGGCTTCTTCGGAGCCGAGTGCACCCAGGCCATCGGACTCCCGCTGATCACCCACGACGCGGTGGTGGGCGCCCTCGTGGTGCTCGGTGACGACTCGTTCGAGCTCGGGCCCGAAGCCGCCGTGCTGCTCGTCCAGGTGGCCGACAGCGCGGCCATGGCCGTCCAGAGCATCGGCACCCTGCGCGAGCTGCGGGCTTCGCAGCGGGAGCACCTCGCACTCCTCGACGCGCTCGATCTGATGATCGTCGTGACGGATCCGGGGGGTGGCGTGCGCCAGGTGAACCGCGCGCTGCGCCAGCGGATCGGCACCGGTCCGAGCGTGTTCGGTCGCCCGGCCGACACCCTGTTCGCGGGCCAGCACCTGCCCACGGTCGGCGACCATCCGCGGACCACGTTGACCGGCCCCCAGGGCGAGCCGCTGCGCGCGGCTGCGTACCCGCTCCAGAACGGCGGCTCGGTCGTCGTGGTGCAAGACGTCCGCGGAGCGTCGGCGCCGCGCATGCACGCTGCGGGGTCGACGATGCCAGCCCTGCGTCGCCAGCCCACGCCGCGGGTCGCCCGGGCGCGGGTGCTCGTGCTCGACGACGAGCCGAGCATCCTGCGCGCGATCGGCCGCACCCTCTCGCCCTACCACGAGGTCCTGACCGCACCGGACGGCGTGGCCGGCGTCGCCCTGCTCGAGAGCGACCCCGACATCACCGTGGTCGTCACCGACATCCAGATGCCGCGACTCGGTGGCCTCGATCTCTACCGCTGGATCGAGCAGAACCGCCCCGCGCTGGCGCCCCGCGTGCTGTTCGTCACCGGGGGTGTCTTCGACCCGGAGACCGAGCGCTTCCTGCGCTCGATGGCGTCCCGGGTGCTCCGCAAGCCCTTCGATCCCGAGGCTTTGCGTCGCGCGGTCGACGAGCGCACGAGCGTGTGAGAGATCTCGGCCCCCGTGACGGATCCCGAGACGAAGGCCGCCGACGGCGAAGACGACAAGGACGCGCCGAAGTTCGCGTGGCGCGATCTGCTCCTGCGCGTGCTCGAGCTTCCGCTCGCGTTCCTCGACGCGGTCGGCGCGACGGTGCTGCTCGCGGTCAACGTGATCGTGTGGGCGATCCGCCCGCCGTACCGGGTGCGCCAGCTGATCGCCTCGCTCGACTTCGTCGGCGTGCAGTCGTTCTTCATCGTCGCGCTCACCGGCGTCTTCACCGGGATGGTGTTCGCGCTGCAGACCGTCTACGGGTTCCGCCGCTTCGGCGCCGAGGGCATGGTCGGCGGCGTCGTCGCCATCTCGCTCACGCGGGAGATCTCGCCCGTGTTCGCGGGGCTCATGGTCACGAGCCGCGCCGGTAGCGCCATGGCGGCCGAGCTCGGCAACATGCGCGTCACCGAGCAGATCGACGCCATCGCGACCATGGGCGTCTCGCCCGTGCAGTACCTCGTCGTCCCCCGCGTGATCGCCGCCGTGGTCATGCTGCCGTGCCTCTGCGTGCTCTTCACGCTGGTCGGCATGACGGGCGCCTACGCCGTCGCGGTGAGCCTGCTCAACGTCGATCCGGGTGTCTTCCTCGAGCGCGTGCGCACGCTGGTCGAGCCCCGCGACGTCATGATGGGCCTCGTGAAGTCCGGGGTGAACGGGTTCCTCATCGCGGTCATCTCCTGCAAGCAGGGCTTCTACGCCTCGGGTGGGGCCAAGGGCGTCGGCCTCGCGACCACCCGCGCCGTCGTGCAGTCCGCGGTCGCGATCTTGATCGCCAACTACATCATCACCATGTGGATGACGGACGTCTGACGGCGCGCGTCACGCCAGTGTCGGTGCTTCAGGCGGCCTTGCCGTGCGACGGCTCGAGGTCGTCCGCGTGGGCCAGGTAGTCCGCGTAGAGATCCTGCAGGGAGGCCGTGTCGCCGTGACGGAGCGCGCGGCGGCGGGACCGGAGCTGCGCGTAGGCGTCGTCGCGGATGAGATCCCGCAAGTCGAGCCCTGAGCCTTCCCGGTTTGCCATGCCCAGAGTCTAGCAATGGCTGGACCAACCAAGATCCCGGGGAAAACCGCGAATCGGGAGAACGGACCGTGGGGCGTGGAGTACAGCCTCTACGCAAAAATGTTGCGCAGACAGATCGTCGCTTCTCGCTCGGGACCCACCGAGATCATGGAGAGGGGGAGGCCGATCTCGGCGGCGATGCGGTCGACGTAGGCCCGCGCGGTGGGGGGCAGATCCGCGAGATCGCGGACGCTCGACAGCGACTCCGTCCAGCCCGGGAGGGTCTCGTAGACCGGCGTCGCACGGTCGAGGTCGTTGATGGGGAGCTCGCGCACGCGGCCGTCGGCCGTGTCGTAGCCGACGCAGATGTCGATGGTCTCGAAGCCGGTGAGGACGTCGAGCTTGGTCACGATGAGGTCGGTGAGGCCGTTGACGCGACGGGCGTAGCGGAGGGCGGGCAGATCGAGCCAACCGCAGCGACGCGGACGACCGGTGACCGCGCCGAACTCGCCGCCGGCCTTGCGGAGCCGCTCGCCGATGGCGTTGTCGAGCTCGGTGGGGAAGGGACCGCCGCCGACGCGGGTGGTGTAGGCCTTGGTGATCCCGACGACGCGACCGATCGCGGTGGGGCCGACGCCGGCGCCCGTGCAGGCGCCGCCGGCGCTCGCCGAGGACGACGTGACGTAGGGGTAGGTGCCGTGATCGAGGTCGAGCAGGGTGCCCTGCGCGCCCTCGAAGATCACGACCTCGTCGGCGTTCAGGGCGTCGTCGACCACGATGGAGCCGTCGCCGAGGAGCGGCACGAGCCGCGCGGCGAACGGCGTGACGGCCGCGACGATCTCGGCCGGCGTGGGGATGGCCTCGCCCGCCTCGCGCAGGAGCGGGCTCCAGGCCTCGAGGGCGCGCGCGACGTGGCGCTCGAGGCGCGGCAGATCGCGGAGGGCGCCGAGGTGGACGCCGTTGCGGCGCGCCTTGTCCTCGTAGGCGGGGCCGATGCCGCGCTTGGTGGTGCCGACCGCGAACTTGCTGTTCTTCTCGCGGAGGCCGTCGACCAGGCGGTGGTAGGGCAGGATCATGTGGGCGCGGTCGGAGAGGACGAGGCGCTTGTCGCCGTCCTTCCACACGCCCTTCTGCACGAGCTCGTCGAGCTCGGAGACCAGCGCCTGCGGATCGACGACCATGCCCGGGCCGAGCACGCAGCGGGTCTTCGGGCGCAGGATGCCGCTCGGGACGAGGCGCACGACGATCTTGTCGTGGCCGCCCTTGTCGTTGGGGATCACCAGCGTATGCCCCGCGTTGGGGCCGCCGGCGTAGCGGACGACCAGATCGGCGTCCTCGGTGAGCAGATCGACGATCTTGCCCTTGCCCTCGTCCCCCCACTGCGCACCCACGATCACGACACCCGCACGCATGACAGACTCCTTCTAGGAACGCTCTTCGGAACCGAGACGAGAAACGATGGCGGCGCACGCGCCCGCGGTGGGCACGCTCGTGCGCGACCCGGCGCGGTCTTCGAACGAGACCTCGTGGACCCGCGCGTCGACGACCAGGGCGTACGACCAGTCCGCCGCGTAGCGGGCGGCGTCGGCCGCGTCGCCGCCGAGGACGGCCACGGGGACGTGGGCAGAGCGGAGGGCCCGCGCGAGGCTCGCCGCGCCGACGCCGTGCACGACCACCCGCCGCGGTCGCACGAGGAGCGGGGACTTCGCGGCGCGCAGCGCCCAGAGGAGCGCGTCGACGTCGAGCGCGAGGCCGCTCGCGGGCAGCGGGCAGTCGAACCGCTCGAGGAGCTGGTCGTAGCGGCCGCCGGCGCCGACGGGCACGCCCGGGCCCTCCGCGAGCACCTGGTAGAACGGGCCGGTGTAGTAGGCGAGCCCGCGCACCTCGCCGAGGTCGACGGTGAGGGTGACGCCGGGCACGCCCTCGAGTTCCTTGCCGAGCTGCGAGACGAGCTGCCGGAGCTCGGCGATCGCGGGCGCCGCGGGTGAGGAGAGGAGCGCGGCCGGCAGGGACTCGAGCAGCGCGGGCGCGCCGTGCAGGTCGCAGAGCGCGGCGAGCGCGGCGGCGATGGGGAGTTCTCCGGCGAGGCGGGCGACCTCGGCGCGGTCCTTGTGGCCGAGCGCCACGGCGAGGGCCTCGGCGCGCGCGGGCTCGAGCCCTGCGACCAGCGACTTGAACACGTCGGCGTGACCGAGGTCGATCTGGAAGCTCGGCAGGCCCATCGCGGAGAGCGCGCGGGCGGCGAGCACGAGAAGCTCGGTGTCGCCCTCGAGGAAGCGCACGCCGAGGAGCTCCACGCCGAGCTGGGCGATCTGCCGGTGGGTGCGCGCGCGCGAGCCGACGCGGCGGCGCAGGACGGAGGCGTCGTACGCGAGCCGGTAGGGCGGGGTCATGTGCGGCAGGCGCGTGGCGACGAGGCGCGCGATCTGGGGCGTGACGTCGGGCCGCAGCGCGACGACCTCGCCGGTCTCGGGCTCGACGAAGCGCACGATCTCGCGCGGATCGAGGGTGCCGAGGCCGCGCTCGATGGTGTGCGCGTACTCGAACACCGGCGGGATGACCTGCTCGTAGCCGAACAGCTCGGCGTGGCCGAGGAACGCGCGCGCCACGGCGCGGCGGGCGGCAGCCTCCTCGGGGAGGAGATCGCGCATGCCCGCGGGCAGAGGGTGCTCGAGCGAAGCCATCGAAAGCGCGGCAGCCTTGGACATGACTCGCCGGGGGGCAAGGCCGGCGCTTGGCACGCCGCGCTCGCTCTCCTACGGACGCGGGATGGCCGAACAGCCCGGGCTCCCCACCATCGACCTCAACGAATACGGCGGCCGCAAGCCGGACGGCGAGCGGCAGTCCATGAACCGCCGGCTGTTCATGCAGCTCCTGGTCGCGCGCGTCGACAAGCCGACCGCCGCGGCCGACCGGGCCCGCGCCGAGCTCACCGAGCGCAAGGTGCCCGCAGTGATCTACGCCGACATGATGCACCCGCGCGGCCTCGGCGTGCTCACGTGGAGCGAGGACCCGGCCCACTTCGTGCGCAACGTGCGGCCGCTCTTCGAGGACGGCGCGCTCGCGGGCGCCGAGATCGTCCCCGAATACGGCATGGTCGGCCGTGCCTACTCGAACGGCTACGAGCCCGATCTCGAGCACGTGCTGCTCCGCCGCTCGGTCGACAACGTGCTGAACGTCGCCTACCCGTGGCACATCTGGTACCCGCTGCGCCGCACCGGCGCGTTCGCCAAGCTCGACGAGAAGGAGCAGGGCAGCATCCTGCGCGAGCACGCGGTGATCGGCCACGCCTACGGGCAGTCGGGCCACGCGCACGACGTCCGCCTCGCGTGCCACGGCCTCGACGCGGAGGACAACGAGTTCCTCATCGGCCTCGTCGGCAAGGAGCTGCACCCGCTGTCGCACCTCGTCCAGACGATGCGCAAGACCCGCCAGACGAGCGAGTTCATCGCCAAGATGGGGCCGTTCTTCGTGGGGCACGTGGCCCACCGAATCGCCTAGCGAATTCATTCCGTATCTATTCACGCATCTGCGTGTTCGGGGCTCGATTGTCGGCCATTCTGGCTTGCAAGGCCCATCGTATCTATTCATAATCGTCCTCGATGGCCACCGTCGAGGCGCTGATCTTCGCTCTCCAGCGGCGGGGGATCGCGACCGCGCGGGAACTCGCCGCCGAGCTCGGCGTGAGTCAGCCCACGCTGTCCCGCCTCGTCACGCGGGCACGCGCCAGCGCGGCGGTCGTCTCGATCGGCAAGGCCCGGGCGGCGCGCTACGCCGCGGTCGACCCGACCACGAGCTTCCGCGGTGGGGTGACGGTGCACCGGGTGGATGCCGAGGGGCGGATCGCACCGTTCGGCAGGCTCGTGCCGCTCGTCGGCGGCTCGGTGTTCTTCGGCGAACTCGGAGCGGAGGACCGGACGGGGACGGTCCGGGAGCGACAAGAGCAATTCGAGCAGATCGCCCGTGGTCTCCCCTGGTTCGTCGAGGAGCTCCGGCCCCAGGGGTTTCTCGGTCGGCTCTTCGCGCGCAGCCTTCCGCGCGAGCTCGCCGTCCCCGCGGACCCGCGCCTCTGGACGGCGGACCAGCTGCTCCGCGCTCTCGTGCATCGCGCCGAAGACCTGCCCGGGGATCTGCTGATCGGGGACGCGGCGCGCGAGCGTCACCTCGAGCGGCTGCTGTCGCCGACGGAGGTCGGGCGCGCAGGGTACGAAGCCGTCGTCGCGCGCCAGCTCGAGGGCGACGCGCCGGGGTCTTCGGCGGGCGGAGAGCAGCCGAAGTTCGCCTGCACGGCGCCGGGGCGGAGAGCGCTGATCGTGAAGTACTCCCCTCCCCTCGACGCGTCGCGGAGCGCGCGCCGCTGGGCCGACCTGCTCCTCTGCGAGCACCTCGCCCTCGAGACGCTGCGCGCCGGCGGCGTGGCGGCGGCACGGTCCGCGTACGTGGAGCTCGACGGGCGGGCGTACCTCGAGGTCGAGCGGTTCGACCGCACGGCCCACGGGCGCGTCGCGGTGGTGTCGGGGACGACGGTCGACGCGGAGTTCGTGGGTAGCGGGGCGTGGGTCGCGCTCGCCGAGGGGCTCGTCGGGCAGCAGCGTCTCTCGCGGGAAGGTCTCGACGGCGTGCGGCTGCTGCACCTGTTCGGCGGCCTCATCGGCAACACGGACATGCACCTCGGCAACATCGCGTTCTTCACGGACGACTACGCCACGTTCCGCCTCGCGCCGGCGTACGACATGCTGCCGATGGCGCTGCGGCCCACGACGCACGGCGAGCTGCCGAAGGTGGAGCCGGCGCTGCCGATGCCGGGCGACGAGGCGTGGGCGCGCGCGGCCGACCTCGCCGAGGCGCTTCACGCGCGGATGCGGGAGGTGCTGGTCGACGTCGACGTGCGCGCGTTCGCGGAGCGGAGCCTCGCGAAGCTCGGGGCGCTGCGACGGGTGGCGCGGCTCACGGGGGCGTCTCCGCGAGGCTGAGTCAGGATCCGGGGCAGGCGAGCGCGGCGACCCGGCGCTTGGCCTCTTCGACCGTCACGGAACGGGGACGCGGCGCGACCCAGTGGCGGAGCACGGTCTGGTAGGCCGCGCACGCGCCGTCCTTGTCTCCGAGCCCCTCGAACGCGCGCCCGAGGAGCAGGCTCGATCGCACGTACTGGACCGGATCGCGGAACACCGAGCACGCCTTCCCGTGGGCGCGCAGGCGCGGCACCGCGCTCGCGTGGTGGCCGGCGCCGAGCTCGATCATGGCGATCTCGAGACCGCCGGTCGGGAAGAACGGCAGCTCGCGCGGCAGGCCGCCGGTCGGGACCTCTCCCAGCGCCGTCGTCGCCTGTGCCTTCGAGGCGAGCGCGCTCGGCGCGAAGGTCATCGCCCACGCGATGCCCGGATCGCCGGCCACCTGGGGGAGCAGCTCCTTGCGGAGCGCGTCGTGCTTCGCCGGGTCGATGGCACCTCCGAGGAGCTGCGCGTGGAGCATCGCCCCGAGCGGCTCGAGCGGGGGGGTCGCCGTGAAGGCCGCGCGCCGGGACAGGTAGGACGTCGCGTGCTTGGCGGCCTCGTCATCGCGACCGAGCTCGTGATCGATGTCGATCGCCGTCAGCAGCGGGAACAGGTGGCTCATCGCGCTGCTGTCCGTGGCGGCGAGGCGCTCGGCCTCGAGGGCGAGGCTGTGCGCCTTGGCGAAGTCCCCGTCGATGACCGCGAGCCGCGCCTCGTCGAGCGCCTTCTCGGAGGGCCGCAGCGCCTCGTCCGCGCCGTTCCACTTGGCCTCGAGGACCTGCTCGACCGCGTCCTTCCCCTGGAGCAGCGCGACGACGGCCCCCGCCCGGATCGCGAGCAGCCCCCGGTGTCCGGGCGCCCACTTCAGCCCGTTGCGCGCCGCCTCCTCGGCGCCCTTGCAGTCGCCGGCGACCTCGAAGAGGCGCGCGCGATCGGCGTGGCAGTCCGCGGAGCCCGGCGCGGCCGCGGTGCAGCGCGCGAGCGAGGCCAGGGCCTCGTCTCGCCGACCGAGTCGCGCGAGCAGGCGCGCCTGGGTCCGGTGGGCGTCGCCGTATTCGGCGTCGAGATCGACGGCCTTCGTCGCGAGCGTCAGCGCGGCGGCGTCGTCGCCTCGCAAGGAGTGGAAGTAGGCCGCGAAGTCGTGCAGCTCCGCGTCGCTGGGATAGGCGCGGGTGAGGTCGGCGAAGCGCTTGGCTGCGTCGACGAGATCGGGCGGGCTGCGCATCACCTTCGGCTCGAGCGCCAGGAGGAACGCGCGGTCCCGCTCGACCAGCTTGTCGCGGAGGTTGAACGCGCGCTGGTAGAGGGCGCGCAGCCGCGTCTCCGAGACGCCACCGAACGCGCTGTACGCGACCAGGTACACCGCAGCCTCGGCCATCGCCGGGTCGAACTCGGCGGCGCGCGTGAAGCCTTGCAGCGCGCCCGCTCCGTTGGCGTCGCGTGCGGCGCGGAGACCGCCGGCGAAGGCCGCGACCGCCTCCTTCTGCGCGGAGGGCGGCGCGGGGTGATCGGTGATGCGAGTCCACCCGGGAACCGGACTCGACGAGGCCGCGGGCGCGGTGGTGGCGGCCGACTGTCGGGCGCGGCGCAGACCGAGCACGCCTGCGCCGAGCGCGAGCACCGCGAGCCCTGCGATCGCGACGCGGCCTCGAGGCCGGGGCGAAGGAGCCGCGGCGACGGGGCGGCGCGGGATCGGGGCGCCCTCGAGGAGCTCGATGATCTCGCGCATCGTCGACCACCGCTCGGTCGCCGAGCGTTCGATGGCGCGCATCACGATGGTCTCGGTGGCCTCGTCGACCCCAGTGGTGCGCGATCGTAGCGGGCGCGCGGGCTCACCGACGACCGCGGCCGCGAGCGCGACGGCGTCCCGCGCGCCGCTCCACGGCGTGGATCCCACGAGCATCTCGTACGCCATCACGCCCCAGGCGAACTGGTCGGCGCGCGCGTCGACCTCGCCACCCCGGAGCTGCTCGGGCGACATGTACGAGGGCGTGCCGATGGCGACGCCCTCGGCGGTGATCGAGGCGAGGGCGGCCGCGGTGGTGGCGTGGGCGTCCACGGTGCCGCGGGTCGAGCGCGCGATGCCGAAGTCGAGCACCTTGACGGTGCCGTCCTCTCCGACCATCACGTTGTCGGGCTTGATGTCGCGATGGACGAGGCCGGCGCGGTGGGCGGCGTCGAGCGCGCGGGCCACGTCGAGCAGCCAGCGGAGGCGCTGGCGAACGGGCACGGTCTCGTCGCCGATGTACGCGCGCAGGCTGCGACCGCGCACGAGCTCCATCGCGATGAAGGGCACGCCTTCGTGCTCCCCCACGTCGTGGACGACGACGACGTTGGGGTGGTTGAGCGCGGCCACGGCCCGCGCCTCGCGGATCAGGCGCGCCCGGGCCTCGTCGTCGACGCGCTCGCCGAGGCGGATGATCTTGAGCGCGACGCGGCGGTGGAGCTTGTTGTCCAGCGCGCGGTACACCGAGCCCATGCCGCCCTCGCCGAGGAAGGCCTCGATGAGGTAGCGGTCGAAGGTGTCCCCCGGCTGGAGCATGCGGGGTCAGCGTAAGCGAGGGAGTGTGTGCGTTCTAGCCTCACGGCACCCAGCGCGCCGCGAACGTCGAGGTGAACGGGCTCGCGTCGGTGGGCGGCAGCGGCGTCAGCGTCTTGGTGCCGAAGGTGAGCGGGGAGTCGAAGAGACCGACGATCGCGAGGCCACCGATCGGATCCACGGACAGTCCATGGACGCGAGCGGTTGGCGTCACGTAGCCAGGCCACGCCTCGCCGAGGGTGGTGCCGTCGGCGGCGAAGTGCGTGAGGCGCGGGGTGTCGAGGCCGGTGGACGAGCGCTGCGCGCCGCCGACCCACACGGTGCTGCCCGCGAAAGCAGCAACGTTGGCGAAGCCGGGCCAGCTCGTTGCCCAGAGTGGCTTTCCAATCGGATCGTAGACCGCGACGAAGGCCCTCACCGCATCTTTGGCAGCGGGGATCTCGCCTCCGACACCTGGATCGAACGGCACGCCTGTGACGCCCGCGACGACGACCTCGCCCTTGGTGTTCGCGGCGACCCAGGCGCAGTTGACACCATAGGGGAACGTGCGATTCCACACGGGCTTGCCGGCCGGATCGAGGACGAGGAGATACGAGCCTGTGGTGAGCGACGTCGAACCGGCGCCCAGATCGATGGTGCCATTGCTCCAGTACCCGGCCACGACGGCACCACCACCCGCCGTCGCGCCGAGCGCCGATCCTCGTCCGATCCGGAGGTCCTCGTTGGCGATGGTGCGCGTCCAGAGCAACGCGCCGCTCGCGTCGTACTTGGCGACGACGTGCGGCTTCCCGGGTCCACCGACTGGGCCCGCGCCGAAGTCGACGGGATCGCCGAGCTCGACGGCGACCAGGCCGTCGCCTGCGGCGGTCGTGACCACGCCACGCACGTTGGTCTGGTTGCTCGGGATCTTGGGGCGGAGCGTCTTCTCCCACGCGAGCTCACCCTTTGCGTCGAGCCTCCGCAGCGTGACCGCCAGGTCCCCGACGGCCGCGCGAGCATCGTACGTGCCGAGCCACACTGCGCCGTCCGGGGCGACCGCGACCGCACCGCCTTCGTAGAGCTCCTTCGGGTAACAGCGCACGAAGAGCGGCGCGCCCGTCGGATCGAAGCGCGCCACGCCCGTGCCACCAGCCTTGCAGGGATCCGGAACGCCGAAGAAGAGCTCGTCCGAGACCATGGCGACGGTCGTCCGGCCGCTCGGCTCGAGAACCACGTCCGGCCCACGAACGAGGGTGGCGCCCCTGCCGAGCACCCGCGCCCAGACGAACGGATCGAGGGTGGCGTCGGCGGCGGCGTCCACTGCAGCTGTGTCTGCAACAGTTGTATCAGGCACGCTCGTGTCGACGGTCTCGCCGACTACGTCCGTGCTCGTGTCGATGGCCGCATCGACCGTCGCATCCGGCGCCGCGTCGGCAGCCACGTCCTCGACGCGACCTCCGCAGCCGACGACGAGCAGCAGCCAGTGCGCCCACGACTTCGCCATCATGGCACCCAGCGCGCGGCGAAGGTCGAAGAAGGCCAGGACGTCTCGGCGACGGGCAGCGGCGTGAGGGTCGTCTTGCCGAACGAAAGGGGCGAGTTGAAGAAGCCGACGATCGCGACACCGCCTGTCGGGTCCACCGAGAGCCCTTGCACGGTCGCGCGCGACGGCGGTGTCACGTAGCCGGGCCACGCCTCACCGAGCGTGGTGCCGTCGGCGGCGAAGTGGGTGAGGCGCGGGGAGTCGAGGCCGGTGGACGAGCGCTGCGCGCCACCGACCCACACGGTGCTGCCGGCGAAGGTGGCGACGTTGGCGACGCCCGGCCAGCTCGTCGCCCAGAGCGGCTTGCCCGTCGGGTCGTACACCACGACGAAGGCCATGACCGCATCCTTGGTACCGAGAATCGCGCCGCCGATACCGGGATCGAAAGGCACGCTGGTGTTACCAGCGGTGACGACCTCGCCCTTGTCATTCGCTGCCACCGACGTGCAGTCGGCGCCATAGGGGAGAACTCGACTCCACAGCGGCCCACCGGTCGCGTTCAGCGCCAGGAGGTAAGCGCCTTCCGTGAGTGACGTGGGACCTGCGCCGAGATCGATGGTGCCCCCGAACCACGCGCCAACGACGACCGCGCCGCCCGTCTTCGTCGCGCCGAGCGCAGTGTTGTACCCGCGTCGGAGGCTCTCGTTGGCGATCGTGCGTGTCCAGAGCAACGCACCGGTCGCGTCGTATTTCGCGACGACCGCCGGCATCCCCGGTCCACCGACGAGTCCGCCGCCGAAGTCGATCGGCTCGACCAAGTGAACGGCGACGCTGCCCTCGCCGGCAGCTGTCGTCACCACGCCGCGCACGTTGGTGTGCACGCTCGGAGTCTTGGGGCGGAGGGTCCTCTCCCACGCGAGCGCGCCCTTGGCGTCGAGCCGGCGTAGCGTGACGGCCATGTCCGCACTGCCAACGCGGGCGTCGTACGTGCCGAGCCACACCGCACCGTCGGGAGCGACAGCGAGCGTGCCGCCCTGGTAGAATTCCTTCTCGTAACAGCGCAGGAACAGTGGCGTACCAGTGGGATCGAGGCGTGCGACGCCGGCGCCGCCCGCGCCCAGTACGCACGGGTCGGAGAAGCCGGGGAACGGCGCGTTGGACATGACCGCGAACGTGGTCCGTCCGCTCGGCTCGATCACCGCGTCGGGACCTCGACCAAGGGTCCCGGGCTGACCCAGCACGCGAGCCCACACGAAAGGATCCCGCTCGGCGTCGGCTGCTTCTGCGACGGCCGAATCGGGAAGCGTCGAATCGACCGTCTCCGGCGCAACGTCAATGCTTGTGTCTGCAGTCGCCGCGTCGCTGGTGTCGACGGTCGCATCCGGCGCTGCGTCGACGGAGACGTCCTCGACGCGGCCTCCGCAGCCGACGACGAGCAACAGCAAGCCGACCACGCGTCGCATGCACCCACGCTAACGCGTCCCTCGAGCCTCGTCCTCTGCGCGAACTCGGCGCGAGCGTGATACGACGTGGGCACGGAGGACGAGATGGCGTTCGAGGGCTTCCCGAAGGGCACGACCCGGTTCCTGCGCGACCTCACGGCCCACAACGACAAGGTCTGGTTCGATGCGCACCGTGAGCGCTTCGCCGAGGTGTGGACCGACCCCGCGAAGGAGTTCGTGTCGACAATCGGGCCGAAGCTGCGCAAGCTCGTGAAGACGATCGGCTACGACCCGCGCACACCGGGCTCGCTGATGCGGCAGCACCGCGACACGCGGTTTTCGGCCGACAAGAGCCCCTACAAGACGCACTTCGACCTGTGGTTCTGGGACGGCGACGAGCGCGGCTTCGGCCGCCCGGGGTTCTACTTCCGGCTCACCGACGACGAGCTGATGTGCGGCGCCGGCATGCACGTGTTCGAGAAGGATCAGCTGGTGAAATACCGGGCCGCGGTCGCCGATCCGAAGCGCGGCGCCGCCCTCGCGAAGCTCGTCGAGGCGCTGCGCGCGGACGGCGTGGACGTAGGGCGCGAGGAGTGGAAGCGGGTGCCGAAGGGGTTCGCGCCGGACCACCCGCGCGCCGATCTCCTGCGGTTCGGCGCGCTGCACGCGGGGCGCACGACGCCCGTGCCGACGGAGCTCGGTTCGGCGGCGCTGGTGGACGTGGTGGTCGAGCGGTTCCGCG
>Ga0154020_10001029_pt1 | contig 34504 bp, 25 predicted proteins | sample Klosneuvirus_201_FD_109709 | JGI IMG/M metagenome (GOLD analysis project Ga0154020, IMG submission 109709) | Active sludge microbial communities from wastewater, Klosterneuburg, Austria - Klosneuvirus_20160825_MG | ecosystem: Engineered > WWTP > Aerobic digester > Activated sludge | place...
AGCCGGTGCTGATCCAGGGCGAGACCGGGGCGGGCAAGGAGATGGTGGCCGAGACGCTGCATCGCCTGAGCGGGCGCCGCGGTGCGCTGTGCGCGGTCGATTGTGGCGCGGTGCCGGAGACGCTGTTCGAGGCGACCTTCTTCGGGCACCAGCGCGGGGCCTTCACCGGGGCCCAGGCCGCGCGCGAGGGCGAGATCGTGCGCGCCGACCAGGGCACGCTGCTGCTCGACGAGGTCGGCAACCTGTCGCCGGCCGGGCAGGCCAAGCTGCTGCGCGTGCTGGAGGAGGGGCGGGTGACACCGCTGGGCGGTGAGGTGGCCACCACGGTGGATGTGCGCTGGGTGGCGGCGTCCAACCGGGAGCTGCTGGGCGGCGCGGGTGGTGCCGGCTTTCGTGAGGATCTGGTGGCGCGGCTGGCGGGCTATGTGGCGCGGGTGCCGGCGCTGCGCGAGCGCCGCGAGGATCTGGGCATCCTGGCGGCGTACCTGCTGGCGCAGGCGGGCATCACGCGGGCGTCGATCAACGTGGCGGCGGCGCGGGTGCTGTTCAACCATCGGCTGCCGGGGAATGTGCGCCAGCTGCGTGCGGTGCTGAGGAGTGCGGCGCTGCTGGCGGCGGGCGAGGCCATCGATGTGGCGCAGCTGCCGGCGCACCTGGTGCGGCACGGTGATGCCGAGCACGAGGACGAGGACGAGCACGAGGACGAGGACGAGCACGAGCACGAGCACGAGCACGAGCACGAGCACGAGCACGAGCACGAGGACGAGCACGAGCACGAGGCGGGAGCGAGGGCGAGAGCGGGAGCGGGGCGGAGGGCGCCGACGGGGGTGGAGATCGAGGCGGCGCTGGCGGCGGCGCAGGGCAACGTGGTGCGCGCGGCGGAGAGTTTCGGGACCTCGGCGCGCCAGCTGTATCGCTGGATCCAGCGCCATGGCGTGGACCTGGAGAGGTTCAGGAGCTAGGCGACCAGGGTCTGGCCGGGGGGTGGCGCGGCGGCGGGCAGGGCGCGGGCGCGGGCGATGACGGCCTCGGGCAGGGTGCCGGCCAGCGCGAGGCGCAGATCGGTGGCCAGCTCGCCGGCGCGGTGGTAGCGCTGCGTCGGGGCCTTGGCCAGGGCCAGCGCCAGCACGGCATCGACGGCGGCCGGCAGCGCGGGGGCGAGCTGGCTGGGCGGCGGCGGGTCGCGCTGCAGCGCCTCGTAGATCGCGCTCGCCGGGGTGCGACCCGGGAAGGCCTCGACGCCGGTCAGGGCCCGGTAGCAGATGGCGCCCAGCGCGAACACGTCGGTGTGCGGGCCGATCTCGGCCGAGGCGCCGCGGGCCTGCTCGGGCGCCAGGTAGCCGGGCGAACCGACCACCGCGGCGTGGGTCAGGGTCGCGCCGGTGGGCGTGTCGCTCAGGCGCGAGATGCCGAAGTCGAGCAGCTTGAGCGTGGTCGTGCCGCGCACCAGGTACACGTTCTGCGGCTTGAGATCGCGGTGCACCACGCCGGCGCCGTGGGCGGCCTCCAGCACGGTGGCCAGCTTGTCGACGAGGTCGGCGACCTCGGCGGGCGGCAGCACACCGCGGCGACGCAGGTAGGCGCCGAGGTCCTCACCCTCGAGGCGCTCCATCACGATGTAGCGGGTGCCGTCCTCAGGGCTGCTGCCGATCTCGAACAGCTCGGGCGCGTGGGCGGCGACGCGCTGCGCGGCCTCGGCCTCACGGCGGAAGCGCTCCAGCATGGTGGCGTCGTCATGCAGGTGCGCGTGCAGCACCTTGACCGCGACGCGCTGGCCGTCGGTGACGCGCTCGCCGGCATAGACCTCGCCCATGCCGCCGCGCCCGAGCAGCTCGATCAGTCGATATGCGCCCAGCGTGCTGCCCGACAGTCGACCCTGGCCGGCCTCGACCAGCGCGCGCACCACGGTGCGCCGCGCCTCGGCGCGCTCCAGCTCGAGCGCGTGGGCACCGGCGCGCAGCCGGTTGGCCAGCCACGACGACAGCAGCCACACCGTGGCCAGGATGGCGGAGCCCCACACCAGGCCGCCGTAGACCGCGCCCCGCGAGCGCTGGTAGCCGGTGCCTTCGAGCACCATGGCGGGGAACGGCTGCAGGGTCCAGCCCGCGGCCTGCACCGCCGCGACCGCGCCCAGCGCCAGGCACGCCGTCACCAGCGCCCACAGCCCGAGGCGACCATCGAAGGCGATGCGAAAGAAGGCCACGGTGATGGCGAGGAAGAACAGGTTCAGCGTCAGCTGGCCGGGCAGCATCAGCGAGGTCGCCGAGGTCCAGTGCAGAGCGGTGGCGCTCAGCATGGCGACACGCCGGTGGCCGCGCTCGCTGCGCGCGGCGGTGCGCGCCCACAGGTTGCTCAGCACCAGCACGGCGTGGCCGGGCAGGTTCAGCAGCAGGAAGCGCGCATAGACGGCGCGATCCAGCGGCACCCCGAGCAGGCCGTCCATGAAGTAGGGCATGGTGTTGAGCAGCGCGAGGCCGAGCGGCACCAGCATGCCCAGGCGCTCGACGCGGTGCCAGTGCGCCAGCGGGATGGGCTCGGGCAAGCCCGGCCGCACCGCCGCACGCAGCAGACTCCAGAGCCCCCACACGGGGCGGACTATACACAGGGGGAATACCGCGTGGTGTGCTGCGGGCTACGGGCGACGCGCGACGCGCGACGCCCGCCGGACGACGGCTACGAGATCAGCAGACTCTTCAGACCGGTCGAGAAGCGCACCATGATGGTGTCGCGGCGGGCGTTTTCGACCTTGCCGCGGCCGTACTCGGGGTGCTCGATGATCTGGCCCGCCTTGTAGACCTCGCGGCGCACGAACGGGCGCACCTCGGTGGCGGCGGCCAGCTCCTTCGACAGCACCACCAGCTCCTCCTGCTTCTTGCGCGCGTGCTGCTCGGTCGGGCTGAGCTTGCGCGACTCCACCACCGGCTTGCCGCCGCCGGGGCCGCCGGGGCCGCTGCGCCCGGCCTCGAGCCGGTAGTTGTGGCGCGAGCCACAGGACTGACAGAGCACCTGCTTGGGGATGCCGTCGACCATGGCGATGACGATATGGGCGGAGATCCGCTTGCAGGGACCACACCAGGCGTCGCTCTCGTGACCAACGCGGAACTTCGGCTGCTCGGGCTGCGTCATGTTCTCCTCAGGTTGCATTCAGACCGAGCAGTTCCTTGGCCACGATGCGGCGCTGGATCTGCCCGGTGCCTTCGAAGATGTCGTAGATCTTGGCGTCGCGGTACCACTTCTCGACCGGGTGGCCCGGCTCCAGGGCCTCCTCGCCGAGCATCACCATGGCGCGCGTGGTGACCTCCTGCGCGGTGCGCGCGGCGTGCGCCTTGGCCATCGAGGCCCACTTCACGTTCTCGAGATCCTGGTCGGCCATCCAGGCCGCGCGGTGCACCAGCAGGCGCGAGGCCGAGATCTCCATCTCCATCTCGGCCAGCGCGAAGGCCAGGTGCTGATGGCCCGCCATCGGCGTTCCGTGGAGTGAAGACGACTGCACGCGCTTGAGGACATGCTCGTAGGCGGCCTGCGCGATCCCCACTGCCTGCGCGGCCACCACCGGGCGCGTCGCGTCGAGCATCTTCTTGGTGCCCGACAGCCCCTCCTGGGCGCCCGCCGGCACCGACGAGCCCAGCATCCACTCCACCGGCACGCGACAGTCCTCCAGGATGACCTGCGCGGTCTCCGAGGCGCGGATGCCGAGCTTGATCTCCTTGCGCCCGGGGATCAGGCCCGGGGTGCCGCGCGGGACCACGAAGCCACGCACCCCGCCGCGACCCAGCGACGGATCACACTGCGCCCAGACCACGAACACGGCGGCGCTCTTGCCGTTGGTGATCCACTGCTTGGAGCCATTGAGGACCCAGTGCTCGCCGTCCTTGACGCCGGTGGTCTTGAGCGCCGAGATGTCCGACCCGGTGGCCGGCTCGCTGAGCGCCATGGCGGCGACCTTGACGTGACCGTGCTCGTCCTTGCCGGTCAGGCAGTCCTTGAACAGCTTCTTCTGCAGGTCGGTACCCATGCGCGCGACCGGCGAGGCGGCCAGGCCGGAGCCGCCGATGGCCAGCATGATGCCGGCGCAGCCCCAGGCCAGCTCCTCGGAGCCGACCGCGGCAAGCTGGCGGCCGTAGCGCCGCTTCTTCTTGCCCGGGGGCGCATCAGCCCCCTGAGTAGCGGCCTGGGCCTCGGGCGGACCGTCCATCGACATGGTGTCGATGAGGGCGGTCTGCGCCATGCCGATGTTGGCGGCCTGCTCCATGATGTCCCACGGCATCGACTCCTCGGCGTCGTGGCGCGCGGCGGCGGGGCGGATGACCTGCTCGGCGAAGGCGTGGGTGATCGCCTTGACGCCCTGGAGGATCGGGCTGTCCTGGAAGATGTCCATCACGACCTCGCAGCGGGGGCAGGAGAGTAAGACGCAGCGTCCTGGCGCCGTGCCAGCACGCGGGTGAGGGCCTCGTCGCCGGCCAGGACCTCGAAGGCGCGCGCGTCGCGCATCAGCTTCTCGACCGGGAAGTCGCGCACGAAGCCGTAGCCGCCGTAGATCTGGACGGCGTCGATGCTGGCGCGGCGAACCACCCCGGCGGCGAAGTCGCGCGCGCGGCTGCACAGCTCGGGGTAGTCGGGGCTGCGGGCGTCGAGCGCGGCGGCGGCGCTCAGGACCAGGAAGCGGCCGGCCAGCGTGGCGGTCTCGCTCTGATCCTGCATGCGCGCCAGCGATTCGAAGCTGCCGATGGGCTGGTTGAACTGCACGCGCTCCTGGCCGTAGTTGCTCGAGCACTGCATCGCGAAGTCGGCCACGCCGATGGCGCGGGCCGCCAGGGAGAGCTTGTACCAGGACAGGAGCTCGTGCTGGGCCGCGGGGTCGCGGGTCAGCACGGCGGCAGCGGGCAGGCGCACCGCCTTGGCGTCGAGGCGGGCCCAGCGCGCGGCGCGCCAGCCCGAGGGGAACACCGGGGTGATGGTGAACGCGCTGGCCGGCGCCAGGATGATCACGGGGCCGGCGGCGTCGCGCGCGGAGATGACGATGTGCGCGGCGTCGGCCAGCGCGGGGACAGGGCCCAGGGTGCCGTCGAGGCTCAGGTCACCGGAGGCGGCGGTGGTGATGGTGAGGCGACCGAGGGCGTCGTGCGTGGTCGTCGCCAGCGCGCCGCCGGCGAGCGCGCTGTGCAGCGCGGCGGCGACCTCGGGGCTGGCCCAGCGAGCGGCGGCCAGGGCGGGCTCGACGTTGCTCTCGAGCAGCGCGGCGACGCCGGCGCAGCCGCGGCCGAGCTCGAGGCCGCGCAGGGTGCGGATGGTGTGCGAGTAGGCGCCGCTGAGCATGCCGCCGGCGGCCTCGGGGATGGCGTCGATGCCGACGCCGAGGTCGGCGGCCTTGGCCAGGGCGCTGCGCGCCGCGCCGGCGCCGGCGTCTGCGGACTCGTCGGCCTGCTGGCCCAGCTTGCGCGCCTCGTCGGCGAAGCGCCGGAAGGTCGCGACGATGAGCTGCTGTTCCTCGTCGAGGGAGAAATCCATGGGGCGCACAATAGGCGAAGCGGGGTGCCGAAGGGAAGTGCTCCTCCACCACTACGGCGCCGACGACGCCAAGCCCGGGGAGGCCGTCCTGGTCTTGCCATGGTGTGCCGCAGCGCAGTTCTCAATGCGGCTTTAGTAGCGTATTATATCGGTCATGAACTCGACCATCTTCGGAGCTGGCTATGTCGGCCTGGTCTCGGGTGCCTGCCTGGCCGAGCTGGGCCACCAGATCGTCTGCTGCGATCTCGACGCCGCGCGGATCGCGGCGCTGTCGCGCGGTGAGCTGCCCATCCACGAGCCCGGCCTCGGGGAGCTGGTGCGCCGCCACCTGGCCAGCGGTCAGCTGCGCTTCGCGCCCGCCGGCGCCGCCGCGGCCGCCGAGGCCGAGGTCGTCTTCATCGCGGTCGGCACCCCGACCCGGCGCGGCGACGGCCACGCCGATGTGACCTTCGTGCACGCCGCCGCCGCGGCCGCGGCCCAGGCCCTGACCCGGCCCGCGCTGGTGGTCACCAAGTCGACCGTCCCGGTCGGCACCACCCGCGAGGTGGCGCGCCTGGTGCGCGCACAGCGGCCCGAGCTGGAGGTCGCGGCCAACCCCGAGTTCCTGCGCGAGGGCTCCGCGGTCGAGGACTTCCTGCACCCCGACCGCATCGTCCTCGGCGTGGACGGGTCCGGCGCCGAGCAGTTGCTGCGCCGGGTCTACGCCCCGCTGAGCGCGGGTGGCGCGCGCATCCTCAGCACCAGCTACGAGACCGCGGAGCTCATCAAGTACGCCGCCAACGGCTTCCTGGCCACCAAGCTGACCTACCTCAACGAGCTGACCGCGCTGTGCGAGGCGGTCGGCGGCGACCTGGAGGCGCTGCTGGCTGGCCTGGCCATGGACCCGCGCATCGGCGCCGCCTACCTGCGCCCGGGCCCCGGTTTCGGGGGCTCGTGTCTGCCCAAGGACGTGCAGGCGCTGATGCGCACCGCGCAGCAGCACGGCGTGGCCTGTCGCGTGGTCGAGAGCGTCATCGAGGCCAACGCCGCGCACCAGGCCCGCATGGTGCAGAAGATCCGCGCGGCCCTGGGCGGCAGCGAGACCGGCAAGACCCTGGCCGTGCTGGGCCTGACCTTCAAGGCCGACACCGACGACATGCGCCACGCCCCCAGCCTGGCCATCCTGCCCGCGCTGGCCGATCGTGGCGCCATCATCCGGGCCCACGATCCCCAGGGGCTGCGCGAGGCGCGCGGCCTTTTGCCCGCCGCCTGCGAGCTGTCCGATGACCTCGACCGCGTCCTCACCGGCGCCGATGCCGTGGTCCTGATGACCGACTGGCCGGTGTATCTGCGCCTCGACTTCGCCGCGGTGGCGCGCCAGCTGGCGGGGCGCGTGGTCATCGATCTGCGCAACGCCCTGCCGGCCGCCACGCTGCGCGGTCATGGCCTCGAGGTGCACCGGCTGGGCAGCCGCGCGGGCGCGCCCGGGGCCGCGCGATGACGGCGCTGCCTGCGTCGGAGCTGACCCGCGCCGCGCTGCCGCCGCCGCAGGTACTGCCCGCGCACTACAGCTTCGAGCACTATGACGACCTCGAGCGCTGGTGCTCGTACTGGTACCAGCTCCGCGCCGCGCTGCGCCTCAGGCCCCGGCGCGTGCTCGAGATCGGCAGCGGCACCGGCGTGTTCCGCGGCTATCTCGAGCGCACCGGCGTCGAGGTCCTGAGCGCCGACATCGATCCCAGCCGCCGCCCCGACTACCTGGCCTCGGTCGCCGACCTCGACGCCGGCCTGCCCGCGGGCGAGCGCTTCGACGTCGCGGTCGCCTTCCAGGTCCTCGAGCACCTGCCCTTCGCCGACTTCGAGCGCTGCCTGGAGGGGCTGGCGCGACGCGCGCCCTGGGTGCTGATCTCGCTGCCCTGTCACGGCTGGCGCGCGCGCCTGAGCTTCGCGCTCGGTGCGCTGCGCCTCAGCGTCGGGCTGCGCATGCCCTGGCCGACCCGGTTTCGCCCCGACGCCGAGCACCACTGGGAGCTCGGGCGCGGCCACTCGCGCCGCGCCATCACGCGCCGGATGCAGCGCTACTTCGTGGTCGAGGACCGGGGCTGGATCCCCGAGAACCCCTACCACTACCTGTGGACCCTGCGCTCGCGCCTGACCACAGCTGCGCCATGACCAGCACCGGCATCGCCAGCAGCAGCGCGAAGCTGGCGGGCAGCCAGCGCGCCTGGCGCGAGTAGCGGTGCGAGTCCGCCACCATCCACGCCACGGTCCAGCCGAAGATCACGCACAGGTACAGCGGATACAGCGCGATGACCCGGCGTCGGTGGTAGCGCCCCAGGATGACGTGCACGAACTCGAGGAAGCGCGCGAAGAAGCCGAACGCCGAGACATAGCGCTTGTCGAGGCCGCCGGGCACGTCCAGGCCGCGCTGCACCACCGGCGCGGGGTCGAACGCGAAGTACTCACCCGGCTGCTTGCCCGCCAGCACGCGCAGGCAGAACGAGGTCTCGTCCTCGATGCGGGTGTCCTCGTCCCAGCCGCCGTGCTGCTCGATGACCTGGCGGCGCACCGAGCCGTTGGTGCCGTGCACCGCCTCGATGGGGATCTTGCGCTGATCGATGCGGGCATAGGTCCACGGCATCTTGAGCAGGGGCGAGAAGGTCATGCAGCGCCGGCGCGCCAGGTCGCGCAGTCGGTAGGGCGACGGCTCGCCGGCGCGCAGCACATGGCGGCCGGTGACGCCGAGGCACAGCGGATCGTCGTAGTTGGCGACGTGGGCCGCGATCCAGCCGTCGCCCAGCGGCAGATCGTCGTCGTCGATGAACAGGATGATGTCGCCGCGCGCCGCGGCCACGCCGAAGTTGCGCGCCCGGGGCCCGCCCAGCGGCTCGCTGTAGAGCAGGCGCAGGCGCGGGTCGACGGCGAGACCGTCGAGCCGGGCGCGCTGCTCGGCCGTGATCCGCGTCGACTGCTCGACCACCACGACCTCGAAGCGCGGGTAGCGCTGCGCCAGCAGCCGGGGCAGGAGCTGCCCCAGCGCGTCGAGCCGGTTGTAGGAGCGCACGATGACGGACACCAGTGGCGGCGACGTGGTCTCGATTGAATACGACATATGAGCCGTATTATAGCCCGGACCTCGGGGTCGCTGTAAAGCGCCCCGAAGTTGCCGGAGTTCGCCTACTCGGTGAGCAGCATGCGCACGCAGGCGTTGGCGCGCGCCAGCGACTCCGGCCCGCTACCCGCCTCGGGCGCCACGAAGGCGCCGCACACCCAGGCGCCGCGCGGCCCGGCCCAGGCCCTGAGGAGCAGGCGCACGCGTTCGCCGGCGAAGCACGGCTTGCGGTAGGTGATCTCGGCGTAGCGCGCGATCAGGCGGGTGCCGCGGCCATGCTGGGCCAGGCGGCGCAGCGCGGCCTCCTCGAAGATGCGCGGGTAGGCCAGCGAGTTGACGTGCTGGTTGGAGTCCGAGTGCATCAGGCCGAACAGCACCGGGACCTCGTCATCCTTCACCGCGCTGTCGAGCTCGGTCAGGCCGGTCGCGCTGGCCGGCGGCGTCAGCACGTCGTCGTGCTTCATCCAGGGCAGGCGCAGCGGCGGCACCGCGGGCACCCCGTCGAGCTCCAGCCGGCGCACCTTGCGCGCCTCGGGCGGGCCGAACGGCCGGGTGAAGACGTGCTCGCCATAGATCTTGCCGACCAGATCCAGCGTGCCCGCGCCCTCGGGGGGCGGCCCGTGCGTGCGCGCGCGCGGCGCCCGCACCTCGGCGAAGGTCGCCAGCAAGATCCGGTTGGGCTCGCCGCCGGCGTCCACGGTGTGGCCCAGCACATAGCCGCCGTCGATCTCGAACGGGCGCCGCACCGAGACCGGCCCGCCATGGCCCTCGATGACCAGGCGGGTGAGCAGCGGCACCAGCCCCTGGTGCTGGGCCGCGCGCGGCACCGGGCTGTCCACCATCAGCTTCTGCCACACCGCCAGCCCCATGGCGTGCGGCAGCGACAGCAGCATGACCCGGCCATCCTGGCTGACGTCCTCGTAGCGCAGGGGCGACTGCGCGTGCGCGCGCTGGCTGGCGGGGACCTCGGGCAGGGGCGGGAACGGCGACTCGGCTTCGGCTTGGTCCATGAAGGGTTAGTTGCTCATTCCAGCACGCCGGTGTCACCCAGCTTGCCCATCTCGCGGTACTCGAGGCGAATCGCGCGCTCCAGGTGGTCCTGGGTCAGCGGTGAATGCTCCTCGGCGGCCAGGAAGGCGGCGCGCAGGGTGGCGTTGCGGATGTAGCCGCCCGAGAGCTGGAACTTGCGCGACAGCGACGACAGATCGAACTCGCCCGCGGTCGGCATCTCCGGTGGCAGGTGCACGCGCCAGAGCTGCTCGCGCATCTCCTCGTCGGGGAACGGGAAGGTCAGGCGCAGCGACAGGCGGCGCTTGAAGGCCGAGTCGATGGAGCCGCCGAAGTTGGTGGTGAGGATCGCGATGCCCTCGAAGGTGTCGAGCCGCTGCAGGAGGTAGTTGACCTCGAGGTTGGCGTAGCGATCGACCGAGCTGCGCACCTCGGTGCGCTTGGCGAACAGCGAGTCGGCCTCGTCGAACAGGATGATGGCCTGGCCGTCCTCGGCGGCGTCGAACACCGAGGCCAGGTTGCGCTCGGTCTCGCCGATCCACTTCGACATGATGCGCGACAGGTCGACGCGGTAGAGGTCGAGGCCGAGCTCGCTGGCGATGACGCCGGCGACCATCGACTTGCCGGTGCCGGGGCCGCCCTGGAACAGCGCGGTCAGGCCGCGCGACGTCGTCATGGTGCGATCGAAGCCCCAGGCGTCGTACACCGTGCGGCGGTGGCGGATGCGCGCGATGAGCTCGAACAGCGAGTCGAGCACGTCGGTCGGCAGCACGGTGTCCGACCAGGTCGCCAGCCGGGTCACCCGCGTCGCGGTCTGTCCGAGCCGCGTCTCCAGGTGCTGGCGCAGGGCCAGGTCGAGCTCGCGCCCGCGATCGGCGCCGTCGGGCGGGCGGATGTCGTTGGCGGGCGGGCGGCGCTCGTCGCCGGCGCGCGCGACCGCGGCGGCGACCTTCTCGATGACGCCGGCGCCGACCCGGTAGCGCAGCGCGATGTCCTCGACGTCCTTGACCATGAGGCCGTGGCGCTCGGTGACCGCGCGCCAGACCTCGATGCGCTCGTGGTCCTTGAGCGGCGGCAGGTCGACCTTGAGGTAGCCAGGATCCAGCGGCGGCTGCGCGTCCCACGACAGGCGCAGCGCCAGCGGCCCGGGGTGGCTGCGGAACAGCTCGCGCAGCTGCTCACGCGTGGCCTGATCGTCGCTGGCGACGTCGTCGAGCCCCTCGACGCACGGGATCCAGCCACGCAGCACGACGCGCCGCAGGGCCACGCGCAGCGACTCCAGGCGCGCCTTGGGATCGCGCGACAGCAGCGAGGCGTCGATGACGCCGAGGTTGCGATTGGCGTGCGCGGCCAGCGCCGCCAGCAGGGTGCGCCGGCCGCTGCCGATGCGGCCCTGCACCGCGATGCGCACGTGGTTTTCGGGCGCGCGCGCCAGCGCGGACAGGAGCTCGCGCTTGGTCAGCTCGGGCATGCGGATCTCGCGCAGCGTGCGATCGGCGACGCGCACCGAGATGGTCTCGCCGGGGTCGCCGTCCATCGACTCGGCGCGCAGCTGGCGGATGACCAGCGGATCGGTCGCCAGCGAGATGAAGGGGCGCACCCGGCCATCGCCTGGTCGCACCAGACCGTAGCGATACAGCGGACGATCGCGGTCGAGCTCGCGCGCGATGTCGTGGCGCTCGGCGCGACCGCTCAGGATCTGGCACACCAGGAGTTCGTCACACAGCGGGCGATCGGGATCGTTGGCCAGGATGCCGTACAGGCGCGACAGCTCGCCCCACAGGGTCGGCGCCGCGACGATCATCAGGATCTCGTAGGCCAGCGGCGACAGCCCGAACTCGCGCGCCAGCGAGCCCAGCGGCGTCAGCCGTCCCGACACCTGCAGCTCGGCGTCGCGCACCGCGGCGGCGGCCTCGACGACGTGGGCCTGGGCGGCACCGAGCTGCGGCTGGGCGTGGTTGCGCTCGCGCCCCAGGATGCCGGCGACCTCGGTCTCGAAGGGCAGCCGGCCCTCGTTGGGATAGGTCAGGCGGCCGCGATCCCAGGCCGTGGCGATGGCGCGCTCGCACCAGGCGCCGACCAGCGCCAGGTAGCGCTCCAGCAGCATGAAGGACTCGGCCCGGCTGCAGCGCTGCGTCAGCGGGCGCGGGTTCAGGGCCAGGAACTGCTCGGGGATCTGGAGCTCGCCGGTCGGCTGCGGCTCGGGCGTGCGCGGCGGCGGCGGCTCGCGCTTGCGGTCGACCCGCGGGATGACCGGCAGGGTGCGCGCGGTCGGCGTCGCGGGCGAGGTGGCCGCGGCGCCGTTGCCGGCGGTGCCGTTGCCGGTGCCAGCGTCAGTGCCGGTGCTGGTGCCGGTGGGGCCGCCGTCGCTGCCGGCGGCGGGCTCGTGCGGGGCCGCGGCCAGCAGGTCGCGGTAGGTGGTGTGCACGGTCTCGATCTCACCGTCGTCGCCGCGCAGGCGCATGGCCAGGTGCTGGGCCAGGTCGTCGATGGCGACGTCGACCACGTCGCGCGTCTCGTCGAACTCCTTGACCACCTTGCCGAAGCGCAGATCGAGCGCGGTCAGCTTGCGCAGACCGCTCAGCACCATGGCGTAGCCGCGCCGGGGCGCGAAGCGCACCAGGGTGGTGCCGGTCAGCGCGATGCGGTGCTGCAGCCCGCCGTCGCGCGTGCTGAGGACCAGGATCTGGTGCTCGCTGTGGTCGTGGCTCTCGCACAGGAGCGCGATGGCGCGCGCGTCGAACAGGGGCGCGCCATCGATCGCGCGCATGTCGTCGCCGACGTGGGGCGAGGTCCACAGCTCGTCGCCGGGCTCGCGCAGCGTGACGCGGGGGCCCTCGACGCTGAGCCAGCGCCGGGCCGACAGCGGCAGCACCATGTCGGCGCGCGGCAGCGTGCTCTGGGTGACGCCGCTCTCGCTGCTGGCCAGCAGCGTCGGCACCTCGGCCATCCACACCGCGACGGGCTCGCCGAACGGGCTGCGCACCAGGCGGCCCGGCCCCGGCGGCAGCGTGGTCGGCTGGCCCAGCGGGCTGCCCGCCAGGTTGAAGCGCAGCAGCTCGGGCGGCTCGCCCTGGACCAGCCAGATCTCGGTGTCGAAGGCGATGAGGTCGGTGGCGTGGTGGGCACCCAGCCGGATGGCCGCGTGCTGACCGGCGACGTCGATCAGGCGCACGCCACTGTCGCTGGACACCACCACGCGCTGACCGTCCGGCGTGAAGCGCAGGCTGACCGGGGGCGACGGAGCCTGGGCGCGCTGGGACATGCGGGGATGATACAGCGTCGGCGCGCTAGAAGGTGATGAGCGGCGCGGGCGGGGGCAGCGCCAGCAGGGCGTCGAGCTCGTGCAAGCGCGCCCCGGCCTCCAGCGTCAGCTGCCCGAGGTGCACCGCGGTGGCCAGGCGCAGGGCGCCCGCGAGCACCGCCGACAGCGTGGCGATGGGACCCGACAGCAGCGGCACGCCAGGGCTGTGGCCCGGGCTGATGCGCGCGCTGCCAGCGTCGACGCTGAGCGTGATGGGCTGCTGGTTGTGCGGCAGCAGGGCATCGCTGGCGACCACGCTGATGCGGCCGCTGGCGGGGGCGGCGGGCAGCCCCGGGGTCAGCGCCGCCAGGCCGGGGTAGCCGCGGCCCTCGAGCGCGCGCGCCAGGTGGACGACGCGCACCATGGCGCCGGTGAACAGGCGCGCCACCAGGTGGTGCTCGTTGGGCATGTGCACCGGATCCTCGAGCGGCGGCAGCCCGCGGTTCATCAGGGCGGGCAGCGCATGGTGCTCGGGCAGATCGAGCTCGAGCTGCTCGACCTGGGCGTCCTGCGCGGCCAGGAAGCCGGCCAGCGCGCGGGTGGCGGCGGCGTCCTCGGCGATGAGTTCGTGCACCACCATGGTCAGCGGGTGCGGGGTCGGGCTGCGCAGCTCGTAGATCATGTAGCCGCTGAGCTCGTCGGTGACGTGATCGCCCTGCACGCCGACGACGTGGCTGGTCTTGAGGCGGGCGGCGAGCTGGCGCGGGGTGCGCGACAGGCTGCCGTTCTCGCGCCCGCAGTGGCGCTCGTAGGCGCGCTGGATGCGGCCGAGGTCGCTGGCGTCGCTCGGCGACAGCGTGCGCACGCGGGCGCGCTCGGGGCACAGCGGCAGCTCGGTGGGGGTCAGGTGCCAGCGCAGCAGGCGCGCCATCGGGGCCCAGCCCTGCGTCGCGTAGAAGCGCGGCGAGTACGGGTAGAGCAGCGCCCAGGCGACGTCGTGCTCGGCCAGCTGATCGAGGTGGCGCGCGACCATCGCGGAGGCGACCCCGGTGCGGCGCGCCTCGGGTGCGGTGGCGACCGAGGCCAGGCCGCCGGCCGACGCGCGCACCCCGCCGAAGCTGGCGCCGAAGGGCAGGGTCAGGAACTGGCCGACGTGGCCGGGCACCCCGGTGCGCAGCGCCAGCGTGTAGTCGGGCGGGCTGAACCAGACCGACTGTCCGTAGGCCTGCGCGCGCGAGGCGGCGCTGTCGCCGTTGCGCGGATAGGCGCGCAGCGAGAGCTCGGCCATGGCGAGCGCGTCGTCGGCGCTGGCGGCGCGAAAGCGAAGCTGGGGGTCGCCGCGACGCATCGGGGGGTGAAGTGTATACGCGTGTGGGTGAGGGCGGTTCAAGGGCCATCGGAGGTTGTCGAGGGCTGACAATTTCGCCGCGGAGCATGGCCCTGCCGTCGCGGGGGCCGCGCGGCTGCAGGGGCGGGTGGCCGCACGAGGTGAGGGCACCCCTTTACGGCGCCCCCGGGTCGTGGTCGAGTGGGCCGTGGCCGACAGCACCGAGCTCCTCATCGAGGGCGCCATCGCGGCGGGGCTCGGGCTGTTCATCGGCCTCGAGCGTGAGCACAGCGAGCTGACCGGGGCGCCCGACGCCGACGACCCGCCGGCCGAGAAGCGCTCCAGCACGGCCGCCGTCGCCATTCTGGGCGTGCGCAGCTTCGCGCTGCTGGCGCTGCTGGGGTGGACCGCCGCGCTGCTGGGCGAGCGCCAGGAGTGGCTGCCCATCGCGGGGCTGGCGGTCACTGGCGCCCTCGTCGGGGCGCAGTACCTGCGCGCCGCGGCCGGCCACGGCCTGACCACCGAGCTGGCTGCGGTGATGACCTACCTGCTCGGCATGATGGTGCATCACGACCGGCGCATCGCGCTGGCGCTGGGCCTGGTGACCACGCTGCTCCTGCTGGCCAAGCCATGGGCGCGCACGCTGGTGCCCAAGCTGCGCCGCGTCGAGCTGACCGCGGCGCTGCAGCTCGGCATCGGGCTGGCGGTGCTGCTGCCGCTGCTGCCCACCGAGGCGCGCGATCCCTGGGGCGTGCTGTCGCCGCGCAAGATCGGCCTGTTCGTGCTGCTCATCGCGGGGCTCGGCTTCGTCGGCTATGTGCTGCATCGCGTCCTCGGGCAGACCAAGGGCGCCGGGCTGGCCGGCCTGGTGGGTGGTCTGGTCAGCTCGACCGCGGTGACCGCGGCGATGGCGCAGGACGCCGCCAAGCGGCCCGAGCATCGCCTGTCGGGCCAGCTGGCCACCTTCCTGGCCAACGCCGTGATGCCCATCCGCGTGCTGGTGGTGACCGCGCTGCTGAGTCGGTCGATCACGCGTGCCCTGGCGCTGCCGCTGGGGGCGATGACGGCCATCATGCTGCTGGGCGCGGCGTGGAAGTGGCGCGCGCTGGCGGCGACCCCGGCCAGCAAGGGTGATGAGCAAGGCAAGCTGCCGCTCAAGAACCCGTTCGCGCTGCTGCCGGCGCTGAAGTGGGGCCTCATCCTGTGCGCCGTGCTGGTGGTGTCGGCCATCGCCAAGCAGGAGTTCGGCGAGCGCGGCGTGTACCTGACCGCGGCGGCCTCCGGGCTGGCCGACGTCGACGCCGTGACGCTGGCGGTCAGCCGGGGCGCGCAGAGCGGGCAGCTCGGGGTCTCGGCCGCGGTGCTGGCCATCACCATCGCGGTCATCGCCAACACCTGCGTCAAGGCGGGCATCGCGCTGCTGGCGGGCAAGCGCGCCTTCGGGGTCCATGTCGCCGGGGTGCTGCTGGGGGCCGGGCTGGTCGCGGGGGGCCTGGCGACCCTCGGGCTGCGCTAAGCTGGGGCATGCGGCGACTCGGCTGGGTCCTGATGGCGGTGCTGGGCAGCGCGGTGGGCGGCTGCGGCGGGGACGACGGCGGCGCCATCGCGGTCGACGCGGTCGAGCAGGAGTTCGAGGCCGCCGTGTGCAAGTGGTTGACACGGTGTAAAGGTTTCAGCGACGAGGCGAGCTGCCGCAGCCTGACCTTCCTGTCGCCGGCGCGCCAGGTCGCGGGCGCCAAGGCGGGGCGCGCGCGCTATGACGCCGCGCAGGCCGGCAAGTGCGTGGCCGAGATCGAGTCGCTCGACTGCGCCGCCGCCAGCTTCATCAACGTGCTGACCGGGGTGACCTGTCGCGACGTCTTCGTCGGCCAGGTCGCGCAGGGCGGCGCCTGCGCGGTCAGCGACGACTGCGCTGGCGACGCCACCTGCGGCAACCGCATGGCGGGCTGCGATCCCGAGGAGGCCTGCTGCCTGGGCAGCTGCGGGCCGCCGCAGCCGGCCATCGCGCTGGGCGCCGCCTGCGGTTTCGGCGCGCGCTGCGTCGACGGCGCGTACTGCAAGATCATGGGCACCAGCGGGGTGTGCACCGCGCCCAGCACGATGGCGGGAGCGATCTGCGACAGCGACAGTGCGTGCGTGGCGCCGCTGCGCTGCCTGGCCTCGGCGTGCACCCTGCCGGTGCCGAGCGGTGGCACCTGCGATCCCGACGTGCGCGGCGCCTGCGCGCTGGTCTACGAGGTCTGCGACGTGGCGACCCGCACGTGCAAGCTGGCGCCGACGGTGGGCCAGCCGTGCACCGAGCAGTGCCTGGGCCAGGCCAGTTGTGTGTCGGGGCTGTGTGTGGCGCGGCAGCAGGTCGGCCAGCCGTGCACCACCGTGGATTGCGCCGGCGACCTCGACTGCAACGAGGGCGTGTGTCAGATGCCGGGGCAGCCCGTGGTCTGCCCTTGACGGAGCGCCGCGGGCAAGCTACGAATGCGCTCGTAGGCCGGGCAATTAACTCAGTGGAAGAGTGCGACCTTCACACGGTCGAAGTCGCTGGTTCGACCCCAGCATTGCCCACCAGCTAGCGAGATCGAGATAGGTGATGATGCGCAAGGTCGTCGAGACTGCCGAGGCGCCCCGGGCGATTGGCCCCTACTCACAGGCCATCGTCGCGGGTGGGCTGGTGTTCTGTTCGGGGCAGATCCCGCTGGATCCGGCCACCGGGCAGCTGGTGGTGGGCGACGTCGAGGTGCAGACCACGCGGGTGATGGACAGCCTGGCCGCGGTGCTGAAGGCGGCGGGGTCGTCGCTCGCGCAGGTCGTCAAGACGACGATCTACCTGCATGACCTGGGCGACTTCGCCAAGGTCAACGCGGTGTACGCGAAGTACTTCGAGGTGGCGCCGCCGGCGCGCGCCACGGTGCAGGTCGCGGCGCTGCCGCGAGGCGCGGCGGTCGAGATCGACGCCATCGCCATCGTTTCGGCTGGCTAGCAGGAAGTCGAGATCGTGACTCTGGACCCGCGCGCGCAACGCGCGGTGGGGGGAGCCTCGCCCAGCTTTGCTGGGCGAGGGGGGACGGGAACGTCCCCCTGACGATCGAAGAAGCGGGGCGAGGCGAAGACTCAGGCGGCCTTGATGACCTTGCCCGAGCGCAGGCAGCGCGTGCACACGCGGATGCGGCGCGGGGCGCCGTCGATCATCGCGCGAACCCGCTGCAGGTTCGGCTCCTGCGTCCTCTTGGTCTTGATGTTCGAGTGCGAGATCTTGTTGACGACCATCTTGTTCTTGCTGCAAACGTCACACGTGAACGCCATCTTCGTGCTCCACTGTCGCGGAATTGAGGGCCAGTAGCTACCATTTCGCCGTGCGCTGTGCAAGAGGAGGGTTTGCCGAAGGTTTCGGCAGGCCGACGGCCGTCTGGCTGGCCGTGGCCGTGGCCTGGGCCGTTGGGCTGGGCGTGGCCGGGTGCCGGCGCCGCAGCGGGGCCCGGCTCGTGGTGGCGGATGCGGGGGTGAGTGATGACGCCGGGCTGGCCGCGGTAGGGCCGGCGCTGCGCGGGCAGGTCACCGATCAGCGCGGGATGCCGCTGGCCCGGGTACGTGTGCTGGCGCTGGCGGTCGACGGGCGCGGCCTGGGGCTGGTGGATACCGGGGCGGATGGCCGCTTCGTGTTGCCCGTGCCGGCGGGACCGGTGCACCTGGAGACCCGCGCGCCGGGGCGGGTGGCGCGCGCGGTGGACGTGGTGGCGCCCGGGGAGGTGGCGGTGGTGGCGATGGCACCCGGGGTCGCGCTGGGCGGCGTGGTGACCGCGGCGGCCGACGACAGCGGCGTGGCCGGGGCCGGGCTGGCGGGGGCGCTGGTGGTGGTGCGGCCCGAGGCGGGCTGGCTGGGCAAGCAGTCGAAGGTGGCGGCGCCGGTGGCGACCGTGGGGGTGTGGCGCGACGCCGAGCTGCGCAGCGCGCGCAGCGGGCCGGGGGGCGGCTTTGCGCTGTCGGGGCTGGCGTCGGGGTTCTACCGGGTCACCGTGCAGGCCGAGGGCTTCGCGCCGGTGGAGGTGCGGCACGTGGTGGCGCCCGGCCTGGGGCTGGAGGTGGCGCTGGCGCGCGAGGTCGTGCTGGTGGGGCGCGTGGTCGACGCGGCGGGGGCGCCGGCCGCGGGGGCGCGTGTCGAGGTCGCAGGCAGCGGGCTGTGGCCGCCGCGCACGGTGGAGACCGACCGCGCGGGGGCGTTCAAGGTCGAGCGGCTGCTGGAGGGGATCTACGAGGTGCGCGCGCGTCGCGGCGACAGCGAGGCCAGCCAGCCGCTGGAGGGCGTCGAGCGTTTCGGTGGCGGCGCGGCGGCGGGCGATGAGCCGGTGACGCTGGTGCTGGCGCCGGCGCGCGTGATGACGGGACGCGTGGTGGACGCGACGACGGGGCAGGGCGTCGCGGGGGCGCGGGTGTCGCTGGCGCGCGATGTGCTGGCCGCGCTGGCCGTCCGGGTCGAGACCGGAGCGGATGGAGGCTGGCGCATCGCGGCGGTAGCGCCGGGTGAGTATGTGATGGCGGCGAGCGCGAAGGGGTATTTGCCGGTGTGGGGGGTGCGGGTGACTAGCACGAGCACGAGCACGAGCACGAGTCCGAGTCCGAGTCCGAGTCCGAGTCCGAGTCCGAGTCCGAGTCCGAGTCCGAGTCCGAGTCCGAGTCCGAGCACCGGGGACGCCACCCTTGCGCTTGTGAAGGGCGCACGCGTCAAGGGCTTCGTGCGCGATGGCGCGGGGGGCGGGGTCAAGGGAGCCGTGGTCGAGGTCTTCGGCATCGGTGCGGGCGGGACGCTGGTCCCCGTCGGCGCCGGCGAGCGCAGCCAGGCCCAGGTCGCCAGCGGGGGCACCGACGCGGGGCGGCTGCGCGCGCAGGGCGAGCTGGGCGTGCTGACCGGCCCGATTCCCTATCCACCGCCACGCGCGGCCGGGGCTGCACCGGTCGTGGTGCCGACGACCGCTGGCGGCGGACTGCTGACCGATGCCGACGGCAGCTTCGTGGTCGAGGGCATCCCTCCCGGTCGCGTGCGTGTGGTCGCGTCACACCCCGACCTGGCCGCGGCCGCCAGCGCCGAGCTGGTGGTCACCGACGAGGCCGAGGTCACGCTGGTCCTGCGCACTGGCGCCGTGCTGGCTGGTCGCGTCACCGACGATCTCGGCCGACCGCTCGGCAACGTCCTGGTCACCGCCGCACTCGCCACGAGCGCCAGTGCCGGCGCCAGCGCCGGCGACGACGACGACGGCGGCGCCATCGCCGCGCACATCGCGCTGACCGACCCCGACGGCCGCTACCGCATCGCCGCCCTGGCCGGCGCCGTCCGCGTCGAGGCCTCGCTGCTCGGCTACCTCGCGGCGCGCAAGCGCGTCGTGATCCCCGCGGCCGCCGCCGACACCGGCGCCGACGTGGCGCTCGACCTCACCCTCACGCGGGCCGACCGCGAGCTCGGTGGTCGCGTCATCGATCCGCTCGGGTTCGCCCTGCTGGGCGCGCGCATCCGTGTCCTCGGGCCGCAGGGCGCCAGCGCGCAGACCATCGACGGCGGCTACTTCACGCTGGCGCGCCTGGGCTCGCCGCCCTGGCGCCTCGAGGTCAGCCACCCCGACTATCCCGCGCGCACGATCACCGTGAGCGACGACCGCACTCGCGCCGAGCTCGCGCTGGCGTTCGGCGGTGGCGTCACCGGGCGTGTCACTGACGCGCGCACCCGCGCCGCCATCCCCGGCGTCGAGCTGACCCTGAGCGGCCCCGCCGCCGCCCGCGCGCAGACCCGCCCCGACGTCGCCGGCAGCTTCACCCTGCTGTCCCTCGGCGCCGGCACCTGGACCGTCACCGCCAGCGCCCCCGGCCACGCCCCCGCGCGCCGCACCATCACGCTGCCGGCGGCGACGCGCGATCCGCGCGAGATCACCCTGCGCGACGTCGACCTCGCCCTGGAGCCCGCCGCGCGCATCGCCGGCCGCGTCCTCGACGTGCGTGGCAGCCCGGTCGCCGCCGCCACCGTGACCCTGACCCCGCGCGGCCGCAGCCGCAATGGCGCCGGAGCCCCGCTGCCGACCGCGCGCACCGACGCCGCCGGCCACTACGTCCTGTCCCCCATCCCCGAGGGCGACTACGACGTCCTCGCGCGCTGGCCCCAGGGCCACGCCGACTACCTCGACCTCCGCCTGCACGCCAGCGACGATCTCACCGCCATCGACCTGCGCGCGCGCTGAGACGGCCGGCTTCCCTCTTCATCCGGCCGTCAGCGCCGACCGGTGGCCTGGCCGATGAGGGCGATGCCGATGACCAGCAGCAGCAGGCCACCCGCCAGCAGCAGCGCGACGCGGCGCTGGCGGCCACCACGGCGCTGGTTGACGTCGGCGAGTCGGGCCAGGTCGGCGGCGCGGGCGCTGTTCAGCGCGGGGGCGCTGCGGGCGTCGGGCTCGGCGCGGTAGGGGCCGCCGCGCTGGTCGAGGGCGGCGCGGTCGGCCTCGGGGTAGGCCGTGGCGACGCGACGGCCCAGCAGCGCGGCGAGGTCGACCAGCGCCAGCAGGTCGGCCTCGGCGGGGCGACCGGGGACGACGACCACGCAGCGCCCACCGGCGCGGGTCGACAGCGTCAGGGTGCCGCGACCGAGCAGGCTGGCGCGCAGCTCGGCGTCGAGCAGCGCGCGCACCACGTCGGCGGGGGCGCCCTGGACCAGGAAGCGGTCGTCGAAGCTGCGGTCGCCGGTGCTGACGTCGACCAGGAGGCCGTCGCGCACGGCGGCCGCGCTGCCCTTGCGCGTGGGGCCGAGCTCGAGCTGCAGGGGTGTGCGCGCGGTGCCGACCTCGACCTCGGTCATGCTGTGCGTGGTCTTGCTGGTGCGTGTCGAGGTGTAGCGAATGGTGACCGGGTGACCTCCGACCCGGCCGGTCGCGCTACGCGCTTCGTGATCCACGGTGGCGCCCTCGAGGCGGGCGCGGGCGACGCTGTCCAGCGCCTCGCGCTGGCGGCGCGCCTCGCGCGGGCTGGTCACCACGGCGACCACGAGCATGGTGACGATGCCGGCGGCGACCAGCAGCCCGAGGCCATAGACGATGTAGTCGGCGGCGTGCATGGCTCAGCGCGCCGCGCGCCAGCGGGTGTAGAGGTCGCGCGCCGCGCCAGGCCACTCCGGGAAGCGGAACGCGAAGCCCAGCTCGCGCAGGCGGCCGGGCACCACACGGCGGCTCTTGAGGACCAGCTCGGTGTCGGTGCGCATGGCCCAGGCGCCGAGCTCCAGCATCCACTTCGTCGCCGGCAGGCCGAGGCGCACGCCGGCGGCGTCGCGCAGCGCGCGCATGAAGGCGCGGTAGGGCAGGGGCCCGGGCGCGGTCAGGTTGACCGGTCCGCTGACGTCCGCGCGCGCCAGCAGCAGCTTCACCGCGGCCACGAAGTCGTGATCGTGGATCCACGACACATACTGGGCGCCGCCGCCGACCGCGCCGCCCAGGCGCCTCCGCACCAGCCCCAGCAGCACGTCGAAGATGCCCTCTCGATCGGGGCTCATCATCATGGCGCTGCGCAGGGCGACCTTGCGCGTGTGCGGCACCACCGCGTCGCTCTGGGCGCGCTCCCAGGCCAGCGCGATCCCCACGCTGCGCGCCCAGTAGGCCGGCACGCCGGGCTCGTGGCCGCCGATGATGCCGGTGGCCTCGTCGTTGGCGGCGTCGAGGCGGTGGGCATAGATCGTCGCGGTGCTCATCTGCAGCCACACCGGCGGCGGCCGGCGCGCGGCCGCGATGGCGGCGCCGACGACGCGGGTGGAGTCGACGCGCGAGTCCATCATCTCGCGCAGGTTGGCCTCGGTGTAGCGACAGTTCACGGTGCGGCCGGCCAGGTTGATGACGGCGTCGGCGCCGTCGATCTCCTGGGCCCAGGCGCCCAGGGTGCGCCCGTCCCAGGCCACCGCGCGCCCGGCGGGCGGCCGGCCGCCCCGGCTGAGGATGACCACGTCGTGCGCCTCGGCGGCCAGCGCGCGCGCCAGCACCTGCCCGATCTGGCCGCTGCCACCTGGGATCACGATGCGCATCGCGGCAGTCTACCTGCGCGGCCGCGGCGCTGCTGCAGTAGCGCAACCGCGACACCTTCGCGCCCGTCGCGGCGGGGCCGCAAGACGTGCGCAAAACAGCCGGTGCAGCGCTTGCGCGCACGCCCCGGTGGCGACTGACCTCGGCTGCCAACACCTCACAACATGCGGGCTTGTGCGCGGCATGCGAGCGCGGCGGAGGCACTGTCGCTGCGCGCCGCGCGTGGACCGTCGCTTGCAGATGGCCGGCTCATGGGAAAGCTGCGGCTCGTCGCCAGCGCTGGCGTGATCCTCGTGGGCTGTGCCTCGTTGCTGGCTCCGCCAGGGCGCAGGTTGCCCGACTCCAACCTTCCGCCGATGGCGGTGCCCGCCGACAACCCGATGGCCGACGACAAGGTCCGCCTCGGCATGCAGCTCTACTTCGAGCCGCGGCTGTCGGCCGACAGCACCATCAGCTGCGCGACCTGCCACGTCCCCGAGGCCGGGTGGGCCAACCACAACCCGACCGACACTGGCATCGGTGGCCAGGTCGGTGGTCGCAACTCGGGCTCGATCATCGACGCCGGATACATGAGGTATCAGTTCTGGGACGGTCGCGCGGGCTCGCTCGAGGAGCAGGCCCTGGGACCCATCCACAACCCCATCGAGATGGGGGAGACGCTGGAGAACGTGGTGCGGAAGCTGCAAGCCATCCCGGGATACGCGGCGCAGTTCGAGCGCGTGTTCGGCGGTCCGGTGACGACCGATGGCATCGCCAAGGCCATCGCCGCCTTCGAGCGCACCATCGTCTCGGGGCCGAGCCCCTACGATCGCTTCGCCGCCGGCGAGCGCGACGCCATCAGCCCGGCGGCGCAGCGCGGCCTGACCCTCTTCAACGGCAAGGGGCACTGCTCGCCGTGCCACAGCGGTCCGACGTTCTCCGATCAGTCGTTCCACAACCTCGGCGTCGGCATGGACGCACCCGAGCCCAACCTCGGACGCGAGGTGGTCACCAAGCAGCGCCGCGATCGGGGCCGCTACAAGACGCCTGGCCTGCGCAACGTCGCCGAGACCTATCCGTACCTGCATGACGGCACCGCGCGCACCCTGATGGACGTCATCGACCTCTACGATCGCGGCGGGGTGGCCAATGGCAACCTGGATCCGCTGGTCGTCCCCCTCGGGTTGACCCACCGCGAGAAGCTCGATCTGGTCGCCTTCCTGGAGGCGCTGACCGGGCCGGTGCCAGTCGTGCGCGTGCCGGCGCTGCCGCCCGACCCCGCGCCGACGCCCGCCGGGCCGGTGCCCGTCGCCCCCGGCGCCGACGCCGGCATCGAGCCACCCGCGCCGATTGGAGACCTGCGATGACGCGCCCACCGAGCCTTGCGCACGCGCTGCGCGTGCTGCTGTCCTGCCTCGGCCTGCTGGGGGTGCTCGTGGTGGCGCCCAGCACGGCCGACGCCATCCCGGCGTTTGCGCGCAAGTACGGCTTCGACTGCTCGATGTGTCACTCGAGCTATCCGCGCCTGAACGATCTCGGGGCGCGCTTCCGCGACAATGGCTACCGGCTGCCCGGCCTCGAGGCCGAGGAGCGCACCGTCTTCGAGGGGCCGACGCCGATCGCGCTGCGCACCAGTGTCGGGTTCGACCTGCTCGATCGCCCCGGCAAGACCGACGACCAGCGCCGCTTCGTGCTGAACGGGCTGGATGTGCTGTCGGCCGGCGTGCTGTCGCCGCGGCTCTCCTATGTATTCGTCTACACGCCACCGATCTCCGAGGCGCGCGGTCTGGCGGCGCAGGACGCTACGCTCGAGATCGCGAACGTGGTGCTGGCCGACGTGCTGCCCCGGCTGTCGGTGCGGGTCGGCCGCTTCGAGCCGGCCTATGTGGCCTTCAGCGTGAAGCGGCGGCTGACGGTGTCACCCTACGAGGTCTATGATCAGGCCTTCGCGGACGGCGCCCCCCTGAGCGAGACCCAGGAGGGGCTGGAGCTGTCCACCCGGCTGCGCCAGTTCGCCCTCAGCGCGGGCTGGGTCAATGGCGCCAGCAGCAACCTGGCACGCGACGTCCCCAGCGACGTCTATGCTCGCGTCAGCGCGGTGTTCGGGGCCGGGGAGGGGCAGACCGCCGGGCAGCGGGTCGGGCTGTTCGGCTACCTGGGACAGGCGCGTCCAGTCAGTGCCACCGCGGTGCTGGCGCGCGAGACCTTCGCTCGGGTGGGGCTCGATGCCAGCCTGAACCTGCGCGGCGTGAACCTGGGCCTGGTGGCCATCTGGGAGCGAGACAGCGGCGAGCTGTGGCAGGCGAGCGCGGCGCAGAACAGCCTGGGCGGCCTGGCCGAGCTGAGCTACACGCCGACGCCGCGGGTGGCCGGCTTCCTGCGCTGGGACGCCGTGCTGCCCGATGACGCCATGGGCCCGGACCTCGCGCGCCTCACCGCGGGAGGACGCTATCACCTGGTGTCGAACCTGGCGCTGCACCTCGAGTACAGCCACAGCCAGCAGGGCAAGCTGGCGCCGTTCGCCGGCACCCGCCGCGAGGACTTCGCAACGGCACGCCTGGACCTCGCGTTCTGAACTCCGCCGCAGGTCGAGGTCGACTCAACGGGCGAGGTGGAAGGCGACCCAGACCGCCGCCGCGCCGAGGGCGGCGAGCAGCACGCAGGCCCCGAGCCAGACCCAGGAGGTGGCCGGGAGTCGCGCCGGCTCGGGCTGCTGCAGGGAGGCCACGCGCGCGGTGCGGTCGATGGCGTCGAGCGCGGCTGCTTGACGCAGGGTGATGGGTCGCTCGCGGGGCGCCAGGCCCGGGGAGGCAGCGTCGTCTGGACCGGGGGCGGTCGCCGCGGCCGAGGCTGGCGGCAGTGCGGGCGGTGCTTGCGGGCGCTCGTCGGACGGCGCCGGGGCCAGGGTGAGCTGGATCGGTCCCGACTCGGCGACGGCGATCATCTCGACGTCGGTGTCGAGCTCGTCGTCCTCCTGCGCCTGGCCCTGCCCCTGGTGCTGGGCGTCGTCCTCGACCTCGGTGGTCGGCTCGACCGCCTCCTCGTCGGTGGCGACCTCGAGCATCGCGGGCAGCGTGCGCTGCGCCGGGTACAGCCGCTCCATCAAGCGCGCCACGCCGACCTGCGACACCGACAGCCGCGCCTCGAGCGCGAAGTCCTCCAGCGCGAGCTGCAGCTCCTCGGCGCTGGCGTAGCGCTCGTCGCGCTCGCGGGCCAGCGCGCGCAGCACGATGTGCTCCAGCGCGGGCGGATAGCCGGGCACCAGGCGGCTCGGGGCCGGCGGCTTGCCCAGCGCGATCTGGCGCACCACGTCCTTGTCGGTGGCGCCGCGGAACAGCCGGCGCCCGGTGGTCATCTCGTACAGCACGATGCCGAGCGAGAAGATGTCGCTGCGCCGATCGATGGGGCGGCCCCGGCACTGCTCGGGGGACATGTAGGCGAACTTGCCCTTGATGGTGCCGACCCGCGTGGTCTCGTGCTGCGAGGCCGCCTTGGCGATACCGAAGTCGACCACCTTCACGCAGCCGTCGTAGCGCACCACGATGTTCGATGGCGACACGTCGCGATGCACGATCGACAGCGGGCGCCCTCCCAGGTCGACCTTCTCGTGGGCGTGGTGCAGCCCGGCGGCGGCGCCGATGGCGATGGTCACCGCCTGGGCGATGGGCATGCGGCGTGCCGGAGTGCGCGCCAGGCTGGTCAGGAGCTGGTTGAGGTTCTTGCCGTGCACGAACTCCATGGCGAAGAAGTAGCTGCCGTCGTCACAGCCGATGTCATAGACCTCGGCGATGTTGGGGTGGCTGAGCAGCGCGGCCAGCCGCGCCTCGTCGAGGAACATGGCCAGGAAGTTGGCGTCCACGTCGAGCTCGGGCAGCACGCGCTTGACCACCACCAGCTTCTCGAAGCCCTCGAGGCCGCTGACACGGGCCAGGAAGATCTCGGCCATGCCGCCCACCGCCAGCCGCTCGATGAGCTGGTAGCGACCGATTCGTTCCGGTGCCAGGGTGGAGGCCGAGGACAGCACGCGCCGCAGCGTAGGGCGAGCGGCGAGGTGGCGCGCTGTCACATCGGGTCACATTCCGGACCGGCCACCGCCTCGAGCACGGTCCATCGCTCGCCCAGCATGAGGCGATAGCCGCGTTCAGCGACCCCGATGGCGCGCGCCCCCAGCAGGCGGCGCAGGCGTGCGATCGACATCACCACCCGGCTGCGGTGGCGGAGCGGGTGATAGTCGACGTTCCAGGCGCGGCGCACCACTGTGTCGACCGCGACGGGGGCGCCGGGCGACGCCGCCAGCGCGCCCAGCACGTCGAGCAAGGTGCGGCGTCGCGACAGATCGATCGAGCGCCGTCCCAGCTCGATGCGGCCGCGCACGAGATCGACCCGGGCGCCGGTGCGGGGCAGCGCACTGGCCTGCTCCGCGGTCAGCCAGCGTGTGCCCTCGGGGCCGCGGGCACGGCACACGATGGCGCCGCACAGCCCGAGCCGGCGTGCCAGCCGGACGCCCGCAGGATGTGCGCGTGGTCCGGCGTCGTCGGGCGCCGCCAGCCCCGCGCGCGCGGCCTCGGCCAGCGCCTGCAGGCCGGCGCCATCGGCCGCCGCGGCGACCTCGCCCAGGCGGGCGCGGGCCTCGCCGAGCGCACCGCGCCCGCGCAGCAGCAGCGCCTCGAGCAGCCCTGCCAGGGCCAGCTCGCTGCTGTAGCCAGCCTCCAGCGCGGCGTCGGCCGCGGCGCGCAGCAGCGCCTCGCCCTCGCCGTGGCGACCCAGGCGCAGCACCGCCTCCGTCTGGCACAGCGCCGCGCGGCAGGCCAGCCAGCCCCAGCTCGCGCGCCGCGCCGCGGTGGCCTGGGCCCCGGCCAGCGCGGCCGCGCGCTCCAGCCGGCCGTCGCCGAGCAGCTGCTCGAGCTGCGCCAGCCGCGCCTCGCAGCGATCATGGCCCTGGGCCCGGGTCGGCAGCGCCAGCCGGGTCTGGCGCCCATCCAGGCCGGCGGCGGTGGCGTGGATGGCGAGCAGCCGCGCCGCGCTGCCCGGACCCCGGGGCAGTGCAGCGCAGGACGCGACCTCGACCCGCGCGCGCACGCCGTCCCCGCGCGCCAGCCAGGCCGCCGCCGCGGCGATGCGCAGCTGCACCGCGTGGCGACCGAGGTCACCGGCCTCGGCGGCCGAGATGCGGCGCGGCAGCTCGCGCGAGACCTCCACCGCGCCGCCGACCGCGGCGTGGGCACGGCCCCAGATCCAGCTCGACCACGCCGCCAGCGCGGCGAAGTCGCCGGCGTCGGCGTCGGCCTGCACTGCGCGCGCGAGGCTGGAGGCCTCGCGCAGTCGGCCACGCAGCAGCAGCTCCTCGGCCTCGAGCACCCGCGCCAGCAGCCGGAAGAACGCGCTGTCGTGGATGAACAGCCGCGGCTCGGCGCGCTGCGCCGGCGCGCCCGCGGCGGCGCACAGCATGCGCTCCAGCGCGGCGTGCGCGGTGTCGCGGCGCTCGATGAGCTCGCTGATGGGCAGCGGCAGCTCGATGCTGGCGGCGATCACGCTGGCGCTCCGCACGCTCTGGTGCGACTCCACCAGGAGCCGCAGCGCCTCGCCGTAGGCCTCGCGATCGCGCGCCAGCAGCGCCTCCAGGAACAGGCGCAGCGCGCGCTCGAGCTCGACCAGGCCGCGCACCGGGGCGGTCGCGCGCGCGATGGCCTGCTCCGCGGCGGCGACGTCGCCACGTGCGCGCTGGACGTCGGTCAGCAGGACGCCGGCCCAGGCCCGGGCCGGAAAGGCCAGGTCGGGATTGTCGACGGCGCGGGTCAGCGCCTGCAGCGCCTCGGGGACACGGCCGCGAAAGTAGGCGATCTCGCCCAGATCCAGCGCGGCCTGTGGATCGGCGGCGATGCCCACCGCCGCGGCCAGCTCGTGCGCCTCGGCCAGCGCACCCAGGCGCGCCAGCACGCGGGCCTCGAGCAGCCGCAGCGAGACCGGCAGCGGTGGCGCCAGCTGGGCGCGCCGGCGCAGCGCCCAGGCGAGGTCGCGATCGACCTGGGCGTCCGCCGGCAGCACCCGACGCAGCGGCGAGGCGTGCAGCTCGAGCAGGGCGTCGGCGGCGGCGAGCTCGCCGCTGAGCAGGCTGTGATACAGGAGCTCGCGCTCGGCGTCGGCACCGCTGCGGCCGCGCTGGAAGGCCGCGGCGCGGGCGTGCTCGTCAGGGCCGGCCGGCCACCTGGCGCTGACGGCGTCGCGCACCACGCCGTGCAGCGCCACGGCGTCGTCCCCGGCGCGCTCGACCATGAAGCGGCGCGCCAGCTCGGCCAGCGCGGCGCGCACCTCGGCCGGGTCGCGCGCGGCGCTCAGGGCAGGTAGTGGCACCGGGCGCCGGTGGGTGGCCAGCTCGCGCAGGAGGCGCTGGGCCAGCGGCGGCAGCGCCTGCAGCGCCAGCGGATCGGTCGCGCTGCCCGGCCCCGGCTCGGCGAAGGCATGCTTGAGTGCCAGCGGCGAGCCGCCCAGCCCGGCGACCTCGTCGAAGCCGCGCGCCGCCGGTCCGTACAGCTGCTCCAGGGCGCGCCACAGCTCGCGCGCCTCGTCGGGGCCGAGGCCGCCCAGGCGCAGCACCCCGTGATCGAGCGCGACCGGGGAGATGGGCAGCAGCGTGCGCGAGGTCACCAGCAGCCACAGCGGGCGACCGCTCGCGGCCAGCGCGACCAGCTCGGCGCTCAGCTCGGGCGCGGCGGCCTCGTGCACGTCGTCGAGGCCGAGCACCAGGGGCCCCGCGTCGGCCAGCCTGAGCAGCGCCCGCACCGCGCCGCGCGTGCGCAGCGGCGGCCCCAGCAGCCCGGCCGCGATGGAGTCGATGCTGTCACCGGGACGGCAGCAATGGCAGAGAACGCGCGCGCCGAGGTCGTGCCCCAGCGCGCTGGCGCCGCGCTGCATGAGCGCCGTCTTGCCCACGCCGGGGGGGCCATACAGCACCACCATGCGCACGCGCCTCGACAGCTCGCGCAGGCTGGCCAGCTCGGCGCTTCGGCCGACGAACAGTCCTGGCGGCTCGGCCGCTCGCCCACGCACCACCCGCACGCCGGCAGCCTACTCAGCTGCGGGCCCTGGTCAATGCCCGTCGCACTGGTCGGGCCTGCGAACCGCGGCGCCAGGTGGAATCGCGGTGCCAGGGCCGCCGTTGCAGCAGCATGCAAAGCTGGTGGGTTCAGCGCCGCGCGCTGTGGCGCGATCTCGGCCTGGCGGCGCTGTTCATCTGGGCCGCGCTGGTCTCGGTGGCGGTGCTGTCGTACGGGCTGGTGTACGTGATGGCGCTCGGAGAGTGATCAGCGCGCTGGCTTGAGGAAGAGGGTGGCGCCGTGGAGGTAGGTGGACTGGTGCAGATGCAGTCGGCCCGTGATGGTCAGCGGGCCGCCCGCCGGGATGCGCGCCAGCACGGCGGTCGCAAACTTCAGGGCCTCCTGCTTGACGACCCCATGAGACCTCGACGGCACCTCGGTCGGGGCATCGAAGCGCGGGCGGGCGCCGGGACCGAGCAGGAACTCGCGCACCAGCGCGAAGCCGCCAGCGTGGTCGCGGTAGGTGCCGACGCTGTCCGCGGGCGCCGGGCGAGCTGCCTCGATCAAGACCGACAGCCCGGGGCGGGCGCTCTCTTGGAGCCCGGTGCGCAGCATCAGGTCGAGTGCTCCACCAGCCGGCGCGGTCAGGGTGAACGGCTCGCGGGCATCGACGTAGACGTCAGCCAACGCGTCGAAGTCGAGGTAGTGGCGTGCCCGGGCCCTGGCCATCATGATCGGCATGACGATGCCCAGCGCGGTGGCCACCGCGGCGCCGAGCAGCGGCAGGTTGGTTTCCATTAGCGTAGGCGTAGCACGCCGGCCTGGACCAGCTGGTCGACGATGCGCAGGACGTCGAGGCGGGGCAGGCCGGTGATGTCGAGCAGGTCGTCGAGGCTGGAGGTGCCGTCGATGAAGGTGAGGAGGAAGCCGGCGCGGTGATCGAGTGACAGCCCGGTCAGGCTGGCGCGCGCCAGCATCGGGATCATGCGCGGCCCGCCCAGGCGCGCCAGGTAGGCGTCGGCCTCGCCGGCGCTCGACGATGGGGCGGTCGGGGACGGCGCGGGCTGACGGGTCAGGCTGGGCCGCTTGGGCGCGGGCATGTTGGAGCTGGTGACCTCGGTGGCCCAGTTGCGCCGTGGCCCGGCCGAGATGTGTGGCATGGAGAGCGCTGGCGTGAGACCTGGGATGGTCGTGCGCGCAGGTGCGGGCGCGGGCGCGGGTGCAGGCCCGGGCGCGGGTGCAGGCACTGGCACTGGCACTGGCGCTGGTGGCAGTGCCAGTGCCGCCGCGGCCTCGGCCTCGGCGGCCGCCGCAGCCGCCGCGAACGCCGCATCGGGGTCGTCGTCCTCGGCCGCCGCCTCGACCGGCAGCGCCATCGCCACCGCACCCGGGCGCAGCGCCAGCGGCGCCAGCACCGCGCGCGTGATCGACAGCGTGTGCACGCCCTCGGTCCCGTTGACGTCCTTCAGATCGACTTGCAGCTCGGCATCCGGCCCGGTCAGGAGCTGCACCATCGGGCGCAGCGGGCTGTGCAGGCTGCTCTGCGTGACCTGCCCGAGCTCGCGGCTCGACAGCTCGACCAGCGTCCCGGGCGGATACACTCCCAGCGCGCGCAGGTAGCGCGCCACCATGCGCGGGCCGAAGTACACCGGCTCCAGCGTCTGGGCCTGGCGCAGCACCGCCTCGGGCTCCGCGATGAGGCCATCCACCAGGGTGCGCTTGCGATCGACGAAGCTGGCCAGCGCGATCAGGCGCACCAGCTCGTGCGGGGGCGTCGCCTTCTCCAGCGCGGGATAGCCGCGCCCGTCGATGCCGCGGTGGTGCTCCAGCGCGGCCGAGACCCACAGCGGTGGACAGCCCGCCGACAGCAGCGCCAGCGCGCCCGCGAAGCAGTGGTTGCGCGCGATGCGGCGCTGCTGCTCGTCGCGGCTGGGCTCCGGCGTGTCGCGCACCGCGGCCGGCAGCAGCAGGTGGCCGACGTCGTGGAGCAGCGCCGCCGAGGTGACCTCGACGCACAGCTCGTGAGGCAGCTGGCCCTCCAGCGCCAGCGCGGCCACCACCAGCGACACGCTGGCCGCGTGCGCGGCCTGGTCGGCCTCGCCCGCCGGGCAGCTGCGCAGCTCCAGCTTGTAGGCCCGGGTGGCGCAGGCCTCGACCATGCGGCGCGCCACCGTGCGCACCGCGGTCAGATCGGCCAGCTCCTCGCGCGCGAAGGTCCCGGCCACGTGGTCGAGCACGTCCTGGACCTGGCGCTGGAACGACTCCGCCTGCAGCCCCTCGGCGCGCGCGCGCTCGTGGCTGCGCAGCTCGGCGAAGCGCAGCAGCACGTGCTGCAGCTGTGTGGGCGCCGCCTCGCGCACGCGCGAGCCCGCCCCGCCCGGCAGGCTGAGCAGGCGCGCCAGCGTGGCGCACTCGCCCTGGCCGAGGCCGCGCTGGAAGACCAGACACTCGACCGCGTGGCCGGCCATCGCGCTGGCCAGCCCGCCGAGGCGCGAGCGCAGCTCGGGCATGGGCCGGTCGCACACGATGAACTCGTCCTCCTTGAGCGCCACCACCAGCTCGGGCACCGCCGCGAGCAGGCGCTGGAAGGAGTCGGCGGCCACGGCGTCGGCCCGCGTGATGGCGGGGTGGCCCTCGGGGTACTGCACCCGCGCCGCCAGCTCGTTGGTGAGGTAGCGCAGCGCCAGCGCGACGTCGTCCCACTCGCTGCCTCGCGGTGTGCGCAGCTCGCTCATCGCGGCTCGCTCGCCGCGCGCTCGCAGGCCTTGCGCACGCGCCCCACCGGGGACACCAGGGCCTCGCGGAACAGCCGCTGCGCGGCCGGCGCCGGGCAGCGGTGCAGCGCCAGCGCTGCCAGCTCGCGCAGCTCGCCGGTGGCCTTCGACTCGATGAGGCCGTGCGGCTGCAGCTGCGTCGCCAGCAGCTGCGCCGCGGCGTCATGGCGCGACGCGCCCAGCGCGCGCAGCAGGCGCCGGTGCAGATCGTCGCCGAGCTGCTGCGGGTCGGCCAGCAGCCCGGCCACCGCCTCGATGACCTGCGGGCTGAACTGGTCGCCGCGCAGCAGCATCTTGACGCCCTGGCGCAGCTCGAGCACGGGATCGGACAGGTAGCGCACCACGATGGTCATGGCCTGCTCGTCCTGCGGCATCGTGCGCAAGAGGCGCGCGACCTCGTGGCGCACCTGGGGATCGCGGCTGCGCGAGACCTGGGCCAGGTCGGCCGCGGTGCCGCCCAGCAAGGGCAGCAGCGCCAGCAGCGCCAGCGCCGAGGCGCCCGCCTGCGCCGTCAGCTTGCCGCGCAGGATCGGCAGCAAGCCGTGCCCTGCCACCGGCAGGGCGTCGACCAGCATGTCGCGCAGCGCCTGGTTCTGCGAGTGCTCCAGGTGATCGAGCACCGCGTGCGCCGTGCAGCCCACCAGCAGGCGCACCAGATCGGCGGCCAGATCGCGGCTGACCCCGTCGGGCACGCCCAGCGTGCGCTCCAGCTCGGCCAGCAGCTCGGGCGCCGAGGCCCGTGCCAGCGTGGTGGCCGCGCTGGCGGCCAGCCCGCGCGCCTCGGGGCGCTGCACCTCCGACAGCGCGCTGACCACGCCCAGCAGCGCCTGGCGCCGGCCGTCGCTGGCCAGCCGCGCCGCCACCGCGGGCAGGCGCCGACACAGCTTCTCGAACTGCCGCGTGTTGGACGCCATCGCGACGACCTCGGCGATGGCCGCGCGCTCATCGAAGGGCGCCGGCGCGCGCTCGGCCTCGGGGGCGGCGCCGTCGCGCCCGGGCAGCAGCGTGCGCGCCTCCAGCGCATGGGCGGCCGGCCCGACCAGACACTGGCGCTCGCGCCGGTAGGTCTCGAAGCCGTCGACCGGACGCGCCAGCGCGGTCAGCACCGCGGGCGCCACCGGGTCCTCCGCCGTCAGATCGTGCAGGCGCAGGCCGGTCAGGCGCAGCATCGACAGCCGGGTGCCGTCGTGCGGCAGCAGCGCGCCGAGCGCATACAGCACCACGTCCAGCTCGGCCGCGTGGCTGCGGAACGAGGGCAGCGTGAAGCGCGCCAGCTCGGCCTCGAGGTAGCCGCGCATGGCCCACGCCAGCGCGTCACGGAACTCCTCGACCAGGTGCGGGAAGCCCAGCAGCAGCCGATCGCGCGATGGCGGTGACAGCGCGATGAAGATGCCGCGCAGCTTGGGCGCCAGCTCGCGCCCGGTGGCCAGCTCCTCCTGCCGGACCAGCAGCGCCACGCCGGCCGCCGCGTCGGCGATGCCCGCGCCCTGGTCCTCGAGCACCGCGACCGCGGCCTCGGGGTACTCCAGGAGCTCGATGAGGTGCGCGCCGATGGCGGCGTCGAAGTCGCGTCGCGCGCGCAGGCTGCGCAGGACCTCGGTCAGCAGGGTGCCCAGGCGCTGCCGGCGTCGCGAGCTCTCCAGCTGCTCGGCCGTGATGTCGTGCGCGATCTCCTCGACCTGCACGCCCACGATCCCCCGCTCGAGCACCAGGCGCGCCAGGCCACCCTGATCGAAGATGGCGCTCTGCGGTAGCCGCATCAGATCGAGGAAGCCGCGCAGGTCGCTCAGCTTGAGCCCCTGCATGAAGCGCAGCACCAGGACGCCGCGATCGTGCAGGTGCGGGGCGATGCGCTGCCTCAGCACCGGGTGCTTGCTGGCGACGTCGCCGATCATCACGGTGTCCTTGAGGATGCCGAAGCCCACCAGCGGGGTGGCCTCGAGCGCGCGGCTCAGGGTGCGGTGCAGCTTGTCGCACAGCTCGATGCAGGTGGGGTGATCGGGCGAGTACTGGTTGGCGCGCGCCAGCCACTGCGCCAACTCGACCAGCAGCTGCTGGTGCAGCTCCAGAGTCGCGGCCGGGGTCGGCGCCTCGCTCATGACGAGCGGCCAGCCGCGCGCGCCACTGCGGCGGCCAGGCGGGTGCGCGCCTCGACGTCATGCGGGCGCGCCTCGACGACGATGCGCCACGACGCCGCGGCCTGGTCCCAGCGCTGCTGCTGCTCGGCCAGCGCGGCCTGGCGCCGGTGCGCGTCGCACTTGCGCTCGGCGACCAGGGCGGCCATCTCGTCATGCGCCGCGCGCAGCCTGGTGTCGTCGGGGGTCAGCGCCAGCGCACGCTGGTAGCTCTCCAGCGCGGCGGTGACGTCGCCGGCGGCGCGCGCCCGCACGGCCGCCTCGGCGTGCTTGGCGGCGTTGGCGGGGCCCTGCTGCACGCGCTGGCGCAGCGCCTCGAACACGGCCTGCTTGCGGGCCGCCGCGGCGGCGTCGGCGGCGCTGGAGGC
>Ga0154020_10001030_pt1 | contig 34490 bp, 28 predicted proteins | sample Klosneuvirus_201_FD_109709 | JGI IMG/M metagenome (GOLD analysis project Ga0154020, IMG submission 109709) | Active sludge microbial communities from wastewater, Klosterneuburg, Austria - Klosneuvirus_20160825_MG | ecosystem: Engineered > WWTP > Aerobic digester > Activated sludge | place...
TGACCCATCAACTGCTATACCATGTCCTCTGTCGGATAATGCACCTCCCGCACTTTTTGCCCAAAGTGTAGTTCCGCTAGAACTTAATTTAGCAACAAATACATCACTGGTCCCGGCCGTAGAGTTAGTTACAGTATAAGAATCCATTACTAAATTAACGCTAGTGAACCACCCGGTAATATAAATATTGCCTGAAGGATCAATGGCAATTGCGTTACCTAAGTCTCCATCAATACCGCCAAAAGTTTTTGCCCAGAGCGCATTTCCCAAAGCATCGTATTTAACTAAAAAAACATCTGCGGTAGCAACCCCTGGATTAGTAAGCGTGATGGATCCGAAGGTTATGTTTGCGCTGGTATACCAACCCACTACATAAAGATTTCCGCTTGCATCAAGCACAGAACTTACCGCTGCCTCATCTCCCGTTGAACCGGATCCTTTTGCCCATTGCCAAGTTGGCGTTTGTGCTAAACCTTTTTGCGCTGTGAAAATCCCTATTATAAGGAACAACATTACAATGTTTCTGAATTTCATATAATTGATTTTATTCTAAAATTAAATCTGCGATTACTTTACTTTTTTTATTATTTATGGAAATGCCGCTGCCGTTAGCTGTATAATTAAATCCGTGACTATCTGTAAAGGCAGCCTTGATAAAGTAATTGCCTTTATTAAGCCCGTCAAAAATAAATTTACCATCTGCGTCTGTCAATATTGTTTGATTAAATGACGCGGTAGATTCGTTGGTGCCATACGCAATAGAAACCGTTGCTAAAGCCGCTAAATCATTAGTTCCACTAACTCCGTTTTTAAAAACTACCGTGCCGCTAATCGCGTTTTTACCTCCCGGGCCGGCGCTTTTTTTGCAGGCACCGAAAAATAATATGGCCATACAACAGATACTCCCTATCAATACTTTTAGTTTCATATTATCAAAAGTTTTAATGGTTTTTATAAAATTGCGCGTTAAAAGTAAAGCTCATTTCGTCTGCAACATTTGTTGTCCAAACGCCATAAGTTTTATTATTCGCTGCAGTCAGATTTCCTGTTTGGTCTGCCAAATTAGGCACGGGCACCCACTGAACAGTTGATTGTGTGTCTATAAAATCCGAACGCTTAAAGGTTAATTTCGCTGAAAAAGAGGCACGATATCTGTCATTCACCTTATCTCCATCAACGTCAAAATCAGTAGTACCGTTATAGTTTAAATAAAGAACTGCCGGTTTTATAATTGGTGTTCCGTCGGCAAATCCACTTGGTGCACGATATCTGTTAAAATGCATATTTCCGAAAACAACATATCCTGTTCCTGACTTAACAATACTAGAGCTCTTAAATAAAGCCGAATCGCTTACCGGATTAACAATCGTTTTTAATGAATCCAAATAAGTCACTCCCATATAGCTTCTGATACACTTACCTGGGCCGTCTCTACCAGGTTCGCCTGAATCAATAGAAGAAAGCTGCACCCAGGCTTTAATGTTGCATTGGCTTAAGTCTGCTTCATTAAAAACAAACTTAGGATTGAAATTAAAATTATTAAACCGCCCCGTTAGCATGCCCGCCGAATAACTTAAGTATTTTGATTCCCAATTAACATTACTATGGGCTTTATCAAATGTCCATGAATTATCTACCAATCCGCTTCCCGTAACAGGCATACCCGCAAGAGGCGTAACCTGATCTTTTTTTCTGCAAGCCATAAATAAGGATATCGCAATAACAAACGCAGAAATAATTGTTTTTATTCTTAAGGCTTTCATTTCAATAATTATGAATAGATATTAAAGATAATTCATTCTTTGCTATTAACAAAAGCATATAGGTAATAGTTTTGGTTTCTACCAAATCATAGCATAATTCATGCCAAATAAATGGAAATGCTACAATTTATGGCAACAGACTGCTTCATTACCTCCTACCTTCGCTTAAAATAATAAATTACCCTTTGTCAAAAGTTAAAACAACATATTTCTGTCAGAGCTGTGGTACTCAAGCCGCTAAATGGGTTGGTAAATGCTCCAGCTGCGGTGAATGGAACACGCTCGTTGAAGAATTAGTAAAAAAAGAAAGCAAGAACGACCGGCTTCAGCTTTTTTCAGGAAATAAAAACCCTAAACAATCTAATAAACCTGTTTTATTGCAGGAGGTAGGCTTACAGGATTTTCCACGGATTCCTGTACCTGGTAAAGAGCTTACCAGGGTTTTAGGTGGTGGAATTGTTCCGGGAAGCCTTGTTTTATTTGGCGGGGAACCGGGAATTGGCAAGTCAACCCTCATGTTACAGTTGGCATTACGACTAAAAAATTTGAAAGTGCTTTATGTAAGCGGCGAAGAGAGCGAACAACAAATAAAAATGCGGGCAGAAAGAATTGGAATAACAACCAATACTTGCTTTATTTTGCAGGAAACCAATACGCAGAATATTTTTCAACAGATTGTAGAAATACAACCTCAGCTGGTAGTAATTGATTCCATTCAAACTTTGCACACATCCATCATTGAAAGTAGTCCGGGTAGCGTGAGTCAGGTCCGTGAGTGTGCCGCAGAATTTTTACGTTTCGCCAAAGAAACCAATACGCCGGTATTTATGATTGGTCATATTACTAAAGAAGGTAGTTTGGCTGGACCAAAAGTATTAGAGCACATGGTGGATACTGTTCTTCAGTTTGAAGGAGACACCAATCATATTTACAGATTGCTACGTGCAACAAAAAACCGTTTTGGCAGTACTAACGAAATGGGTATTTACGAAATGAGCGGTGACGGACTAAGAGAAGTCACGAACCCATCGGAAATACTAATTACGCACCGTGAATTTGCCACAAGCGGCGTTGCCATAGCGGCCACCATGGAGGGCAACAGGCCAATGCTAATTGAAACACAAGCCTTAGTTAGTAGTGCGGCTTACGGGGTACCACAACGATCATCAACTGGTTTTGATTTAAGAAGATTATCAATGTTATTAGCCGTTCTTGAAAAGCGTTGTGGTTTTAAATTGGCGATTAAAGATGTTTTCATAAACATAGCCGGCGGGATTAAAGTAGAAGATCCGGGAATAGACTTAGCTTTAGTGTGTGGCATATTATCGAGCAACGAAGATTTGCCAATTGCCCAAAACGTTTGCTTTGCCGCCGAAGTTGGATTAACCGGCGAAATTCGTCCTGTTAACAGAATTGAACAACGTATTAGCGAAGCGCAAAAATTAGGTTTTGAAAAAATATTTATTTCATCATTCAACAAAAAAGGGCTAGATTTAAAAAGCTTTTCTATTGAGATTATTACCGTAAACAAAATAGAAGAGGTGTTTAATCAGTTGTTCGGTTGATGAAAAAAATAAGCCTTTACATTTTTGTATTTTTATGCTTCGTTGCTACGGCACAACAAAGCTTTCCGGATTCCCTTAATAAAATTGCACTTAATGTTTCTAAAGATTCTGCTGCAAAACTTTATGTTACTTTAGCGCGTCATTTTATTGCTATTACTCCCGACTCTGTTATTCATTATGCCAACAAGGCGTTGCGAGTTGCTACAAAAAACAGTGTTGCCATTGGCGATGCCTATATTCAAAAAGGTAATTACTCACACATGACAGGTAAAATAGATTCCGCTCTTTTTTATTATACGAAAGCACAAGCCTTTTTCAAATCTATAAACCACGAAAAAGGTATTGGCAAAGTATATCAAAGCTTCGGGGTAATTAAGAATTCTATGAAAGATTATAAAGGGGCATTAGAAGACAATAAAAAAGCCATTGAAATTTATGAACGTATTGACTTTAAGAAAGGCTTAACCATGGTTTATATGGGAATCGGTAACATATTAAATAGATTAAATAACAAAGAAGACGCATTAAAATATATGAGAAAGGCTATGAATAATGCAGCTTCCATTGGAGACAGTTCAATGTATTATCAAACTATGGCGGAATTTGGTGCGTTACAAATCGCTAACAACCACCAAGACTCAAGTCATTACTATTATAAAAAAGCAATACCATATCTTGAAAGGAACAACTTTAATAATAGTTTAATTGTTGCCTATTCAAATTATGCCGAAGTTCTTTACAAACAAATACCAAGAAACGTTACGGCATTAAAAGAGCTTCTGTTTAAATCTTTAATCTTGTGTAAACAGCTTAACATAAGAGACAATCTACAGGCTATTTACAGACAAATTGCCGGTTATTATGTTCTGTGTTCTAAGCCAGATAGCGTTCAGTATTATATGAATTTAAGCGCCCAGATGGCTGATACAATTTGTAACATCCAAAACATGTCCTTGCTTCACGAAACTGAAACTAAATATGAAACTGAAAAGAAAGATTTACAAATAAAAAATCAATCACTGGAAATTGATGCGAAGCAAAAAGAAAACGAAGCAAAAAACAAAATTTTACTGCTCGGTACTATCGGTTTATTAGCAGTACTAATTTTTGCTTTTCTGGCATACTCCAATTTCAAGAAAACACAAAAAGCTAACATCATAATTAACTCCCAAAAAGAACAGGTGGAATTACAAAAAGAAGAAATTACTAGTCAAAAAGACCTTGTAGTAGAAAAACAAAAAGAAATTATTGATAGTATTAACTACGCACAAAAAATCCAAACTGCAGTTTTAACAGGAGAGGCGGTATGGAACAAAATATCGTCAGACTATTTCATTATTTTCCAACCTAAAGATATTGTAAGCGGCGACTTTTACTGGGCTTACAACACCGTTAACAACCGTTCTGTAATTGTACTTGCAGATTGTACCGGCCATGGTGTACCCGGTGGGTTTATGAGTATGCTCGGGAATAGTTTTTTAAATGAGATTGTTGTAGAAAATAAAATTTTTAAACCAGATCAGATATTAAATAAATTAAGGCAAAAAATAATTTCTTCATTAGGACAAAAAGGTTCTGCCGACAGAAGGGACGGTATGGACATGGCAGTTTGTACCTGGAACAAAATTGACAATACGCTTGAGTTTTCAGGAGCTAATAACAAATTATGGATAATACGCAAAGGCGAGTTGTCGGAATATCCGGGAGACAAAATGCCTATTGGAAATTTTGATGGTGATTTAACTCCTTTTAAATGTTACAACATTCAACTTCATAAAAACGATAGTATTGTGCTTTCAACCGACGGGTTTGCGGATCAATTTGGCGGGGATGGTGGTAAAAAATTTATGTCAAAAAACCTGAAAAATCTATTGGTAAATAATTCAGATTTGTCTCTTGAAAATCAAAAAAACGAATTAATTAACTCACTAAATTCATGGAAAGGTAATCACGAACAGGTGGACGACATCAGTCTAATTATGATTAAGGTTGTATGATATGAACAGTACGCTTTTAATTACTTAATACCCGCTATTACCATATGGCTAATTTATTCTGTTTACTTTGGCGAGCAATAAGTAAATATGAACACATTCTCTGCCCGGAAAACAATAAGGCAACGAATCACAACCCTTGAATTTCTTTCGAACGGAATTGTTTATATCAAAATTGACGATAACTGCGAAATGACCCTAGAAGATTCTAAAGGCCATTACAAAGTACTGAAAGATAATTATGATGGAATGACAAAATATAGGATTCTCGTCGAGCCCGGACGCTATACTTCCATCTCGCCAGAAGCAAGAGCCTTTTCTGCCAACCCTGATAATAATGAAATGACAATTGCTTCTGCCGTTTTAATAAAGTCGCTTGCTCATCGACTCATTATTAATTTTTTGATTAATGTTACGCAAAAACACATCATGAAAATGCGGATGTTTGAGTCGAAGAAGAAAGCAATGGAGTGGCTTTTGTCTATTAATCCTCTGTCTTAACCGGGCCATATTGAAAAAAATAGCCTATACTTCTTTTTTTGTATTAATTTTTTTCGTAACTTATACTTCAATAAAAACCATGAAACTGCTGGTCCTCATATTTTTCACTTTAAGCCTGAGTGCCCATAAGGACAACGACAGTATTAGGCGCGTTGTAACAAAACCAGCCGGACTTTGCGACGGTGTAATTGGTGTTTGTAAAGACAACCAGCGAATAAGCAGTAATTATGTTTTTGATGAGCAAATGTATTTGCACCGTTGTGATACTTTGGCGCAGATAAAATTCTGGCGCCAAATTATGAATTTATCAAAAGATACCGTTCTTATCAGCATCGGACATAATAGGCAGGTTATCCAGAAAACCTATAACAAAAACTGGTATTATCTTGCAACCGAAACAAAACAAAAATTCCGCGACAGTATCCGCGTGGCACATCAGCTCGATTCCTCGCATAAGGTACTTGTAACGTATGGCAGGCAATTTTTTTATGATTTTGATAAGGCTTTCGAAAACTTTGACCGTGGTATTAATTGCTTTGTTGAAAATGGAGTTGATCCTTGGTATGCACAAGCTATTTTGCTTATTGAAAGTCCTAATAAATTACAGAAATCTAATGCTGGTGCTTATGGTCCTTTTCAATTAATGAAAGAAGTGGCCAGGATGTATGGCCTGAAGGTTAATAAACATATTGATGAGCGCGCTGATTTTAACCGTTCGGCATATGCGGCCTCGTCACTAATAAAAAACATTTGTTTGCCATATACAAGATTAATGCTAGACTCATTAAATATTACTTATAACGAAAAGGATTTATGGTTTAGGTTATTAGTTATGCACAGTTATCATGCCGGTGCAGGTAACGTAAGAAAAGCATTGTTCCGTTTTATGCCGGAAAAGGGTGGTATGGATTTAATTTATACGTTATGGCAAACTGAAACCAATCATTTCAAATCCGCTTCGCAAAATTATTCGCAATTAGTGTTAGCTGCAATGCTTGAAATGAATTCCAGAATCAGTCCGGTAAAAAATAAGCCGGAGGCGTTTCTCTCAACGCTACTTCCCTCCAATAACAATTAATTAGCGGCTGGTGTTTTTTTACCCAATCGAATAACTTCAGCTAATGACTTTAAGGCCCTGTCGTGTTTTTTAACGAATGGATTGGTATTGTCCCAAACATACCCTGCAAGAACAGAACAAATTTGGTTTTTGAAATCCTGATTAATTTCTTTTGCAAAGAATATATCATATAACGTTCCGTCATACCATCCGTTAACATAACTTCTGAATACTTCAACTCCCGTCATACATGGTTTCATAAATTCTTCTTCCCAATCAACATTTTCTCCTTTTAATTTTTTAACCACTAAATGCGCAGCAACCTGACTAGAAACTGCGGCCAATGTGACACCGGATGAGAAAACAGGGTCCAAAAATTCAGTTACATTTCCTGTTAACACAAATCCTTCGCCATAAAACTTTTCTGTAGTTACGCTCCATCCCTCTATTGTTCTTGGTTCAAAAACAAATTCTGCTTCACCGAAACGTTCTTTAATTTGTGGTTCGCTATTAATTAAAAACCTTAAAGCTTCTTCAGGCGATTTACCTTTCACTTTATCATAAAATGGCGGATTGGCCACAAAACCAACTGATGTATTGCCATTAGAAAAAGGAATAACCCAAATCCATGTTTGTGGTTCATGAACAACAATTGTTATACGGTTTGGCTCACTGTATTTTCCGCGGTTTGGATCTTTAATATGACTAAAAAGAGTTTTCCTTGCCGGCAATGAACTTGGCTTATCTAAACCAAACATTCTTGGAATAACCCTACCGTATCCGCTTCCATCTACAATAAAGCGGGCGTTAATAATCTGCGTGCTTCCGTCTTTATTAAGAACAGTTGTGGTAGAATCTGACCCTTTAAATTTAATATCGGTTACCGTTGATTCAAAATTAACTTCAACGCCTTGCTTTTGTACTTCATTCGCCAATGTCAAATCGAACTCTTCACGTGGAACCTGCCACGTCCATTTGTGTCCATTGGTAAACTGATCAGTAAAATTAAAATCGCAAACTTCATCATTCCCTCTCACAAATTTAGCCCCGAATTTTTCCTGAAATCCTTTCGCTTTAACTGCATCTAAAAATTTTGCTTCTTCCAATGCCTCCATGCTTCTTGGTAATAAGCTTTCGCCAATTACAAAACGCGGGAATTTTTCTTTCTCCACAATTTTAACTTTAAACCCGGCTTGATTAATAATACTTGCCGCAATTGTTCCTGCAGGACCTGCGCCAATAACCAAAACATCTACATTTTGTTCTTTCATAAAGTGTTTTTTAGAAATAACAAAATTAACCAAAAAAGGTTTAAATCGAAGTTTTGATATATGATTTACATCAGAGTAAATCGTTGGCTAAATTAGCCAATTCGCTTCTCTCTCCTTTTTGCAAAGTGATATGTGCGTACAAGGATTTACCTTTCACTTTTTCTATCAGATAACTTAATCCGTTGCTTTGCGCGTCAAGGTATGGAGTATCAATTTGATATATGTCTCCAGTGAAAATAATTTTAGTGTTTTCGCCCGCCCTAGTAATAATCGTTTTCACTTCGTGAGGAGTTAGATTCTGGGCTTCGTCAACAATAAAAAAAACATTGCTTAAGCTACGGCCCCTTATATAAGCCAGCGGACAAACTACAAGCTTTTGGCTCTCAACCATGTCATTTAGCTGCTTATGTTCTTTATCTTTTTCACTAAACAAACTTCTTATATATTTTAAGTTGTCCCAAAGCGGTTCCATGTATGGATTCAGTTTAGAATTTACATCGCCCGGTAAATACCCAATGTCTTTATTGCTTAAAGGAACTATTGGCCGCGCCAAATAAATCTGATGATAATTTCTTCTTTGTTCCAAAGCGCCGGCTAATGACAATAAAGTTTTTCCCGTGCCCGCCACACCCTGAATGGTGACGAGTTTTATTTCAGGGTTCATTATCGCATCCAGCGCAAAAGATTGCTCGGCATTTTTTGGAATTACCCCAAAGGCAGCGCTTTTAACCACCCTTTGTAAAGTTTCATCATCCTGATTATACCTTGCTAAAACAGATTGTGAGCCGTTTTTTAAAATATAATAATGATTGGGTAATGACTCTTGTTTCTTTAAAATGTCTTTGCTGCCGCTAGATCCTTTTTGATAAATATTAGCGATTTTATCCTGAGGAACTTTTTGAATTTCACTCATGCCGGTATATAATTCATCTACCGTTTTAATTTTACCGGTTTCATAATCTTCGGCTTGTAAACTAAGTGATTTCGCTTTAATGCGTAGGTTAATATCTTTAGTAACTAAAATAACCTTGCGTCCGGGATTCTGTTCTGCAGTATATAATGCCGTATTTAATATCCGATGGTCTGCTTTTTTCTCTGCAAAAATTTTCTCTGCGTTTATAGTGCTCGAAATATTCATTTCGATTTTAAATTTACCACGGGTCGGGCCGTTTATTGCGGTCCAGTCCTGAAGAGTGTTCTTGCCGCTCAAGGCATCAATGTACCTTGTAAATTCGCGGGCAGAAAAGTTTTTGGAGTCGTTTCCTTTTTTAAAATTATCGAGTTCTTCCAAAACAGTAATAGGAATTACAACATCGTGTTCCTTAAAATTCTTAATTGCTGTGTGATCATAAATAATTACTGAAGTGTCGAGTACAAATATTTTTCTGCCTTCGTTCGACTTAGTCGTTGTTTTTTTTCCCATACCTGACTTAATAAAAGTTCATTAAATCTATCTAAATAAAAACAGTTATTTTTTTTGCAAAAAACAATTTAATAAACAGACTCATGTTAAATCCAAACACCCTGTATTACACCTTTTTATGAAATTAATCTATGAATATAGCCTCGTTATATTTCCTTTTTAATATCAAAACGATATTCGCTTGTTCGGGGTTGTATAGAAATCAACTAAAATCTAAATTAAGCAAGCAAGCAATTTGCCAAATAAATATTGCCTGCCGACAAATTTTGGCCTTTTCTGTCGTATATTTGCCTATCCAATCCCCTGTGCGCTTCTGCGTAAGATACTATCTATAAACTTTTATTTTAATGAAAAAATTTAGTCTTACTTTTTGCTTATTACTTTGCCTGACATTCGCCTATTCCCAAAAGTGGGTTGATATGATGCAAGATCCTAATGCCAATTATTACGACATTAAGAAGGAGTTTGATATGTATTGGAAAGACAAGCCTTATGAGCGCGGAAAGGGATACAAGCAATTCATGCGGTGGGCCAATTTTGTTGAACCAAGGGTATTTCCTACCGGTAATTTAGAATTTGCTTCGCGCTCAAAATCACATGAAGAATTTCAAAGCTATCTTCAAAATAATTCTGCAGCCAAACAATTAGCCACCGCTGCGCCTAGTGCTACTACTGCAAACTGGGTGCCTCTTGGCCCCTTTGGCTCACCAATAAATGGAGATGCGGGCCGGCTTCAATGTGTTAGGTTTCATCCTGCAGGCACGAACACAATTTATGTTGGAACTGCTGCTGGCGGCTTATGGAAATCAACCAATGGCGGTACTTCCTGGAACACTAACACCGATCAATTAGCTTCGTTAGGAATTTCCGATATAGCCATCAACCCTTTAAATCCCAACATTATGTATATTTCTACGGGAGATAATGATGGTAACGATACTTATTCAACAGGTGTCTTAAAATCAATAGATGGTGGCGCGACATGGAATGCAACCGGTTTAATTTGGACAACTAATTTATACCGCAGAATCGGCCGATTGCTTATTAATCCTATAAATCCTAACTCAATTATTGCCGCTACTTCTACAGGCGTTTACAAATCATTCAACGCAGGCAGCACATGGAGTTTAACTTTAATTGGAAATTATAAAGACGCCGAATTCAAGCCCGGTGATACAACAGTAGTTTATGCCGGAGGAGGAAGTACTTTTTTTAAATCAACTAACGGAGGAGCAAATTTTACCGGCGTTTCTTTGGGTTCAATTAATCTACTCAACAGAACATCGATAGCGGTTACGCCTGCTAACCCCAATTTTGTTTATGTTTTAGGAAGTAACTCAACAGATAATAGTTTCGGAGGGTTTTTCCGTTCTACAAATTCTGCAGGAAGCTTTTCTACAATGTCTACAAGTCCTAATTTATTTGGCTGGAATACCAGCGGAACTGATAATGGCGGACAGGGTTGGTATGATATTGCTGTAGGCGCTTCACCAACTGATTCAAACGAAGTAACCGTTGGCGGCGTGAATTCATGGAAGTCAACTAACGGTGGTCTTACATGGACAATGAACTCACATTGGTACGGCGGTGGCGGTCACCCGTATGTTCATGCTGATTTACACGATGTTCAATACACCAGCGGCACTACCTGTTATTTAGGAACCGATGGAGGAATAGCCAGAACCACTAATAATGGCGTTACCTGGACTACAATAAACGGACTAATGAATATTTCACAACAATATCACATTGGCAATTCAGCTTCCTCGCCATCAATTATTATTGCCGGGCATCAGGATAACGGGACAAATTTTTTAAACGGGACGACTTGGTCAGAAATTAACGGTGGAGATGGTATGGACTGCTTTGTAGATTGGAGCGATAACAATACGCTAATATCATCCATTTATTATGGTGACTTTTATATTTCAACAAATTCCGGAGCAAGCTGGAATAGCATTATAAATGGGCTAACAGGTTCGGCCGCATGGGTAGCGCCAATTGTTCAAAATCCTACCGACCCTAATGTTTTCTATTGCGGTTATGAGCAAGTTTTTATTTCAAACAATAAAGGCAACAGCTGGACACAGTTAGGTTCTTTAGGAAGTAGCGGAGACGTGCTTCATATTACCGTTGTTCCAACCAATACAAACATCATTTATGCATCAAGAGCGGCATCTATTTATCAAACCACTAATGGCGGCCTTACCTGGAATAACATTACGGGTTCGTTACCTGTTGGTTCGGTTCAAATTACCGGCATAACAGTAGATAATTTAAACGGAAATAATGTTTATGTTACCTTATCAGGTTTTTCGTCCGGCAATAAAGTTTTTTACTCTAATAATGGAGGCGTGAGTTGGACAAACTATTCAGCGGGTTTACCAAATATTCCTGCCAATTGCATTATTTATAAAAACAATAGTCCTGGCGCCGTTTATGTTGGAACGGATGTTGGCGTTTACTATAGGGAACTCAGTATGCCGACATGGATTCCGTTTATGTCGGGACTTCCTAATGTGGTAGTAGATGAGTTAGAAATCTATTATCCTACAGGAAAAATAAGAGCAGCTACGTTTGGCCGTGGTACTTGGGAAAGCGATTTATACAGCAACCCTACTTCGCCTCCGTTCGCGTTTTTCACAACCAATTTCACCAGTGCGTGTATTAATATTCCGTTTAGTTTAACAGATGTTTCATCCAATTCACCCATTAGTTGGTCATGGACTTTTCCGGGCGGTACTCCTTCAGTATCTATTAATCAGAATCCAAATGTTACCTACTCGGCCACCGGAATTTATACCGTGTCGTTAGTAGCCACCAATACTATTGGAGTAAGCTCTCCTTATATAACAACTGTTTCGGTTGTTTCCAGTCCAACAGCCATTTCAACAGGAACAAGTATTTGCGTTGGTCAAACCGGGATATTAAATGTGACGACTAATGCTTCGTCGGTTAGCTGGGTAGGCGGACAATCAGGAACAATTGCTTATTATTCTCCGGCAGTAACTACTGTTTATACATTTACAGCTTCAACAGGCGCTTGTCAAACAATTGGAAACTCAACTATAACCGTAGGAGCCTCACCATCTACGCCAAGCATTACTCAAACGGGAAATGTTTTAAATAGCTCTCCTTCTTTGAGCTATCAATGGTACTTAAACGGTAATCCAATATCTGGAGAAACAAACCAAACCTATTCGGTTACTGCTGATGGCTGGTACACAGTTTGGACAAACAATGGCTCCTGTCAATCATCTTCTGCCGCTATTTATGTCACTTTATCATCAGTAAGTGAATCTTTTTTAGCATTCGCGTCGCTAGAAATTTCGCCAAATCCCGCCACAGATAAACTAAATATTTTATTTAGAAATAGTTATGAAAAATTAGTGCCTTTCAAAATCATGAACACTCTTGGTCAGGTTGTTAAAACCGGGACAATCAATGAGGTTGCGGGTGCTAAATCTGAAGTAAGAGTTGATGGATTAATAAACGGAATTTACACGATTCAATTAATAAATGAAGGCGCTTCGGTGTCTTACAAATTTGCTAAATACTAATTTTTTGACTATATTTGATTATGAAAAAGACTAACTTACTTTTATTATTTGCACTTTCATTTTTTGCATTTAGTGCTAATGCACAATCCAGACAATTTGACGAAAAAGATTCCAGCAGAAACTTTTACGATATCAAAAAAGAGTTTGAAGAATATTGGAAAAATAAGGAACCGTTTCCTGGTTCTGGTTATAAACAATTTAAACGCTGGGCTCATTTTATGGAGCCAAGGGTTTATCCTTCCGGGGTTATTAGTAATGCCGGTACAAAAAGATCTTATTTAGAATTTCAAAATTATTTAAACAGCAACCCAACCGCGAAACAAATGGGTACAGCTGCGCCATCAGCCACTACAGCTAACTGGACAGCACTAGGGCCTTTCGGTAACGCAACAACCGGCAACTATGGTGCGGGGCGTTTACAGTGTATCCGTTTTCATCCTGCAGGAACCGGAACTGTTTATGTTGGAGCGGCGGCCGGCGGCTTATGGAAATCCACCAACAATGGCGCTAATTGGTCCACTACTACCGACAATATCGCCTCGCTTGGTGTTTCTGACATCGCAATCAACCCTATTAATACTAACATTATGTACATTGCTACTGGTGATTTTCCAGGAGCCCAAGCTTTTTGGGGCGGCGACTCTAAATCTGTTGGTGTAATGAAATCAACTGATGGCGGTAATACATGGAACACCACAGGATTAAACTGGACAACTAGTCAACAAAGACATATTTCAAGATTATTAATAAACCCGCTTAATCCTGTTGAGTTATTTGCCTTCACGTCTGTTGGTATTTATCGTACAAGAGATAGCGGCACAAATTGGACTTTGGTAATGCCTGGCGCTTTTAAAGATGGTGAATATAAACCGGGAGACACTACAACAATTTACTCTAGTACTGGTTTTTCTATTCAAAGATCAACTAATGGCGGGCAATCATTTGTTGGAACAACTTTTTCAGGTTCTGGTTTAAGTAATATTCGCCTTGCCGTTACTCCTGCCGATCCAAATTATCTATATATCGTAGGCAGCACAACAGGTGGTACTTTTGGCAGATTAGTACGTTCAACTAATTCCGCTACTACATTTACTACAATGTCTACTACACCTAATATTTTAGGAGGGAATCAGGGTTGGTATGATTTAACGGTTGCTGTATCGCCAACTAATAAAGACGAAGTAATAGTAGGAGGAATTGATTTATGGCGCTCTTATAATGGCGGAACTTCTTGGGCACAACTTACAAGCGCATACGGAGCAGGTCCTCCATATATTCATGCCGATCAACACGATGTGGTTTATAGAAGCGGAACTGAAATTTGGGCAGGACATGACGGAGGAGTTTCAAGAAGTACAAACAGCGGTAGTTCTTGGGCATATATTAATGGAAACATGGCAATTGCTGAGCCGTATTTTATAGGCGTTTCCACAACAAGTGCATCTAAAATTGTTGCAGGCCTACAGGATAACGGAAGCATTGTTTATAATGGTACTTCCTGGACATTAGGTAAACAAGCTGACGGAATGGAGTGTTTTGTTGACTGGAATAACCCAAATATAGTAGTAGCATCTTCACAAAATGGGGGTCATGGCAAAAGTACTAATGGGGGCTTATCATTCTTTAATATTCAAAGCGGTTTAACAGGAAGCACAACTGCTTCTTGGGTGGCTCCAATTACCCAGGATCTTACTAACCCTAACATTTTTTACGCAGGCCGTCAAGATGTTTTTAAATCTACGAACCAAGGCACAAGCTGGTCACAATTAGGCGCTCTTGGTGGATCAGGAAATGTTGAATTAATTACCGCCTGTGCATCAAATTCAAATGTAATTTATGCTGCTAGAGCAACAACATTATTCAAAACTACCGACGGAGGAGTAAACTGGTCTAATATTACAGCAGGAATTCCTGTTAGTTCAGCTCAGATATCTGATATCGACGTCGATAACACAGACGCTAACCGCGTTTATGTCACGCTTTCTGGCTACTCGGCGGGTAACAAAATATTTTACTCTACCAATGGCGGAACCTCTTGGACAAATTATTCAGCGGGTTTACCTAATCTCCCGGCAAACTGTGTCGTTTATAAAAAGAACAGTCCAGGTGCTATTTACGTAGGTATGGATTATGGCGTTTATTATCGTGAGCTAAGTATGCCTGCGTTTGTTCCGTTTATGACGGGTTTACCAAATGTATTCGTTAATGATTTGGAAATTTTTTATCCAACCGGAAAACTTAGAGCAGCCACTTTTGGAAGAGGAATTTGGGAAACAGATTTATACAGCCAGCCTGGTGTAGTGCCAACAGCCTTTTTCAGTACAGCTAGCAATACAATTTGTGTTGGAGGTTCTTTGGCCTTTTCTGATGGTTCTTCTAACTCTCCTACTTCTTGGGCATGGAATTTTCCCGGAGGCAGCCCGGGCACCTCAGCGGCTCAAACTCCGCCAAGTATTACATACGGCGCAGCCGGTGTTTATACTGTGTCATTGGTAGCTACAAATTCAGTTGGCGCCAGTGCACCTTATACTGGAACCGTTTATGTTATTAATACACCAACTTCCGCACCAACAAGTACCGGTACATGTGCCGGTGCTCCAAACTCTTTAACAGTTACAACTAACGCAGCCTATGCTATTTGGCAAGGTGGCCAATTAGGATTTACAGCCTCGTTCGCGCCAACAGTAACTACCGTTTATGGTTATACGGTTTATACCGGCGCTTGTCAGTCAACCGGAACTGCTACAATGGTAGTTGGACCCGCACCTTCAACACCTACTTTCGCACAACTTGGAAACATTTTAACATCTAGTTCTGCTCCGGGTTACCAGTGGTATTTAAATGGAAGCCCAATAAGCGGTGCTACCTCACAAACTCTTGATATTTCGGCTACCGGCGATGGGTTTTATTCTGTTTGGGTAGATAACGGTTTGGGTTGCCAAACCTCATCAACAGTTTTATACTTAACTGTAACAAAAGTTAGCCAGTTATATATGTTTTATGGTGTGGAAATTTCTCCTAATCCCGCATACGAAGTGTTAAATATTGACTTCAAAAACAGTCCTGAGAAGGAAATAACCTTTACGGTAATTAATTCAATCGGGCAAACAATTAAGTCGGGTAAAATCAGGCCCGGAACTACTGAAAAAACAAGTGTATTGCTTGAAAATATGACCAATGGCATGTACACTTTAACCCTGTTTTCAGGGCATTCATCGGTTAGTTATAAATTTATTAAACAATAGAGGTGTTTTGCATTAAAATTTGGAAGTAAGATTTGACGAATTAGCTAAAATTCGTTAATCTTACAACCAGATTTAATGTAAAAATATGGGGTCTACAAACACACCAATCGATTTCATTCCAATTTTTTTAATGTTTCTGGTTGCCTTGGGATTTGTAATATTTGCCATGGTGGCATCTCATGCTCTCGGACCAAAAAGAAAAACGAAAATCAAACTCGATTCATTCGAATGCGGTATCGAAAGCCACGGCAATGCTCGTCAACCGTTTTCAATCAAATATTTCCTCGTTGCAATTTTATTTGTTCTTTTCGATGTAGAGGTCATCTTTATGTATCCTTGGGCTGTTAACTACAAAGAACTTGCTATAACCGGAGTTATTGAGGTATTCACATTTATCATTCTGCTACTTGTGGGCTTTTATTACATGCTTGCAAAAAATGCCATTAAGTGGGAAGAATAATTAATTACTAATTAAAATGGGGAAAGAATTACAAAAACGTACCAAACTTGACATTGCTAAAAGCCCCGAGGGAATTGAAGGCCCGGGATTTTTTGCTACTAAACTTGAAGATGTAATTGGATTAGCCCGAGCCAACTCCTTGTGGCCGCTTCCGTTTGCAACATCATGTTGCGGAATTGAATTTATGGCAACCATGGCAAGCGATTATGATTTAGCGCGTTTTGGATCTGAGAGATTAAGCTTTTCTCCGCGCCAAGCCGATATGCTAATGGTAATGGGTACAATTGCAAAAAAAATGGGCCCCACCTTGCGCCAGGTTTATGAACAAATGGCAGAACCAAAATGGGTGCTTTCTGTTGGTGCTTGTGCCAGCAGCGGAGGAATATTCGATACATACAGTGTGCTGCAAGGCATCGACCGTATTATTCCTGTTGACGTTTATGTACCGGGTTGTCCGCCAAGACCGGAACAAATTATTGAAGGACTGCTTAAAATAAAAGAACTGGCTAAAAACGAATCGCTGAGAAGAAGGGATTCTGAAGAATACAAGAGATTGCTTAACAGTTACGGAATGGAATAATTTTAACCTGTTTTTTAAAATTAAATGACTAAAGAAGAATTAATAAATAAAATTTCGGAAAAGATTAATAACGACATCCACGGATGTTTAGAAAAAGCAGAAATCCTTTACGATTATCCTGTATTTTATATCAATAAGGACAAAATTCATAACGCATTAAGTTTGCTGAAAAACGATCCTGAATTTAATTTTCATTTTCTGACCGATTTAACAGGCATGCAAACGGAAGATGAAAAACACCTTGGCGTTATTTATCATTTACATAACATGCCAAAAAACTTACGCATCCGCGTGAAAACATTTTTTCCAATGTCTCACCCGGAAATTCCAACCGCAACCGACTTGTGGCCTGCGGCAAACTGGATGGAGCGTGAAACATATGACTTTTACGGAATAAAATTTAAAGGTCATCCAAATTTGAAAAGAATTCTTAATGTAGACGAAATGGATATTTTTCCAATGAGAAAAGAATATCCGTTAGAAGACCAAACAAGAGATGATAAGAGTGACAAAATGTTCGGCAGATAAAACTATTAATTGAAATAAATTTGTCAGATGGGCAAAAAAGAAAATAAGAATATTGTACAAGAGGAAGCAGCTGAAGAAAAAGAATACTCCATTCTAAATCTTGGCCCTACTCATCCTGCAACACACGGTATTTTTCAAAACGTGTTGAAAATGGATGGAGAAATTATTCAAGAAGCAACACCTACCGTTGGATACATTCACCGTGCCTTCGAAAAATTGGCAGAGCGCAGACCTTATAACCAAATCACGCCAATCACCGACCGCCTTAATTATTGTTCATCGCCAATTAACAACATGGGTTGGGAAATGACAGTAGAAAAGCTTTTAGGAATTAAAATCCCTAAGCGCGTTGATTACATGCGCATAATCATTATGGAACTGGCACGCATTGCAGACCATTTGGTTTGTAATTCTGTAATAGGTGTTGATACCGGTGCCATGACAGGCTTCTTGTATATTTTCCAATGGCGTGAAAAAATTTATGATATCTACGAATCAATTTGTGGCGCACGACTCACAACTCATATTGGAAGAATTGGAGGATTTGAGCGCGAATGGAGTCAACACACCTGGGACCTGATTAATAATTTTATTAAAGAATATCCAAAAGGGCTCCGTGAGTTTTCAAATTTACTAGAAAGAAATAAAATTTTTATGGACCGCACGGTTAAGTGCGGACCAATAAGCGCAGAAATGGCGCTTCAATATAGCTTTACCGGTCCTAACTTACGCGCAGCCGGAGTGGATTATGATGTTCGTGCGATGAATCCATATTCTTCTTACGAAGATTTTGATTTTATTATTCCTGTAGGAACAAGCGGTGATACTTATGATAGATTTATGGTTCGCCAGGAAGAAATGTGGCAAAGCCTAAAAATTATTGAACAAGCTATTAAGAACATGCCTAAAGACCAGCCTTTTCATGCGGATGTTCTTGATTTTTATTTGCCACCTAAAGAAGAGGTATATAATAACATGGAAGCCCTGATTTACCATTTCAAAATTGTTATGGGAGAAACTGATGTGCCAAAAGGCGAAGTGTATCACTGCGTGGAGGGGGGCAACGGTGAGTTAGGTTTTTATTTAATTAGTGACGGAGGCAGAACGCCATTCCGTTTACATTTCCGCAGGCCTTGTTTCATTTATTACCAGGCCTACCCCGAAATGATAAAAGGAAGCATGTTAAGTGACGCAATTATTACAATGAGTAGCATGAATGTGATTGCAGGAGAATTAGACGCATAAAATTATTAATACATTTCTTGTTTCCGGTATAGAACCAGAAATAAGAAACCCAAAATAATAAATATTAAAATGGGAGCTCAAGTACACGGAACACAAAATTTTGATGCCAAAAAAAGGGCTGAAATAAAATTCAGCGACTTGGCAATGGAAACTGTAAAAACTATAATTAGCCGTTATCCTGCAGACAAACAGAAGTCAGCATTATTACCGGTATTGCATGTTGCCCAGGCCGAATTTGGCGGCTGGCTTAGTCCGGAGGTGATGGATTATGTTGCCTCTGTTTTAAAAATAAAACCCGTTGAGGTTTTTGAAGTTGCTTCATTTTATACCATGTATAATTTAAAGCCTGTAGGAAAATGTACACTTGAAATTTGTCAAACAAGTTCTTGCTGGCTTAATGGCGCAGAAGACATTGTAAAATACATCGAGAAAAAATTAAATATTAAAGTTGGCGAAACAACGCGTGATGGAATGTTTACTTTAAAAGTAGCAGAATGTTTAGGCAGTTGTGGCACCGCTCCAATGATGCAGGTCGGCGCCAGCTATCACGAAAATTTAACTTACGAAAAAGTTGATTCTTTATTAGATAAATATAAAAGCGATGGCCGTTTAAGAAGTTATACTGATTTAGATTATAATAATACATTATAATATTTTGTAATGGGAAAGAAACTATTAATACATAATGATAAGGTTCCGGGAATTCATACCCTGGAAGTATACCGTGCTAATGGCGGATACGCTTCAGTTGAAAAGGCCTTAAAAACAATGACGCCGGATCAGGTAACCGATGAGGTAAAAAAATCGGGTTTACGCGGGCGCGGCGGCGCAGGTTTTCCAACCGGGATGAAATGGAGTTTCCTTGCAAAACCGGAAGGCGTTCCTCGTTACTTAGTTTGTAATGCCGACGAGTCTGAGCCGGGCACCTTTAAAGACAGATACCTGATGGAAAAAATTCCCCACGCTTTAATTGAGGGAATGATTACAGCATCATATGCATTAGGCGCAAAAAATTCTTATATATATATCAGGGGTGAATACTTTTATGTTTCGCGCATACTTGAAAATGCCATTAAAGAAGCTTATGCGGCTGGTTGGTTAGGAAAAAATATTTTAGGAACAAATTATTCTCTAGACTTATCCGTTCAGGTTGGCGGTGGCGCATACATTTGTGGTGAAGAAACGGCTTTATTAGAATCTTTAGAGGGAAAGCGCGGTAATCCACGCATTAAACCACCATTCCCCGCTGTTGCCGGATTATGGGGTTGCCCAACCGTGGTAAATAACGTAGAGACCATTGCGGCAGTTTGCCCGATTGTGATGATGGGCGGCGAAGAATATGCAAAGATAGGGGTTGGAAAATCAACAGGTACAAAATTGATTTCGGCATCAGGCCACATCAACAAGCCCGGAGTTTACGAAATCGAAATGGGTGTTCCTGTTGAAGAATTTATTTATAGTGAAGAATATTGTGGCGGTATCCGCAACGGCAAAAAATTAAAAGCAGTTGTTGCCGGAGGATCATCAGTTCCAATTCTTCCTGCAGACTTAATATTAAAAACAGCAAAAGGCGAACCGCGCTTAATGACCTATGAAAGTTTATCCGACGGTGGTTTTCAAACAGGAACCATGCTTGGCTCGGGTGGATTCATTGTAATGGATGAAGACACTAGCATTGTAAAAAACTTATTTACTTTTTCCCGTTTCTATCATCACGAAAGTTGCGGACAGTGTTCGCCTTGCCGCGAAGGCACAGGATGGATGGAAAAAATATTGAAGAAATTTTTAAACGGAACCGCAACAGAAGCAGATGTGGATTTGCTATGGGACATACAGAGCAAAATTGAAGGAAAAACAATTTGTCCTTTAGGCGAAGCGGCTGCCTGGCCTGTTGCAGCAGCAATACGCCACTTTAAACATGAGTTTATTGAAATTGCAAAAAATAAAAAATTTATCGACGTAAGTCATTACGAACGATTGAAGAAAAAAATTGTAGCATAATGAAAGTTACTATAGACGGAATAGAAATTGATGTGCCAAAAGGCACTACCATTTTACAGGCAGCCCGAATGATTGGGCCGGAGGTTGCTCCGCCAACCATGTGCTATTATTCTAAATTAAAAACATCCGGTGGTTATTGCAGAACTTGCCTGGTAAAAGTTACTAAAGGTTCGACGCAAAACCCTAACCCAATGCCGAAACCGGTTGCTTCTTGCAGAACAGAAGTAATGGATGGCATGGAGGTACAAAATACAACCTCGCCGGAAATTTTAGAAGCACGTAAAGGTGTAGTTGAATTTTTATTAATTAATCACCCTTTAGATTGCCCCGTTTGTGACCAAGCAGGAGAGTGTAAACTACAAGATTTAAGTTACGAGCACGGCAGCGCTAAAACAAGATATGAATTTAAGAAACGCGAATATGATGTAATTGACATCGGAGACAAAGTTAAACTTCATATGAACCGTTGCATATTGTGTTACCGTTGTGTGAAAACTTGCGAGCAAATAACAGATGGCCGTGTTCATGGCGTAATGCACAGAGGCGATGCTGCAGAAATTTCTACTTATATTGAAAAAGCAATTGATAATGATTTTTCAGGAAACGTGATTGATGTTTGTCCTGTTGGCGCTTTAACCGACCGCACTTTCCGTTTCAAAAGCCGTGTATGGTTCACAAAACCCGTGGACGCTAACCGTAAGTGTGATAAATGCAGCGGTAAAACACGCGTATGGCTTAAAGGAGAAGATGTTTTACGCGTTACCGCACGTAAAGACCAGTGGGACGAAGTTGAAGAGTTTATCTGTAACTCCTGCAGATACGATCATAAGAAAAAATCTGACTGGACCATTGAAGGGCCATCTCACATTAGCCGTCAGTCAGTAATTTCTCAAAATCACTACGAGCATCTTAACGAATTAAAATTACAAGTACTAAAGCAACAAAAAGCTTTAGGATTTATGGATTTAAATAAACGACCTTAAATATGATAAGTTTTATAATATATAAAGCCATTGTTTGCGCAGCTGTATTCGGCCTTTCGTTAGGCGTTGCTGCTTACGCAACATTATGGGAGCGTAAATTTGCTGCGTTCTTGCAAGACAGGGTGGGTCCTGACAAAGCAGGTCCCTGGGGGCTATTACAGCCCTTAGCCGACGGTGGAAAAATGTTTTTCAAAGAAGAAATTATTCCTAACGTTTCCAATCGTTTCCTTTTTATTCTTGGCCCAAGCTTGTTCATGATTACTTCTTTAATGACGGGCTCTGTTATTCCTTGGGCAAAAGATGTAGTGATTGATGGCAAAGCGTATTCTCTTCAAATAACAGATATTAATATTGGCGTACTTTACTTGTTGGGTGTTACTTCTATTGGTGTTTATGGAATCATGATTGGCGGCTGGGCTTCTAATAATAAATACGCTTTATTAGGCGCAATCCGTGCTTCCTCGCAAATGATTAGCTACGAAATTGCAATGGACATTTCAATTATTGCTTTAATTATTACAGCGGGCGGGACATTAAGTGTTCGCGAAATATTAGCACAACAAGACGCGGGCGTTTGTAATTTTGTGTATCAGCCTTTAGGGTTCTTAATTTTCTTTATCTGTGCTCTTGCAGAAACTAACAGGGCGCCTTTTGATTTACCTGAATGCGAAAGCGAGCTTGTTGGCGGATATCACACAGAGTATTCTTCAATGAAACTGGGATTATTCTTGTTTGCAGAATACATCAACATGTTTGTTTCTTCGGCAATTATGGCAGGGTTCTATTTTGGAGGTTACAATTTTCCTTTTGCGCAGGAGCTGTACGGTGCTTTAGGACTACAAGAGGGAAGCTGGTTAATTTCATTAATAGGATTCGGCGCCTACTTTACTAAAGTTTTTATTTTTATTTGTGTGTTCATGTGGGTACGCTGGACATTACCGCGTTTCCGTTATGACCAATTAATGAATTTAGGATGGAGAATATTATTGCCGCTTTCATTATTAAATCTGGCAATAACAGTAGTTGTAGAATTTTTCAGAGGTAACTTACATTTTTAAAACAACATTATGCAACTGACAAACAGAAGCAAAGTAGTATCAAATAAGGAGCAAAGTTTTTCTGAAAGACTTTACCTTCCGGCTATTATTAAGGGGATGTTGATTACCGGAAGTCACTTATTCAAAAAAACACCAACCGTAAAATACCCTGAACAAACTAGGCCAATTGCTCCTGTTTACAGAGGGCAGCACGTTTTAAAACGTGATGATAACGGCGCCGAACGCTGTACCGCCTGCGGATTATGCGCCGTAGCGTGCCCTGCAGAGGCCATTACAATGGAAAGTGCGGAAAGAAAAAAAGGGGAAGAATCATTATATAGAGAAGAAAAATATGCACGCAAATATGAAATAAACATGTTGCGTTGTATTTTCTGTGGTTTATGTGAAGAGGCTTGCCCTAAAGAAGCTATTTTCTTAACAGACAGATTAGTTGATACCGAATACGAGCGTGAGGATTTCATTTATGGAAAAGATAAGCTCGTTGAGAAAACCGACAAAAGAATTGATGTTTCAAAACGTCAGACAATTGAAGTTGCAGAATTTAAAAAAATAGCCGGACCAAAACACAATGCCTTATGGGACGTTAAAAAACAAATTAAAGACAAGCATTAAAATTTATTTATGTTAGGATATACTATTACTCAATGGCTCTTCGGGATACTTTCCTTTTTAGCTATTATGTTTGCGCTGATGGTTGTGTTTAGCCGTAACCCGGTTAACAGTGTGCTTTATCTTGTGTTAACTTTCTTTTGTATTGCCGGGCACTATTTATTACTTAACGCTCAGTTTTTAGCTATCGTTCATATTGTTGTTTATGCCGGCGCCATCATGGTACTATTCTTATTTGTGATTATGTTAATGGACCTTAATGAAAATACCGAGCCTCAGCGTACCTGGCTCAGCAAAATAATTGCCGCGGTTGCGGGGGGCGTGATGTTGTTTGTTTTAATCGGGTCATTAAAAGGGGCAGGCGAATTAGGATTAACTCAATATGGTAATGCACAAATTGGTATGGTTAAAAATTTGGGTATGGTATTGTTCAATGAATTTTTGTTTCCATTTGAAATTGCCTCTGTGTTGTTGTTGGCAGCCTTAGTTGGCGCTATCATGATCGGAAAAAAAGAAATTAAAGAAGTATAAGATTTAAATTTTAGAAGATATAGCATGTTAAACGGAATCTCAATCAATTATTATTTACTGTTAAGTGCAGTTTTATTTATAATAGGAGCAGTTGGTGTTATGGCGCGCCGTAACTCGATTATTATTTTCATGTGTATTGAACTTATGCTTAACGCCGTGAATTTATTGCTTGTAGCCTTTTCTACTTTGCACAATGATGCGAAAGGGCAGGTTTTTGTGTTTTTTATTATGGCGGTGGCCGCTGCTGAAGTTGCGGTGGGACTGGCTATTTTAAGTATGGTTTACAGAAACATTAAAAATATTGATACTGACTTATTAAGTAATTTGAAAAACTAGTTAAACGTATTTATGATTAAGTTAATTGCATTAGTTCCACTTTTTCCTTTAATCGGTTTTTTAATAAACGGGTTTTACGGCAAAAAATTAAGTAAGGGTCTCTCCGGAGGAATTGCTTCTGTTAGCATTCTGGCTTCTTTTGTTGTTTCGGTTTTGGCTTTTTTAGAATTACATCACTCAACAAATAAATCTTTTGTTATTGAATTATTCTCCTGGATAAAATCCGACACATTAAGCGTTCCGTTCGAGTTTTTATACGATCCCTTGTCTTCTTGGTTTCTATTAATCATTACCGGTATTGGTTTTTTAATTCATATTTATTCTATCGGTTACATGCACGATGACGCGGCCTTTTCGCGATTTTTTACTTATTTAAATTTATTTGTGTTCTTTATGTTGCTTTTAGTTATGGGCAACAACTACCTGATTATGTTTGTTGGATGGGAAGGCGTTGGTTTATGTTCATATTTGCTAATCGGATTCTGGTTCAAAAATCAGGCTTATAATGATGCTGCCAGAAAAGCATTTGTAATGAACCGCATTGGTGATTTAGGATTCTTACTAGGCATCATATTAATTTTTGTAACATACGGTAGCATCAGTTACGGCGAAGTGTTTTCAAAAGCGGGTGTTGGAAGTAACGCCATTGTCACTTCAATAGCACTACTCTTATTTATTGGCGCAATTGGAAAAAGCGCACAGCTTCCGCTTTATACCTGGTTACCCGATGCGATGGCCGGCCCAACACCCGTATCTGCATTAATACACGCTGCTACAATGGTAACTGCAGGTATTTATATGGTGGTGCGCTCAAACGTATTTTATTCTATATCAGAGGTTGCTTCTGAAACAGTTGCTATTGTTGGTGTACTAACCGCATTATTCGCAGCAACGATTGGTTTGTTACAAAACGACATAAAGAAAATTCTAGCCTACTCTACGGTATCGCAACTTGGATTAATGTTTTTAGGGCTGGGAGTTGGCGCTTACAGCTCTTCGGTATTTCATGTAACCACGCACGCATTCTTTAAAGCCTTATTGTTCTTAGGTGCCGGTTCTGTAATCCATGCTATGGGGGGTGAGCAGGACGTTAGAAAGATGGGCGGATTAAAAGGAAAAATAAAAATCACTTATTTAACTATGTTTGTGGCCACCTTTGCCATCAGTGGTTTCCCATTATTATCGGGCTTCTTTAGTAAGGATGAGATTTTAGCACACACCTACGAACACAGTAAAACATTATGGTTTTTTGGTATGTTAGCGTCAATGTTAACCGCTCTTTATATGTTCCGGATGTTATTTCTGACTTTCTGGGGCAGTTTCCGTGGCACACACGAACAAGAACATCATTTACACGAGTCGCCTTCAACTATGACCATCCCTTTAATTGTACTGGCGGTTTTATCGGTACTAGGTGGCTTATTAGGTTTGCCTGAGTTTTGGCACATGCCAAACTGGATGAGCGAACATTTAAGTCCGGTTATTTTGCATAAAAACCCTAGCGCGCTCGACCACAACACCGAGTGGATGTTAATGGGCATTGCTTCTGCCGCGGCTATTGTTATGATTTATTTTGCTTATTCTATGTATGTTACCAATAAGGTATTGCCAATGGCTAATCAAGACCAAATGAAGTGGTGGCAAAAGCTTATTTACAATAAATATTATGTTGATGAAATTTATGACGCCGTGGTACGTAAGCCGTTAGATATGCTTTCAACAGTATTTTATAAATTCATAGACTTACAAGTAATTGATGGTATAGTAAATGGTGTTGGAGCAGCTGTAAAAGGTACAGGAAGCGCAGTAAGAATGTTACAAACCGGAAATATTGGTTTTTACATTGTAAGCATGGTGCTAGGTGTCATTTTAATATTATTATTCACTTTTATTATATAAGCAAAGTATGTTAACCGGATTATTAATTATTCTTCCTCTTGTTGCTTCTGTGCTGGTCTTTTTGGCTAAAGGCAATACAGCTCGGACTTTAGCAATGGCAGCTACTATTGCGGAGTTTCTTCTCTCGTTATTTGTTTATTTCCAGTTTAAACACAATCCTTCTTTAAATACTTTAAGCCTTGATTGCACTTGGGTTGAGTCGATGGGAATAAAATTCTCAGTAGGACTTGACGGAATCAGCATGCTCATGGTATTATTAACAACTTTCTTATTACCATTAATCATTCTTTCTTCATACCAAAACAAATATGAAAAACCGAATAGCTTCTACGGTTTGATTTTATTAATGCAAATGGCGTTGGTTGGTGTGTTCGTTGCAAACGACGGCTTCTTGTTCTATGTATTCTGGGAGCTCGCGTTAATCCCAATTTATTTTATTTGTTTGTTGTGGGGCGGAGAAAACAGAGGGGTAATTACATTTAAATTTTTTGTTTATACTTTGTTCGGTTCATTATTTATGTTAATCGGATTAATTTACCTTCATAGCCACACCGGTTTCGGAAGCGGAATAAAGTCATGGGCTGTAAATGATTTATATACTGCCGGAAGGTCTTTAAACGCAGACCAGCAATCAGCGGTATTCTGGATGATCTTTCTTGCTTTCGCAATTAAGATACCCGTTTTTCCTTTACACACATGGCAACCCGAAACGTATGTTACGGCTCCCACACAGGGCACCATGCTCTTATCGGGAATCATGCTAAAAATGGGAACCTTTGGGCTTATTAAATGGTTGTTGCCAATTGCTCCCTTAGCCTTAGCTAAATGGGGAGGTACGGTTATTTTATTATCGTCCATCGGAATTGTTTATGCTTCATGTATTGCGATTGTACAAAAAGATTACAAGCGCCTGATAGCATATTCATCAATTGCTCACGTTGGATTAATCGCAGCAGGAATACTTTCAGCTAACCAGCAAGGTGTTCAGGGCGCGGTCATTCAAATGATAAGCCACGGTGTAAACGTTGTAGGATTATTTTTAATAGCAGATATCTTGTTTCGTCACACGGGCACGAGAGATATAGATAAACTTGGCGGCATAAGAAATATGAACGGCCAATTCTCTGTATTGTTTCTGATTGTTTTATTAGGCTCAGTTGCTTTGCCATTAACCAATGGTTTTATTGGAGAGTTTCTGCTTATAAATGGCGTTTATCAATACAGCGCAGGCATAGCAGCGTTTGCCGGTTTGAGCGTAATACTTGGGGCAGTTTATATGTTGCGTAGTTATCAGAAAATAATGTTGGGAGAAAAAGTTACAGGCGGAATTGAGTTTGGTTCTTTAGCAACTAGCGACAAGGCTGTTTTAATTATTGTTTGTGTTGTAATAATTGCTTTTGGCGTATATCCAAAACCTTTGAACGACCTGGCAGAACCGGCTGTAAAAATGCTATTAAACAACATTAAATAAATAAAAAGAATTGAATAGAATATGAAAGGACTTTTAATAATAAGTGGACTGGGAATTTTGGCAATGCTTGCCGAAATCTTTAAGTTCAAGAAAGCATTGTTTCCTTTAATCTTAATTGGGATTATTGGGGCTTATGCCGGAAACTTTATGGAATGGAATAACGGTTTAAGTATTGCCGTTTTTGATAATATGATTGCTTTTGACAAAGTGGCAATAGCATTTAGCGGCGTGATTCTTGCCACCGCCTTCTTTTGGTTCATTATAGCGAATGATTATTTCAAAAATTCGAATAGCTCTCTGGTTGATCATTACTCGTTGGTGCTATTCGCTTTAACAGGAGCTTTAATGCTAACTGCTTTTAAAAACATGACTACACTGTTCTTAGGGATTGAGATCATGAGTATTCCTCTGTATGTTTTAGCGGCAAGTAAAAAGAAAGATGTTAATTCAAACGAAGCCGGATTTAAATATTTAATCATGGGTTCATTCGCCAGCGGTTTTCTTTTATTCGGCATTGTGCTTATATATGGCGCCACCGGAAGTTTTGACTTAATGGATATCCGTGCTAAAATTTCATCTGTTGGATCTGGTGCTATGCCAACTTTTTTTTACGCTGGTATAATCATGATGTTGATTGCAATGTGCTTTAAAGTTTCTGCCGCTCCTTTTCATTTCTGGGCTCCCGATGTATATCAGGGTTCTCCAACGGTAATTACTGCATTAATGAGCACCGTGGTTAAAACCGCCGCATTCGCTGCAATTTTACGTTTGTTTTTAATTGGTTTTGGAGGCGCGAGCGAATTATGGTCTTCTGTTTTAGCAGCAATTATTGCGCTGTCTCTTGTGATTGCGAATTTCAGCGCAGCCATGCAAACTAACGTTAAGCGCATGCTGGCATATTCAAGTATCAGCCACGCAGCATTTATGTTAATGGTAGTGTTAGCTAATTTGCGTTCTAACGCAACTCTTGGTGCTCTATTATATTATTCTCTGGCCTATTCTATTGGATCAATAGCTGCATTCAGCATTATTTATCTTGTTACAAAAAAGGGTAATGAAAACATTGAAGCGTTTAATGGTTTAGGAAAGCGCAATCCTTTATTAGCTGCGTGCATGACTATAGCTATGCTTTCCCTTGCAGGGATACCTGTTACGGCAGGATTTTTCGCAAAATATTTTGTGTTCGTGAACATGATTGGAACAGCCTATAAGTGGTTAATGATTCTTGCCGTTTTAACTTCTGCCGTAGGCGTTTACTATTATTTCAAAGTAATCATTGCTATGTATTTTAAACCCGCTACCGAAAGCGAAGAGGTTCCTGCTGAATTAGCGAATAAAACTGTTATTATTCTTACTACGCTTATTACCCTTGCTTTAGGAATTGTCCCGGGCTTCGTAGCAGAAATGTTTAAATTCTAATCTCAATCCTACGCTTTGTAAAATCCGACCTGTAATATAAGGCGGGTTTTTTCGTTATATTTACTATATGCTTAAAACATTTGTGTTTATTTTCTCCTTCTTTTGTGTTTTTGCTTTTGGACAAAAAAAAACCGACACGCTACGCTTATACTTCAACATCAACGAAATTACTTCTGTTCAAAATAATTTAAGATTAGATTCCGCTTTAAAAGCAATTGATAAGCGATCTACGGATGTTGCTGTTTATGGTTACGCTGATTTTTTAAGCAACGAGAAATACAACATTTTCCTCTCACAAAAAAGAGCCGACAACGTAAAGCAATATTTGCTTGATAATGCCGATTACAATCAAATTAATATTTACGCCTGTGAAGGACGCGGCGAAAAATATTCTAAAGACAACGGAAACAGTAAAGGCGATATGACACAAAGGCGGGTTGACGTTTACTTTGAACCAGTAGTTACTCTTAATGTGAGTGACGAAAAACTGGAGACACCAAAACAAAAAGACTCTATTCCCCCTGTTAGTACAGATAGCAAAATAGAAAACCTGGTAATTGGGCAAAGCCTAGCCCTTGAGGGATTGAGCTTCGAGCCTGGAAGGCATTTCATTTTAAAAGAGTCGGTGCCTGTTTTGCAAAAACTGCTTACGGCCTTAAATGAAAACACCAAACTACGGATTGAAATTCAAGGTCATGTTTGCTGCACATTAAATGGAGCCGACGGAATGGATTTAGACACCAGGGAAATGAAACTTTCAGAAAATAGAGCAAAAGCCATTTATGATTACTTAGTTGGAAAAGGTATTAATAGAAACCGCCTTTCTTATAAAGGATTTGGTCGTACTAAACCAAAAGTTGAAATTGAAACTACTTCCGAACAGGAACAACTCAACCGCAGAGTAGAAATAATGATCATCGAAAAATAAATTTCCTAATTTTTTGTATCTTTCTGCGATGCAAAGGAATTTTGGCCTTGACATAATGCGTTCTGTTTCTATTCTGCTGGTTCTCCTCCAGCACATTGGCTTCTACATTCCCGGGCTTGCTCCGCTTCGTCTTGGGGGCGTTGGCGTAGAAGTGTTTTTTGTATTAAGCGGCTTCCTTATTGGCGGCATTTTATTCAAAGAAATCCATAAAGGCAATAATCTGTTTCAAACACTTAAATCGTTTTGGATACGCAGATGGTTTAGAATATTACCTCTCTATTACGCGGTTTTACTTTTCAAATTTATTGTTCTTGATAATTCCATCGGGTGGAATATATTTTACTACGTTTTCTTTCTTCAGAATAATTTTTACGGTGTTCAGTTTTTGGATGTGAGCTGGAGCCTTGTTATTGAAGAGTGGTTTTATTTGTTCTCTCCTTTTTACATCTTTTTTTCGGTACGCATATTAAAATCACAAGCAAAAATTATTGCTTCTTTAATTTGTTTTATACTCGCCGTGCTGGTCTTACGGACACTTTATGTCGAAATTAGTAACGTGCCATATGTTGGTGTCAACGGCAATTTTCCTTTCAGGTTCGACTCATTGTTTTTAGGTGTATTGCTTTCATTTCTGAATTTTCATAAGCACAAAGCGTTCGCTAAATTGAATTCGGGTGGCGTTTTTGTCTTAGGGCTTTTACTTTTTATTGGCTATTTATTTGCTTTCATTAAATTCTCTAATTATGTCGATGAAATTAAAATTTTCCGCACGCTTGGATTTCTATTATTACCACTAACTATTTCTTTAATGGTTCCATACATTTCTTCTTTAACAATAAATTCCGATAAAAATATTTTAAATAAATACACCGTCCTCGTCTTTACAAAAACAAGTATTCTCACTTATGCCATGTATTTAAGCCATCCTTTCGTTAATGCATATCTAGATGGCACTAAAGTCGCCGAAAGCTTATTGTTAAAATCTATTTGCTCCTTAACTTTAACATTCCTGATGGCGTGGTTAATATATACTTATTTTGAACGCCCAATATTAAATCTGAGAGACAAAATTCAGAATTAAGTGACTTTTGTTAGTTGAACTCCTCCTCGTTTTTAGTAAATTGCAATAATTAAATTATATATCACGGGGGCCTTTCTTATTCTTCAGTATTGTATAAGCTAAAGGAGTTTGGTTTTAACGAACGCCCTTCTTCCAAGCCTAAAAACGTTTGCGAATCGAAAAAAACATATTAATAAAAATAAAAAAGTTCTGGAATAAACTAGGCCCGGGCCTTGTTACAGGAGCGAGCGACGATGATCCGTCAGGAATAGCAACATATTCTCAAGCCGGTGCTGCTTATGGTTTATCTACACTTTGGACTTGCATCATTACCATTCCTTTAATGGCAGCAATCCAAAACATGTGCGCCCGAATTGGCCTTGTTACTTCAAATGGATTAACCGGAACATTAAAAAAGCATTATCCAAAACCAATTCTTTACATTATGCTTGTGTTTAGTTTTCCTGCAATAATTATGAATATTGGAGCCGACATTGCTGGAATGGGCGCGGTTGGCAATTTACTTTTTCCTTCTATAGACGCGCCTTACTTCAGTGTTCTTTTCACCCTGCTGTTACTTGGGCTGATTATTTATTTACCCTATCAAAAAATTGCTTCCATATTAAAGTACCTATGCATTGTAATGCTGGTTTATTTTTTAGTTCCTTTTTTATACAAGCAGGATTTTGTAGCAATAATTAAAGCCACTTTTATACCAACTATTAAATTCGATAAAGATTTTATTGCCATTTTAGTAGGTATACTTGGCACAACAATTTCCCCATATCTTTTTTTCTGGCAGGCTTCGGTAGAAGTAGAAGAAATGAAAAAAAGAAAAAAACTATTAATGGTAAATAAAAGAATTATAAATGATGCTGAAAAAGATGTAGACTTTGGAATGGGGTTTTCCGGATTAGTTATGTTTTTTATTATTCTTACAACGGGAACAGTTTTATATAACGGCGGAGTAAGACAAATAGACACGGTTGAACAAGCGGCAAACGCCCTTAGGCCCTTAGCGGGCAACTTGGCTTACTTACTTTTTGCAATTGGCGTAATAGGCACAGGCTTAATTGCTATTCCTGTATTAAGCGGTTCGTTGTCATATATTTTTACAGAAACTTTTGGTTGGGAACAAGGCCTTGATAAAAAGTTTCACGAAGCAAAAGGCTTTTATATTATTATTGCTCTTTCTCTTTTATTAGGGCTTTCTCTGAATTACATTGGAATTTCTCCAATAAAAGCTTTGATTTATACCGCCGTTCTTTACGGAATAACCGCTCCTGTATTAATTGCAATAATTCTTCACATTTCAAATAACAAGGCCATAATGGGTAAATTCGTTAATAACCGCCGGACAAATATTCTTGGTGTCACTGCGCTTATAATTATGCTTGCCGCTGCGTTTACACTGCTCTACTTTCAGTTTACAAATTAATTAAGGGCATAAAAAAACCGGGAAGTTTCCCCGGTCCTTTATTGTTGTATAAATCCTATCTGATGGCGATGGTGTTACCCGCTAATATATTATTAATGTTGCTGGCCAATTCAGGATTTGCGGCCTTTAAGATATCAACCGCTTTTTTCTGCTGATTAATGGCTAATGCTTCTTTCTCTTCGGCATTCACTAAGCTTCCAACTTTTGCTGCACCTGTTGGCATTGCATAAGCCTCTTCTCTCATTTCCTGGCCCAAGCGTAAGTTTACAACGGCGTTTTCTATTAATTCATTCGCTTGGTTGGTTGAATACGCGTTTGCTTGGCTGATAGCAAGAATGGCGATTAGGTTTTCCTTGTTGATACGGTATTGCTCTTTGTTGATTTTACCTGCAATCTCTGCGGCTTTTACTTGATTAGACTCCGCTTGCTTATAGATGATGTTGGCTTGCTTTAGGTAATTTTCTTTTTCTTGTCCGGTATTATTTTCTGCTTCGTTGCGGAGAATTCTAACATCACTTAGTAGTTCTTCGGCTTGAGTTAAAAGTTCTTTATAACTGCCGGCGTTATAATAAACATTGTTTTGAGGGCTTGCGCTGGTAATTGCCGAGGCTTGGGTTTCTGCAGCTTTAGGCGCTTCAGCTTTTGTTACTACCGTTTTAGCATTTGTGTGTGCTTTAATGGCTCCAAGAGTTGGAAGTGTACGAACTATTCTGCCGGTTTGGTTGCCTGGTGTTTGGCCGTTTACCATTACCTGAATGGAAAGAGCCAAAATTGCTGTTAGTAAAATTTGCGTTTTCATAACTAATAAGTTTTAAATAAGTTAAATTTTTCATGTGTATTAATGTTTTAGTTTTTAAAAATTTTGGATTGTTGGCTTCTTTGCTTTTTTACCAGCCCTTTCAAAACTAGAGTTGACAAGGGTTTCGGGTATGCTTGGGGTTAAGGTTTGTTTATTTTACGAGACAAGTTTCAAAAAGGTTCCTTTTTTTTGTTTTTTAATCACACAAGCGGTTGTTTATTGCGGTTTTATAGCTAATTTAAATCTTTTTAGAAATTGTGTTTTGCCAATGAAAACGCTTCTCTGTACGCTTAATTCCAAATACATTCACACAAATCTTGCGATCCGCATCCTTTATGAAATAAATTCTGATAACAAAGATTTGTATTGGAAGGAGTTTACTATAAAGGAAGACAAAGATGAAATTGTAAACTACTGCTTAAATTATGAGTTAATCGCTTTCAGTTGCTATATCTGGAACATCAGCCACACCCTATTAGTGGCAGAGAAAATCAAATCATTAAATCCAGAAATAAAAATATTATTGGGGGGGCCTGAAGTAAGTTACGAATTTGAAGAGGTTATTTCAAAGCCGTTTATTGATTTCATTATTCAGGGCGAAGGAGAAATTCCCTTTAGTGAGTTTCTTAAAACATATCCTAATTTCTCGCTTGTTCCTTCCTTAATTTATAAATTAAACGATCAGGTTATTTCAAACAGACCCTCGCCCAACTATGATGTGAGCTTGTTTGAAAACACAATGCCTTATAGAACCGATAATGCGGCA
>Ga0154020_10001031_pt1 | contig 34468 bp, 24 predicted proteins | sample Klosneuvirus_201_FD_109709 | JGI IMG/M metagenome (GOLD analysis project Ga0154020, IMG submission 109709) | Active sludge microbial communities from wastewater, Klosterneuburg, Austria - Klosneuvirus_20160825_MG | ecosystem: Engineered > WWTP > Aerobic digester > Activated sludge | place...
ATCACACCCAATACAGGAATTGCCAACAAATCCTTAACATCTTCCAATGTTAGCATTTCGCCACTTTGGACACGAACAGGCGAATAGCGGGTTAAAAGCAAATGCTGCTTAATTGGCTCACCTTTTTGTGCTTTATTGGTTTTACTTGATAAAATCCCCAAAATTCTATCTGAATCACGCACGGATGAAACTTCTGGGTTGGTCACAACCACAGCTTCATCTGCAAAGTATAAAGCCATGAGCGCGCCATGCTCAATGCCAGCAGGAGAATCACAGACAATATAATCAAAACTGGCACTCAATTCCTTAAGTACTCTTTCCACACCCTCTTGTGTAAGGGCATCTTTATCTTTGGTTTGAGACGCAGGCAAAATAAACAACTTTTCAATTCTTTTGTCTTTTATGAGCGCTTGTTTGATATTTGCATCGCCGTGAATCACATTCACAAAATCATAAACAACACGACGTTCGCAGCCCATGATTAAATCCAAATTTCTAAGCCCAATATCAAAATCAACAACCACTGTTTTATGTCCGCGTATTGCCAACCCTGTTGCAATAGCGGCACTAGTCGTTGTTTTACCTACACCACCTTTGCCTGATGTTACAACAATAATTTTAGCCACAGTCTATTCCTTTCTTGTTTAATGCAAGACTTTTGCACTAAGGCGCGATTGCCAAACTAAGCACTTCTACACTACCCTTTTATCACGTATAAAAAATGCAAACTAAAAGGCCTCTATCATAAGACGTTCTTTATCGAGATAGATTTGATAGGCCTGGCCTTTTGGTACTTGTATGTCCTCTTTTACTTTGTAAAAGCCTGCCACGGACAAGAGTTCAGCGTCAAGCTCCCTACAAAAAATACGTGCTTCTTTGTCTCCGCTTACACCTGCCAGGGCACGACCACGCAAGCTGCCGTAAACATGAATATGACCATCGGCCATGATTTCTGCTCCAGCACTCACTGCGCTTTTGATGATTAAATCTGCTTGACGTGCATAAATTTGTTGTCCCGAACGTACAGGCGCATCAATAACACGTGTTTTGAATCCACGGTCCAACGAAGATGTTGAGTTATTTAATCCTGTGATTCCCACAACCGCACTCTTAATTGCATCTTTATGCTCATTGGTTGTATGTTCTACCTGCTTGATGTCTTTATCTGTTTCAAATTTATTAAGCGGAATCACTGGCAGCCCTGCTTCTTGTGCTTTTTCTCGGTGTTTAATGTCTCCTCCACGAACAGCAAGCGGAATTAATCCATATTCTTTAAGGCCGCGCATTAAAAAATGAAAATCGGGAGATTTATCGTATTTAAATTTTTCCAAATCAATCAGAACCGGTGCTTGTTGTAGTAAACTGGCATGTGTTTTAGTTAATTTAGATAGTTGTTGAATAAAAGACGCCGGATTGTCTTCTAGTAATTGAATCACAGTCGCTGTGAGCACAGTTCCTTTAAAATTAAAACATTGCTGAATAACTGAATTATGAGCCTGTGTGTCTAATGTTATCATATGTGTTTAAATTGTTACCTTATTATGTTGTAGATAAATATGAACTGAGCAAACATTCATCACGACATCAACGTATTTTGAATTTCGGTTGCAATATCATGGGCATATTTTTTTACTTGTTGTTCATTTTCTCCCTCAACCATCACACGTGCTTTGGGCTCTGTTCCCGAATATCGCACCAATACGCGCCCTTTATGTTTTAGATTAGATTCTACTTCCTGAATCAGTTTCTTTACATGAACAAGCTCTTCTAGTGGTATTTTTTTTTGCACCGCTACGTTTACAATACATTGAGGAAAAATAGAAATGCAACGCTTTAAATAAGATAAAGGCTGGCCTGCATGTTTTATTGCTGTTAGTAACATTAATGCAGCCATGATAGCATCGCCCGTTGTTCCATAATTTAAACAAATCATATGACCAGATTGTTCACCACCCAAATTAAGTCCGTGCATTCTTAATTTTTCAAGTACATAACGATCACCCACTTGGGTACGCATTAAATTTATATGTGCCTGAGCTAAAGATAATTCTAATCCTAAATTAGACATCATGGTTGCTACAACACAATCACCTTTTAACTGATTTTTAGCTTTTAAATCACGCGCTAAAATAGCGAGTAAAGCATCTCCATCTAGAATGTCACCCTGATCGTCTATCACAATTAAACGATCGGCATCTCCATCTAATGCTAGCCCAATGTCGCAATGGGTTTGTTTAACGAGTGATTGCAGGTGTTGTGGATGCAATGCGCCACATTGTTCGTTAATATTTTCACCGTTAGGATCTACAGCATGTGTAATAACCTGCGCGCCCAGTTCGGAAAAAACCATTGGTGCAACACGATATCCTGCACCGTGCGCAGCATCAATTGCAATTTTAAAATCACACAAATCAAGTTCTTTGGGTAAGATTGTCTTTAAATAAGCAACATAACGGCCTACAGCGTCGTCAATGCGATGTGCGCGCCCAACCATAGATGCGGTTTTAAGTGAAGGCGTAGACAATGAAATGAGGTGTTCAAGTGCAAGTTCTTTTTCGTCTGGAAGCTTAAATCCATCCGAAGAAAAAATCTTAACACCGTTATCTTGATAAGGATTATGGCTAGCACTAATAACAACGCCTGCATCTGCACGCATGGACGAAGTTAAAAATGCCACACCAGGTGTTGGTAATGGTCCACACAGCCACACATCAACCCCCACAGAACAAAGACCAGAAGCCAATGCCGTTTCTAGCATATAACCAGAAATACGCGTGTCTTTTCCAATAACCACTTGATGTTTACGTTTTGATTGTTGGATTAATAAGCCCAATGCACGTCCTAATTTTAACATCAAATCAGAATTCATCACATCGCCATTGGCGATTCCTCTAATGCCGTCGGTGCCAAATAATAACCTTTGAGACATGTGTTTGCTATTAACAAAACCAACTTTTAAACGCCAATATTTTGTAAAGACTTTAATTTTTTATGTGAAAATGGCTATTCAAAAATGAATTAATAACGGGGTGTTCGTTTATCTCTTATTGCCTGTAATCCTTCTTTAAGTTCTTGATGTTTAAAGCAAGATACTTGCCCTTGTGCCTCTAATTCAAATACCTGTTGAATGCTCATGTGCGGGACTTGTCTAAGTCCTGCTTTCATAAGTTTTATGGCATGTGTAGAATTAGCCGCAATGCTTGTTGCCAATGATTTAATTTCATCATCCCAACAAGTGGGTTCAAAAATACGGTTTAAAATACCCATTCGATAAGCTTCTTCGCTATTTACCAAACGACCCGTAAAAAACAAATCGGCTGCGTGAGTAGGTCCTATTGTATGAAATAAAGAATACAACCCAGCCATACCAGAGCTAAGGCCTATTTTAGCAAAATTAACACCCATTTGAGCATTTGTGGTGGCTACCCGCATATCACAAGCCAAAGCCAGACAAAATGCAGCACCCACAGCATATCCATGAATCGCTGCGATACTTGGAACATGCAATTGTTTAATTGATAAGTAGCGTTGGTAGAATTCTAACATTATCTGGTGATTATCTGCATCTGATTGTGTGGCACGTGCTTGAAGAAAATCAAAACTCCCACCAGAAGAAAAGGCGCGACCAGAGCCACGCAACACGGCCACACGTACATCTTTATTGTCATTAATTTGAGTGACTGCATGGCTCATTTCTTGGGCCATGGGCATGGTCATGGCATTTAAAGATTCTGGTTGGTTGAATTCAAGATAGGCAATATGATGCACAACATGCAAACGAACAAGATCCATAAATTCATTTCCTTGGCAATAAGCGTTTAAGTTGAACTACTTAAATGCTTATTTGCTTGGATTGAGGCTTCGGGCAAGAGCTAAAATGCTATCTATTTGTTTATATAATGCATCGCCAGGACAATCTGTATCATTTTGTTCTCGATGACCTTTGATGTTGGTTCGATTAATTGTAATTTTGTATTTATCACTCAAAGCACGAATCAATTGTGCTGAATTTTTAACTTGTTCATCATTGACAGCCAAAGTCATATAGGTGCCAACAAAAGCAATTCCTACGTTCCCAGCATTGCCATTGGCGACATGCGTCCCTAAACGTTCCACAGGACGACCTTCAAAAATTTGGCCATCTCTTGTGACTAAGTAGTGATACCCAATATCACACCATCCTTTTACATCCATGTGGTATGTTTGAATGTCTTTAATTTGTTGTATAGGTGTTTTTTTAGAATTATTGGCACTTTCTGTATTATGGATACTCATTCTGTATGGGCGGTGATAAGAGATGCAACTCGGATCTTTTGCACCCCATGAAGAACGCGGTTGAATCCATACTTTGCCAAGCCATAAAGCTGATGTTTGGTTGTTTGTGGAAGGGTTTAATTCTAATGATGCTGAATCTTGCGACATTTCACTTTGTAGATGTTCATTGGTAGCGGCTGATGATTGTGTATCCATGTCTAAAAATTCAAACATGATATGTTCTGGAAGTATGCTATTCTCATGTGCTTTTATTTTGAAATATCTTGGGTAAGTGCCAATCTGCACATCGTAACGCCCCACATAACTCACAATGTCTTCTTTTTGCACAGACACCACAGATACTGGCTTGAATGAAGACCAATGATGGCCATCTTCGCTAACTGAAATATCAACATTTACATTGTCTTGTGAAGCCTCAAACATCACACCAATGCGGTTAAATGGAATTTGTAATTCATGGATAGAAGAAGAGCTGAGTTCCTGATGAATATTATCCTGTGTAATTTCAAAAATACGATGTTCTGAGTGTGCATCAGATAAAGTAGTAGATGCTTGTTGGCAAGCCAATGTACAAAGACTTAATAGTGCAGACAAAAAAAATTGTTTTTTCATAATCAACTCCAAATTGTGTATATGCATAATACGGGAGTTTTTTATTTTTACCAATTTTTTTGAGCTATTTTTTTACGTAATTAAAAAAGAACATTAATGGAGTAACTCTGGACGTTCTAGCTTGATAAGTTCAATTTGATATTTTTGGCGTTGCATATTTTGCTCCATTTCAATCAATGCGTGCCTGGCAGATGAAACGCCATTGACTAAAGCATGGAGATCTTTTTTTAATTCCTGACACACAACCTCTGCTTGTTGTGCCTGAAGCTCAATACTGACCTGGTTTTGGCAAGTATCATATAGGCAGGTAATCAGATCTTCTCTTTTATCTTCGCTTATTTCGATAGAAAATATGGTTTTACACAAAGGCGTAATACGCTCAAAAAAGTCTTTTTTTAACTTATATTTGTGCTTTAATTGTTGCATTAACTCTTGATGGGCTTGTTCTAATACAGCTTGTGTTTTCATATACACAATTATCGCACCTGTCTTTTGATAGGTTGCTAAAGATTAGATTTGTTTTTTTTATTATGGCAAACATGAATCAACGGTTGATTTAGCGATGGATAGACATGCCCCAGAAGAAGCCAAATCCCAAGGCTCTGGATCACCTTTTGTAGTAGGACCACATTTGTTATCAATGTCTTGATATAATTTGTTTTTTAAGTAAGTATTTCTAAAAAAAGTTGGTCCGGGAGAGTCTTTAATATCTCTTGTATCTTTAAATACAGGGCTGTCTCCATCTAAACGATTAGGTTTACAAGAAGAATCTGATGCAATAGAAACAGATTTAACATCAAGTTCTAGCCAAACCCCAGGGCCTTTATTAAAAGACGATGAGGAATCATTCATCGTAAAATATGCACCAGATAAAATAATTCCAGAACCAAATTTATTATTTTGAGAGAATGTGGCGAATGAAGTGCCATTAAAATTCACATCTGTACGATTTACCGTCACGCTTGTCTCATCAGATGCAAAAATTCCACAGCCTGTGTTATAGGCAACGACATTGCGCATTGTTGCGTTCTTTCCCATTTCAATAATGGATGAATCTTTTGCCATGATGGCACAATATTCGTTATCCTTAGTAAGGGTTGCATTTTTAGTAATTAAATTTCCACTGTAAAAAAAACCTTTACTTGATTGACTAAAAGAAAGCCCCGATCCGTTATTGTAAATAAATGAATAATCCATGGAAACAACCGCGTTACCTGATACTGTTATAGGATGATTTGCGGTATTTGTGACTTTCACTTTATTAAGTATTAAATTTGCGCTGCCAGAACACTCAATTGCGTTTTCTCGGCTTGTATCAATCCACACAGAATTTAAGGTGGATTGTCCGTTGTCCATCTTAAGTGCGGTAGTAAAACCACTCATTTTTAAATTTTGGAGATAAAAATTATCTGCGTGAGTAGTAAAACCTGTTGAGTTTTGACTGCCTTGTAGGATTGTTTTTTCAATTCCTGCTCCCCGAATAAGGAGATTTGACTTTATTTGAAATGATGCTTCATTGTAGGTGCCTTCTTTTAATTCAATGACATCATTTGTGTTGGTTACGGTGAGCGCTTTAGTTAACGTTTTAAATGGGTTTTGATAAGTCCCGATCCCAGTCCCATCATCCCCTGTCAAAGAAGACACAATAATTGGTGTGACTTGAATAAAAGCATCTAAACGTATTTGTCCTGCAGGGTACGTTAAAAATAGTTGTAATTGCTCTTTGGCTGGTGGAGTAATAATCCTATCGCCATGGGGAATATTGATATTAAAAGAAATTTGTTTGGCATCTGCAGACACCAATAGATCGCTCACTGTAATATCTAAAACGTTAGTTGTTACACCACTTATTACTAAATCCTGTCCAGTTAAAACAATAGGTACAAGCCCTTGTCCCAAACGTACTTGCCGGTTGCCAATCATGTTGGCAACAGAGATTTCATAAATCACGGGTGGTCCTCTTGTCTTTAAGCGCCACTGCTGATCCATTTCTAGAGTTTGACCATTTATTGCACGTGTTTTTTTGGATAGTTTTATCTGATAAACTTGTCCGTTCATTAATTGTTTGTAAGAACAAGTCAAAATAGTCGAGGACTGATTCCAACTAAAATCTAAATCTACATCAGGTGTAATTTTTAGGGACTGTTTAACAGATTCTTTATCCATGGGTTCGGAAAATGTGATATCAAATGAACCAGCGACGGGCAGTATCTGTTTTTCTGGATTTAAGGTTGTACTTATTATCTGTGGCACACGTGGAACAAAAGGTAATGCAACTAAAGGCTGCGCTACCTTAAAGCTAAAATGTAAAGGTGCAGATAAATAAGTACCGGATAGTAAGCTTTTAGCTGTTAGTTTTAATTGATAAACGGTGTTGTTTGTAAATAGGTAGCGATGTTTAAGTGTGAGTTTTTGTTTGCTTGAATCTAAAGATAAAGATAAACACCCACAATCAGGAAATAAGGACCATTCGATCGAAGAGTCATCCACAGGTGAAGAAAAAGATAAAATTAAGTTTTCGTCTGGTTGAACGTCCGCGCGATTAGGAGCCGGAGAAATGGATAGTACAGAAAAATTCAATGTGTCTTGAATATGGGTTAATCGATTATCTCCAGCATCTGTTTTACGATAAGAGAACGATCGGTCAGGAGAACAACCAAGTAATAACAAACAACTCCATAAAAGCATGCTTGATACAGTATACACACACTCTCCATTGTTTTATCACAGCAAACGTTTTAAAAGTTTAACTATAGTAATATTTTTAAAACGAGCATCCAATCAACCAAAATAACGATAACGTCAACGACAAAATCAAGGACGATATAAAAAAATGAATATTCATTTTAGCAAATATCATGGTTGTGAAAATGATTTCGTTATTATCGACACAACAGAACAAGCGCTGTCTATATCTCAAGAAGAAGTCCGTTGGTTGTGCCACAGACACCAAGGAATCGGTGCAGATGGTGTGATTATTCTTAGCCACACTAACACAGAACAACCGACCATGAAGATTTATAATGCCGACGGCAGTACGGCTCAAATGTGCGGAAATGGACTGCGGTGTGTGGTTCAATTTTTAGTTGAAAAAAAGTTATTGGTTCAAAAAAACAAAGCCCATCATTTTATTAACGCGCCTATATTCGTTGCAACAGATGCAGGTGTTAAGCAATGTTCTTATGCTTTATCTGACAATCCACAAGAATGCATTATCAGTGTTGACATGGGGAGCGCACAAAACCCTATCCGTGAGATTATATTAACACATCAAAATGGTCGTACATTTAATGGTTTTTATGTGTCTCTGGGTAACCCACATGTAGTGATTGAATCGCAACACCCGATGCAAGATGCGCAATTGTTTGGTCATTTTTTGTCTGCACACAGGGTCTTGCAAGAAGGTGCTAATATTTCGTTTGTTAAATATGGTATAAACCAAAGTGAATTAGTTGTTTATGAGCGTGGTTCTGGCATTACGCAAGCCTGCGGCACAGGTGCTTGCGCAACCGTATTAATTGGACTACATTTGGAAAAAATAGTTAGCCAATCACATCAAATAAGCTTGCCTGGTGGCACATTAAAGATCGAAATTAATGAACACAGTCATGTGATCATGCACGGTAAATCCCGTTTTGTATTTGACGGTGTTATTTATTGGCCTGTGGTTTTTTAACCATTAAAAGAAGATGCTTTTTGATTCCAATGACGCAGCAATTTGTCAAAAAAAGAAGCCGGTTTAGCTTTTATTTCGATCACTTCGATCTCGTCTTGTGAATGAATTTTTTCATTTAACAATTGAACATGCATGGATTCGCGATCGAAATAATGAGTAAGGGGGCTCACAACAATTAAAACAGGTAATACGTAACCTAAAAACTCTAACCTTTTCATATCAAAAAACTCTCCGTGAATATCTTAGATTGCCGTCTCGCAAATCTGTCTTTTATAAGGACGTGCCAGACCTTATTTTATTTCAATGTAATGAACGTTATTTTCTGCAATTAATTCTTAGTGAAGGCATTTATCTCATCCAAAAAATCCGATTTAGCTACAGCCAAAGCGTGCAAAAAAGTATGCCAGCATTTTTTATAAATGCCAGTTTTTTGTTCCATTTTTTCTTATCTCTAAATAGAGGATTTACTATGCGTGTGTATTTTGACTATAGGAGTCTCCATCAATAATCCTCGTTTCTACCAGGACAAAAAGGCCAACACACAATGCCATATAAAAAAATACATTCGCGTTTTAGGTTATGGTTTCTGACTGTTATTTTTATTTCTTTATTCTCTTGTGGTGCAGATGAAAAAATTGCACCTTACAGTGCATCGCCGCAAGCGCTCTCTCCATGTGGTGCCATAGATGGGTATATTCCGCATATTTTACAATTTTTACGTTCAAACAAATTTGAACCAGTAGCTCAATTTATTGAGCAAGAGCTATCATATAAAAAAAAGGCAGGCCCTTTTATTAGTGCGTTATTCACAATTGTAAAAAAAACACCTGCACAGGAAGGCATTTTAAAGTCGATTCAAGTAGTCAAACAAGATGCATTAGAGCAAGCATTAGTTCCATTATTAGCTCAAATACTCAGATACATAGCAGGTGAACCACCACATTTGCGTGCTCATTACGAATTACTAGAGGTATTTTCGTCCGTCCTTAATCATTGCGATAAACGTGCACCATTAACACTTATAGAAACATTACTTAAGCTTAAAATAAAAACATCAGCCTGTCTTCCTTCTCAAGAATCTTGCGTTTTTTTTACAAGCGTTTTTTTTAATCGTATCAATCAAATACTACTTAATAAAAATTTAACTACGGTGCTTACCCAATTTAAAGCAGAAGAAGCGCTTTCCGAACAAGCATTGATTGCTATTTATAACCAAGCGTTAGAAATTTTGGCCACACATAATTTTCAGTTTTCAACTTTAAAACAGATTATAGAATCACAGTTTTTATCACTTATCACAGACGATGATATTCAAGCCAATACGCGTGATTTACTTACAATCTTAGAGCAAACAATCAAGCAAAATCCAACGTTGTCAAACGCGATAAGTGAAACTGTACAGTGTTTTAAGCAGCAAGATAAAAATAACGCGTTACCACAAATGATTTATGCTTTAATAACTGATCCCAAAATTCAGTTTTTACAATTTTTTAAGGCATTGCAAGGTGCTTTTAAGATCCAAGAACAAGCACCTCTTAGCTTGCTTGTGGCAGATATTATTTATCTAATAAATAATAACTCAGCGATTTCTCAGGCCATAAGCGATGTCTTTGTCCCTATGTGTTCAATAGAGTACACACCCAAATTAATTCCCACCCTATTACGCATGGGAGAAGCAGGTGCTATGGATGATTTGAAAATTTTATTATCGAGAATAGACACAGGTTGTGAAAAACAACCGTTACATCAATAAAAAGCACATAGGATAAATGAATTTTTATGAATCGTAGCTATATTCGTGTTCAAACATCAAGTTGTGTTATTCTCTTTGTATTGTTTTTTTTAATTTTTCCTGGCTTATCTCACGCTAGTATTTTTCAGGTTTTAGGTGCTGCAGGAAGGGATATGAGTATGGGTAACGCCATGACAGCAGCAGCCGAAGACTGGAGCGCCTCTTTTTTTAATCCATCTTTATTAACACGTAAGCAAACAATGACATTGGGTGTAGGGTTTCAGTTAGGTATTCCAATGATGACTACACAGACATCTAAAAACGCAGCGGTTGCCACACCCAATAACATTCTTGGATTATCTATGGGAATGGCAATTCCTATTGGGGGGGTACTTAAAAAACGTGTTTACTTTGGATATATTTTTTTTATACCCGGCCTTGATTTTTATCGCATTAATTTTAGAGATCCGAGTACGCCTCATTATTACATGTACGACTCATTAATTGCTAAATTTGAATTTTTACCTAGTTTTGCCGTTAGGATTACAGACTGGTTATCTGTTGGCGTTGGTATGAGAATGATGGCGACAGTGCCTGGTGGATTTAGCCTTAATATGGACGTTGCTAATACGCGTATCACTAAAAGAGAAATGTACTTTGGCGCTCAAGCTTCTGCCGCTGCCAATGCGGGAATCCACACGCAACCTTTTAAAAATTTAATTATTGGTGCGAGTTATCAAGGTGAAATAGCCTTAGAAATTAATATGCCCGGTGATTTTAAAGTAGATGGTCTTGATTTTCAGGCCAATATACTCTTAATCGGCAAGGCGCAGTGGACTCCTCATACCATCAGTTTTGGGGCTACTTATTTAATTGAGCGCGTTCAATTAAGAGTGGCCTCTGATTTGGTTTATGCCATGTGGTCTAGAGCACCTGATCCTGCGTTATTTTTTAAAATTCATATGCAGGGTGGTGATTTAGAAAAGTTGGGGCTAAAAAATGGAATTTCTTTGCCCGTTAATGCCGAAAACAAACCACAAAGCCCGGGGTTTTCGGACACGCTTTCTTGGCGATTGGGCCTTGAATATACACCTAAAAAATGGATTTCTTTAAGAACTGGTTATATGTACCGTCCAACACCTGTGCCTATACAGACTACGGGCACTAATATTTTAGATAATTCATTACATATGCTAACTATTGGAACTGGTTTTGTTTTTAAAGATCCACTTGAAATTTTAGAGCAACCTATTGCGGTAGATATTGGCGGCCAATTAGGTGTTTTGGCTCCTAGATTTCATAAAAAGGAAATTCAAAATGAACCTGTTGGGGACATTCATTCTCAAGGATTTATTTATGGTCTTAGTTTTGTAGTAAAATATACATTTGGATCTTAAAATTAAGATCGAGGTAAGATTTTAGCTAAGAATTGTCCTGTGTAGCTTTTTTTGATTTTTGAAATTTCTTCTGGGGTGCCTGTAGCAATCACCGTCCCACCATTTTTTCCGCCTTCTGGACCTAAATCAATCACATGATCTGCTGTTTTTATGACATCAAGATTATGCTCAATAACAATCACGCTATTGCCTTGATCGACCAATCTTGCAAGAACCGAAAGTAGTTTTTCGACATCTGCAAAATGAAGTCCTGTGGTTGGTTCGTCTAAAATATAAAGTGTGTGCGTCCCTGATTTCTTAGAAAGTTCTTTAGATAACTTAATGCGTTGGGCTTCTCCACCCGATAATGTGGTAGCGGCTTGGCCTAGTTGAATATAACCTAAACCCACTTCTGAAAGTAGATTTAATTTTCTTTTAAGTGTTGGAATATTTTCAAATACAACCAATGCTTCATCAACCGTCATGGCAAGTATTTCGGCAATGCTTTTTTCTTTGTATTTTACTTCTAATGTATCTCTATTATAACGTTGTCCATTACATACTTCGCAAGTGACATACATGTCTGGCAAAAACTGCATGTCAATTTTAATGACCCCATCTCCTTCGCAAGATTCACATCTTCCTCCTTTGACGTTAAAAGAAAATCGACCAACGTTGTAACCTCTTTGTTTGGCCATAGGCAATGATGCAAAAAGTTCTCGAATTGGCGTAAACAGCCCGGTGTATGTAGCTGGGTTTGATCGCGGTGTTCTACCAATTGGAGATTGATCGATGTCAACAACACCAGAAATGGCATCCAGGCCGTCGATCGATTGATAAGGTTCTGGTTTTTCGTGTTCTAGTTTAAATTTTTGTGCAACCGCTTGAAACAACGTATCCAGCACCAAAGTAGATTTACCAGAACCAGAAACACCAGACACACACACCAATTGTCCTAACGGAAAACTAACGTCGACATGTTTTAAATTATGTCCGTGTGCGCCTTTGATGACAATTGATTTTTTGATGCCTTCTCGTCTTTTTTTTGGTATTTCTATTTTTTTCTTTAAAGAAAGATACTGTCCTGTGAGCGATTTTTTTTCATTCATAATCTGCTTGGGTGTACCACAAGCCACCAAATGCCCGCCTTGCCTGCCAGCCAAAGGCCCCAAATCAACAATGTAATCTGCTTCTAACATGGTGTCTACATCATGTTCCACAACAAGCACGGTGTTTCCCAAATCTCTCAAACGTTTAAGCATCTGTAATAATTTTTCATTGTCTCTTTGGTGCAGACCAATAGAAGGCTCGTCTAACACATATAAGACGCCCACTAACGCAGATCCAATTTGTGTAGCCAAACGAATACGTTGACTTTCTCCACCAGATAAAGTTCCGCTTTTGCGTTCAAGCGATAGATAATCAAGCCCAACTGCTTCTAAAAAATAAAGCCTGTCATGGATTTCTTTAAAAATTTTATCGGCAATTATACGATCCCTACCAGAGAGCTGAACGTTTTTAATAAAAGAAAGTGCTTCTGATACAGATAAAGCACTTACCTTAGAAATATTTAAAGCGTCGATTAATACAGATAAAGATTCCGGTTTAAGACGTTCGCCACGGCAAGATTGACACGGATGACGAGACATATATTTTTCTAAATCATCACGCACATTTTCTGATTCACTTTCTTGAAAACGTCTTTCCAGGTTTTTTAAAACACCTTCAAATGGCTTACGGTAACGAAACTGCGTGCCCTGCCCTTCTAGCATAAAAGCTATCTCTTCGCCTTGCGAACCATTCAATACAATTTGCTTGAAAGTATCCGATAGTTTTTTCCACGGTGTTTTTATATTTTGCTTGTAGTGTTTACAGACACACGCAAGCATGGCGGGATAAAAATGCGAAGTTTCGCTGGCCCATGGTTTAACGGCACCTTCTTCAATCGATAAATCTGGGTCGGGCACTACTTTTTGTTCATCAAAAAATGTGTATTCTCCCAAACCAGAACATGTAGTGCAGGCACCTGCTGGATTATTAAAAGAAAACATGCGTGGTTCGAGTTCTCCCAAACTAAAACCACAATCCATGCAGGCCAATTTTTCAGAAATAAGTATTGCCGCTTCGCCTTGTTTTTCTAGCTTTAGATACCCGTGCCCACGCTTTAAAGCGGTTTCAACAGAATCGGTTACTCTGTTTTTTAAATTTGATTTCAAAACTAGTCTGTCAACGATTACATCAATGTCATGTTTTTTATTTTTATCAAGTACAATGTCTTCTCCCAAATCGTAAGCCTGGTTATCAATCACCACACGTGTAAATCCATCGGCTTGCAGTTTTTCTAATTCTTTTTTGTATTCACCTTTGCGCGCTCTTACAATGGGGGCTAAAAGCGTTAACTTAGTACCTTCTGCTTGCGCGCATATTTGGTCCACAATTTGTTGAACAGTTTGGGCATGAATTGGTTTTTTACAATGCGGACAATGCGGTTTTCCAACACGTGCAAATAGCAAACGCAAATAATCATAAATTTCAGTGACTGTGCCTACCGTTGATCGTGGATTTTTTGCCGTTGTTTTTTGTTCAATAGAAATGGCCGGCGATAGTCCTTCTATGGAATCTACATCTGGTTTTCCCATTTGCTCTAAAAATTGCCTGGCATAAGCAGATAAGGATTCCACATAGCGTCTTTGTCCTTCTGCATAAATAGTATCAAATGCCAAAGAAGATTTGCCCGATCCAGACAATCCAGTCAAAACAGTTAATGTATTACGTGGAATATCTACATTGATGTTTTTTAGATTATGTTGTCTTGCGCCACGTATTTTAATGATGTCATTAGACATAATAAATCCTTTACCTAATTAATTTTCATTATTAATTGTTTTTTGTTTTAGCTTCTTTGAATTAAAAAAGAATGGTGCACGTGTTTTTCTTTTTTAAAATCAAAATCAATGGTGTGTGCTGTGGTATCTTCGATTTTAATTTTTAATTTTGTTTCGAGCGTATTGTCTAATTTGAATTTTTTTAAGTGATTAGAAAAAATAATAACTCCTTGCGGTTTTAAAAACCGCAAACATTGCTCAAGTAAAAATGGGTGATCACGTGCAATATCTAATGTGTCATTCATGCGTTTTGAATTTGAAAACGTGGGCGGATCCAATAGAATGACATCATATAAGTGAAAAGGCCTTTGTGATAAAAACGCAAAACAATCCATTTGAATAAACTGATGTTTATCAGGATTTCGTTTAAGTTCAATGCGATTGAGTTCAAAATTACGATACGCCCAATCCAGATAAGTTGCAGACATATCAACGGATGTGGTGCTCTGTGCGCCACCTAAAGCAGCACATACGCTGGCTGATCCTGTGTAACAAAATAAATTTAAAAAATGCTTGTTCTTGACCAAAGAAGTTATTTTTTGACGAATTAAACGATGATCCAAAAATAAGCCGCAATCAATGTAATCATTTAAGTTAATTAAAAATTGAGCCTGATTTTCTTTAACCACAAAAAATTGTTGTTCGTGGGCTGTTTTTTGATATTGATTAAATCGTTGTTGCTTACGTCTTTGTTTAACTATGACTTGATAATGTTTAACAGAAAATACATCTTGAACAACACGAGACATATCTTGAACACGAATCTTTGCTTGATGTTCATCAATCTCTTTAGGCGCTGCATATTCTTGAATTAAGATATAAGAACCAAATACATCAACAGCCGCATTGTATTCTGGAATATCGGCATCGTAAACTCGGTAACAGTCCAGTTTTTCTTGTTTTTTAAGCCAAGGCTGCAAACGTTTAATATTTTTTTGCAAGCGATTTAAAAACATGACCGCAGGTTGAGAATAAGCCGGTTGACGTTTAGCCACATCTGTTTTTTGAAAAGATGAATCTTTTGATAATTCAGATGCTTGGTGTTTTGGTGTGGATGTTCTTAATGGATAGGTCAATAAATAACAGTTAAGGGCACCATTATAAAAACTATTTTCCTTGGTTGCACGCAAATGTAAATGAGACGCCATTGATTTATCGTGAACCAGTAAATAAGCCGTATCCACGGGTTTTTCTGTTTTTAAGTATGCGCCCAGTCGAGAGTAAAGATGCCCCATCATTTCGTCGCTGTGAACTCTTACCCCATAAGGAAGATTAGAGACCAACAAAGCATAGTTTAAGTTTTTATGAAACAAGGCAAAATCTTGGCAACCCACACGAATATAGGAAGATAACCCTGCTCTCGCAATATTTTTTTGTGCCATTGCAATGGCCGAAGAATCAAGATCAAAACCCAACAAACACAATTCTTGGTTGTTTCTAAAAATTTCACGTAAGCGACGTCTTTCTGTGATCTCTTCTTGTAGTTTATTCCATACATCTTTTTGATGATGAACCCAATAAAGCAGACAAAAATGTTTTCTTAAAAACTGAGGTGCAATATCAAGTGCCATCAAAGCAGCTTCTATTAAAAATGTGCCCGAACCACAAAATAAATCTACCAGTGCCAAATCAGGGTTATTAAGATACTGTGTGGGCCACTTAATTTGATACAAAATAGCAGCTGCAAGTGTTTCTCTAAGTGGTGCTTGAGTGGCATTTTGCCGGTAACCTCTCATATGCAAACTTTGGCCACATAAATCAAAATATATAATACATCGCTCTGGTTCTATATGTAGGTGAATTTTTATGTTGTAAAAATCTTTATCAACAGAAGGTCGTTTATTTATATGTGCCATAAATGCATCACACAAAGCATCTTTTAGTTTGAGTGTGGCATAATGCACATTTATGTCTGGTATGACACTGCTGCAAGACGTGACAAATGTGTGTTCTACTTGCATGTGTTCGTGCCAAGCAAAAGCACGTGCATGCGCAAAAATATCATCGAATAAATGTTCTTTTTGATAAGTAAATTCGTTTAGTTTTAATAATACCCGTGTAGCTACAAAAGACCATAGGCACGCCCGGTATCCAACTTCAAGAGTGCCCAAAAAAGAAACACCTGCGCGTTGTACTTTAATTTCAGAAGCACCAAATACAAGCAGTTCTTTTTCTAAAAATCGTTCTGTACCTTCTGCTGCTACGGCAAAAAATGAATACTTTGTATTTACATCATGCATCGCGACGCTATTATCTGACGTTCAAGAATTTTCCAACATAAAATGCAGATGTGGCACGGTTTAGAAAAAAGTCTATTTAAAGTTCGAGCAAAATTGCGGCAATCCATGGAAATACAACGGTCACATCACTTTGAATGATCTGGTAATAGCTTTGTGTAGATAACTTATCCCATGTGATTTTTTCTTTACCACCAGCACCAGAATAAGATCCATAAGACATAGGAGACGATCCAATCTCAATAAATCCCGCCCAATCTCTTACTTTTTTCAAATGTAAATCATGTTTTAAAGAAGGGACTGCACAAATTGGAAAATCTGCAGCAATACCACCACCTAATTGCAAAAATGCAATGGGGTGTTTTTCTGATTGTGTCATGTACCAATCGTAGATCATGGTAAAATACTCCAACCCCGTTTTCATGATATTTTGATCAAGCACAATTTTTTTATCTTTGCGATGCTTTCCGGCATAAGTGTAACTTGCAAAAATATTACCCATGGTCGAATCTTCGAAACCTGGAATGACAATTGGAATATCTTTTTGATAAGCGGCATAGGTCCAGCAATCATGAACGTTAGCTGCAGGATCTGGTTTGATTAAACGCTCAGAGAATAAACGCCTAAAATATTCGTGAGGAAAGTAACGTTCTCCACTTTTTTGCGCTTCTTGCCACATTTTAAGTAAATGAGGCTCCATCATGCGCACACTTTCATCTTCTGGTAAAAAAGTATCAGTGATTCGGCGTAATCCAGCATCTCGTAGTTCTGCTTCTTGCTCTGGTGTTAATTCTGTGTATCTGGGAATATAGGCATAATGAGAATGCGCCACATAGCGGTAGTAAGATTCTTCATGATTGGCGGCAGTTGCCGAAACAAGATGGACTTTATCTTGGCGAATCAATTCGGCAAGCATTACACCTACCTGAAAAGAGCTTAAAGCGCCAGATACGGTCACGACAAGCTTACCACCGTTATCTAAGTGCTCTTTTAGCCACAAAGCTGCTTGGTAAGTTGCGCCGCCATTGCAATGCTTAAGTGTTTGCGCAGCGAATGTAGACACAGGGGTTGGTTGTTTTTTTACTTTTTCAACCAATGTTTGGGTATTGTTTGGGGGTGTTTTCTTATCCTCTGTTAGCACAATGTGTTTTTTTAAAGAAGCAGACAACTGATTAAATTTTTTCTTCATCATACAAGGCGTATTTGGATCAATTGGCCATTAAAAAGCAATAGAAATTTATTGTTTATCTCGCTATAAGCTGGCGACCTTATTTTGAGGAGTATTTTGTGAAAAACCAGCGTTTTATCTCTATTTGGCTTGCTAGTATTTGTGTGTGCATTATCACGATGATTGTCGTTGGTGGTGTCACGCGTCTTACACATTCGGGGTTATCGATGGTTGAGTGGAAACCAATCACAGGGGCTATTCCACCACTTAAAGACAGTGATTGGCAGGCCTTGTTTGATTCATACAAGCAATACCCAGAATATCAATTAATTAACCAAGGCATGACACTTGCGCAGTTTAAACGTATTTTTTTCTGGGAGTATGTCCACCGCTTAATCGCACGATTAATAGGCTTAATTGTATTTTTGCCCTGGCTTTATTTAATCGTCAAAAAACAAATGCCTCGTACACTCATGATGAAAACTATTTTTGGATTTTTATTGGGTGGACTACAAGGATTAATGGGTTGGCTAATGGTGGCAAGCGGCCTTAAGGATAATCCTCATGTAAGTCACTACCGTTTGGCTGCACATTTGTTACTTGCTTTGTTTATTTTATCGTATTTTTTATGGTTATTTCTTGAACAAATCCATATTGCAAACAGCAACCGCTTTTTTGTTGTTCATGCTAAAAAATGGCCTCTGCGTGTATTATCTGGAATTGTTGTGTTGCAAATTTTTTTTGGTGCCTTAACTGCCGGACTTAAAGCTGGTTTTATGTATCCAACTTTTCCATTCATGAGCAACCATTTGATTCCAAGTGCCCTATTGTCTTTTGATTTTACTTGGGTAGATCTGCTAGAAGATCCCACATTGGTGCAGTTTGTTCATCGGACTATTGCGTGGAGTTTATTGTTATTTATTCCTACTTGCGTTTTTTATTACCTAAGAAATAACAATAATCGTACATCTGTGATTTTTTTATATAGTTTAATTGGAATTTTATGTGTGCAATTTCTATTAGGTGTGTGGACTGTTTTATGGCATGTGCCTGTTGCAATTGCCACGTTTCATCAATTGATTGCTTGTTTATTGCTTGCAAATATGGTGACGCTTAATTTTTTCTTAACAAAAACCAAAACACAGAGTACACATATTTAACCTTATTTTTTTAAGAAATTCAAGTTTAAGTTCTATCCTGATGTTTGTTGAAAATTCAAATTCCTGAACCCATTCTGGGAGAATTTTCAGTGTCCAACAAACATCATCATTTTTTAGATACCATAGACGAATGTTTTACCCACGCTATTAATTACGGTATTTTTCATCTAAGCACAGAAGACAAACAGCTTAATGGACGTACCATTAAAGTCAAAGGGCGGGATGTTGTTAACTTTGGATCGTGTAGTTATATGGGATTCGAAGTAGATCCAAGACTTAAACAAGGTGCCATTGATGCGGTGGAACAATACGGCACTCAGTTTTCTTCTTCGCGTGCCTATATGTCTTGTGGTTTATATGTTGAACTAGAGCATTTATTTGAACAAATTTTTAAAGCCCATGTAATTATGGCGCCCACCACAACTTTGGCGCATATGTCTACAATTCCTGTGGTTGTAAGAGATAATGATGTAGTCATTTTAGATCATCAAGTACATGCCAGTGTGCAAACCAGTGTGCAGCTTCTTAAACCACGCGGCGTGCGTGTTGAAATGATTAGGCATAACCGTATTGATCAACTTGAAGATTTAATTACACAACTAAAACCCAAACATGATCGCATTTGGTACATGGCCGATGGGGTTTATTCCATGTATGGAGATTGCGCGCCTTTTCATGAACTTCAACAATTATTAAGGCAACACGATCAATTTCGTTTATATATCGATGACGCCCACGGTATGAGCTGGATTGGAGAACACGGTGCTGGTTATGCCATGCACCGCATGCCACTACATCCACATATGATTTTAATTACCTCTTTGGCCAAAGGCTTTGGAACAGGCGGCGGCGCGATTGTTAACATCGATAAAAACATACATCGGCTCATACGCACTTGTGGGAACACGCTTATTTTTTCTGGACCTATTCAGCCCCCCACACTGGGCGCATCAATTGCTTCTGCTAAAATTCATTTATCTGATGAAATGCCACTCTTGCAGCAACAGCTACAACAAAAAGTCAAACTCTGTAACCAACGCTTGGGGGAATATCGATTGCCTTTACTAAGCGAAAATTCAACGCCCTTATTCTATATTGGCGTGGGCTTATTAAGAGTGAGTTATAATTTAATTCACCGTCTTTTAGAAGAAGGTTATTATGTCAATGTTGGCATTTTTCCGGCAGTCCCAATCAAATGTTCTGGGGTGCGTTTTACGATTAATCGGAATTTAACCACAGCAGATATTGATGGCATGACACAAGCAATGGCCCATCATTTTCCACTTGCATTTAAAGAAGAATCTCGTGATTACGAAGATATTACGCAATCATTTAAAGTCCCAGTCACACTTCAAGCGCTCACACAAAACAAATCTTCTCTTTATCAACAGTTTAAAGTGGAACATTATTATTCCATTTATGAAGTCTCTAAATCAGAATGGGATAAGCTACTTGGACACGAAGGATCTTTTGATTGGGAAGGATTAAAATTTCTAGAAAAAACTTTTGCACAACAAAAAGAACCAGAAAATAACTGGAAATTTCATTATTTTATTATTCGTGATCAACATAACCATCCCGTGTTAGCTACTTTTTTTACTGAATTATTAATTAAAGATGACATGCTTTCACCGGCTTCTGTGTCCGAAAAAATAGAAATCCTACGTAACAAAGATCCCTATTATTTAACGTCTAAAGTTTTAATGATGGGATCACTTTTAACAGAAGGTCAGCATTTATATTTGGACAAACAACATAAAGATTGGAAAGACGCGCTTTTATTGTTGCTTGATTTGGCCACAGAAACACAAGAAAAAGCCCAAGCAGTTGGAATTCAATTAAGAGATTTTAACGCCGATGACGAAGCGCTACGTAAATTTTTTCTTGATCAAGGCTTTATTCGTGTACGCATGCCAGATGCACATGTAATTAAAAATTTAAACTGGGAAACACAAGAGGAGTATTACCAATCGCTATCACATAACTCAAAAAAACATATTCGAAAGTATGTTTTTCGATATAGTGATAATTTTCGTATTTCCATTACCAATAAGCCATCTGTTTCACATTTTTATGATCTTTATAAAAATGTGAAACAGAAAAATCTCGAACTTAACACTTTTAATTTACCAAAAAATATCTTTGAACGCATGACAGACCACGGCCAGTGGGAATTTATTGAAATTTTTTTAAAAAATAACGAAGTGGAAAAAAACGAAATTTTTCCTGTTGCGGCAGGCGCTTGCTATATAACAGAGAAGAATTACTGCCCAATGATTGTTGGGTTGGACTACAAAGCTACCGCAGAATATGAATGCTACAGGCAAATGTTATTTCAAGTTGTATTGAGAGCACGTGCATTAAATAAAGAAAAAATATATTTTGGCATGGGTGCATCCATTGAAAAACAAAAATTTGGAGCAATTCCATTAAAAAAAGTCGCTTATTTGCAGATGAAAGATAATTATCATATGGAAGTGATATCGACAGTAAAAGATGATGGTTGACCTAAAAAGAACACAAAATATTGAATTTAAACTTGCATTTCTGTAGATTTATTCTGTTTATTCCATACAATATGATCTATGACAGTCGCGGAAAACTTACATCCTGTTCATATTTGGTTAGAAGATGACATTCTTCACTGCTCTTTTGATCCACACACTAAAGTGACTATTGATATTGCCAAATATATGGTTTCAAAAAGAATGGAAATTGCTGGAAACAAGCTACATCCAATATGCGGTGATTACAGAAATGTAAGTTATCTAGACAAAGAAGCAAGAGACTATTTTTCCAGCGAAGAAGGACAAACCAATTTGACTGCTGGCGCTTTGATTATTAATTCTTCGCTTACCAAAGTCATTGTTAATTTTTATTTAACACTCACAAAACCACGCTTACCCGCACGCATGTTTACCGATCTCAAAGAGGCCACATCATGGTTAGAGCAGTATAAAAATAAGCCCTAAAATCAACTCAATTTTATCGCATTTGTTTAAACTGATTTAACATCACATTAATACCCAACAGAACATCAAACGATGAAGTCAAAGGCTTTACGTTTTCTTTATACACATAAGCATTAAATCCTGTGGAAATATATAAAGGGCCGCCCACGTTTACATTAAATTGCAAAGCCGCTTTAAATTCTTGATTGCGTAATAAAATAGGATCAGAAAAAGCGTAAGAAGTATTGGCATTAAGCAACAATAAATCAGGTCTACTTGCAAGAAGTGGCAACGTAGGCATGGCCACAGTTACAAGCAATAAAAAACGTGTATTGGCGTATATGATTTGATCTTCGTCTTCTTTTGATGCCAGCAGTTCTTTTCTAATCCCAAGCCCAATATTGGCCGTTAATTTTTTTGAAAACAATTGAAAAATAGCACCCCCCGTTGCGCTTAATTCTAGATGATGAAATTTACGGGTGTCTGGTTTTTCGAATTCGGATTCTATCCCTAATGTAAAAGAAGGCGCAGGTACATACGTTGAATACTTAAACAAGCCTTCGATATTATAAAGCATATTCACATTTACCAAATCTGCCGTTTTAAACCATTGATTAACGTGTTTATTCGTGACCGGGTCTTGAGACATGTATAATCCGCGGGCGTAGTTTACACTGGCGTTAAATTCAACTCGATGCATGGGTAATAACATCTGAATTTTAGTTGTAGATGCAACCGAAAAATTAACGCTACTTGGGCGTTGCAATTGTGAGCGGGTTGAATCTTCTCCTTTTTTAACAAAATTACCTAAAATATTGGCATTGACATTAAAATCTATCTTCCATGCCGGTTTATTTCCCAATTTAAGTAATTGAGTAGTACCGTTAATGGTATGTTTGCGCATATAATCTAGTGCATTTTGACGAATATCTTCGTGCACAATACGCAATTTGGCCTTTGGATCTTGCTCTAGATTGTTCATGATTTTGTCGCCACCAGAGGCCAAGTAATCAGTCAATGCCACACGATAAACCCCCAAAGAATCAATTAATCGGCCGTTCACCAAATAACCTTGTGGATCATATTGCAGGCCTCTTGTTAGAATTTCTGTCCCGTAGCCTAAAGATGACTCTGTGGCGCCACCTGCCAAGGTGGCCAATTGACTGCCATTCACTTCTACGACCACCACTTTTGAAGGATAAGGAATGAGCTGTGTCATGCTAATTTGATTCACACGAGACAATGGAAATACTTTGTTATTTAAAGAACGACGATTTACAAATGATACATCGGCATGCCCTATTTCTCGCATGGCATCTAAAATAATAGAATACGTGTCTACTTCTGAAAGAGGCTTATTGGTACGGGCAATAATTTCTTGCCCCCAAGATTGGCACATATGTTCATGTGCACTTAATAATTGCTGTTTAAACAAACTAAGCGAAGATTCTTGTTCTTCTGATAAGTGATGGTTGCTCGGTAAGGTTTGAGTGATAGCCCATAACTGGCTCGAGGTATGTATTAAATTAGAACTATCTTGTGATTTTGATAAATGAATCGCTGTAAAACCTTGACCGTTGGCATAAGATCCAACCACACGTGTTTGGTTTTCGAACTCAATACTAGACAGACTTGCATTTTGCTGTGCCATGCCAGCCGCTAAACTTAAATCTACATGCGCGCCCAATTTTTCTAATTCACGAATTAAAGCAATTGAACCTTGTGTTGTTTTTTCTGGAATATCGGTCAATAAAACAACAATATCGACCTGATGGCGAATCTGTTGAATCACAAGCGCCAAGCTTGATTCCGAAGTAATATCTCCTGGCACGTGACCTTTATTTACATGTTGTTTTAAGTCTTGCCTAATAAATCCAACAAACCCCACTTTGAGTGTTCCAATCTGTTGAATCACATAGGGTTTAATGTATGCGCAAAAAGGTTCTTTAGGATCGCATTTGATATTACTTAATACCACGGGTTTGTGGTTCTCATGTAATGTTTTTATGTAAATTAAAAGTTGTTCTGGTGGCATGGCAAATTCTGGCACACCCAATGCGTATACAGAAAAATCAAGTGTATTCATTAAAGAAGCAGCCAATGTGGAACCAGATTCATGAGACATTAAATAACGTGCCAATACGTCTTTTCCTAAAAGCCCAGCACCGCCCACACTAATAGCGTGTGGATATTGCTCCTTGTATTTTAACCATGCGCGCTTAAGCGCTAACAAGTTAATATGTACGGGCGTAGAAGATTCACAATTTTTTTCAATAAAATGTCCGTTAAGATCAGATACAAAAAACAGGTCTAAAGATTCTGAAAAAGCATTTCCGACATATAAAATATGAATGAACAATAAACTAATAATATTTTTTTTAATTGATAAATTCATATAAATGCACTGATTTGTAATGTGTTTTTATTTTTACTTAAACAAACAGATACAAGAATTCATCATAATTATTTGTAAATCGCAAAAATATTTTTGTTTTTAATAATTAAAAAGTTTACAATCACAATCGTAATGAAAATAAAGCTTACCTATTATTTTTTAATCATGATGTTTGTTTGTATGTTTCAAAATTGTCACAATGAACAATCAGATAAATATTCAATTCCATTAGATCCAAAATATTCTGCAGTTAATTTTTCTAGAATTGCTGCGATCAAAATGATTAATCGAATGAGTGTTTGCGAAAACCCATGGATTGTGGGTTTTGAAAATCAATTAAAATTGGGAAAATTAAACCAAACGCAATTACAAGCAACTATTATTCGCCCTGTTTTTTTGTTTCAAGGATTTATGAGTTATTCAACAGACGATAAATGGAGAGACGAACTTAAAAATTCTATCCAAAAAAACCACACCCAATTTAATCCTCAATATATTGATCAATGTTTTTCTTACATTAAAAATTATGACTGCGGCGCCGTATCTATATTTAATATGGAAAGCCATTTTATTCCTGTTGATTCTCCTTGTTACAAAGTGATTGTAGGAAAAAGAACAACAGAGCAAAGTTGCAGTAACAGTTTTGAATGCCCAAACACAGATGAATGCATTCGGGCCACACCAGACGATCCTCATTCGGAACATACATGCCAACCCAAATCATTTATTCAGGTAGGTATGCAATCAGACTGTGGACATCAGGGTAAACAATACTTAAGTTGCCAAGCAGCGGCCTACTGTCGCAACGAACCAACAAAACCGATGGGAACGTGTCAGCCTATGAGTCCAGTGGGCGGTCCATGTGCACAACACGATGCATGTTTGAGTGCGCATTGTGGTTATTATGTGTGTGCGGATCCACAAAAAAATGGCGCTTATTGCCAGGATTCAGGTGAATGCGAATCATTTGTATGCCAAAACAATCATTGCGTCGATGCTTATCAAGAAGTAAATACGGGCGAATATTGTAGATTGGATGATCCTAAAGATGCTCAAATGACATTGCCCATTTGCAAATCTGATGCTTATTGCAGATCTATCTTGGATGAAAATAATCAATCCACACTAGAAGGAATTTGTGTGGCCTATCAGCAACTCGCTGATCCTTGTGATGAAACGCAAAAATGTGATCCATCTTTAACTTGTCACGAAAAAAAAATTTGTGTGCAAAAATAACCTTTAAAAATGCAAATTGAAGATTTAGATTGATTATGCTAGCCCACACAAATGGTATTTTATAAATGTTTGCGTATTGTGCATCTGTTATTATTGGCTGGTTCTGCATTTATGGCAGCAGGTTGTGGTCAATCTACAACATTTGCAATACACGGGCTTAACATGGATAAATGTCCGTTAGGCCTTAAACTTGTAGTTCAAGCAGGTTCGAATAAAATAGAAAGCCCGTTAATCGAAACAAAAAAACGTTTTACTTGGCCTAAAAGGGAATTAACCCAAGAAGAATTCGATTTTTTTGTAAGTGATGACAGCACAGAAAAAATTAAAGCGGGCACCCCTCTTTTAGTCGAAGCTTGGTGTTATGAATCTGCAGGCAAAACAGGCTATATCCAAATAAAAGGTCAAATAAGCAAAAATAGAACTTATGTGTTTGTTTCTGATCCTGGCATTACCACACTTACTTGTGATGAAGGTGCAGTTCAAAGAATAGACCCTGCACCATGCGTTTCGATAAAAACATACAAGTAAATTTTAGCGAATTTAAAATCATATATTAAAATTAAACAACATAGCAATAGTGATACATTATGAAATTTATAGACGAAGCGCGTTTTGAAGTTGTGGCTGGAGACGGTGGTCCCGGTTGCGTTTCTTTTTTTAGAGCCAAGGGCATTCCAAGAGGTGGCCCAGATGGTGGCGATGGAGGCAACGGAGGGTCTGTTTATTTTAGAGCTGATCGTTCACTTAATACTTTAGTTGAACTACGTTATCGCAAAAAATTACGCGCAGGCGGTGGCGAACCTGGTATGGGCAGCCAATGCAATGGACGCGCAGGTAAAGACATTGTAATTCGTGTGCCTGTAGGCACTTTAATTTACGACGCTCAAACAGAAGAGCTTTTAGCAGATTTAAATGAACACGACCAAAAAGCACGTGTTGCAAAAGGTGGTCGTGGTGGTCTTGGTAATATGAATTTTGCCACCTCTGTAAGACGTGCACCACAATTTGCGCAGCCAGGCACAGAGGGCGAAATAAAAATGATTCGCTTAGAATTAAGACTCTTGGCTGATATTGGCCTGATTGGGTTTCCAAATGTTGGTAAATCCACGTTAATTTCGCGCATTAGTGCGGCACGTCCTAAAGTTGCGGATTATCCATTCACCACATTAGTTCCACAACTGGGTGTTGTACAATATGACCATAAATGTTCATTTGTAGTTGCCGATATTCCTGGATTAATAGAAGGCGCGTCTCAAGGCGCTGGGCTTGGGTTTCAGTTTTTAAGACATGTCTCACGTGTAAAAGCGTTGGTCCATATCTTGGCATTTGATTTTGCAGATACACGTGATCCATTAAAAGATTACGAAATTATTCGCCAAGAACTAAAAGCATACAGTAAAGAATTAGCAAAAAAACCAGAAGTTATTGTACTTAATAAATGTGAGCTTACAGATAGCAAAGAACTTGTTCAGCAAGTTAAAAAAATGGCACAGAAAAAAAAGAAAAAATTCTTTGCTATTTCTGCAGTCACCGGAGAAGGTGTTTCTGAATTATTGGATCATTTAGCAAGCATGAATGCTCTAGACGCGGTAAAATAAGGCGCTCTTTTTTATGAATCAACCCAGTATGAATCAGTTAGATATTAATAACTCAACAAATACTAATTCAGATAGAGAACAGGTCACACTGTTTGCACAACAAAAACAAAAATTAATTAAAGAACTACACAAAAAAGTCGTGGGTCAAGACCAAGTGATTAAACAACTGTTATTGACTATTCTTTCAGGAAGTCACGCATTGTTTGTGGGTGTGCCTGGATTGGCTAAGACGTTGTTGATTGCCACACTTTCTGAAACACTTAAACTTAATTTTAATAGAATTCAGTTTACACCTGATTTAATGCCATCGGATATGACCGGCGCAGAAATTTTAGAAGAAGATCCTAATAACCATCAAAGGCATTTTAGGTTTATGCGTGGGCCTGTATTTACCAATATTTTACTAGCCGATGAAATTAATAGAACGCCACCCAAAACCCAAGCTGCGCTCTTGCAAGCTATGCAAGAAAAAAAAGTAAGTGTGGCCTCGCACACTTATCCTATTCAAGCCCCATTTCATGTGTTTGCCACCCAAAATCCAATAGAACAAGAAGGCACTTATCCATTACCAGAAGCCCAATTAGATCGGTTTATGTTTATGGTCGATGTGGGATATCCTAGTTTTGAAGAAGAGATGCAAATTGTGTCTTATACGCCACAAACGCAAACCCCCATAGATCCTATTTTAGGACCAGAAGAACTGCTTGCATTGCAAACTTTAACTATGCGTATTCCAGTTGCCAAACCACTTTTGGAATGGGCTGTAAGGCTTGTACGTGCAACGCGTAAAACAGAATTACAAGCACCTGATATAGTCAAACAGTACGTAGATTTTGGTGCAGGACCGCGTGCCACTCAACATCTTATTTTAGCGGCACAAGCGTCCGCGCTTTTTAATGGTCGTTTTGCGGTTGATATCGATGATTTAAAAGAACAAGCCTTGTTTGTTTTGCCTCATCGACTGGTGCTTAACTATAAAGGGATTGCCGAAAAAATAAAACCGCAGGCGATTATCGAACAATTGTTTAGATCTGTTGGTACCTGCTAATTTTTTCAAAAAATCAGTAGATTGACGCAATCGTCCATACTTAAAATCAAATAAAAAAATACCTACTGTTGAACTCATGTTTATTTTTAAGATAGGATCTCTTTGCTGTTAATTTGGGTTGTTGTTGTTAGCTATTAGACTCAAGAATAAATACACAGATTTTTTAAAAACCAGGACTTTTTATGTCAGATCTAACGGCCAATACAGTCGATTCTGTCGTTCGACCTAATTCTCGTGTGCCTGTTACACCACCACCCCACACAACAACCAATACACCTCCTTTGCCGACTGAGCCCACGTTTATTAGTGATTCATTCAATAAAACAGATAAAATTAACCTCCCAAAGTTTAATTTTAATACCTCTCAAAAACCAACTTTAGAAATCCCCAAAATAATAAGTCCTCTTGTAACGGGCTATACTTTGGGTTTTCTATTAGGGCAAACTTATAGAAGATACAAAGATAAAGATAAAGATACGGGCTCTATTTTGGATAACAAAGACGACACATTTAAAATACCTGGGTTTGACCAAACACCAAGAAGGGCACCAGAATCAACACAAGAAAAAAAACAAGAAGTTCCAGGCCCACAGTGCGTTCCAAACACACAAGAACCAAACAATAGGAGAGACGATTATTCACTTCCAAGTGAACAATCGTATCCTATAAAACTAAGCCATACGGCGCCGTTTCGTTTAATTCAGTCAGATGATTTTTCGCAGATAGAAACGCTTTCTGTAACAGTTAAAAAAATAAAAGACTTATTAAACCAACCACAAGAAGATAAAAAACAATGCCAAGTCATTATTGATGCACTTTTAAAGCAAGATCCTCAACATGCAGCGCTCATTGTTTGGAAATCTTTAAAAGATGTTTTAAGTATCAGCGAAGGGCTTGTTAAAAATCTTAATCGATTAATGCGTGGGTGCATTGAATTTTTAGACCAAACTCCAGCCGTTATCTTGTTAAAAAATGCCATGCACACCAAAGATCCTTTTTTGCAAACCATGTTTCTGCGGGTGTTTTTAAGTACGGATGTCGATAAAGACCAGCCTGATCTTTTTCAAACACCTTTCGAAGCCTTACTTGCTTTGGTGCCAGCAGAAGAACGTGTAGCCTTAGTTAAGGATTACATTAAAACTATTTTTCCAAGAAACGGAGAATCTACAAATCTTCATGGTGGGCTTTCCTATATTAGACTTGTATTTACTGATGCCAATTTTAATCTTTCGCAATTTATTAAAATAACAGCATTGATTCCAAGCCAAGACTATGCAGAGTTGGCTCTCGATCTGCTTCAGCGCGTACGCATTTATTCAATTAAAAGTATGCATCGATCATCAGATCCAACACTCGACAAGGTGCGCGATTTTTTCTTGTATCGCCTAATCGAAGATGCACCTGAATATGTAAGAGATATGCTCCTTAGAGAGTTATTAAAATACACACAGTCAACACATGCGTTAGAACGAACCGATCTTGTTCTTTTTATGTTTTTAGAAAAAAGTCTCTTTTCTTCTGCTGTTGGGTTTAAAATTAAGAAAAAAGTGATTGAACAACTGGTTATTTCTCTTGCACTCATGCGTTCGGGAAGAACGGCCGATGCTTTAGATAAAACAAGTATTGATATCTTTATGAATCAATTTTTCAAGTGGAGTAAAAAAGAAGAAATAGAAGAGATTTTTTTGAACTTATTAAATCATCTTCAGCTCAAAGAAATTCCACTTGCCTTTTTATTTTCTTTTGAACAACACATTTCACGTATAAATTTAATTGCATTGATAGCGTGTTCAACAAACACTCATCGAGAGTTATTTATTCTGTACTTAAAATCAGGACTTAGTTTACTGGATCCCTTTTTTTGGGATCTCTTTTTAAAAATATTAGATGGCCAACAAAACCAAGAGTCAATAAAACAACGTGTTAGTTTTTTTCTTTTGCGCATAGAATCCATGATTAAGGAGTATAAAAACGGAAAATTACTGAATGAAAAATCAACAACAGAAGAAAAGCATGCCGCATTTTCGGCAATCGATGTTTTGTATTCTTTAAGACTTAGTGTCCCGTTAAGTTTTGATGAGTTTATTAAACACATCAAAACTTATGAACAACGATACAGGCAAATTGCCGAAAGACGCCCGCCTGCATTTTTACCATCATCTAAGCAAACAGTACCGGTTCCAGAAAAAGAAACGTTAAGAATTGATTCAGATATTTCAGGCTTGATGATCGCTACTTTTTCTCAGTGGTTAGTCTTGGCCAAAAAAGAAAAATCTTCTACTCAAAGAGTGAATAATACATACTTTGTGGAGTATGATTTTTTAGATGATGCCATTAAACAACTGCCTTTCAATTTACAAACTCAACTAAAAATCAGTATTTTTTCCATAACTCCAAAAGCGCGCATTAATACGCATCAACTACGAGATCAGATCGTTCAATTTTACCAAAATAAATCATTACCAGAAAAGGTGCATCACTTTTTAGTCGCACTTTTAATGCTTGAATTAACGGTTTCTTTATCTGATTTAGATCGTTACAAGTATGCTCATTTGATAACAGAAACAATACTCGTGTTAACGCGCACCGAAATTAGACATCATCAAGTAAGCCCCGCAGAACAAGATTCATTCGCAAGTGCACTTTTATTTATGAGTGAATTATTGGCAACACACTTAACGCCTTTTATTAACCAAGATCCTGTATGGAAGAATTTTTTTGATCGTTACCCCAAACTTCATCAACTTGTTCATGAATTGCAGTCATTTAGCCGCAATCACATTAGCATCAAACCTTCTCAGGAGCGCCAGTTAATTAGGTTTGATTCAACACAAAGTATGACACAACAAATTTTTGGCTCAGCCAGAAATCAAGATTGCACGCATCAAGGTTCGCTCTGCTACCCTCTTTTTCAACCCATCGCAATTATAAGTGAACAACAAGGACAAGAACAAAAACAAGTAGGCGATCTTTACGTTCAAGTGCGTTTTAATAAAGCAGGACAGCGCTTTTTAGTTGTTGCTATTCAACCTTCACCAAAGTCAAATTTAGACAGACAGGTGTTAGTTAAGGCTAGTTTAAATTACATTGCCAGTCACTTTTATAAAAGTAATTACGATGCTGTATTAATTCCTCAAGATCCATTTTTTCAATCCAATGATTCACATATTCAACAGCATTTATTTGACTGGGTAAAGCCCATTCTTGATGAACCGCTTTATCTAACACCAGAAGATAATCATAGTATTTTAGGAGGACAGCCTATTGGAAATGCAATTCAAGGACCTGTTATATTTCGTGTGATGATGCTTAAACCCAACGTGACACTTAAACCAGATAAAAAAAATTAAATCTAAAAGAAATCACATATGAGCACAACAAATACACAATTATACACCACAAAAGATTTAATGAATCGCTTTAACCAAGAATTTAAACGTGCGCAAAAGGATGCCAATTATGATGTTACTGCAATGTCTCTTGCAACCATTGATAAATCACAAACGCCTCAAATAAGAATTGTGTTACTTAAAGAAGCACAAGATTTAGGATTTGTGTTTTTTACCAATTATTTAAGTCAAAAAGGCCAAGATTTAAAAGCACATACCCATGCTGCACTATGTTTTTATTGGCATCATATTAACGTACAAATTAGAGTTAAAGGAATTTGCGAAGAAATTTCTTCACAAGAATCTGATGCTTATTTTAGCATCAGGCCAAGAGGCAGCCAAATAGGCGCTCACGCTTCTAAACAAAGCCAGCCACTCGTATCCAGAGCAGATTTATTAAATGCTTATCAATCTTATGAATCTCAATTTAAAGACAAACAAGTCCCACGCCCAGCACACTGGGGTGGATATTTACTCAAACCTTACTTGATCGAATTTTGGTACGCAGAAGAAAGCAGGCTGCATCAGAGATATCTTTACACCAAACAAAATAACCCAAATGAACATTGGCAAGAAACACTACTCAACCCTTAACTGAGTTAAACATAAATCTAAAATTTCTAGCGCTACATCAACCTCTTCTTTTATCATTACCAAGGGTGGCGCAAAACGAATGGTAGATTGACCACAAGAGAGGAGTAACAAACCATGCCTGAAAGCTTGTTGTTCCAAATTACTGACATATTGTTTGAGCGGTTGTTTGGTAAGTGGATGTAAAAATTCGCAACCAATCATCAGCCCAACGCCGCGTACATCTGCGATGACCGAATGTTTTTTCTTAAGTGCACGTAGTCCCTGCAAAAATAAAGCGCCCACCTCTTGAATTTGTGGCAATAAAGATTGCACAATATCTAGTGTTTTAAGTGCTGCTGCGCAAGCCACAGGGTTACCACCAAATGTACTGCCGTGGCTGCCACGAGGCCAAGTCATGACTTCTGTTCTAGCAACAATAGCCCCAATAGGAAGCCCAGAACCAAGCCCTTTAGCAATCAAAAAAGCATCTGGCATCACGCCAAAATAAGAAGCCGCCAACATATGGCCTGTACGGCCAATGCCTGATTGAATTTCATCAAAAATCAAAAGGATACCATATTTATCGCAAATGGTTCTTAAATCCTGCAAAAATGATGTGGGTGGAATTACGTATCCACCTTCTCCTAAAATTGGTTCTACAATAATAGCTGCCACTTCTTGCGGCGCCACTTGGTGAATAAATAAATCCTGTTCTATCACTTCAAATGGATTACACGCATAGGGCACATGAATCACGCCAGGTAATAACGGTCCAAAAAATGATTTTTGCACTGTTTTTGATGCATTAAGCGAAATAGCGCCATAAGTACGACCATGAAATGCGCCCTTAAACGCAATCAAATAAGCACGTTTGGTATGATGCCTGGCAAGTTTAATCACTCCATCCACAGCTTCTGTGCCAGAATTAGTTAAAAATACTTTCTGAGATCCCATGCCTGGTAAAAGATTGGCCAAACGTTCACATAAAGAAGAAAACGATTCATAATAAAAATCGGTTCCACAAATATGCAATAGTTTCTCACTTGCCTGCCTAATAGATTCAACCACTTGCGGATGGCAATGCCCCGTAGATGCCACCGCAATCCCAGCCATTAAATCCATATAACAATTGCCGTCCACATCGTGTACCCACATTTCATGAGCGTGACTAACCACTAAAGGGTACTCTTTAATATAGGATGGAGATGCGTATTGTTGATCTTGTGCAATTATCTTTTGTGCTAATGGACCAGGTGGTGCAACTTTTATTTCAGGTCGCCGATGATAAGTCATGAACATTGCCTCCCAAACATCAAAAACACAACAAAATCAACTTATTTTGACAATATTTCTAAAAGTTAATCAAGATCCTTGAAAATAATAATAATATGCATTAATTTTTATATATTTAAATTATTATCAACCCAATTTGTCTACATTTGTTAAAGGACAAAGCTATGTGTAAAAAATGTTTGCTATTTTTAACCAGTTTATTTGTTTTGTCTCCTTACATTCACTCGCCGGTTTTTGCCCAAAAGACCGGGTTAAATCCACGATCAGCCGTGCCAATTGGTAATAATAATTGGCCAATTCAATGTGACTCTATTCCCAACGCAGATCTTAATTGCAATGGGCTTTCTAGAGCAGAGATGGGTGAAAGATTAGACTGTCTTGACTACAGAAAAAACCCAACCTGTAAACCTACAGGCGAAGGTGATGTATACATATCGTGCGATAACTACAAAAATGGACAATGTGATCCGGGTGGTTTTGTAAACGACGATCAAGATCAAGATTGTCGTGGTGCAACCTGTGATAATTGTCCTACTGTGGCTAATTCTGATCAAAAAGATACAGATGACGATGGCATTGGTGACGCTTGCGATAACTGCATCTATTCACCTAACCGCGACCAGTTAGATTCCGACCAGGATGGTATTGGTGACGCCTGTGACATTTGTCCTTATTCACCAGATCCTGATCAAAAAGATTCAGACAGTGATGGTATTGGCGATGCTTGCGATGTATGTAAATACATTCATAAGCCATTACAAAGCCCAGGTGGAAGCACTGGGCCGTTGCAAGACACAACGCATGAAGATCCTGATAAAGATGGACTTGGCAATGCTTGTGACAATTGCCCCAATGTGCCTAATA
>Ga0154020_10001032_pt1 | contig 34429 bp, 28 predicted proteins | sample Klosneuvirus_201_FD_109709 | JGI IMG/M metagenome (GOLD analysis project Ga0154020, IMG submission 109709) | Active sludge microbial communities from wastewater, Klosterneuburg, Austria - Klosneuvirus_20160825_MG | ecosystem: Engineered > WWTP > Aerobic digester > Activated sludge | place...
CAATGAGCCCTTCGTTCGGACCCATGCCGACAAGGACCTGCACATCGTGATCGGTGATACGCTCTCCGTGGATCTGCCGAAAGACCATTTTGAAGGCGTCTTCGTCAGTAACTTTCTGGAGCACTTGCACACTCAGGAAGAGGTTGCTGCGTTCCTGCGCAAATTGTACGGACACTTGAAACCCGGCGGCCGGATCGCCATCATGGGACCGAACTTCAAGTATGTGTATCGCGAGTACTTCGACTTTGCGGACCATACGGTTATCCTTTCGGAATTGGGCGTTGCCGAACATTTGTACGGAGCCGGATTCGAGGTGGATGTTGTACATCCTCGCTTTCTTCCTCTCTCCTTCCGAGGGGGCTTACCGGTCAACAAATTCCTGGTCCGCACATACCTCTCCATGCCCTTCGCATGGCGCTTCTTTGGGAAACAGTTCCTGCTCATCGGTCGGAAGTGAAGCTCAGCATCGTCATACCAGCGCACAATGAGGAGGGCAGCATCGAGCTCACCCTGAGAAGCTTGCAAGCCGTACTGGAACGCGAGCAGATCCCGCATGAGACCCTTGTGGTGAATGATCATTCCAGCGATGCAACGGCCTCCATCCTTGAACGGTTGCAACTGGAATACCCGACCCTGCGCGTGGTGAACAATGAAGGCACCGGAGGGTTCGGCTTCGCGGTGCGCAAAGGCCTGGAGCACTTCCAAGGCGACTGCGTTGCTATCATGATGGGCGACCTCAGCGACAGTCCAGAAGACTTGGCACTGTTCTATCGCAAAATGCTTGAAGGATACGACTGTGTCTTCGGATCACGATGGTCCAAAGGCGGGACCGTTGTGGACTACCCGTGGGTGAAGAAGGTGATCAACCGCATTGCGAACAACGTGGTCCGAATGGTCTTCCGCTTTCAATACAACGACTGTACGAACGCTTTCAAACTGTATAGCCGCTCCACCATACAAGGACTACAACCTCTGCTATCACCGCATTTCAATTTGACCTTGGAGCTGCCGTTGAAGGCGATCGTTCGAGGATATCGCTACGCAGTGATCCCCAACTCGTGGCACAATCGCAAGAGCGGAGAGTCCAAGTTGAAGATCAAGGAGATGGGAAGTCGTTACTTCTTCATCATGTTGTACTGCTTGATCGAAAAGCACTTCTCGCGCGGCGATTTCCACAAGGACGCTGGGGCTTAGGCCAACCGTTCTTCCCTTCGGGCCTTCCCTTCTTTACTTGGTCGCCATGTTACGATCGCCCACGTAACACAGGCAATGGCCAAGGCATGTACCGGCACCGTATAGCGCGATTGTATGGACATTGGGATATGCACGAACCACACGTAACAGATCATGTACAGCACATACCGCTGTGGCCGCCACCAGCCAGGATCACGCAGAACGGACCAAACCACCAAGGGCAAGCCTAACCCGAAGGTGATCACTGTGAGCAGGAAGGGAACAAGTGCAGCAGCCCACCCGCCCATACCTGTGGGTTTGGCGACGATCGGGCGTACACCGGGAGTGGGTTCGTAAACGACCTTCTCCATCGGCATGTTGATGTTCGTGACCCATAAACGCACCGCAGCGTAACAACGCGACCCGAGATAGTATAGCGGATCAGCTTTGATCATGGCCGCATTTTCCTTGGCGATCGCATCGTTCAAGGCCATGGTATATTCCGGCGAACGCGTCGCATAGAGCGCTGTTTTTCGTCCATCCATGGCCACCAGATTCCGCCTATCCTCCTCGGTCATGGCATTTGCACTTTCCGCCTCTATCCGGCCCCACTGTGTTTGATACTTCTCATAGTAGACCGCAGCCTCGTCGTCCGATACGAGCGGCAGGAACTCGCGACCGAAATAGTTGTACTGGAAGTAGTGCATCGTTCCATAGCCCGGAAGCCGCAATTGCCAGATACCCAGATTGCTGTTCACTGCACTTCCACTGAGCGGTATCGGCATGAACGTACCATGTGTACTCAGGTTCCAACATGCAAAAGGCAGTGGACCGCACACGACGAATACAAGGAACACCCCAGCATTGCGTTTGAATTGCGCGACTCTCTGCGGTGCGAATACGAGGTCCAAGATGATCACGAACAAGGGGAGGAACAACATGACCGGACGCACCCAGAAAAGAACGGCTGCCAGTATGCCGGTTCCGATAAGTGGGCCTGCTCCCGGTCTTCCTTCAAGTGAACGCCGGACGAACCAAGCGCATAAAAGGGCCATCAAAGTTTCAGGGAATACCTGATGGATGTAGTAGACCAATTGGAACTGCGGAAGCATAAGCAACAAGAAGATGCTCTGCCGGAACAGCCGCTCCGTGCCACCTTCCAACATCGCCATGATCATCAACAGGGTCGCGAAGTAGAGTATGGACTGTATGGCGAACAACACGTTGGGCTGCTCTGATACACTTCGGACCAAGAACAGGAAGACCGGGTATCCGTGCGTCCTCAGAAGGTCCTGGGGTGCTGGATCGATAATTCCATTCCAAACAGAGAACGACCCTTGGGTCAGGCCATCAGACAACGCGAAATAGGTTTCTTGGTCCGGAGCAGGCGGATAAGTGGGAATGAAGGCCAAGGCAATAAGCACGACGTGTGCAAGCAACAGGGCGTTCCTCGTCCTGACCGAATTGAAGATCTGCGTGAGCTTATTACTCATCGAATTGGGATGATGCGCCAAAGTAAGTGGTAGTATGCGATGTGTCATTTCGTCCAGGGGAAGAATAAGGATACCTCCACCCAGAACCAGTCCATTTCACAGTTCTGGTGTACGCAGCAGGCAACGTTTGAATTTGGATCACGTTATTTGCACGACCGTTGCCCGCCATCATGCCTTTATTGAAACGTATTGCCAAGAACCTCTATGCCCATTTGCCCTTTAAGCAACAGTTCTTCACCTTGTTGCGCACTGTCGCCCCAGTTCCAGAGCGCATCTATCGGCACCTCCATTTCAAAGGGATCATCACGGTAAAGGTCCCGGGTCATGGCTCTTTCCGGATCATGCACCACGGATATATGATCGAGAACGAGCTCTTCTGGAGTGGTTTGGATGGTTGGGAGAAGGTATCTTCCAGGTTGTGGGTAGAGCTCTGCCAAGATGCCGACGTGATCTTGGATATCGGAGCGAACACCGGTGTATATTCACTCATCGCCAATACCGTAAATCCGAATTCAACGATCGTGGCCGTTGAACCCGTCGAACGGATCTTCAAGAGACTGAAGGAAAACATAGCCCTGAACAACGCACATATCCACCCGGTTTACGCGGCTGTGAGCAACCGGACCGGAACTGCCGTTCTTTACGACCTGCCCGAACGGGAACATGTGCTGTCCGTTTCGTTGGACCCGGCATGGAACAACACGAACACCGAATTGCGGCCGGTGGAAGTGCCCTGTTCCACTGTTACGGATATCTTGGCCGAAAGGGGAAGATCCCATGTGGACCTGCTCAAGATCGATGTGGAAACGCATGAACCCGCCGTTCTCCAAGGATTTCTGCCCATCCTTCGCCGGGACCGGCCGACCATGCTCATCGAATTGCTCACGGATGAAGTGGCTGCGCAAGTTGCAACACTTATCCATGGTCTGGATTACGTGTATTTCAACATCGACGATGTGACTTGGCCACCCAAACAAGTCCCTCAGCTGACACGCAGTGAACACTTCAATTTCTTGATCTGTAGACCCGAGGTGGCGCAACGGATCGGGTTGACGATCCACACCGGGACCAAAGATGGTAATATCGCGATCTGAGCCCCATTCATTTGGATCCGACCCTTATTGTGTGAACCGATCGGGACCATGGAACTAAAAGGGAAGCGCATCGTTATCGTGTCCAATGAAGGCTGGGGCGATGTCTGGTTCTCCAAGCACAACTATGCCTATGAACTTTCGAAGCATAACGAAGTGCTATTTGTTGATCCAGTCTCGCGTTGGTCACCCATTGACCTTGTTCGATCCGGAATAGGGTACACCGTGATCTCCCCCACCCTACGTGTGTTGCACTACTCCAACCGCATCCCGGCGCTGAACGACACGTTCTTTGAGTGGAACAATACGTTGGTTTCCAAAGCCATTGGACAACGGTTGAAGCGTGATGGTTGGCCCGTGGACCTCTTCATCAGTTTTGATCCCTCCAGGCTTTACGACCCCAGTTTATTAGGGGTCCATTCGTCCCTCTTCATTGCTGTGGATGCCTACGATGGATCCATTCGCGGAGAACGCTACATCTTCGATCGCGTGGACCGGATCATCACGATCTCCGAACAGATCACCAAGAATTTCGCGAATTCTGGCAAACCCCTGCTCACCATAAGCCATGCAATTTCTTCCGAAGAGTTCCAAGCTCCTGCCCTTACACTGCCGCAGCGTGATTTCGGAATCTATGTTGGCACGCTGGACAAACGTTTGGACATTGGCGCTTTGAAAGAGATGACCGAGGCACACCCTGAAGTGGATTTCCTGCTGATAGGTCGCTTCGCTTTGACGGGTGATGAAGAAGCCGAAAAGCTGATCCGGGGTGGCAGATACGGGAACGTGCACTACTTGGGTGTGCTCCCGTTCAAGGAACTCAAATCCTACATCGCCGCTTCACGCTTTTGTATCGCTCCAATGGATTTCAGTTGGCCCGGGAACGACATTTCGCACCACAAGATCTTCCAATATCTTGCCTTCGGAAAACCCATCTTCTCGAACGTATTTACAGAATACCTTCCTATTGAGCATCTGTTGTACATGCGGAATGATCGGCAGGAACTCTTGGATACGCTAGACATGTTCTTGGAGCAAGGTGAACCGGACCATTTGGTGCAGCACCGGATAGCCCATGCACGCACAAGGACCTATGAGGTGATCTTCGGCCAGATCGAAAAATTCATTGCTTCAACGGCTCCATCCTTGTGATGACCGAATGGACTTGATCAATATGGAACGCACCCGGATGGACCTGCTGAACAAGTGCCCTAGCGAATTCGCACCGTGCCGTTCTATTGGCAACTGGCATATCACCAACCCTAAGAACGGACGGCTTGACCCGATCCAACCCATGGCCAATTTGCCATACACCGGCCAGGCTTCCAACGAATGACCGCACATCGCCGACCCCATGTCATGCACACGTTCGCCAACAACGATGGTGTCCCCTATCTATCCTGGTTCATGGAGCGAGCAGCCAAGGAAGGAAACGTGCACTTCAGCTTTTTGATCCTTTATCCCACACGGCCTAAAATGCTTGAGGAGATCCGGTCTTACGGATTCGAATGCGAATGGATCAAGTTCGATGACAAGCGCCGGGCCCGTGGAATGATCTGGGCCGTTCCCAAAATGTGGTGGTACATGATGCGCTACCGACCCGACATCGTTCATGGTCATCTTTTCGACGATACGCTGCCGGCCATGGTGGCGGCCTTCTTTGCCCGTATCAAGGTGCGCTTATTCACTCGCCAGGATTCCTGCTTCCATTGGAATTACGCCCCGCGTTGGGTCTTTCTGGACCGCTTGAATGCCCTGCTCGCCACGCGAGTGATCGCCGTATCGGAGGATACACGGACCTTCACCACGGAAAAAGAACATGTAGCCGCGTCGAAGGTCGGAATGGTACACCACGGAATTCCGCCCGAGCCCTTCACGACCATTAACGAAAACGTCAAGGAAAAGCTTCGCGAGCGCTTTGGTCTGCACAATTCATTTCCGGTCATTGGCACGGTGGCTCGTTTCATTGAGTGGAAAGGGTATCGCCACATCGTAGAGGCGGCCGGGGTCATCGTAAAGAGCTATCCGAATGCCAAATTCCTTTTCTGCGGTTCGGGGCCCCAACGACCGGAGATCGAAAAGAGGGTCAAGGATTCCGGTCTACAGGAACATGTGGTCTTCACCGGCTGGGTGGACCGGGAAGATGTTCCGTCCCTGTACCGTACCATGGATGTATACCTTCACGCGGCCGATCATGAACCCTTCGGTTTCGTTTTTGCCGAAGCAATGATGTCCGGAGTTCCAGTGGTTTCAACCCGTACAGGCGGATTCGCCGATGTGGTGAAAGATGATCGTACCGGCGTGGTCGTGAACGAACGTTCCGGCAAGGCACTCGCGAACGGCGTTCTCGCGCTACTGAAGAAAGATCCAGTTGCCGTTGGAAGAGCAGGCTGTGAACTTGCCTTGGATCGATTTTCTTTCGACCGGATGTGGGCCGGATACATGGCGGAGTATCAAATGGCATTGAATACGAACGGCTGACCCATCGTTCCTTTGGCGTTCCATCCTATCATTCGCATCTCTTTGGATTAGGACCTATTTCAATTTCGCACTTTGAGCTTTAAACGCAGCATAGTCTCCACCTTCCTTACGCAGGCACCGACCTTGCTGCTGTATTTCGTATCCAGCACATTGCTTACACGCTTGCTCGGAGATGTGGGACGTGGAGAATATGCACTGCTGACCAACCAAGTGGCATTGCTTGCCATGCTGATGAGTTTGAACGTGGGGTTCGGCATCACGTATTTCACTTCGAGGGTCGGCCATGTCACAAAAGACATCGTCGGCACGGCCGCGACCATGTTCTGCATCAATTTGGTATTGGTTCCGCTTATCCTCTGGGGCTTTACGCACGCACCAAGGCTCACCGACCTTTTAATGCCTTCCCAAAGGACCAGCGCCCCCTATTGGGGATTCGTCTATTTCAGCATCGTCTTGAGTTTGCTGAATACGTCCATATCCGGAGTGCTTCTTGGGCTGAAGCGATTCAAGATCATCAATTGGATGGGGGTCGTGAATGCGGGGCTCAGTGCCGTAGCACTCCTTGTTCTTTTCGTTAGCCGCAGTTCGATCCTATCACCAGACATCCTGCCAATGGTCCTCTTGGTATCGGCTGTTGCCATGGCACTGAACACGGCCACGTGGGTCGTCCTTTACATTGTAGAGGTCCGGTTGCCGCCGATCCCGATCTTGGCATGGAGCGTTCTACGGCCCATTTTGGCTTTTTCGTTGGTCGGTTACATGAGCAATCTCATCAACCTGATCAACTACCGTTTTGATGTTTGGGTGATCGGTGATTCTCTTGGCGAAGCTCAACTGGGGATCTACACCGTGGCCGTTGGGGTTGCCCAACTTTTGTTCTACATCCCCGATCCTTTTGCACGCGTGGTACAACCCTACCTCTTCGGCCAGTTGAAGAATGAAATGCTGGACAAGTTCAAGACCGTTGCACGAGTGAATTTCACAGCGGTGTTAGGCCTAGCGATCTTGCTCGCGATCACAGCCCATTGGTTACTTCCCCTGCTTTTCGGACCGGTCTTCAGTGCGTCCGTCATGCCTTTGTACTTGCTCTTGCCAGGGATCATTCTGAGCAGTGCGACCAAAATGCTCGTTCCCTTGGTGGTCCATGGTGGTTACCAGCGAGTGAACCTCTATTCCATTTCTGTTGCGGCGATAATAACGATCGTACTGGACCTCTTATTGATCCCTGTGCTTGGCATCGAAGGTGCCGCCATTGCAACGACCATCGCCTACATGGTGATCATGCTCGCATTGCTCTGGACCATCCGTTACAAAATGGGGATCCCGATCCATGATATCTTCCTCTTACGTCCATCGGACATCCGGAACTTCAGTGCCCTGATCACCGGACCGATCGGCATGAAACGCATTCGCACTATCTCTCGAAATGGGAAGCAGCGCGTGCTCTGTGTTGTAGGCTGGTGGCCAACCGGATCCGATGTTACCGGTATCTTCATTAAAGAGCACATACAGTCCATTTCACGCGAACAACCAGTGGAGGTGCTTTACGTAAAGGTCGTAAAAGGAGGTATGGCTTGGCCTTCTACCATGCTTTCTTCGGCCATAGAAGATGGGTTGCTTGTGCATCGTGTGACCATTCTCACCCCTTTGCGGCGCTTTGAATTGGCCGAACGACTTATTCGAAGGTTCTATGATCGACAAATTGCCGAATGGCACCGGGAAGACCCGTTCTCATTGATCCACATCCACGTCCGCACGGAGGTCACCTCCCATGTGGTCAATGTGGCATCCAAACTGGACCTGCCGGTCGTCCTCACGGAGCATAATTCGTATTACCATTTGGGTATTCTCGCACTCCCGCCTGCCGCAAGGGAACAAGAACGTCGGTCGATCAGACGCTGGTTCAAACATCCGCAGATCAAGGTGGTGATGCCGGTTTCACGTGATCTTGCACGCGTACTGCATGAGGACTATGGGGTCCCGAACGAAAAACTTGTTGTGGTACACAATGTCGCCGCCGATGTATTCCGATCCGGGCCACCACCGTTAGCCGGTCCGTATCGGATGATGCTCGCCGCGGTATGGAGGCCTCCCAAAGACCACGATGTGTTCATTCGCGCACTCGCCATGATCGAGAAGGTAAAGCTCCAGAACTGCAGGATCGATTGGGTGGGTTACGGTATGGACTATGAAATGATCCAAGAGCGGTGTGCCAACGAACTCCCACACGTCGACATTCGCTTCCCGGGCTATATGGATAAAGCGGATATGGCGAAGACGATGCAAGACTGCCATCTATTCGTTCTACCGACACATGCGGATAACCTGCCGTGTGTGGTGATAGAAAGTCTTTGTTGCGGCACCCCGGTGGTTTCCATGAACGTGAACGGCGTACCGGAACTAGTGGACAAGACCAATGGGATCCTAGTGCCGCCTGATGACCCCAAGGCATTGGCTGATGCATTGGTCGCATGCATCGATCATCCTTCGCGTTTTGACCGGTCGATGATCGCTGATCAAGCCGCCCCGAAGTTCTCTTCCGAGGCGATCTGTAAAAAGATCGTCAACGTGTATACCACCGTGAAGGTGGCTTACCCTTCGACCACCTCATGAACCTACCGTTGGTATCGGTCGTGATCCCCGCCTACAATGCAGAGAAGTGGATCGCCGATGCCATACGATCGGTGCAGGCACAAACACTGAAGGAGTGGGAGCTGATCGTCGTGAACGATGGGTCCACGGATGACACTTCACGTGTAGCAACTTCATTTGTTGATGGTCGCATCCAGATACTGGATAGGCCGAATGGAGGCGTAAGCGCTGCACGGAACACGGGCATCGAACGATCGAATGGTGCCTTGATCACATTCCTTGATGCCGACGATGCCATGGAGCCCACCAATCTTGCTGAGAAATACAGTGCGATGCAAGAAGCGCAGGTGGACTGGGTGTTCGGCGATCTTCTTCTTTGTGACCCTCAATTAATCCCCTTGGGCCAGACCATGAACGGCACTGACGGCGATGTTGTCAGGACCATTCTATTAGGGATCGAACCTGCCGTACCCGCATCTTGTAGCAACGCGTTGTTGAAACGGTCGTGCTTCGACAGTGGGTTCCGTTTTGATATAGGATTATCCAATGCGGCCGATCAACATTTTTCACTGTACATGGCCAAGTTCCATACCTACTTCCATGTGCCAAAGGCTTTGAACAAGTACCGCGTGTTGCCTACGAGCATGAGCCGGAACGTGGACCTGTATGCTGCTGATCATGTCCGGTTGTTGACCAAGGCAGAGGAAATGGGTCTTTTGGCCGACCCAAAGCTGGCACAAGAAGTCTGGAGCAACGCGTTCTGGTCCATCGGTGGCAGTTTCTGGAAGAAAGGCAAGACCCCATTAAAAGCCATGTCCTATTTGATACGGTCAGTATGCCGCGACCCGCGTGTTTTGGTCAGGCGCGTCCAACGTTCGTGATCCGCTCAGCCCACACTACACCACAACCGTTGGATCCCGAAGCGATACTCCGCCTCGACGATGGAGATCCCACAACGTTCCAACAATTCGCGCAGTTCATCGCGGTCGAACTCCGCAACGTGATCATCATCAGTGTAAACCAAGTTGGAACCCACAGCCACCCGGAAATGATTCAAGTAGCCCTTGTCGAAATCAGGCAGTTCGATGTAGATCCATTGGAAATGGCCTTTGAATGCACGTAAGAATTCCTCCGGCTCATCCAGATGCTCAAGGATGTGTGACAATATGAGGGTATCGAATTGCTTCGTTGTACCTTGAAGAAAAGCAAGCGCATCGGTATGATGGAATGACAGGTTCGTGCCTTCCATGTCGCGTTGAGCACGTAGAATGACCTCCTTGTCATGATCTACGCCCACCACTTCTTTCGCCCTTGTGGCGATCACCTTGGTGAGATCACCTGCATTGCAGCCCAGATCTAGAACAACCGACTCCGGACCAATGCGCCGTAATAGAAACCGATGTGCATGGATCCTGAACGGGTGATCATTCGTGGCATAATAGCGGAACGATTGCTCCATTGCCAAACGATCGAAGATCCATTCCAGATCGAGATACAACTTCAACTTGGCCCGCACGCCCATCGGCAATATCCTATCGAGTCTATAGAACAAGGTCAATAGAAGCACCCTTTTCTTTTGTCGAGAAATTTTGACACCCATGGTTCACTGGACTCTTTCAGATCCCGCCTGCAGAATTGTTCTTTTCCCAAACCCAAGCGGATCTCATCATTTCATTCAACCCTCGTTCAGCCTGCCACTTGAGTTCCTTTTTCGCCAAGGTCGTATCGGAATAGATCGCTCCAACATCTCCTTCTCTCCTTGGCCCGATCGTGTAGTTCAACCGCATTCCACTTGCGGACTCGAAAGCTGCGATCGCCTCGAGTACACTGACCCCATCACCTGTTCCCAGATTGAATACGGCATGCCGTCCTTTCATCCCATGTTTTGCAAGTTCAAGGGCTTTCACATGGGCGGAAGCGATGTCCGACACATGCACGTAGTCACGAACGCATGACCCGTCCCGTGTCGCATAGTCACTGCCATGCACCATCATGCTCGGTCGTTTGCCGATGGCCGTTTGCGTGATGATCGGCACCAAGCTACTTGGAGGGTTCAACGGAGATTCCCCGTTCAAGCCCGAAATATGCGCACCTACGGGATTGAAATAGCGAAGGCAAATGAACCGCATTGCAGGCTGGTTCCGGGCGTAGTCCTCGATGATCCGTTCTCCGATCTGTTTGGTGTAACCATATGGCGACTCGGCCCTGCCCAGCGGCGTATCCTCTCCAACGGGCAAATGATCAATATTCCCATACACTGAACAAGAAGATGAGAAGATGAACCGGTCCACCTTATTTGCAATGCAACCCTCAAGCATGTTGAGCAACGATGCAATGTTGTTGTGATAATACTTGTGCGGATCGGCGACCGACTCGGGAACGGATTTGAACGCTGCGAAATGGATCACGCCATCAATGCCTTGCTCCTGCTCCATCATTTGGCCCACGGCGGCCCGATCGCACAAGTCGAGCTCGTAGTTGCGCACCCGTTGTCCTGTGATCCGCTCGATGCGATCGAAGACCGTGCGGTCAGCATTGGAGAAGTTATCCACCGAGACCACTTCGGCATCGGTATGCTCCAACAACTCGATCATGGTATGGGACCCGATATAGCCCGCACCACCAGTAACCAAGATCTTATCCCGTTTTCCCATAGATGTTCAAATAGACGGCTTCAGCAACGCGAAAGTGACGATATTTTTCGGCAACAGGTCTGATCCGGTCATACAACTCCTGCCGAGAATACCGCTTCAATAGACCATCCACTTCCTGGATCGCACGTTCGTAGGCTTCCGTGGTGTTCCCTTCGATCACTGAACCAATACCATGGGTACGGATGATCTCAGAATCATCGGATATTCCAGACGTGATTAAAACCGGTAGTCCCAATGCCCAATATTCCCCGTCCTTGATCGGGGTACAATAGCGCTTAGTGGGAACTGGGCGCACGGGCGTTAATGCAAGATCACCCAAGCCCATATGGACCGGCACTTCTGCGTGTGGAACGCTACGTATCGTGAATAGTGACCGAGGGAGTCCTGCATTCTCCATATACCCGACCAACTCCTCCTCCGGTTGGCCGGTAAGCAGGAGAACATGTAGCCGATGGCCCCAATGATCACGTGCAACACGCAATAGATCGAATACTTCCTGGTCCCAATAGATACCGCCGAATTTCCCAGCATACACAACAACCAATTTCCCGTTCAGGCCATAGCGCTCGACCAGTTCAGCCCGTTTGATATCACCAGGCCCGAATTGAGCAAGGTCCACACAGGCAGGTTTCACATGGAAATCCTGAGGTACATGACCATACGTTCGAAGAGCATAGTCCCGCATTCCGGGGACTGCAGCGATAACGGATCTTGCCCTTCGTGTTTGTAACCTCTCGAACAGAAAGAGCGTGCGGAAGGCAATTCCGGAGCGTGACCACGTACCGTTCTCCACCATGGCCTCAGCATGTGGTTCATAACTATCGATCACCAAAGGCCGCCCCGTGAGCATGGAAACGAGGTATCCGATCATGCCCGCTGGAGTGCACCAAGCATGAACGGTATCCACTTTGAACCTGCGAACCAATCGCACAGATCGCCAAACCAAGCCGGCCAACATGGACATTCCGCGCACTCCAAAGGGCCGATAGCGAAAAGCATGGACCATGATACCCGACTCAACGATACGTGCACCAAGAACGAACTCGCCTTTCTCCAACGTGACCAAATGGATCGTACTTCCAGGTGGCAGCACCTTGAGCATGATACGCAAGTAAGGCAGCGTGTAGGTCTGGATCAGCGCTTCATTCCATGACCAATAGGTTAGGACCAGAACATTGCGAGCGGTACCCGGCAAAGATCTCGGCGTACGGCTGGATAAGGCATCCGTACGGCTCATTTGGATCTCTGCTCAGGAGCTTTGACGGGCTTGCGCGGTTCAGATCTCCACGGTTTCCCATGTTGATCCACATTCAAATGTGCTGTGCCCAAGCGCAGGTCCCGAAAGTTGAAACGCTGGCCGTTGGCTTCCATGTTCTTCTTCAACTTGGAAAGAAAGAGTATGATGTAAAGCGAACTGATGTAGAAGGGGACCATGGGGATCTTGAAGCGGACCATCGCGCCAAAATTCGGAGTTGATACCCCAACCGCGAATGCGAAGAGGAGCGCGAAAATAGATGCCATGATCAGGATCGGAACGTTCATGACGGAACGCAACATGAAGCGCGGTCCTGCTTTGTAAAGGACCACGATCGTCAATCCCAGGACCCAGAGGTTCTCAAGCCCGCTCAAGAACATGGTGAAGTTGCGGGCCTCCCACAAATAGGGCCGGAACAGAGCTGCATTCACCGCGACCGGGAACTTGGAAAGTACACCCATCCATGTTCCATCGAACTTACCCACATCGAATGAATTGGAACCATATGAATCTTCCCGGATGAGATCACCTTGGGTAACTTCAATGGTTTCCAATGCGCCATCAAGTGCGAATTTGTCGAACTGATCCCCCATGCGGGTCAATACGAAGAGGCTACCCAAGACGAATCCGACGAGCAAAAAGGGCACAATGACGAACTTGACCATAACGTTGCGCAAGCGCACCACCCGGATGTAGAAAACCCAAAACAAAGTAGCCGGGAAAAGCACCATGAAGATGTACGGCTTCACTGTGATCATCATTGATCCGCTCATTACAATGACCATCCAATTCCACATCACATGTCGACGCTTGAAGAACACTTCATCCACGGCATGGACCCAAAAACAAACCGCACTGAAGCTGAACGTATCCTTCAAAATGGCCGATCCCCAGAATGCAGGGTTCGGCATGAACAAGAAGGCGATGGCGAGGTCTCGATTGATCTGGGGGAAGTAACTGACCACGGTCCGGTAACAGGCCCAGATACCGAAGAATGAAATACTCGCGATCAACAAGGTGGAGATCAAATAGCTTTTGAATGTGAGGATCGCCAGAACACTTGAAACGCGAACCACCATGTACGTGCGATCATCCAAGAACACATACTTGAACGGGTAGGCGGTATCCAATGAATACCGTCCCCAAGCTTCGATGGAATTGTCACCGAACAGTTGGGAGAGGTATTCCAACGGATCGATCATGGCCAAGTTCCGCATTGCCACTGATGAGTAGAAGTACGAAGTCGTATCGCCTCCACCATAATAGTAGAAGTAGATCAGGCTGAAACCCAAACCACCGCCCAGTTTCGCAAGGAACCCCCATAGGTAGAACTTGTACTCCGGTGCAGACCTCAGCATCAGGGCCTTGCGCCTAGCGAAAATGAAGTAAAGAACAAGGATGTATACCAACGCTAGGGCATACTCCCACAGGTCGATGGTGACTTCTCCGTGGTACCAGACAAAGATCAGCGGGAACGACATCTGCTCCCTACTAATATACTGGTTCCATGTTCATGCGATTGATGGCTCGGCCGTGCACTTGGTACTTGTCCACCGAATTCCGGGTAACAAAGGTCGAAAAGTTGGTTGGACCCGAGCCAGCTCGATACATATTCCGCTTCCCGTTGGTCCGACCACTCTTAGGATGAACTTGATCCCGCATTGGTCGCATTACGCGCATTCCCAAATAACAGTCCGCTCGCTGATATGGCCATGAATGCCAACATGAGCAATCGCACCGGAACCGTATATCTGGACTGTATCGGGAAGGGCAAATGGATGAACCAGAAATAGCACAGAAAAAGTATGGGTACGAGCAATTGGGTCTTTAGTAGCCTTCCCTTGTACCAAGCCAATGGCACAATGATCAGGAACAGGACGAAATACAAGGCCGTGATCGATGTGGCGAACAACATTTGCGCCTTTCCAGCAGCCGAGGCTTTACGGAATTCTTCAACTTGGATACCGATCACCCATATCCGGACCGCTGTGAACGCCGTCCTTTTCACGGTGTACCATGGATCGTCGAACAAATGGGCGATACCCCGTTCCATCAACAAGGCCTCGCGCGCCCTCGTATACTCCGTGTTGAAGGTGTAGGATGGTCTGTATGGAATGCCATCTGCCGATGCTCGCATGATCGAATCTTTCTCCGTGAGCAGAGGCGCCAATTGCGCATTGATCTCTTCCCACTCCGCCTCGAATTTGGCAATATTGGATCTGCGCTCTTCGTCGGAAACAAATCGCACCAATTCATCTCCCGTGGTGTTGTGCCAATAGACGTGTTCCGTGTATTTCGGCAGCAAGCCGCTCCAATGACCGAAGTTCACGTAATAGCCACTGCCCTCCAGTGGAGTTACTTGGAACACCCCATGGTTCTGATAATTCCACACCCCGAATGGCAACAGCGTAAGCCCAAAGGTCAACAGAGTGGCCATTTCCCGAAGGACTCCTGCTCCTCGGCTGCGTATGACCATGGCCGCGAAGAACAGCACAGGGAACAGTAGGAAAATAGGCCGAAACTGGAAGGTGACGCCGAATAAAAGACCCAGACCCAATGCCCCAACATATGAGCGTTCGGGCCTAGCCGCCCACCACACCGCTAAGGTGATGCAGAAGAGCACCGGTATCTCGGCGTATAATTGATTGATATAGAAGGGAACATTCAACATGGGTATAAGCAGACACAAGAACAAGTTCCCAGTGATCGGCCGCGGATCCCAAAGTGCAATGGTCCGCAGGGTAAGAATGACCGAGGCCGCATACAATACCAATTGGAACAATACGATCGCACGCCAATTCCCGAACAGATATTTTGTAATGGCAAGCAACAAAGGGTAACCTGGTGTTCGAAATGTATCCGGATGATCAGTTCCAAGCGGCCACCACATACTGTATTCCCCATGCAGGATCCCTTCGGCCAAGCCCATATAGGACCAACTGTCCGAGAGGACGGTGTTGCGCGTGACCCACATCATCCCAAGCGCCACTATTAGATTCGCTCCTAACAGAACGACCCGCATGGATCTGGAACCAAGCGCTATCCATACTGATCCTTTCATGGAGCTAAGTTCAATGCAATGCGGGTCGCGGCAGCGTTGCTTCGCCCGGATCTCCCGAAGTCGAGAATGCGATAACCGTATTGCGTGTGCAGAGATAAGAAGGAATATGCGGACCTTGCACCCCTTGTTGAACTCCGATCCCCGCCCGACCCCATGGCAATACCTCATCTAGCCGTGATCGCACCTTGTTACAATGAAGGTGACGTTGCCATACGGTTCGTGGAAGAACTGGAGCAGATCATTGCTGTACTTCCGATCACCGCTACGATCGTGGTCATGGATGATGCAAGTACGGACGGGACCTTGGCCCTTTTGTCCTCCATCAGCACCCGAGCTCCGAATGTCACGTTCAAAGCCCTCTCCCTGCCTTATAACATGGGGCATCAAGAGGCTATATACCAAGGCCTATTGTTCGCCAGTAGTACATCTGCGCAGCATTTCATCGTAATGGATTCCGATGGAGAGGATGATCCAAAGGCCTTGGCCGAACTCGTACAACATGTGGGAGCACCGATCGTACTTGTGGCACGCGGAAAACGATCGGAATCCTTGTTCTTCCGAATAGGCTACTGGGCCTATCGAAAGGTCTTCAGGGCATTCACCGGGCGAAGTATCACGTTCGGCAATTTCTCCATGATAGACAGGCAGGTCCTCGGTGCTGTATTGGACCGATCCTTCATTCATTACGCCGCTTTCCTTTCCCGGCAAAAGGCGAGGACCGAGATCATTACCTACGATCGCCGAAAACGACTGGACGGGCACTCAAAGATGAGCTTTAAAAGCCTTTCCTATCACGCTTTCCGGTCGTTGATCGAATACAGTGAAGAGGTGCTTTCCATGTTCTTGAAGGTGCTCTTGGCCCTCAGTGGTATTTTCCTATGCTCCATCCTCATGATCATGGCGATCAAGCTATTCACCGATGAGGCCATTCCAGGATGGGCGAGCACATTGATCCTTTCCATGTTCAACTCCATGCTCCTTTGCGTGGGATTCTTTGCCATCGGTCTACTCTTGGTGAATACTTCTCAACGAAAGGAAAGGGCCGGTAAACACCTGTACCGATCGGGATCCTGATCCATTTGGTAAATGCCCATCCCGCATCCATCCACAGCGCCCCATGTGGTGATATGCCCTTGCTTGGGTCTACGCACCCCGCCCACCCTATCCATCGGCTGTGCTTTGTCCATTGAACTGATCACTTATCTGGACATATCGGGTTCGGCAAGGACGCTTTGTAACTCCGTTCTCAATTTGGCGCTTTTGTGTTCTGTCGTCATTGCAGTGGGCTTGTCCTTGGTGCATTCAACACATGTCCGCAGCAGTATCGATCAACTCGTGTTCATGTAGTTCCTTAAGGGTGAATGACCATGAACTATCCCGGCACCGAACTGGATCTCTTCGCCGAAGCAACGCATTGGAAACGTTATTTCTCATCCGAACTGAAGCCTTTTGTGACAGGACGGGTGCTTGACGTAGGCTGTGGCATGGGGGTGAACGCGCGTTTCCTCGTAGGCCCAAACGTTTCCAGCTACACTTTCCTGGAACCCGACCTGAAACTATTGGCCCGTGTACCTGACCATATTGATGCCTCATTGAAGGATATCAGTGAAATGGTCCACGGTACGGTGAACAAGCTTGAAGGTCGCCAGTTCGATACGATCTTGTACGTTGATGTCGTGGAACATATTGAGCAAGGCTTCAACGAATTGGACCGGGCCTATTCTCTCTTGGCACCGGGCGGGCACCTCTTGGTCCTCGTGCCGGCATACCAGTTCCTCTACAGTAAATTCGACGAGGAGGTCGGCCACGTGAAACGGTACAACAAAGAGCGAATGCGGTCAGATTTGCCTCAAGGGGCTACGCCTATATCGCTCTACTACCTGGACAGTATGGGAGTGCTCCTTTCTTTAGGCAACAAATTCCTACTACACCAAGCACGACCAACACGTTCGCAGATCAGGTTCTGGGACCGATGCATGATCCCCATTTCCAGGATCATGGATAAGGTGCTTTTCCACAGCGCCGGACGATCCTTGATAGCCGTGGTGCAAAAGCCACCCGCTGCTCTGTAGGACTGATCGGCTGAACAAAACGGAAGGGCGTTCGCCTTCGCTGACTATCACGTATTCAATGATGGTACGGGCTGCCTTGAAGAATGGCCATGGCCCTGTATAGTTGTTCCGCAAAAAGGACCCTGACCAATTGGTGGGGAAAGGTCATGGCCGAGAGTGATAGCACAAGGTCCGCCCGTTCCCGAACTTCTTCCGACATGCCATACGCGCCGCCAATAACGAAAACGACCTCACGCACTCCTTGATCTCGCCAAGACCCAAGTTGAGCCGCAAATTGAGGGCTGGTCAGGGTCTTTCCGCGCTCGTCAAGGACCACCACCTTCTCACCGGGTTTCAGGGCAGATAGGATCCGTTCACTCTCTACTTTTCGCTGGTATGCAGCTTCTCCCTTGCCCGCCTCGGCCAACACCACGGTATCCACCTTCAAGCCACGTTCCAATCGCTGCACATAGTGCGCCACACCATCAGCTACAAACCCGCGTTCACTGCGGCCAATCAGCAACAATCTGCCCTTCATGTGCGTATGCCTGTTCGTAACTCCATGGGCATCAAGCGTTCAACTTGGCCCGGTATTTGCAAATTTCGCAACAAATGCGCAACCCTATGCACACCCTCCTGTTGTTCTTGACCACTATGCTTCTTTCCATTGGGATCCAGGCACAGGATGAAGTCAAGAACAAGGTGGTCCAAGCCATGAAGACCGGTAACTCGAAAGAGCTTGCTGAACATTTCATCCCGAACTTGGACCTTACCGTAAAGGAGGCTTCCGACGTGTATAGCAAGGCACAGGCGGAGCAGATCATCCGGAAGTTCTTCAACGACAACCCACCCACGGACCTGGTGATCGAACACACCGGCGTAAGTAAACTCGGGGACAAGTATTTCATCGGTATCCTTCGCACCTCGAACGGGCAATTTCGAGTGACCTTCTTCCTTAAGAAAACAGATACCGTTTTCCAAGTGAAGCAATTGCGCATTGAGACCAGCAAGAACGACTTTTGACCGTGCTGCCACCCGGAACTGAAACGTTGATCGCCAATGCCCTCCAAGAGGATATTGGTGAAGGTGATCACAGCACAGTTGCAACGATCCCTGCCAATGCAAAAGGCGCGGCCCGCCTATTGGTGAAGGACAGCGGGGTCATCGCCGGGGTGGAATTGGCCGAAGCCATTGCCCACCACTTGGACCCTGACCTTACTCTACGGGTCTACATCCTTGATGGTGCTCTCGTTAATAAGGGGGACGTCGCATTCAATATCCTGGGCAGTGCGCGTAGCATACTCACTGTGGAACGAGTGCTGTTGAACTACATGCAACGCATGAGCGGTATTGCGACGTTGACGAGCCGCTTCGTTAGCGCTGTGGAGGGGACAGGATGCAAGGTGCTGGATACACGAAAAACGACCCCTGGGCTGCGCGCTTTGGAAAAATGGGCGGTGCGTATTGGTGGCGGGCAAAACCACCGTGAAGGATTGTACGACATGGTGATGATCAAGGACAACCATTCCGACCTGGCCGGAGGGATACACGTAGCTATCATGCGCGTCCGTGCCTATTTGCAAGACCGCAACAAAGATCTCCGTATAGAGGTGGAAACGCGAAACCTGAAGGAAGTGTCTGAGGTCCTTGAAACGGGCGGAATAGATCGCATCATGTTGGACAATTTCACGCCGGAACTTATGCGCGAAGCGGTGAAGTTGATCAATGGTCTTTACGAGACCGAGGCTTCCGGCGGCATTACCTTGGCGACGGCTCGGAGCTACGCTGAAACTGGTGTCGACTTCATCTCGGTCGGTGCCCTTACCCATTCCGTACCCAGCTTGGACCTGAGCCTGAAAGCCATCTAGTGCATGTTCAAGAAACTGGCCCGCAAGCTCCTTTACTCGCGCGGCTTTAGGCAGTTGATCCGGTGGGCCGGCCAGATCGTGCTGCCCGGTTTCGAGGGGTTCAACCTGTACAACATTTCCCGCTTCTTTGTCAGAGCCTTGACCACGGGCAACATCGTTATGCGGGCCTCCGCGATCTCCTTCAAGCTCTTCGTGGCGTTCTTCCCGGCGGTGATCGTTCTGCTTACGATGATCCCGTACATTCCAATTCCGGATTTCCAAGCCAAGTTGTTGGTCACCTTCCACGACATGCTGCCCTTGGAGGTGTACAAATTCATCGAATCAACATTGCACGATCTGCTTGTCCGGAAACACGGCACATTGCTTTCCGTGAGTTTCCTTGTCGGTGTTTACATGGCCAGTAACAGCATCGATGCCATCCTTCTTGGATTCAGCGGAAGCTCCAATCACACCATTTGGCACTCGCCTCTGAAGCAACGTTTGTTAAGCATCGGTCTGCTCCTTGCCCTCACTGTACTTACCATGGTCGCCATCCCGCTGCTCACGTTCAGTGGAAGCATCATTTATAAGCTGGAAGAACTGCATTTCTTCAGTAGTTATTTCCAATTGGCGGCATTGTTCCTTGTGAAGTGGATCGTTTCCATATTGGTGGTCGTGCTCTTCGTGTCGCTCTTATACAACGCCGGAGACCCTACGACCAACCGATTCCGACTGTTCACACCCGGCGCGATCCTGGCCATGCTCCTGATCATGCTGGTATCACAAGCGCTGGCCTTTGTCTTCTCGAACATAACGGATTACAATGCGCTTTACGGTTCCATCGGTGCCATTCTAGCGGTCCAACTTTGGCTGTATTTCAACATGATCGTTCTCCTTGTTGGCTACGAACTGAACACGAGCATTATGCGGGCACGGAACAACCGAAGTGCGCATTTGCAACTGAAGCACAAGGCCTAGTTAGTAGGTGGCCAACCGTTGATCAGTGCCCTGAACTTATCTTGCTCCGATCTTCCCATGCGTACACTCATTACACTGTCCCTTATCCTGCTGGGATCTTTGGCCATGGCCCAGCCATTCGATGCATTGCATCCGCCGGATACCTACGCCAGCCAGAACAATCCCTATTACTGGAAGAACAGACCGCCGCATGCGGGCTATTGGCAGCAAGATGTCCATTACACGATCACCGGTCGAATGGATGACCGATCCGAAACGTTGGCCGGAGATCTCACCTTGAACTACACGAACAATTCATCGGACAGTCTTGGCTTCGTGTATTTCCATCTGTATCAGGAAGCATTTGTTGAAGGATCGTACTTGGACCGCAAGGAGAATGGCCTACGGCGCACCACAAAAGACTCCACGGCTTATGCCGGCACACGCATTTCGTCCATTTCCACGGATGGCAACATACTTCGCCAAGAGCAAGACAACACGGTCTTGAAAGTCTGGCTAAACGCACCGCTGGCTCCGGGCAAAAGCACGGTCATCAAGATCCAATTCACCACGTATTGGACCTCGGACATCTACCGGCGAATGAAGCTCTTCAAGGCCTGGGGCACCAAGCACTTTGATGGCGTACACTGGTATCCACGTGTTGCGGTGTACGATGCCAAGTTCGGCTGGGACACGCAACAACATTTGGGCAGCGAGTTCTATGGTGACTTCGGAACCTTCGATGTGGAACTGGATTTTCCGCACCACTACATCGTTGATGCAACGGGTTGGCTACAGAACGAAAGTGAGGTCCTTCCGCCGGACCTGAAAGCGAAACTCGCGATCACCAACTTCAAGGACAAACCGTGGAACGAAGCGCCATCGGTGATCATTCAACCGGAACCCGACAAACGGAAAGTATGGAAATTCCATGCCGAGAACGTGCACGACTTCGCGTTCACCGCAGACCCGAACTACCGCATCGGCGAAGCGGAATGGAAGGGAATAAAGTGCGTAGCCCTTGTGCAGGAACCGCATGCCAGTGGTTGGCAGAATGCTGCGGCATACACCGCAAAAGTGATCGAATGTTACAGTCGTGATTTCGGGATGTATGGCTACCCGAAAATGATCGTGGCCGATGCACGCGACGGTATGGAGTACCCCATGCTAACGCTCGATAGTGGCAATGAACCGAACTATCGTGGTCTTATCGCGCATGAGGTAGGCCACAACTGGTTCTTCGGTATGGTCGGGAACAACGAGACCTACCGCGCTTTCCTGGATGAAGGGTTCACCCAATTCCTTACCGCATGGGGCTTGGAACACATCGATGGGGATACGATGGTGACCGACACACCCACCACCCGTTACGAGCGCCGCTTCACCGAACGCCCCTTAGCACGCGAAGAAGAAGTGTATTACGGTTACCAGCGCGATGCGGTGCGCGACCAACTGCGTCCGATCAACACGCACAGCGATGAGTTTGGTCATTATGGCGGCGGTTACGGGCAAGTCTATTCAAAGACCGCGACCATGCTATATAACCTGCAGTACGTTCTGGGCGACTCGCTCTTCCTCGGAGCGATGCAGCACTATTTCAACCAATGGAAATTCTGCCACCCCTATCCCGAGGATATGCGGCAGAGCTTCCATGAATACACCAAGGCTGACCTCAACTGGTTCTTCGATCAATGGATAGAAACCGATAAGCGCATCGACTATGCGGTGAGGGGGGTAAAAAGCAAACACAAGGATTCCGGGCAAACCATCCGCCTTCGACGCGTCGGAGACCTGCACATGCCGATCGATCTGCGCGTTATCGCCCGCGATGGAAAGGAATATGACTTCCATATCCCCAACACGTGGTTTGAGAAGAGCACAACCGCCAAGGTGCTACCACGTTGGATCGGTTACGACGACCTGGAGCGCGTTCACATTGCACATGTGGACATTCCCACCGGCATCCAGAACGTGATCATAGACCCGACCAACCGACTTGCGGATGCCTACAAAGTGAATGACCAGCTCGTACCGCCGGTCGAGATCACCTTCGATCACCATATCGCCAATCGGCCGGATCGCAAGCTCTACCAGGCCTTCGTTCGGCCCGACGTATGGTGGAACGGATATGATGGGGTGAAGGTGGGCGTTCATCTGAACAGCAGTTACCTCAAGTACAAACACCAAGTCCATTTCAGAGCATGGTTGAACACAGGGATCGGGCAATATCTACCAGCCACGAATCGCTCACAAATGGACACGGTACCCGGTAATAAGGATACCGGCTACGATCCTGCTTCGTTCAATTTCCAATATGAAAATGCAACGGAAAAACTGTTGAAGGGTTCTTCCGTCTTCATACACGCTCGAATGCTCGATGGTCTTGAGCGCTATGGCGGTGGGTTCAAATGGCAACTGCCGAACAAACGCACAGAGATCAGTGCAGGGTTGGTATACCTCCTACGGCGAGACAGTACCGACCTCACCTATTTGCTCTACCCTGACCAATGGGAAGTGAACAAGCTAAACGGATATTTGGAGATCAGCCTGAAGCATCGCTACGAATACGGTGGTTCAAATGGTGCCGTTCGGATCGACCTACGCAACAGCGCCGTTGGCTCCGCTTCAAACTACGCACAAGTGAAGGTCACGGCCATCAATGAGAACAAATTGGGCAAATTAAAGTTGCACACGCGTCTCTTCGGTCAATATGGATCGGGCAATACTCCACGCGAAAGCGCCTTGTTCCTGGCGGGTGCCAACCCCGAGGAAATGATGGAGAACAAATACGTGCGCAGCGTGGGGATCGTTCCGTACGACTACCTCGGCTACGGTAGCAACGTGAACAACTTCCAACACGGCGGTGGCATGAACCTGCGCGGATATGCTGGTTATCTCGCACCGGAATCCGATGTAAATGGTAACCTGATCTTCACGCACCGTGGCAACACCGGCATAAGTGCTTCAGGTGAATTGGACCTGGACGGACTGGTGCGCTTCCGCCCCGGTAAACTGGCGAACTATTTCCACCTCGACGTTTACCTGTTCGGTGATGTGGGCATGATGGGCTACCGGGCCAACAAGAATGACAACCAACGCCTGTTCCTCGCCGATCCGCGTGCCGATGCCGGTTTTGGCGCAGCGTTCACGATCAAGAAATGGGGACCCTTGGTGGACCTGAAACCATTAACGATCCGATTCGACATGCCATTGATCCTCTCTGCACTTCCCGCTGCGGAAAAGGACAATTTCGCTTACCGTTATGTGTTAGCGATCGGTCGCAGTTTCTAACATGCGAAAGCTCTTCCTCCTTCTTCTTGTTTGCTGTTCCTCCTCCCTGTTCGCCCAGGATATTGCGGGTCGATGGACCACGGTGAACGATCATACTGGACTGAAGACCTCAGTTGTGGAGATCAAGGTGGTCAACGGCATCGCGAGCGGTCACGTTCTGGATATCACGGACAAGTCCAAGCTAAAGGACCACTGCAATAAATGCACGGATGACCGCAAAGACCAACCGATCATGGGTATGGAGATCATCCGCAACATGCGCAAGAAAGGCAACGATTGGAGCGGCGGCACGATCATGGACCCCGCAACCGGCGATGTCTACGATTGCAAGCTGTGGGTGGAGGACGGCAAATTGAAAGTGCGCGGCTATGTGGCGTTCTTCTATAGGACGCAGACCTGGGTAAGGTGAGAGGGATGAGTGATCATTCTGAGCTGACCGGGTCATTGGCCGTTCAAAAATTAGCCTACATCTACCCCAAGCGATTCTACTTTGTCGTCAAGGATATCGAGGCCCTTTCTGTTCATGTGAAAGTTCTCGAACACCGTTTCAATTCTGGTCCAGCATGGCTCCTTCCATTTGACCTGTTTGGCCAACTCATCTTTCTCATCAAGGTTCGCATACAAGGAGTGCAGCATGTTGTTGCGCACTTCGCGGGATACCATACGGTCCTGCCTACACTACTTGGATTCAGGACCTACATCATCGTAGCAGGAAGTGATGCCTGCTCCTTCCCGAAGATCAACTACGGTAGTTTCCGAAAGGCATGGATGCGACGGGCCATGGCCTTTTCTTTCCGGCGTGCAGCATGCATACTCCCGGTTGATCCGTCGCTGGTGTGTTTCAAGAACACATTCAGTGACTTTGGTCCTTTGCAACAAGGCTATGCTCATTTCGTACAGGACTTAAGAACCAGATCCGTAGCCATCCCGTATGGATTCGATCGCGACCAATGGACGATGCCTGAAAGTGAACGTACTCCACGGTCTTGCATTTGTGTAGCCTTCGGAGCAGCTTTCGAAGATCCAGTCTATTTTCGAAAAGGTCTTGATCTCATCATCGCTGCAGCCAAAGAGTTACCCACCTACCAATTCACATTGATCGGCTTGGTGAATGTGGAAGACTTCGCGGGCATCCCATCAAATTTGCGACTTCTCGGCCGTGTTGAACCGGGTGAATTGAACTTGCTTTTTGGAGCACATAGCATGGCACTTCAACCCTCGGTTATGGAAGGCTTTCCGAACGCACTTTGCGAAGCCATGCTCTGCGGGTGCATACCGGTTGTTTCAAATATCACCTCAATGCCCAGCATTGTTGAGGAAATTGGAATTGTCATCAACGAAAGGGACGTTGCGGCCTTGGCAGAGGCGATAACCTCCATCGAGAACTTGTCACCGGAGAAACGAAGGGAGCTGCGCAGCGCAGCGCGCGAACGCATTCTGCCTTTCACAATGGAGCGTCGCATCGATCTGTTGATGCGCGCAATGGCCGAAAACTGAACCTCTCTAAGTCAGGGGAAATGCCTTCAGACAGTTCCAATTTTGTAACGCCATTCATCAACCTTGGTCTTTAGCTTGGACCAAGGCGTCCTTGTTGTTGAACCCGCAGAATGCCTGAACTCCACCCAATCATACTCGGGTTCCTTGATCCAAAGCCCGTAGCGCTCGTACCGATGAAGGACCATGTTATGGACGGCGAAGCGTTCCACCATGGCTTGAATGGAAAGTGATTGGTCAATGATCTGCAGGATCTCCGGACGCTCTCGGCGCACTTGGTCAAGGAATACGGGATCGGGAATATGAATGCAAATGGTCCCGTCCGGGGCGAGATACTTCGCCAGAATTTCGAAGAGTTGTGCATGCTGCTCTTCCGGAATATGCTCCAACACATCGGGAAGGACGATCCTGTCGAATGGCTTGTCAGCGGTGAAATCAGACATATCCGAAACTTCTAACGAAACACGTCCATTGGCCTTGAAACGCTCCTGAGCGATCCGTACAGCGCCCTCACTGATATCCACGGCATGTATTGTTCCGAAGGATACATACTTCGCCAACAACGATGTGAGTGTTCCAATGCCACAGCCAACCTCCAAGACACGGTGATCCTTGCGCAGTCCCGCTCGACGAAGTCGCTGCATGATGCTGCGATGCCGGATGTTCACACCTACATGTTGTTGTATCTCCTTGGCATGTCCATCATAGAACTCCTTGATCTGCGCGGTAGTTGTCGTATGTCCTGCCATGCTGCCAAAATACGGGAAGAAGAGGTTTGCGAAGTGAAATTTGAGTGATGGCGCTCGAACTATCCTAGCCAATTCGCTTGAGCACGAGCCCCGGTATAGGAACGTCCCTGATCCGCTACGACAAGGAAGCCCGCCCCCTAAGCTGCTGTGCGAAAGAGATCAACTCCTTCATCAATCCGAAGAAATAGGCCGCTGGCCAGAAGATCAATGTGGCGATGCTCGTGCGTACCATGAGGTCAACGATCGGGCTGCCCATGTTCGGGACTTGCGATACCAAAAGTGCGATGACCGCGACGATCAAGAGCACAGCGATGGTGCGCCTTTCAAATGGCCATAGCCGATAACGCTTCCAAAGGAACCACGTGCGGAACACATTGACCAAAGCCAGTGAAATGAAAGTGGCCCATGCCGCACCCACAATGCCCATGGAACGGATCATGAAGAAATTGGCGATCAAGTTCACGAGCAACATGCTCATGCTGGTCCACGCATCCAAGCGATAGGACCGCGACATGCTGATGATGCCCACACCCAATTGCACGGCGCTGGTGAACATGTAGGAAAGTCCGATGATCAATGCGACTTCGGCACCACCCGCATATTCAGCTGGCAGCAATGCGAAAAGACCATCAAGACCATTCCACATCAAGAGGAAGAGGAAACCACTGATCAGCAGTTGCACCAAGGACGAACGTTGGTACAGTGACTGGATCATCACGGTATCGTTGCGTTTCCAGGCATCGGCCAATAGTGGCACTGCGGCTTGTTGCAAAGCCCGGGCAGGCGCGGCGATCACGGATCCGAAGTAGAACGCCACGGCATAGATCGCCACATACTTCAGTCCGTCACCGATGAGCGCACCGATCATCAATTGGTCCATGTTGCCCAAGATGATCCCGGCCAGACTCGCTGAAAACGTGAAGCCACTATACGTGACCATGCTGTTCCGCAGCCTTCGTGGAAGCCACCTGTTCGCCCAACCCAACTTGAAATGGCCCGCACGATAAAGATCCCCTGCCAATAACAACGTACACACCAAGAAGATCGCCGTGTAGAGCATCATGAATTGACCGAAGGGCATCGGCCTCCACGCTTGGAACAGGATCAATGCGGTCTGCAATAACCGTAGCACGAATTCGCGGATGAAGCTCGGCTGTACCGTGCGCCGAAGGGAGCGGCTGTAGCTACGCAGCAAGATGAAATGGATCTCGGCGAAGACCAACGGTAACAACAGCATTCCGTGTGCACCAAAGAGCGAATTGCGATCCGAGAAGATGTCGTTGAACGCACCCTGCATGAGGCCCAGCACGAGCATGGCCAAGAGACCGATAGCCGTACCGAAGACCAGCAACATGCCAAGGAGGCCCCGATGGTCCTTATTGGGATCCCGGAAATAAGGGAAGTATCGGATCACCGTATTCTCCATCCCAAGCTGTGCCACTTGGGCCGCGATCGTAGTGATGGAAACCAGCAAACGGGTAAGGCCGAATTGGTCCGCATCCAGCACCTTCGGATAGAGCAATACCACATTGACGAAACCCAAGCCGATCCCGAGATAAGCGAGCAGGGTATTGAGCGTGGCTTGGCGCGCTACGATGCCCATTTCGAATTTGAGATGGGTTTATCGGAACACCGGGGGATATTCTTGATGGTGCCTTTGGCACCTAAAGGGAATTGAAGAGAGCCGCAGATAAACGCAGATAAACGCAGATGCATGCCGATCCACCTTTCTACTGGAGTCTGGATCACGATAGCTTCGCTATTCCGATCCATCATTTCGGGTCTTGCACTGTGCTTTTCAGAAGGTTTGCTACTTCGCCAGCCAACGTTCGGCGGCTGTACTTCTGGTGATCCAAGGTAGATGTGCTTTCAGCATTTGAAAACAAGGATCGGATGCGGTCTTGTTCTTTTCCGAGATCACCACGCTCCACGAGCAACTGATCCCTGCCGAGCACCTTTGCGATATCACCATTCTTCGGCCCCACAGCCAAGATCGGACGGCCAACACTGAGGTATTCGAAGACCTTTCCCGGCAGGATCCCGGCACTGTTCGGGGTGTCGTTGATAGGTAGCAACAACACGCGGGCGCGCTGCATTTCGCGCATTGCGGTGCCATGGTCCACTCGGCCTAGTTGCTCCACATTCGACGCAAGCCCTGTTGCGGCCAGGTTGTCAATGATGCTTTTGTCCACGGGGCCCACGAATCGGATCTTCAGTCTCTTGGCGAACTCTGGATCGTTCTTGCAGATCCCAGCTAACGCAGCCCACAGTTCAGGACAATCGCGGGTGGCACTCATGGAACCTACATGGACCAAGCTCCAAGCATCATCCACAGGCTCCGGTGGTGTGGGCACATCTTCCGGATCGAAGCCATTGGTGATCACTTCCACTGGTCGGCCACCGATCTTGGACAAGTCCTTCGCCCAGCTCCAACTCACCGTGACCACGCGATCCGCTGTTTGCAATACTTCGCGCTCCAAGCGATGGTGCTTGCGATCTGCCCAGTCGGTCAACGTGAGCTGTCCGTAGTAATCGATATCCGTCCATGGATCACGGAAATCGGCGATCCACTTGATGCCGGTGGCTTGCTTTAACCCCAAGCCGATCAGGTGCATGCTGTGCGGCGGACCGGTAGTTATGATCGCGTCGACTGGATGTTTTGCCAGATGATCCTTCAAGAACTTAATGGACGGCTTCACCCACCATACGCGTGCATCCGGCACGAAGAAGTTGCTACGGATCCACAAGGCGACATCCTCCTTCCATCCCCGCTTTCCTCCTTCGTTCAAGAATGCGGTTTGCACGCGCTCTTCCTGCTTTCTTCCGGTAAAGCGTTTATACAGCGAGAACGGTTCCGTGATGGAGTGACGGAGCACTTCAAGGTCCGGAGAAATATCCTTTGCCAACCCATGGTCCACCGCCGTTAGTTCAGGATCCAGCGGAGTGTAGATCACGGGCTGCCAGCCGTGTTTTGGCAGGTATTTGCTCATCTTCAACCACCTGTACACGCCCGCTCCACCGTTGGGCGGCCAGTAGTATGTGATGATGAGGACGCGCTTCATCAGGCCTCGGCCTCGGGATCCCGCATGGTGCGCTTCACTTCCATGAACAGTGCACCCAAAACGAGCAGGATCAACAATGCACTACTGGCCAATGCGATCCCTTGCGAAGCGTTATAGGCCTTGCCCACCACAGAGAAGACGACCGTGTGGTTGCCTGGAGGTACGGCCATGGCACGCAGCACGTAATCAGCGCGCGCGTAGTCCACCGGTTTGCCGTCCAACGTGGCTTGCCAATCAGGTCCGTACCAGATCTCGCTGAAGACGACCACGCCCCCATTGCTGGAGTTCACGGTGTAAGTGAGCTTGTTGGTGCGGTACTCGTCCAAGCTCACGTTGGCTGAAGGATCCGCAGTGGCAGTTGTAGTTCCAAGTGCATCGCGGTAACGCTCATCGATCAATGCTGTGGTGGCCGGGTCGATCGTACCCAGTTGAACGATCTCTTCATCGGAATCCTTCACCCACTTCACTTCGTCAACGAACCATGCACTACCGAGCGCGTTCACATTGCGGATCGGAGGACGCTCCGGGTTGTAGATCATGTAGCGCGTATTCAGCATGTTCAACACGCCTTCCTGCGCCAAGGCGCTGTCCACCGTGGCGATGGAACCACTTTGCAATGCGGCGCCTATACGCTGAATGGCCGGTCCCAGATGGAATTCGATCAGGTCTTGATACCTCTTCAGTTTGGCACCGTGGTAGCCACCCAGGCTCTTGTGGAAGTAGCTCACGCGCGCATCCTGGAACGGGTTGTTCAAGTTGAGCACGCGGTAGTCCGAATTCCGACGAAGGCTTCCGTAGCGCGCCAACATTTCTTCTTCGGGCAGTACCATTTTGTCCCGTCCACTTTCATTGGCACGTTCGGCTTTCAACCGTTCCAGAGTTGTCTTCAGGTCAGCTTCGGCGGAAGGGGTCCATTCCGCTTCCATGATCGCTTTGTCCGCGGCGTTCGCTTGGAAAGGGAACTTGTTCGCGTTCACTTCCTCCCAAGCCAAATAGCGCCCTCTGTCCTTCTCGTTGTTCACGTAACGCTTGTCCACTGTCCAGAGGTCCAGCAGCACCAAAACACCCAACACACCCAGCAGGACCGGCTTACCGATCTTCCTTCTTCCAAACAGGAACAACAGCACCGAACCTGCGAGGACGAAGGCGAAACTGCGCCAAGCATCGGACGTGAAGATGTGTTGACGAGCTAGTTTGAGTTGCTCCACACCGGCAATGATCTGGGATTCCGCTTGGGGTTGTGAGTTGATCTGCTCATTGAAGGCTTCACGCTCCGTGCCACTAATGAAATCGCTGAATACATTCGGCGTGACCGCCATGGCCAAGAGCAAAACCAAAACCACACCCATGGTGATCAACGACTTGCGCTCGATGATCTTGTCCCACCCTCCATCTCGGATGAAACGGTCCAAGTAGAGCACCGCCAAAACGGGTGCTGCCAATTCCACGATAACGAGGATGATGGTGACCGCACGGAATTTGTCATAGCCCGGAACGTGGTCCAGGAAGAAATCCGTCAAGGGCATCAAATTCCTTCCCCAGGAAAGCAAGAGGGTCAAGAACAGGGCACCGAACAAGGCGTAGGCCAGCGTATCCTTCATCAACCAAAGGCCAGCGAGCAAATAGAGGATCACCAAAAGCCCCGAAAGCATGGGGTCGTTGATCCCGATCAATGCCGCCACAACTGGAACCGATGCCAAGAGCCACCAACGACCATGGCCTTCTGTGCGAACAAGCATCAACAACATGAGCAGGACCACGATCGCACCCAAGTAAACAGGTCCACTGGTGAACCGTTGATCGCCCCAATAGGCGTTCATTTGGCCAATGTTCTGCCGGTAGCGTTGATCCAATCCGGACAGGGCTTCCGGGTGGTTGGCCAAAGCGCTGGTCGCCCCACCCTTTGCATCAGGGACCAAGAAGGTCAATGATTCCGCCTTACCGTAGCTCCAATCGGTCACGTAATCGCGATCCAACCCTTCGGTTCGAATGCCTTCCGCAGAAGAACCGTCACTGCGAATAGTAAGCTCGCTCTGGCCCCGGGTGGTCAGCTTGCCATACTCGTACGTGGTCCATAGCATGCCGACATTGCATGCCAAGCCCAAGACCACAGCGACAAGCCCAACGCCGGACCGCTTCAGGAATTCGGGCAATTGCTTTTCCCGTATTGCACGAATGCCTTCCGCCAAAGCGAATAACAACAACACGATCCCCAGATAATACGTGACCTGCACATGGTTCGTGGATATTTCCAAGCCCATGAACAGGGCCAATAGTGCACCGCCCAACAAGAGCCGCCTTCTGTACAGCATGTACATGGCACCCAAGACCATGGGCATATATCCGATCGCGTTCGCCTTGCTGGTGTGGCCCGCTTCCAGGATCACGAAGAAGTAAGATGAAAAGCCATAGGCCACGGCACCCACGATGGCGAGCCATGGATCTACCCGCAGGCACAGGAGCAAAATGAACATGCCCATCAGATAGAGAAAGAGGAAATCGGCCGGACGCGGCAGGAATCCACGGAAGACCTTATCCACTTTGAGCAGCAGGTTGCTAGGCCATTGCACGAAGATCTGGTAGGCGGGCATGCCGCTGAACATGCTACCGGTCCACAAGGGCTCCTCATCGAACTCGGCACGGTGCTCGGCTACTTCCTGGGCCATGCCCTGCCAATTCTTGATATCACTCTGGACCAATTTCTTGCCCTCCAGCACCGGACTGAAGTACACCAAGCTCAACGTGTAGAACAAGGCGATGGCCGCAAATACGGGCAAAAGACGTTTCCAGTTGAAGGTGCTCATGGGCGAGGTGGTCTACTTGATCTCTTCGAAATCGGCATCGGTGATGGTGCCGTTCGTAGTGGTGCTGTTCTTATCGGGCGGCGGGAGGTTCTCTATGCGGACCTCGCCTTTGGGTCGTGGGACCTCATTTGTTCGTTGTGCCCCATTGGCCGGCCTGTTCCGCGAAGTACGGCGCATGATCATGCGAATGACCCACCAGGCGGCCAAAAGCCACAAGATCGTACGCAACGTACCGGGAACACTTGCTTCCAATAGGGTCATGCCGAAGCGGCCAAAGATAGTTCCACCACTCGGCCCCTTGGATCGCCGTACCTTCGCGCCCGCCTGCCCCCAATGGTCGGGCCATTCCGCCCGCCAAACTGCGGGCATTTTCCTTCCAAGTCCCCCTTCGCATATGTCCTCTTTTGAAGACCTCGGTCTCCGCCCAGAACTGCTCAAGTCACTCGCCGATATCGGCTTTACAACCCCTACTCCCGTTCAGGAAAAGGCGATCCCCCTGATGCTGAAGTCGGAAAAGGATGTGGTGGCCCTCGCCCAGACCGGAACCGGCAAGACAGCGGCTTTCGGACTTCCCATGCTCGAGTTCTTGGACCCACAGGACCGCAGCATCCAAGGATTGATCTTGGCCCCTACCCGTGAGTTGTGTGTACAGATCAGCAAGGACATTGAAAAGTTCGCGACCAATTTGAAAGGCACCCGCATTGTTGCGGTTTACGGCGGAGCCAGCATTCGTGACCAGATGCGCGATATCCAACGCGGTGCACAGATCATTGTGGCAACACCGGGACGACTTTTGGACCTTTTGGGACGGAAGGCAGTTGACCTTTCCACCGTTGATGTAGTGGTATTGGACGAGGCCGACGAAATGTTGAACATGGGCTTTCAGGAGGACTTGACTGAGATCCTGCAGACCACGCCCGCCGACAAACGCACATGGCTCTTCAGCGCTACGATGAGCAGCGAAGTGCGCCGCATTGCGAAACGATACATGCGGGAATTCGAAGAGGTCAGTATTGACCGTTCGACCGTTACGGCTGAAGCCATCCAGCACCAATATGCTGTTGTGCACTCCAAGGACCGCTTTTCCGCATTGAAGCGTTTCATCGATGCTGACCCCGACCTGTTCGGGATCGTGTTCTGCCGTACAAAACATGAAACTCAGGACCTGGCCGCCGCCTTGGTGCGCGATGGCTACAATGCCGACGCGATCCACGGCGACCTGAGCCAAGCCCAGCGTGACCATGTGATGGGCCGCTATCGTGCGCATACCATTCGCTTGTTGATCGCTACGGACGTGGCAGCACGCGGGATCGATGTACGCGATGTGACCCACGTGATCCATTTCGACTTGCCCGGTGAGGCGGAGAATTATACACACCGCAGTGGCCGTACGGGTCGTGCAGGTAGCAGTGGTATTTCGCTGAGCATTATCGGTGTGCGTGATGTGAACAAGGTGCGTCAATTGGAACGGGTATTAAAGACCCACTTCACTTTCGTACGCGTGCCCGGTGGTGCGGAGATCGGGAAGCAACAGGTGGTTGCCTATATGAAGAAGTTGAAGAGCGTGGAGGTGGACGAAGAGGGACTCTCCGAACTCCTTTCCGAAGCGCGGGCAGAGTTGGATGCCTTCAGCAAGGAAGAGTTGATCGACCGGTTCATGAGCATGGCTTTCAACCGGATCATTGAGCAACACCGCACTTCCTACGACCTGAACGTGGACATGAGCCGCAAGGACCACAGTGCACGTGCAGAACGTCCGTCCTCAGCAGAACGGTTCAGCACGGGTCGGCAGATGTTCATCAACTTGGGCACCGCGGATGGTTTCGACAAGGGCAAAATGCTCGGCTACATCTGTGGCATGAGCGGGTTGAGCGGAGAACTGATCGGACGCATGTTGATCAAGGACGTCTATTCCTTCGTCGATATTGAGCCGGACCATTTTGAGCAAGTGAAGAATTCCTTCAACAACGCCAACTACAAAGGGCGCAGCGTTCGTGTGGACGAATCCGCCGGTGGTGCAGGTGGAGGCAGTGGTCCACGCTCAGATAAACCCCGCAGTAGTGGTGGCGAAGGACACCGAGGCGGTGGTGGTTACCAAGGAAATACCGGCGGTGGCGGCTACAAAGGTGGCGGTGATCGTGGCGGTTATAAGGGCGGCGGTGGCGGTGGCTACAAGGGCAACTCCGAAGGTGGTGCCGATCGTGGTGGTTACAAAGGCAAGTCCGAAGGAACGCCTGATCGCGGTGGCTACAAAGGCAAGTCTGAAGGGGCTCCAAGCGGCGGCGGTTACAAAGGCAACGATCGCGGTGGCTTCCAAAAGAAGGAAGGCTTTTACGAGCCGAAGCCGAAGTTCCCGAAAAAGGAACGGAAGAGC
>Ga0154020_10001033_pt1 | contig 34427 bp, 26 predicted proteins | sample Klosneuvirus_201_FD_109709 | JGI IMG/M metagenome (GOLD analysis project Ga0154020, IMG submission 109709) | Active sludge microbial communities from wastewater, Klosterneuburg, Austria - Klosneuvirus_20160825_MG | ecosystem: Engineered > WWTP > Aerobic digester > Activated sludge | place...
AGTTGCGCTCAGCGGTCTGACCACTCGTTTTAATTTCACTCATTTCGTCTCCAGCAAATTCATAAACACATCTTCCAGCGTGGGTGAGACGAACCGGATATGCGCCATGCTCACGCCAGCCGCAACCAGCGCGCCGGGCAAACGGTTCATCACCGCGTTCGCGTCACGCGCGCGCAGGTGAAGCCGGTCGCCAAACGCGTTCACATCTTCCACATCCGGGTCTGCTTGCGCAACCTGATGCGCCAGACGCTGCGGCTGCGCCGAAAGCTCCAAAATGCGGCCATCCAGTTGAGCCATCAGCTCGCGCGGGGTGCCATTTAGCAAGGCTTTGCCTTTGTTCATAAACACCACGCGGTTAAAACGGGTGGCCTCATCCATATACGGCGTGCTCACCAAAACCCCAGACCCGCCGCGCAGCAAGCCCACCAACAAATGCCAAAACTCCTGCCGCGCAACCGGGTCAACCCCGCCGGTTGGCTCATCCAACAAAAGCAATTTTGGCTGATGGATGAGCGCCGTGGCGAGGCCGAGTTTCTTCTGCATTCCGCCAGAAAGGGCCGCGGCGGGCCGGTTCTCAAATTTTTGCAAGCCCGCAAAGGTGAGCAGCTGGCGCGAGCGTTTGATGCGCTCCTCGCCGGTGATGCCAAACACCTCGGCGTAAAACTCAAGATTTTCCGCAATGGTGAGGTCGCCATACATGGCAAATTTTTGCGCCAGATAACCCAGGTGCTCGCGGGCTTTTTCTATCTGCGCGGGCACATCGTATCCGGCCACGCGGATACTGCCGCTGGTGGGATGCAGCGCGCCCACAATCAGGCGCATCGCGGTGGTTTTGCCAGCGCCATCTGGTCCCACCAGCCCCACCATTTCGCCGGGGTGCACCTCCAGGTTCAGCCCGGCCACCGCGGCGTGGTCGCCAAACATCTTCACCAGATCGCGGGTTTCTAAAAGTAGTTCGCTCATATATCAAGTGCAAAGTGGAAAGTGCAAAGTAATTCTGCGGCATATCAGGGTGAGCAGCTTTGCGCTTCGCACTCGCTATTACTTCTGCGAAAAGGTCACATCTGCTGGCATACCGGCTTTGAGCGCGTTATCTGGGTTGGCGATGCTGAGCGTGACGGCGTAGACCGTGTCTTTGCGACCATCGGCGGTGGAGACGTTGCGCGGGGTGAACTCGGCCTTATCCGCAATGCGCAAAACGGTGGCGGCAAAATCGCGCCCGGAATAGGCGTCCACATGCACGGTGGCGGCTTGCCCCTGTTTGACCAGCGCAAACCGATCCTCTGGCAAATACACCACCAGCTCCAGCGTGTCCAAACGCCCAATGCTGAAGACAGCCGCGCCCGGCGAGGCCATCTCGCCCGGCTCAATGTTGCGGGTGAGCAAAACGCCATCCATTGGCGCGGCGATGATTGTCTTTTTAAGTTGCACTTCAATGCCCTGCATCACCGCCTGCGCGGATGCAATTTGCGCTTTGGCCGCGTCTAATTGCTGCGGGCGCGGGCCGTTGTTCAGCGCATCCAGCGCGGCTTGCGCCTGCTGAATTTGCGCCTGCGCGGAGGCGATATCAAAATCACGGGCCTGGCCGTTCACTTTTTCCAGCGCGGCGCGGGTGCTCTCCACCTGCTGATACGCCGCCGCCAATTGCGCGGCATCGGCGGGCTTGGTCACTTTGTCGTATTGCGCTTTGGCCGCGGCGTAGGCGTTGGTGGCCTGCTGAAGCGCCAGCGCGGTGGGGCTGGCCCCAATTGCGGCGGGGTTCTGGCGGAAGGCGTTGTCGTAGGCAAACTGCGCCGTATCCAGCGCGGCTTTTGCAGAGCGCATGCTCGCCTCCACAACCGCGATGTCTTCTGTGGTTGCGCCGCCCTTCACCTTGGCATACGCGGCGCTGGCCGCGTTTAGCGCCGCCTGTGCCGCGGCCACATCGCTATCTCGCCCGCCGCCGATGGTGCGGCTGTAATTCGCGGTGGCGATCATCAGCGCGGCCTGAGCCTGCTTCACTTGCTCTGGGGTAGGGCCAGCGGCCAGCAAATCATAGTTTGCCTGGGCAGCCTGCACCGCCGCCTTGGCCTGGGCATATTGCGCCTGCAACGAGGCATCGTCTAATTTGGCCAGCACTTGCCCGGCTTTTACCGGCTGGCCTTCTTCTATTTTGGATTCGATCACGCGCCCCGCCACTTCTGCGGCCACATTTACTGTGCGGGCTTCAATTGTGCCAGATGCCCCCAAATTGCTGGTGGTGGCGTTGACGATTTGTTTTTGCGATTGGGAATAGGCATACACGCCCCCCGCAATCACGGCGGCGATAAGCAAAAGCGGCAATATGCGGCGGGCGGGTCTGGTTGTGTTGGTTGAGTTCATGTTAATTAAAAAAAATTACGAATTACAAAGATTCGTAATTTGCAATTCGTAATTGATTAGTCGAGTGATTTTTTGAATCTGGCGATGGCGATGCCGATGATGACGATTGAGAACACCACGAGCGCAATCACTTGCGGCATGAGAAGCTGAAGCACAGTTCCCTTCACCACAATACTGCGCACAATGACGAGAAAATAGGTGAGGGGCATGAACGAGCTGACAAATTGCAGCGCGGCAGGCAGCGCCGCCACCGGGAAGATGTAGCCAGATAACAGCATGGAAGGCAGCATGATCGGCATCGCCATCATCTGAGATTCCTGCTGGGTTTTGGCAACGGTGGAGATGAGCAGCCCCAGCCCCAGGTTGGGCAGCAAAAACAAACCCGTGAGCGCGATGAGCAACGCAAGGTTGCCGCGAATGGGCACATGAAACCAGAATGTGCCCGCCGCCAGAATAATCAACACATCCACCATCGCCACCAGCACATACGGCGTAATTTTGGCAACCATCAGTTCCCAATTGCGCACCGGCGTGACGATGAGCTGCTCAATCGTGCCGCGCTCGCGTTCCTTCACAATGGCCGCGCTGGTAAGCGTGGTGGTGGTCTGCATCAAAATCATGGCGATGAGACCGGGGATCATGTTGTATGAGCTTTGCATATCGGGGTTGTACAACACGCGGGTGCGCACATCCAGCGGCGAGGCGGCCCCGGCGGTGCTTGCGCCGCGCGCGGCCAGTTGCTGCAAGCGCAAAGCTGCCCCATGCGCCTGCCCCACCAGCGTGGCGGTAGAGAGCGCCGTCCCCGCAATCGTGGGGTCAGAGCCGTCAATTAACACGGCCACTTCCACCCTCCGCCCCGCGGCAATTTCGGTGCCATACCCTGGTGGAATGATGATGCCCGCCCGCGCCTGCCCCGCGGCGATCAGCGTGTTGATGTCGTCGTCGCTGTGTACGATGTAATCCATTTGGAAATACCCGGTCTGGCGATACGCCTCCAGCAGGGCGCGGCTGGCCTGGCTGTTGTCCTGGTCATACACCGCCGTTGGCACATTTTTAACATCGGTGTTGGTGGCATAGCCCAACAAAAGCAATTGCAAAATGGGCATAAAGAACACGGCCATCAATGTGCGCGGGTCGCGTTTCATGTGCGTAAATTCCTTGCGCATCAAGGCAAACAATCGTCTCATTCAGTTCTCCTCTTTTGTATGTGATTTGTGTAATAAATGGATGCAGGCGTCGTCATCCCTTGCCCATCGCCTCATTTTGTTCTTCTTCTAGTGCAACCGCCATGCGACCCAGCAGCGAGACCATCGTCTTTTGCTCTTCGGGGGTGAAGTGGGTGAGCAGTTTTTGCACCCGGTCCAGCATGTAATCGCGCGCGCCGTTATAAATGACCTGCCCGCCGGGCGTGAGCGCCACGCGCACCACGCGGCGGTCGCCGGGGTCAGGCTGCCGCACAGCGTAATCGGTGCTCACCAGCCAGTCCACCAGCCGTGTGGCGGAACTCATCGGCACATCCAGGGCGCGGGCGATCTCGCTCATGCTCACCGGCGACTGGTGTTCTACCAGCAACGCCCCCAGGCTATATACCAGCGCGTGATCTCCCTGCGAGAGCGAACTGCCCTCGCCCCGCGCCGCGGCCAGCTTGGCTTTTGCCGCCGCCAGATGGGCTGGCATAATCACCTTGAACCGCGAGCGCAACCGCATGAAATGATGGATCACGCCAAGCATCTCACTGGCAACGGGCGGCGTATTTGCTTTCTTCATGATAATTTTCCAATTTGGAATATTTCTAAAACGGAAATATTTTACTCCTCTTAAAAATGGCCTGACTTTGCGAATAAATACCCTCAGAAATAGGACGCGAGGGTAGGAGTGGTCAATAGGCAAATGGCGAACGTCATTTCCGCGAAAGCGGAAATCCATAACGCGCCAGGCCAAAACGTAAGGGAAATGGCTTTCCTCACAATCGCTTTTGCGGGTTAGTTATAGATTCCCGCTTGCGCGGGAATGACGAGCTTTATTTTCCGCGCCAGACGAAACATTGCCCAATTGACCCCTCCTGCGCGGATAGGGCAATGCATTCGCCGTTACAATTCTTGCCGATGAGTGAGTGCGATATTGCGATTATTGGCGGGGGCGCGGCGGGGTATTTTGCGGCCATCGCCGCCGCAGAAGCCAACCCTGCCTTGCGGGTGATGATTCTTGAGCGCAACCGCAACCCGCTGAGCAAAGTGCGCATTAGCGGGGGCGGGCGGTGCAACGTGACGAACGCCTGTTTTGACCCCGCCGAGCTGGTGAAGAATTACCCGCGCGGGGCGCAGGCGTTGCGCGGGCCGTTCACCCGGTTTGCCCCGCAAGACACGATGGCGTGGTTTGAACGGCGCGGCGTGACGCTTAAGACCGAGCGCGATGGGCGCGTGTTTCCAATCACCGATGACAGCGCCACGATTGTGAATTGCCTGATGGATGCCGCCGCCCGCGCGGGGGTGAGCCTGCGCACGGGCGCCAATGTGGGCGGGGTGCAGCGCGTGGCGGGCGGATATGCCATCACCCTTTTGCCGCCCCGCGCGGACGACAACGCGCAAGAAATTTTGTGCGCCAAACTGCTGCTGGCCAGCGGCAGCAGCGCAAAAGGCTGGGCGATGGCGCACGCGCTGGGTCACACCATCATCGCCCCAGCGCCTTCGTTGTTTTCGTTTGTCCTCTCTGCGCCGGCGTTGCAAGACCTGGCGGGCGTGGCGGTTAAAGAAGCCCGGCTGCGGCTGGATGGAACGCGCCACGAGCAAACCGGCCCGGTTCTCATCACCCACCAGGGGCTAAGCGGCCCCGCCGCGCTGAAATTGAGCGCGTGGGCGGCGCGGGAGTTGCACGAGCGCCAGTACGCCGTCGGGCTGGAAGTGAGCTGGCTGCCTCATTTGCACGATGACGCGCTGCGCAAAACTCTGACCGAATACAAACAATCGCGCGGGCCGCAACTTGTGGCGGCGCATTCGCCGTTTGGGGTTTTGCCGCACCGGTTGTGGCAAAAGCTGGCCCACGCCGCGGAGATTCATGAGGATCAACGCTGGGCCAAGCTGCCCAGGGCGAACATGGAAAAACTTATCCGCGAACTTTTGCACGGGCGGTACGCCATCTGCGGGAAGGGCGAGTTTAAGGAAGAGTTTGTGACCTGCGGCGGCGTGGCGCTAGACGAGGTGAATTTTAAGACGATGGAGAGCAAACTTTTGCCGGGGTTGTTTTTTGCGGGCGAGGTTTTGGATATTGACGCGCTGACCGGCGGGTTTAATTTGCAAAATGCCTGGACCACCGGCTGGATCGCGGGGAATGCGATGGCCTAACCGCCTTGAATCACCAGCCGTTTTATGCCGGAGGCGAGAATGAGGTGAGCCAATAGCGCCATCGCGGCGCACCAAAAAACTTGCGCGGCCAGCGCGCCCGCCAGCGCCGGGCCGGTCAGGGCGTTTACCCAAATGGAGATGGGTGTCATGACAAACGAGGGGAACGGCGTGAAGTTGAGCGCCGTTTGCACGGCGGGCGGCAAAAAGCCAATGGGCATGAGGAAGCCTGAGGCGAAGATCGCCAGCGTTGACCCCATGCGGCCAATTCCCTGCGCATCTGGCGACCAAAACCCGGCCAGGCTGTAGATGAACCGCCAGCAAAAACTGATAAACCATCCCATCAGCATGGAGACCAAAAAGGCCAGCGCCTGGCCCGCGCTGGCGGGCAGGGTGATGGGATATGCGACGAGGTAGATCAGCATCATGGGCAGGCCGCGCAAAAATAGCTGGGCGGCCGCGCGGCCAAAATCCTGGGCGCACCAATACCAAAAGAAGGGGATGGGGCGTTGCAGGTCAGAGGCCACATCGCCAGTTTTGATTTGCAAAAGCAGATCCCACCAGCCCCAAAGCGCCACCCAGCCGATCATGGCCTGGCCGAGGCCGGTGTAGGTCACGGCGTCGCGCACGGTGTAACCGCCCACGCTCGCCCCATCTCGCGCGGCGTAAAGCGCGATGAGCACGCTGGCGCGCAGCATGGCAAAAAAAGCGTTGGTAAAAAACCCGGCCAAATTTGCGGCGCGGTATGCAAGCTGGCGATGGAAAGACATCCGCGCGAGAGAAACCAGTGGCATGGCCGCGCGATTTTAGCAGATGAATAAAAAATAAGAGGCAACGGCCAAAATCTATCGCCGCTGCCTCTGCCCCCGCGAAGACTACCTCAACATAGTCTTTCAGCAAGGAAATTGCACGCGCTAACATGATATAAAAAAAGCATAGCCTGACAAGAGACCTTTGTCCTATTTACGCCGCCGCGTCTTGGGACAAATTTGGGACATTTTGCCCTGCGCTTTTCTTAAAAAGTTGTTTATGATGTAGATATGTCGTTTGCTGGAGAATCGCAGCGGGCCAGACCATTCATTATTTCAATCGCTGTTTTTTTTCTCGTCTTTGTCGTCTCTGCTCGGCTTTGGATGGGAGAACTGTATGGCATTGATGGATTTAATTTGACGCGCTTCTTGCTGGATTACGGCTCTTTGGCTGCCCTGCCTGTGCCGATGGATACTTCGCTGCCACTCCTGAAATATGAAGCTGGAAATATAAAAGAATGGGTTGTCGCGGTAGATGGCAAATCGGTGGATGCGCTTGCCAACACTCTTTTTGCAAACCCGACCAGCGTCAACGCCAAATCCAGCCCAAACACCTGGGCGTTTGAACTTTTGGAGCCGGCTGATAAAACAACGGCGGGGGGAACCCGCACTATTTTTGTTGCCCCGCGCACATTTGCCCAGGTTTTTGAACGATTTGATGGCGCCTGGCGGTGGAGCAACCTGGTGTTTGTGATTGTTTTTGTGGTGTTGGGAATGTGGGTGTATTTTTTGCGCCCGTATGAAAGCAGCGCCATTGGTATGTTGGTTTTGGGCGTTTGCACAGGCATCTATCAATTTTTTCAGTCTTTTACCCGCCAAATCTCCAGCCTGACCCAGCCATTTGTGTTTTGGAATGATTTCTTCATCATGTCCCTTTTTGGTGTAACTATTTTTGGCGCGTTAATCCACATTGGGCTTGTCTTTCCGCAGCCTTTCACGGCAAAGTTAAATATCCGGGGCAAAACATACCCCACGTGGAAGTGGATTGTGACGGCGTATCTGGGGATGCAAGCGTTGTTTTGGGTCCCAGCGGCGATCATTTTTTTGCGCAGTGTTAGCCCTGCGCAAAAGCTGAATGATTTGCAACAACTCTGGCAGGTGGTTCAAGTCACCGGGTTCACGCTGGCCGCGTTAATCGGAGTGCTGCATTATCACTTGGCGGACACGCCAAAAGACAAGACCGCACTAAAGCTGGTTGTCATCAGCGGGATCGCTGTTTCACTGTTTATTATCCTTGCGGAAAAATTGTTGTTGCTGGTCGTTAAAGACCCGCTCTTTGATGGCAATATGCGCAAATTAGTCTTGCTGGCTTTTCCGCTGATGCTGGCTCGCGAAATTCTGAGGCGCAAGATTTTTGAAATTGACCGCATCATGGGCCGGGCCTTTCTGAGCAGCATGGTTATGCTTTTCTTTTGCGCTCTTCAGGTTCTTCTGGTTTCGCTGGTCATTGGCATGCTTAATATCCAGGTTGGCCCGCTGGCCACTATTTTGCTGTCCTCGTTGTCGCTGCTTGTTTCCAGCCCGCTGGCGCCGCTGGCCATGCCGTTTTACCGCAGGCTGGAAAATCTTTTTTTTGACAAGCAGCTTTCCGCGCCGGAGCTGGTTCAGGCGATTGAGAAAAGTTTTGACCTCTCGCTTGCGCCGGAGATGGCGATGCGAAAGGCCACGGAGGCCATCACAAAAAGCCTGGGGCTGGAAAAGGCGGAGATTGCGCTGGCAGAAAATGCGGGGGTGCAAGAGGAGGGCGCCGCATCTCTGCAAGCAGTTAACACGCGGGTCAGGCAAATTCCACTTAGCTTTCAGGGTCAGGAGCTTGGGCATCTTGTGCTCACCTTTGCGCCAGACCGCGTGTTTTACCTGAACAGGGAAATCCGCGAACTCATCGGCCATGAACTGGGGGCCATGCTGTATGCCGTGCGAATTTCCGAGAATTTGCGCAATACCCAAAAGCGGGCGCAGGTGGTGGAGAAGAAGCAGCAAAGCATGCGCCAGCATTTGCATGATGGGCTTGGCGCGGAGTTGGGCGGTATGGTGCTGGGGATTGACGCCACAAAAAATTTGCTGGAATCTGGCAACCTGCCAGAGGCCAGCAACCTGCTAAATCTCATCAAAAAAACATCGGTGGGGATGGTGGCCGAGGTGCGCACAATTGCGCGCATGGACGAAGGCCAAATGCCGGCGGAACTGGCGCAACTGGGGTTGGAAAAGTCGCTGTCCTCGTTTCTTCAATCATTCACCGGGCGTTTTGAGCCGACGCTGGACGCGCGTCTGCCCGCCCGCCGCCTGCCTCCCGATGTTGAGGCCGCGGTTTATTTCATCACGCGCGAGGCGGTGAATAACGTGGCGAAGCACGCCAACGCCAGCCGCTGCGCCATCAGCATTGAAGCCCGCCAGGGTGACAAAGTTAAGCTGACCATTGCCGATGACGGGCGCGGGCCGGGCCAAATGGTTGTGCCGGGCGCGGGGATGCAATCTATGCGCCAGCGCGCATCTGATTTGGGGGGAACTTTTGAGATTGGCGACAACAAACCGGGAACCGTGTTGCGCGTAGATATACCTTTGCGCAATACGGATTAAAAAATTGCATGTTTGAAATTCAGTGGAGCGTTTAAATGTTAAATCAAACAGATGGGGTGGTGGAGCAAAACGATGACCCGCTTCAAGTGATTATCGTGGACGATCATCCTTTTTTTAGGCTTGGCGCAAAGGTGGCCTTGAGCAGCGCAAAAGATGTGAAAGTTGTGGCCGATTTTGACAACTGCGAGCTGTCTCTGGACAAGATTCAGGCGATGCGCCCGGATGTTGTGCTGATGGATATCTCATTCAGAGACGAAAATGGCGAGGCTGCCGGCTGTAATGGCATTGAGGCCACGCGCATAATTTCAGAAAACGCGCCCAGCATCCGCACAATTATTTTAACCAGCCTTGAAGAAGACAACGACGCCATCTTTCTTTCCATACGGGCAGGGGCAAGAGGCTATTTAAAAAAGGGGGCAGATCTAAATGAGGTGCTGCTGGCGATTCGGTCTGTGGCGCATGGCGGCACCTATTTTGGCAGCGGCACCGCGCGGCGCATCAAAGATTTTTTTGCCAACCGATCAAGCACAACCAGCCCAAGACCATTCAACGAGTTGCGCAGGCCGTTTCCAGAGCTGACCGAGAGCGAGTTCAAAACGCTGAACTTGCTGGCGCAAGGGTGCCGGAATTTTGAAATTGCCGAGCAGTTGGGGCTGGCCGAAAAGACGATTCGCAATTACGTGTCTAGCATTTTGGACAAATTGCAAGTGAGCGACCGGTTGCAGGCCGCGCTCATGGCAAACAAAGCTGGTTTGGGAAAACATGAAACAGAAAATTGAGAAATGATGTTGGGGCGGCAACGGGTGTGTTGTCGTTGTCGCCCCAAATATATGTGAATGAAGGCAGTTGAACATGCCTTCATTCTTGCAAATGTATGCCAGTTCGCCCGCCCTGAACAAATTGGCATGAGAATACGATACGCGTTGGCGCATCCCAAAACAATCACATCATGATGTGAATTTTCAAGCCTTTTAGGCGATACAATTTTGACTATGCAAGACCCCAGACTAAACAAGATGGCGCAAGTCATCGTTAATTATTCGATTGAAGTGCAACCCGGCCAAAGCGTGTATGTGTGGGGCAGCACCCACGCCGCCGCGCCCCTCATGCTGGAGGTGTATCGGGAGGTGTTAAAGGCCGGCGGAAACGCGTTTCTCCGAGCAGACTTGGCGGGCGCTCAGGAAATTTTTCTGGAAACCGCGCAGGGCAGGCAGTTGGATTGGGTCTCTCCGGTAGATCGCGTCTCGGTGGCAGAGGGCGACTTTGATTGTTACGTGCGCATTGGGGCCGATGTGAACACGCGCCGCCTCAGCAGCGCCGACCCGGATAAGTTTCAGCGGATGCAGACCGCCGCCGGGCCTGTGTTGCGCAAACGGCTGGATCGCAGCGCGGCGGGCAATTACCGCTGGTGTGTGACCCGTTACCCCACCGATGCTCACGCGATGGATGCCGAGATGAGCCTTGATGAGTACTCCGAATTTTTGTTCGCGGCATGTTTGCTGAACGACCCCGACCCGGTGGCAAGCTGGCGGGCGATGGGACGGCGACAACAAGGGTATGTGGACTTTTTGCGCGGCAAAAAAGCCATCAGCCTGAAAGGGCCAAACATTGATATGACGATGAGCATTGCAGGCCGCGTGTTTATGAACAGCCAGGGTTTGCGCAACTTCCCGGATGGCGAAATTTTTACCGGGCCGGTGGAGAACAGCGTGAACGGCTGGGTGAATTACACCTACCCCGGCATTTATAACGGCCGCGAGGTGGAGGGCATACGCCTGGAGTTTGCGCAAGGCCGCGTGGTGAAGGCCACCGCCGCCAAAAATGAGGTGTTCTTGAACAAGGTGCTGGACACGGATGAAGGCGCGCGCACGCTGGGCGAGTTTGCCATTGGCACAAATTACGGCATCACAAAATTCTCGCGCGATATTTTGTTTGATGAAAAAATTGGCGGGACGATTCACATGGCCTGCGGCAACGGCTACCCAGACACCGGCGCGGTGAACAAAAGCGCGGTGCATTGGGACATGATTGCCGGAATGCAAGAGGGCGAAATTTGCGCAGATGGCGTTGCGTTTTACCGCGATGGCAAATTTTTGATTTGATGCTGGGTTGAGCGTGTGTGTCAAATGGTCGAAAGAAAATCGGTCATTCCCGCGCACGCGGGAATCTATAACTAACCTGAAAAATGAGGGGCGAGGAACACGGATTCCATTGCATTTTGGTTTGGCGCGGTATGGATTCCCGCGTGCGCGGGAATGACGGTCTTGACGGTGGGCAAGCCCGCGTTTAAAAAGAAGCCCCATAAAACACGGGTTAAGATTGCGCTCATTCTCATGAGCATTTCTATACGAATCCCAACGCCATTGCGCGCGCACACGGCTGGCGCAAAACAAGTTAGCCTGGAGGCGGGCACGGTGGCGCAGGCGCTGGATGCGCTGGCGGCGCTTTACCCCTCGCTCAAAACCCATCTTTTTGATGACGCCGGAAAACTGCGCCCGTTTGTAAATGTGTATGTGGGCGATGAAGATGTGCGTTACCTAAACGGCATGGAAACCGCGTTGCCCGATGGCGCGGCGCTCAGCATCATCCCCGGGGTGGCGGGCGGGAACGATGCGACGCTGAGCAACGCCGAGATGCGCCGGTACTCGCGCCATCTCATTTTGCCGGATGTGGGCCTGGCCGGGCAAAAAAAATTGAAGGCCGCGCGGGTGTTGGTGGTTGGCACGGGCGGCCTCGGCTCGCCAACGGCGCTGTATTTGGCGGCGGCGGGCGTGGGCAAAATTGGGTTGATGGATTTTGATGTGGTGGACGAATCCAACTTGCAGAGGCAAATCATTCACGGCACAAGCGGCATTGGCAAATTGAAAGTGGACAGCGCCAGAGAGCGCATGACCGACTTGAATCCGTTTGTGCAGATCGTGACGTATAACGAGCCGCTCACCAGCCAGAACGCGCTGGAGATCATCCGCGAATATGACATTGTGATTGATGGCACGGATAATTTTCAAACGCGTTACCTGACCAACGACGCCTGCGTGATGCTGGGCAAACTCAACGTGTATGGCAGCATCTTTCGGTTTGATGGGCAGGCCAGTGTGTTTGGCGCAAAAGATGGCCCGTGTTACCGCTGTTTGTATCCAGAGCCGCCTCCGCCGGGGCTGGTTCCATCATGCGAAGAAGGCGGCGTGCTGGGCGTGTTGCCCGGCATCATCGGCGTTGTTCAAGCCACCGAGGCGGTCAAGCTCATTTTGGGCATTGGCGAGCCGCTGGTTGGCCGCTTGCTGGTATACGATGCGCTGGAGATGAGTTTTCGCACGCTCAAACTGCGCAAAAATCCGCAATGCCCGGTGTGCGGCGAGCATCCCACCATCACCCAGCTCATTGATTATGATGAGTTTTGCGGCGTAAAGCCTCATTCGCCCGCGCCCGGCGAGCAAACCACGCCAGAGATAACGGTGAAGGAGCTGGACGCGCGGATGAAAGCGGGGCTTGGCTCTGCGCGAATTATTGATGTGCGCCAGCCGTTTGAATTGGATATCGTGAGTCTGCCCGGCTCAACATTCATCCCGTACGACGATGTGTTTGAACGGATGGATGAGCTGACCCAGGCCAGCGAGTTGTTCATCATTTGCCGCACCGGGCGGCGCAGCGCCGAGATCACCGATCTTTTGCGCGAATCGGGTTATGCGAACGCGAAGAACGTAAAAGGCGGTCTGCGCGCGTGGTCGCAAGAAATTGACCCCTCTATGCCAACGTATTAAAAAAACTGGATTGCCAACCCTATTCGTCTTCGACTGCTCGCTCCGCTCGCACTCAGGACGAGCGGGGCGAGAGAAAAGCAAAAATTGCACGCATTGCGCAAAAAACAGGGTTAATCTCTCAAAAATGATGGAATAAACCGAAGGTTTAGACGTAGAGGCGAGGCATGCCTCCATCTACTCCGATTAATTCACTCTGACGCGATGTGCGCCGGTTGCCGCCATCCCCGCTTTCGCGAGGAGGACGTGGATAAATCCGGCGGCTAGCCGATTAGGAAACCCGCTCGCGGGTTATATTGGCGTTTTTAACCCGCGCCAGCGGGTTTTCTAAAGCTTAGGCGGCGGATTTATCCGCTGCCGATGGAGCGCAGATATACACGAGCGAAGTTATGCAAGGTAAATCCGGCGAAAATACGCTTTTGAGCAACGTTTTTGAGCAGAAAGCGGCTTCAATCAGCCCTTTTAACGAATTACTCGGAATAGATGGGCATGCCTCGCCCCTGCCGCGCGATTTCGCGCATTCAAGGGATTTTTTGCGTAAGCCCAGTTTTAATTTTTAATTCGTAATTCGTAATTTGTAATTGACCCCAGCCACAAATTGGCCGCTGCGTCCAGCCCGCTGGCAGAGAAGTGGCAGCCCGCCCGAAAAGCGCCGCTGAGCACATCGGTGTCTGGGCCGGCCCAAATGCCCGCGTCGTGGTTCACCAAATTTTGTTGCGCCCCGCGAATGACATCGCTGGAGGGGTATTGCCCGCAGGCAGAAGCGGTGGAGATGAAGATGGGCGCGCTCACGCCCTGCTCTCGCAAACCGCGCGCCAAATTGCGAAAGCGCAACTGGTAATCTGCCCACGAAGTTTGCAAGTAAGCGTCGCTCTCGCCCTGATGCCACAAAACGTGGGTGATGGCGAGATTGCTTTTGCGGGCGGCCTCTAGCGCCGGGATGACCTGTTTTTGGAAGATGGGCATCTCCGGTGTCCATTGCGCAATCTCGGTGGAGCCAACCGCCACGGGGATGAAGATCACTTTGTCATACAACCCGGCAGAAATAATTTTGTCGCCCAGGCGCGTCCATACGCTGCCGCCCGTGCCGTTTGCGCCGGGGATGGGGTCACGGGCGCGCAGCAGCTTGCCGCCGCCAAACGAGAACACGTTTGGCCCGGCCAGCTTGCGCGTTTCGCCAAAGTTCGCGGCGTTCGATTGACCCATCACCAGCGCGACCATGACGCGCGGGGGCTTTTTGGCCGCCGCAGCAACTGGCGCGGCGGGCGCAAGCGCCATCAGCAAAACCAAGAAACAAACCAGAAATAAAAAATAAGAAATGACGCGCGCGCTGCTTTTTATTTTCTTATTTCTTATTTCTTTGCGCTTATAAATCTGTGCGTTTGGTAACACGTTTTGCATTTTGCCCATTCTCTCGCATTTACAATTACGCCATGCTCAAACTGTATTCGTGGAACGTGAACGGAATCCGCGCGGCGGAGAAAAAGGGATTTTTGGATTGGCTTCGCGCCAGCGATGGCGATGTGATCGCCGTGCAAGAGACCAAGGCACACCCAGACCAGCTTTCTAAAAATTTGCTCGCGCCCGATGGCTACTCGGCGGGGTTTGTGTGGGCAGAGAAGAAAGGATACAGCGGGGTGGGCACGTTTTCGCGGGCGCAGCCGGTTTCATCGCAGGCCGGGTTTAACGACAAGCGCTTTGACCACGAAGGCCGCGTTCTCATCAGCGATTTTGGCCGTTTTGTGTTTTACAACATTTATTTTCCAAATGGCGGGCGCGGGCCAGAGTGGGTGACGCACAAGCTGGCGTTTTATCGCAAATTTTTGGAGCTGGTGGCGCAGAACACGCAGGCAGGCCGCAGCGTGATTGCCTGCGGCGATGTGAACACCAGTTTTGCCGAGATTGATTTGGCGCGGCCAAAAGAGAACGCCAATCACAGCGGGTTTATGCCAGAGGAACGCGCCGCGTTGGGCGAGTTTTTCTCTGCCGGGCTCATTGACACCTACCGGATGCTCTGGCCGGACAAGGTGCAATACTCGTGGTGGGATCAGGTGACGCGGGCGCGGGAGCGCAATGTGGGCTGGCGGCTGGATTACTTTTTTGTCTCGCCAGATCTGCGCGGTTCAGTCGTGGCCGCCGAAATTCACGATCAGGTGATGGGGTCAGATCACTGCCCAATCAGCCTCACGCTTTCAATTGCGAATTAAAAATTAAGAATCAAAAATTGATGCGCGCGTAATTTTTAATTTCTAATTTTTAATTGCAATTGCATTTCATTCTTCGCGCAAAAAGCTGAGAATATCGCGCAGGGTGTCCAGGCGCAGGGGCTTGGATAGAAAATCGTCCATCCCGGCTTTGATGCAGTTGTCCCTGTCATCGGACATGGCGCCAGCGGTGACGGCCACAATGCGGACATGGCCGGTTTGGTTGTGCTCCCACTCGCGAATTTTTTGGGTGGCGGTCAGCCCGTCCATGCCGGGCATTTGCACATCCATCAACACCAGCTTGTAATGATGACCGGCGGTGGTCAGGGTGTCTATGGCCGCCTGACCGCTGGAGACGACATCGGCCGTATACCCCAAATGCGAAAGCTGCATTTTGAGCACCTTTTGGTTGGAGGGGTTGTCCTCCACAATCAAAATACTGGTTTGGGTCGTAATCTTGGCGGCATCCTGTTTCTCTGCGCCAACCGCATTTGGTTTTGCGTGTTCTCGTTTTGAGGCGACCGAGTAGCCGCCCATGATCACAGCATGACGATTGGATGACCACTCAATAGGCAGACTGAGCCAGAAGGCATCGGTTCTGTCCGTGCCTTCAAAAATTTTGTGGTTAGCTTCCGCAGGCTTATGAAGCTGGATTTGTGAGCGCGTTGAGATCTTCATATATTTTTATAAGTAATCCAGCCAAGTATAGAGCCATTTTATTTGCAGTGCATAATAAATTGGAGCCGATCTAACAATAAAATGGAGAACAAAAAAGTATTTTATAATGTTTGTCCATGGTGCAGCTTGCCCTGGCATGTTTGTGAATGTTTTCCCCTTGTAAAAAACGGATGCTGCGCAAGCGCGAATGGCGGTAAAAATTAAGCGGTTAACTCCCAGGTTGCGTTAAGTTCTACATTTGCCATTTGACGAAATTCAAAGCACGACTAGAATGCCTGCAACCGATAAAACCATTTTGCACTTTTGGAGGAGACCACGATGTTAAATCTATGTCAATTTGTTGACAACCACGGAAAGTTGCGCGGCAACCGCGAGGCTGTCATCTTTGGGCAAATGCGCCTGACCTACGCGCAAGTAAACGCGATGGCCTGTCAGGTGGCGAACGCTCTGGTGGGCATGGGGGTTCAGCCTGGCGACAAAGTGGCCCTCTCTTGCCCGAACTTGCCCTATTTTCCGGTGGTGTATTACGGCATTTTGAAGGCCGGGGCGGTGGTCGTGCCGCTCAATGTGCTGCTCAAATCGCGCGAGATCGCGTATCACCTGCAAGATTGCGATGCCAAGGTGTATTTTGCGTTTGAAGGCACCCCGGAACTGCCGATGGGCCAGATGGCAAAGGGTGGTTTTGATGAGGCTCAGGCGGCAGGCGCGCCCGTTCAACATCTTGTCTTAATGACGGCCAACCCCGCCGCGCCCAGCCCCATCGAGGGGATAAAAACACTGGGGCAACTGATTGGCGCGCAAAAGCCCGTGTTTGAGACCGTGTTGCGCAGCGAGACCGACACGGCTGTCATCTTGTATACCAGCGGCACAACCGGCAAAGCCAAGGGCGCGGAGTTGACGCACAGCAACATGATCACCAACGCCATCCTCTCGCGCGACCTGCACGGCGCGGCAATTTTGGGCGTGGAAAATCCCACCTCGTTGATTACCTTGCCGCTGTTCCACTCGTTTGGGCAAACCTGCCAAATGAACGCGATGATGTATCACGGCGGGCGAATTGTGGTGGTGCCGCGCTTTGACCCGGCCACCGTGCTGGATTTGTTTGTGAAGGAAAAAGTGACCGTGTTTAGCGGCGTGCCCACCATGTATTGGGCGCTCATCAACTATGTTAAAGCCAGCGGCTACGATGTGAGCAAGGTAAAAGAGTCTCTGCGGCTGTGTTCATCGGGCGGGGCGGCCATCCCGGTGGAAGTGCTAAAGGGATTTGAGGCGTTGTTTAGCGTGACGATTCTGGAGGGGTATGGCCTGAGCGAGACCTCGCCCGTAGCCACCTTCAACCAAATTGACCTGCCACGCAAGGTTGGCTCCATCGGCCTGCCCGTTTGGGGCAGCGAGGTGCGCGTGGTGGATGATCAGGGCAACAATTGCGCGGTGGATGTGCCTGGCGAGGTCATCATCCGCGGGAGTAATGTGATGCGCGGGTATTACAAAAAACCCGAAGCCACCGCCGAGGCGATGCGCGGCGGGTGGTTCCATACCGGTGATGTGGCCCGCATGGATGCCGAGGGCTACCTCTTTATCATGGATCGCAAGAAAGATATGATTATTCGCGGCGGTTTCAACGTTTACCCGCGCGAGATTGAGGAAGTGCTGGTCACGCATCCGCAGGTTTCTCTGGCGGCGGTGATTGGCTTGCCAGACCAGCGGCTGGGCGAGGAGATCAAGGCGTATGTGGTGCGCAAGCCCGGCGCGACCGTCACCGAGGAAGAGCTGATGGCGTGGTGCAAAAATACGATGGCCGATTACAAATACCCGCGCCACATCGAGTTCCGCGATGCGCTGCCCATGAACGCCACGGGCAAAATTTTGAAGCGGGAATTGCGCGCCGAATAAAAAAAGGCCGGGGAGTTTTTCCCCAGCCATTTTTATAAAGCGCCAAAAACAATGCCAGCCGGCAGGTAGAGACGCAAAATTTTGCGTCTCTACCAACACCCGCGTAAACAACTTTTGGGCAAGTTACGTAAGCCCCAATTAGTTGATGCAGAATATCTTTTCGTTGTAGCCGGTCACGCCGCCATCTTGCCGGGTGATGCGAAGCTCAACCTTGTATAAGCCGCGGCCATAGTTCTTGATATTAAAGGTGTAGCTGCCCGTGCCGTTCACACCTTTGTCTTCCACGGTTGTGCCCGGCCCGCATCCCATCTGCCCGCCGCTCCACGGGAAAATGTGAATGTTGATGCCAGAGATGCCAAAAATATCCCAGTTCGCCGTAAACGATTTATCTGTTCCGGCGGAATACGAATGCAAGTTGGGGTCATCGCCCGCAAATTGCAAATCTTGCCGAGCGCAGAATTTGTAATCGGGGTTGCTGCCTGCTTTCCAGTATGGGCTGGAGGCCGAGCACGCCTCGGATGGCGCAGGCGCGGGCGCGGGGGCGCTTGCATCCAGCGTGATGTTGGCCACATCTTCCTGCACGCGGCCATCGCTGTATGTGGCCTTAAGGCGCACCACGCGGTTGGCGGTGATGTTGGAGACGGTGAAGTTCCATGTGCCGATGGTTGGCTTGTAACCGCCGCCAGCGCCATCATCAAAATCAATCCGCTGAAGCCCGCCCACATTCCAACTGACCGTGACCGAGCCATTGGGCGGAACCACCGTTTTGTCCACAATCAAATTGCCAAATTGCTTTGGCCCAGAGGCAACCGGCACGGGCACAGCCGTTGCCGGAATAGCCGTGGGCTGCACAACCACCGGCGGCGGGGGAGGAGACGTGGGCAGCGGCGGCGCACTGGCAACCGGGACGCCGCTGGCAGCGGCGTTGCCTTGCACAAGCTCGCCAAACACCCAGCCTACGCCGCCCGTGCCTTGGGCGTACGAAATTTGCCACCATGTTCCATCCGCATTTTTGCCGCGCACGGGCACGGTTTGGCCGTTTTGCAACTGACCCAGCAGCGCATACCCCGTGTTGGGGCCAGAGCGCACGTTCGCAAAATCATTGGTCACGGTCACGCTGGGGGCAGATGAGCCCGTATCTGGCGTGGGCGTTGCCGCTGTCCCTGTGCCGGGGTTGGCGGCGGTGGGCACGGGCGCGGGCGTGGCCGTTGGGGGGATGGGAGCCGCGGTTGGCGGCAACGCGCCCTTTGCAGTCACAACCAGCGGGTCAGACTTGCCCAGCAGGGTTTCATTTGGCCCATACGCGCGGAACTCAATCGCGTGCAAATTCGCGGTGGTGGGCGTCCATGCCACGTTGTCAATTTGCATTTCGCTCACGCCCTTGGTGGGGTCGCCAGATGAGGCCGAGCCATACAATTTGCTGTCCACCAGAATATCCACCCGCACAATGTTGTCTCCGGTGGCGACACCCTTGATGATGATGCCCTTGCCTACATCCACCTGCGCGTTGGGGGCAGGCGAGGTGATGGTGACCACCGTTGGTTTTGGCGCAGAGCCGCCGCACGCGCCCAGCAGCAGCGCCATCACCACAAACAGCGCGCCAGATTTGCGAGCCAGTCGCATTTCGTTCAATTTCATCTTTTCAATTTCTCCAGTTTTTTTTACAGACGCCGGGCATGAGGCGATTGTTCCGGTTATGTCTGCACAACACCTTGTTTTAACTATTGTATCCATCTTGCCTGCCGGGGCGCAGCCGCTTGGAGGAAATTTCTAACACGCCTCAGGCGCGTCAAATGCGTCTTGAGCCGCGCGGATTAGAATTTCGCCATGCGCAACCCGCTTTACATTGCTCAATTGCTGATTGACCATGCCAACCGCGCCTTTCCCGGCGAGGTGGCGATTGTGGCGTATTACGGCTCACACGCGCGTGGCGCGGCCACGGCCAGCTCCGATTTGGATTTGTTTTACATCCCTGCCGATGGCGCAGACCCCGACCTGTGCCGCCAGTTTGTTTTGGATGGCCTGCCTTACGATTTTTGGCCGGTGCGCTGGAGCTTTGCCGAACACATTGCCAATGCCAGCTCAGATCGCCCGTGGGTTCGCGCGGCCTCGCTTATTGCGGGCGCAGAGGTGGCGTATCACCGGGCAGATGAGGACTTGGCCCGCTTTGTTGGGCTGCAAAACCGCGTGGCCGAGTTGATGCAACCCGATCACGCGCCAGAGATGATCGTCCGCGCGTTGGACGCCTGGCGCAATGTTCTGGCGCGGCTGGGCGCGGCGCATTTGCTAATCGAAATTGAGGGTAGGGGCGAGGCACTGCCACGCCCCAGCGTGGGTCTGACCGCTACGACTCTGGCCTGTTTCCAAGTGGCAGATGAAGTGGTGAACTGTCTTGCGCTGGCGAGCCAGACCCATTTGCCGCAGGGCTGGGCGGCAGACCCATCCCGCGTGGCGCAGTTCCGCATTGCGCCGCCAGACGTGGCCGAGTTGCTCACGCGCGTGGCGCACGCGCAAGATGCCCGCGCCCGCCTGGCCGCGGCAGATGCGCTGGCGCAGGCCGCGCACAAGGTTTTGCTGGAGGCGCAACGCGCCATCGCAAAACCCATCCCCGCCAAAGATGCGTTTTTGGGCGTGTATGCCTACGCGCTTGAATACCGCAATAAAATTTTGAAATGGCGCGAGGCGAATAATTTGATCGCCGCGCAATATGATGCGGCGCAATTGCAAAACGAGCTGGCGCGGGCCATGAGCGCCTATGCCAGCGGGGTGAATCATGGCGAGTTCAACACCTTGCGCGATGTGATGGCGCCGTATGTTGCCGCGGGCTTGCCAGATATGAACGCCAACGATTTGGACGAACTCGCCCGCCGCGCCATCCAACTGGAAGAGACGTTGCGCGGGTTTATGCAGGCGCGGGGCGTGGATATTGGGGTTTTGGCGAGCGAGGAAGAGGTGCTGAATTTTCTAGACCGAAGACCGGGGATGGGAGACGGTTAATATCCGTCCTCCGTCTACAATTGTCGCCATGCCATCCATTACCGATTTGCCTGCGCTTGTTGCGCGGCTGAGGCCGGAACAACGTGCCCGGTTTGAGCGTATTTTTGATGTTGAACTCGCGCCCGGCCAGTGCGTCATCCCAGAAACCATGCGCCAATGGGCCATTGACCGATTTGGCAGCGTGGATGAAGTGGAACATCAGCATGTGGCGCGCATTTTCAATATCGTCACGTGGGATGGCGCGTTGATAAACCCGTTGCGGGCGCGCCGGCTGCCAAAACTCCCGCGCGAGCCGTTTGTGCTGGCCGAGGCCGACGACATTTTTGCCCACCCGCTGGAAACCACCGCCGCCGACTCGTTTGGGCGCGTGCGCGGCAGGCATGGCATCACCACTGGCAATGTGGCCCGTTGGGATGGCCTTCACGCCGTGCTGATTTTTGACCAACCCGACCCGCTGGCCTTTACCCGCGACCACCTGCGTGATTATTTTGAGACCGCGCTGGTTTGGGCGAACAAAGCCCACCAGGCCGACCCCGAAGCGCGTTATTTTTTTTGGATGTGGAACGGCGGGCTGGCGGGCGGGGCCAGCATCAAACACGCCCACGCGCAAATGGCGCTGGGGCGGGGCAGACATTACGCCAAAATTGAGCGGCTGCGGCGGGCGGCGCTGGCGTATGCGGGGCAACACGGCGCCAATTATTTTGACGACTTGTATGCCGCGCACGCGGATATTGGGCTGGCGTTTGAGGCCGGCGGGTTGCGGGCGTTTGAATATCTGGCCGCGCTGCGCGGCAAAGACACCTGGATCATTGGCGAGGCCATCAACACCCAACTGGCCGACGCCCTGCACGACACGCTGCGCGGTTTGCTGGATCGCGCTGGAATGCGCGCGTTTGATGTGGGCCTTTATGTGCCGCCGCTTTGGCCGGGCGCTCTGGGCGATGGAGCCGAGGACTGGCGCGGCTTCCCGGTCATCGCGCGAATCGTGGGGCGCAATCACCTTGCCGAATCCTCGGATATTGGCGCGGGCGACCTGTTTGCCATGAGCGTGATACCGGATGACCCGTTTGTTGTGAAAGAAGTGATAGTTAATAGTGATAGTTGATAGAACGCGTTTTCTATAACTATCACTATTAACTATCACTTCATCAACTATCACTATAATTTTCTTAAACATGAAAATAGCAGTTTTGGCCGATATTCATTCCAACTACCGCGCGTTGCAGGCGGTGGCCGATGACATTGGGCGTTGGCGGCCAGACATGGTGGTGGTGGCGGGTGATGTGATCAATCGCGGGCCAATGCCGGTGGAATGCCTGAGCTTTGCGCGCGAGATGGAGCGCGAGGAAGGCTGGCTTTTGCTGCGCGGCAATCATGAAGATTACGTGATTGAGCACGCCCAACCATCACCCGAAAAGATGGATGGCGTAAAGGGCGAGATATTTCGCTTGTCGTGGTGGACGTATGAGCAGCTTGAGAAAGATGTCAGCGTGATTGAATCCTGGCCGTTTTGCATTGAGCGCGAGACGCCCGGCGGGCTTGCGCGGTTTACCCACGCCTCCATGCGCGGCATCCGCGATGGCATCTATCGCCAGTTGCCGGATGACATTTTGTGCAAGCAAATTGGCGAGCCGCCGCCCGCGCTGTTTGTGGTGGGGCACACCCACTTGCCGCTCGTGAGACCCATCGGCCAAACGCTGGTGGTGAATGTGGGCGCGGTGGGCCTGCCGTTTGATGGCGACACCCGCGCGGCCTATGCTCAAATTGTGTTTGCCGATGGCGCGTGGAAAGCCGAGATCAAGCGCCTGACCTACGATTTTGCCCGCGCCGAGCGCGACTACCACGAAAGTGGCTTTTTGGATGAGGCCGGCCCGCTGGCAGAGCTGGTGCTGGATGAACAGCGGCGCGGGCGATCCAATTTGTTTCAGTGGATGGAGTTGTATTACCAGGATATTTTGGCGGGCAAGCTGAGCGTGGAAGAAGCCACCCGCCGCTTTTTGCAAATTCCGCCCAACCAGCGGCGGGTGTATGGGTAGGCCACGTATTCCAGGTAAGTCCAGTTCTTTTTATCTTGGACTTACGCAAAGAGGATGTTTTTGTGCTCAAAAATTCTGTTTGGGCGGTCAAACAAGTCGGACTTCTCGCAGAAGTCCGACTTGTTATTGCGCGACAAGACAAAATTTGATGAACCTTTGCGTAAATCCAGTTATCTCTCGCCAAGACGCGAAGAATTTGCATTTCCTTTGCGCTTTGCGTCTTGGCGAGAGATTTTAGCCTCGCCCTGAAATTTGCTTAATCGCAGGGGAATCGTGGGGTAATCTTCAGCGGGCGCTCAGAAAAGTGGGGCACAATTGCCACCGCGTTTATGAAACGACTGGGATTCTTTGTCTTTGTCATCCTTTTCATCATGATGTTCAGCGTTGCTGGCAGCATCGTGACCGCCGATTGGATGCCAGGGTTGCACGTTATTCTTTTGCCCGCCATCCTGGGGCTGGTGGCAGGCACAGCGCTGGCTCGCAGCAACTTCCCAGATTGGACAGCGCATTTAACCAGCGCCATTTATGGCACATTTCTCATCGGGATAATTGGCGCGACTCACAGCTCCATCAACCAAAAGCTGGAATGGCGTGACCGCGTGTTGACGCTGGCGGGCAAGATCAGCTCGTGGCTGGGGGCCGCGTTTAGCAATGGCACCAGCCGCGAGACCGTGATTTTTATTTTGATTTTGGCCGCGCTGTTTTGGCTGCTGGGATACACCGCCGCCTGGTATAGCTTTCGTTATCGCCGCATTTGGCATGTCATTTTGCCCGCCGGGGTGACGCTGTTTAGCAATATTTATTATTACGGCGGCGATGCGCAGATGGGAATTTATCTCATCTTGTTTTTGATTTGCATGTTGGTGCTGCTGGTGGAATCGCACATTGCGGACAGAGAGGAGCAATGGTCGCGCGAGCATGTGCGGTTTGGCGGCGGTTTGCGCTGGAGGGCCACCCTGGCCGGGTTTGGCGTGGCGGCCATCGCGCTATTTGGCGCGTTTGAGGTGCCTCAGCTCATGCAGTCGCCATCGGCCCAGGATTTTTTTGCCCAGGCCAACGTGCCATACAGCGAGACATTGGCGCGGTTCAACCGCCTGTTTAGCAACCTAAAGAATTACAACCTGCGCCCCATTGACAACTATCTTTCCAGCGTCACGCTGGGTGGGCCGCGCACGCTCTCGGATGAGTTGGCGATGACGGTCATTGCGCCGACGGGCTACCGCTATTATTGGCGGGCCGCCAGCTATGACACGTATGATGGCGCAAACTGGACCAACGCGCCAAAACAGCAGGTGGAACTCAAAGCGGGGGATGGGCTGCCTTCGCAGGCGCAATATGTCAGGCGGCGCGATGTGCAAATTCAGGTGGCCTTGCAGCGCGGCACGGACGCCGTGTATTCGCCCTCTGTGCCTAAAAAAGCCGAGGTTCCATCCCAGGGGTTGACCGAAAACGCGGGGACGGAATTGGTGCAGCTAAAAGTGCCCGCGCCGTTGCTGCCCGGAAATAAATTTGCGGCCACCGGCTCGGTCAGCATTGCCAGCGCCGAGGATTTGAAGACTTCGCGCTCGGCATACCCAGCGTGGATTACCCGCCAGTATTTGCAAGTGCCCGCCGCCGTGCCGCAGCGGGTGCGGTTGCTGGCCCGCAACGTGGCCGCGCAGTTCAACACGCCGTATGAGCGCGCCAAAGCCATCGAAGCCTATTTGCGCCAAAATATCATTTACGATGAAACGCTGGAGGCGCCGCCGCCCAACGTGGAGGCCAGCGATTACATTTTGTATACCACCCATCGCGCGTATTGCACATATTACGCCACCGCGATGGTGATGATGTTGCGCTCGCTCGGCGTGCCATCGCGCATTGCCACAGGGTATGCCGTTGGCGACATGGATTTGGTCGCACCAGATTCGCCCACCGCCGATTACACCGTGCGCATTCGAGACAGCCATGTGTGGGTTGAAGTGTGGTTCCCGGAATACGGCTGGGTGGAGTTTGAGCCAACCGCCGCGCAGCCAGAGGTGGATCGGACGGCGCTGGCCGCGATTGCCAACCCGCCCACGCCCGTTCCGCTGCCCACCACCGACCCCGCCGAACTGGAACGCCAACTGCAAGAACGGGAAAACCGCGCAGATTTGGAACCACCAGACACAACACGCAGCAGTGACCTAAGCGTTCAATTGATGAATTTTTGGAACAGCATCAAAAATGTGTTGCCGTTTGTTTTGTTGTTTGGGCTGATTGGCGGCCTGGTTGTGTTTGGCTTGCGCTTTGCCGAGGGCGCCGGTTTTGCAAAGCTGCCCCCGGTTCAAAAAGCGTATGGCATGTTGAGCCGCTGGGCAAGCTGGATGGGCATTGGCGAGAACGTGACGCCCTACGAGCAGGCCGAGAAACTGGCCCAGCGCGCGCCTCGCGCAAAAGATGGCGCTCAGACCATCACACAGGCGTATGTGCAAGAGCGGTTTGGCCGCCAGCAAAGAGACAGCGCGAACGATTCAATTGAAATGAACTACGCCTGGCAGGCCGCCCGCAAAGAATTGCGCAAAGCCTTTATCAGCGCCCGGCTTGGGCTGCTGAAATTTGCCAGAAGAAAATAGAAATCGCAGTTTGCGTCCTTAAAAGGCGGCAGCTAATGAATTTTTTAACCGCTTGCATTTCTGGCAAATCTGGCTAACATTAACGGCTCTTTAAGAGCCATGACACTCACTTCACCTTACGAATACATCTTCCGCATTCTGGCCTCGCTGATAGCGGGCTCCATCATTGGTGTTGAGCGCGAAAGCCACGGGCGCGCTGCCGGGTTGCGCACCACCATTTTGGTGTGCCTGGCCGCTTGTCTGGCCATGCTGATCTCCGAGAGCGTGTTTATCATCGTCGCCGGTGATGGCAGCTCTGCCACCCGCCCCGACCCCATGCGCCTGTCTGCGGGCGTTCTTTCTGGGATGGGTTTTCTGGGCGCAGGCGCAATCATCCGCAACGGCATTCGCGTAAATGGCCTGACCACCGCCGCCACGCTTTGGTATGTGACCATGCTGGGGCTGGCTTTTGGCAGCGGGCTATACCTTGTTGGCGCGCTGGGGCTGCTGAGCGCGCTGATTATTTTGATTGTTTTGCCGCGATTGGAGAGCCGGGTTAAAAACGACTGGTACGCCACCGTCACCGTCATCGCGGGCATTGATGGCGCAAGCGACGAAGTTTTGCACCGCGCGATGGAAGTTCAAGGTGTAAAAATAAAGCGCGTGGAGTTGGATTACAACATCGCCAAAGGCAAAAAGATTTTGCGCTGTGAGCTAAAGTTCAAGCGCGAAGAAGATTACACCAACCTCTCGGAAAGGGTGGTGCGCTCTGTCATGAACTGCGATGGTGTTCTGCGCGTGGCGTGGGCCTAAAGAAGTGAGAAGGGGAAGTGAGAAAAGTGAAACTTCACCCTTCTAAGGCAGCCACGCAGGCAAAGTGGCGTCTTGCGCAATGCGGCGTTGCGCAGAGCCATCGGCTTTTGCCAGCCACACCTCTGGCCGCGCGTCGGGCGTAAGCAGGTTGATGCGCACCGCCGCGATCCACTGCCCATCGGGGCTCCAAGCCAGCCCGCCAAAGCTAAACTCGGCCTCGCGCGTGATCTGGCGGGCGCGGGTTCCATCTGCCTGCGCCACCCAAATTTGCGGGCCAATGGGGCCAAACGAGCCAGTGGGCACGGGCGCAGCGCGGTCTTGCCGAGAGAAAGCCACCGCATTGCCCAGCGGCGACCAACTGGCAGAAATATCGGCTGAGGTTGAGAGCGTGATAAACGGCGTGATCACCCCGCGGGCAAGGTCCGCCCGAAAAAGCTGGCTGTAATCGCCCATCTCACCAGAAATAAGGTCTGGAAAAATAAGCTGAGCGCCATCCGGTGACCACTCGCCCGTATCTCCCAACAAACTGGGCAGGGTTTGCTGCGCCCCGGTCTGCGTATCCACAATCACAATGACACTGGCGACGGAATCGTAAAACGCGAGGGCGTTGCCAGCGGGCGCAAAACGAGGCAATGCGCCCAGTTGCTGGCTGTCTCCACTCAGCGGGGCAAGCTCTTTCGTGTTCACATCATATTGCCAGATGCGGGCCGCGCCGGGTGTGCGCCCCACCGTCCCCGTGATCATCGAGCGGCGCTCAAACGCCATTCGGCTGCCATCTGCCGACCAGGTGGGGTATTGGCACGCTTGGTCATCGCAAGTCACAATGCGCTGCTGCCCGCCGCCAGCGGTGTTCATCAGCCAAATATCGCGAATGCCATCTGCGTTGCGTGTGACGCTGTACGCGATTTTGTTTCCATCTGGGCTGATGGCGAAATCGAACACGCCAAAGGCCTCGGAGGTGAGCTGGCGGATGGAGGAGCCATCGGGATTGGCCGCAAAAAGATTGGGCGTTCCGCTGGCCGGGGCCAAATACAAAACCTGCGGGCTGCGCGTGCGAAAAGCCAGCGAAAAATCGCGCAGTTGAACCCGCCCGCGCTGGCTTTTTGCGCCCGCCTTTAGCGTGACTGTGTACTGTGTATTGGGCAAGAGCGGCGCGGCCAGGTCAACAAACACCGCGCGGCCAACCGCGCGCAAAGTGGCGCTCAGCGGCGGCTCAATGCGCAGGCGTGATTCAATCTCGGCGGGGTTCATCGCCTCGCTAAAAGTGAAGGAGAGCGCGGGGCGCGCAGACACATCATTTGACCCAGAGGCGGGCGTGGCCGAGATCACTTGCGCGCCAAGCTGGTCGCCGCGCGCCATGATGATCGCCAGCGCCATCAGCAGGCAGGCAATGGCCGCCCACGCCACCCGATCCAGCCTGGTGCGCATCATGCGGGCAGACCGGGCAAAAGATATTGGCCGTTGCCATACAAAAGCGGGCGGCCATCTGGGTGCTGCACCGCCGCCGCCACAACCTGACCAATAAATAATGTGTGGTCGCCCTCGTCGTGCCGGTTGACCACGCGGCAATCGAGGTAGGCGATGGCATCATCCAGCACGGGCGCGCCGGTGAGCGCCACGTGGTGCGCCAGCCCGGCAAAACGATCCTCGTTGTTCATCCGCCCGGCAAACCGGTCGGAGATGTTTTTCATTTGCTCGGACAAAATGTTGACGCAAAAAATGCCGCTGGCGGTTATCAGCGCATGGGTGCGGGTGTGCCGGTTGATGGATGCAAAAGCCATGGGCGGCTCCATCGAGAGCGAGGAAAAAGCCGTCACGGTAAGCCCATGAATCACGGTGTCATGTTGGGTGGTTACCACGTTTACCGTGCTTGTCCAGCGGCGCATCACGCTCTTAAAAATGTCGGGTGTCATCATCATAGAGGGTGGATTCTAAATCTCCCGGATTTTGGAATAGGCAGATTGCGCTGGTTTTCATGCGCCAGTCAGATTTTGAGTATGATTAGCGCCTCAAAGTCATCCGCATGAATACGGAAACGTCGCCCTCTGGCGCAAGCGCCTCTCCTCTCCCCGCGAAAAACGCAGCTTCTGGCGAGCGGTTGCGCATGGCAATTATTCTGGCGCTGGCGCTGGTGCATGGCCTGCTGTATGTTTTTCTTGTGCCGCCCTGGCAGCATTACGATGAGCCGGCGCATTTTGAGTATGTGTGGCTAAAGGGGCATGGCAAAGAGCTTACCTGGGAGGGCGATCAGGGTTTTCGCAAAACGGTTCTGCGCTCCATGATCGCCAACGATTTTTATCGCGGGTCGCAGCCGCCAAACCCCAATGCGCCGGGGCTTGTTTTTTTGGGGTTTTCGCAAAACACAGACCGCAAGTTGTATTACCAGGCCGCCGGGGTGGTGGCGCGGGCGTTGGATGACAAACCAATTGAGATGCAGTTGCGCGGGGTGAGGTTGTTTTCGTTGCTGCTTTACCTGCTCACCATCGCCGCCGCCTATGCCGCCACAAGAGCCATCACCCAGCCGGGCAGCGCGCTGAGATGGATGACCCCCGCAATGCTGGCCCTGCTGCCCGGGTTTACCGATTTGATGACGGCGGTGACCGATGATGTCATTGGCATTTTTACCTTCACGGTGTTTTTGTGGGCGGCTTCGCTGCTCATCACCCGCGGGCTGAGCGGGCGGCGGCTGGCGTTTGCGCTGTTTGCCACCGCGCTGGCTGTTTTTGCAAAAATCATCGGGGCTATCACCGTGCCGCTGCTGCTGGTGGCGCTGGTTTTTGCGGCGTGCCGCGCCCGCTGGCGCTGGGTTCCTTGGGCGGTTTTGGGGATGGGGTGTGTGGCGGCATTTGTCATCACGTTCCGCTGGGGCGATGTGGCGTTGTGGCTGCGCGAGACCAATCAAACCGCAAACACGCAATGCGCCGCCCCAGATTGCGCGGCGGTCATTGGGCAAAACGCATTTCGCATCACTGGGCTGCCCGGCGAGCCGCCCCCGGATGTGATGCAATTGCTGCCCGGCAATTTGGCAAGCCCCGCTGGCAGCCGGGTGTATACGCTGGGCGCGTGGATGTGGGCCTGCCCCGGCGACGTGGGCAGTTGCCCCGCCGACCCGGCCCAGAAGTTTGAGGCCGATGCGCCAGCCATCCGCGAATCTGCGACCGAAAAAATTATCAACACCGAGCTGGCAATTTCATCGCAGCCGCAGTTTTATGCGTTCACGTTTACCCTGCCCGCAAAGACCGCCGCATACACGCTTAAGCTGGCCCCGCTAAACAAAATGACCGGCCGCGCCATCACCTTTTTTTATGATGGGGTTGTGCTGGCAGAAGGCGTTTACCCCGCGGCCAACCCGCCCGTGTTTGATGACGCCTCGGCCAGCGAAGGCGCGTGGGATGGGCGGCGGTTTGCCAATTTGGTGCGCAACGCCTCCGCCGAGTCAACGTGGCCTACCATTCGCCACACCATCAACACACCGGGCACACGATACGGGTCATACAATCCGCCCAGAGCCATTCTTTGGTCGTTGCTAGACCCGCGCGGGAGCTGGTATTACGCGCTCACGCTGGAGCAAATCCTAAAGACATTTTGGGCAAAATTTGGCTGGGGGCATGTGCCGCTGCTTTGGGAGTGGGTGTATCCGCTGCTGGCGGTTTTCACCGGGCTGGGGCTGGTGGGCGGCGTGTTTGCTGCGGCGCGGGCGGCCAAAAAATCGGGCGGCGTTCTGGCGCTGATGGGTCTTGCCTTTGTTGTGATGTGGGCGCTGGCCATTACGCGCGGCGCGTATATTTCGCTGGCGGTCAACCCATGGATTCCGGTGGCGCGATATGGCCTTCCGGTCATTCTGCCCACCGTGTTGCTTCTCACGGCGGGCTGGCGCGAATGGGCGCGTTTGCCGCTTTCTCTATTTGCCCGCTTTCGCGCGCAAAACCCCAGCATTAAATACCTGATTTTTTTCGGTCTTTTCCTGGCGCTGGCAGTGGCCGGATTGGTCAGTGTGGTAACGTTTTATGCGAGGTGACCCGCGTCGCCACCGCACAGCGCGGAGGGCATCGCACGCTTTGGGAATTATCGGGGCATTGTGTAAATTCCGGCGCGCGGGCAAATAATTGTTCATGCAACAACAAAAAAAATATACAACGAAAATCGCAAAACTTGTAACCTGCGCCGGTCTTGTCATTGGCGCGCTGGCCTCTGTCCTGCCTGCTCCGGTCGCGTTGGCTTCTTCGGCAAACGCGCCAACCGGGCCATACATCGTGAACTTGCCCATCATCACGCAAATATCCAATCAAGAAAGTGTTTTTGGCGTTCAGATGGATCCTGTCAGCGAGGTTAATGGGCTGAGCCAATTGGCGGCTGTGCAGACCACCTGGACCCGGCGCAATGGCTTGCTCTGGTCTAGCGTGGAGCCAACCGAAGGGGCGCGCAACTGGAGCGCCATCGCCGGGCTGGAGCAAGAGTTGATCGCGGCCTCGCAAAAGGGTGTGCGGGTTGTTTTGATTGTGCGCAGCACGCCAACCTGGGCGCGTTTGGTGTCCGACTCCTCGTGTGGCCCCATCCGTGCGGACAAATATGCCGCGTTTGGCGCGTTTATGCGCGATGTGGTGGCGCGGTATAGCGTTGCGCCATACAATGTTAAAAATTGGGAAATTTGGAATGAGCAGGATATTGCCGTGAAACATGCGGGCAACGGCGGCGATGACGAGTATGGCTGCTGGGGCGACCCCACCGACGCCTATTTTGGCGGTGGCGCGTATGGCGAAATGCTCAAGGTGGTTGCGCCGCAGATGAAGAGCGCCGATGCCCAGGCGCAGGTGTTGGTGGGCGGGTTGTTGCTAGACTGCGACCCCATCAACCCCCCAACGGGAAAGGATTGCTCGCCCGCCAAGTTTTTTGAAGGCATTTTGCGCAGCGGCGCGGGTTCTGCATTTGATGGCGTGGCTTTTCATGCCTACGACTATTACAGTTACTCGCTGGGGAAATACAGCAACTCAAACTGGCATAGCGCATGGAACACCACCGGCCCGGTTCTCATCGCCAAAGAGCGTTTTCTAAAGCAGATTTTGGCCGCGTATAACGTGACCGGCAAATATCTGATGAATACCGAATCGGCATTGTTGTGCTTTGGCTGCAACGATGCGGCTGGCAATGGCGACACTTTCCGCGCCACAAAAGCATCGTATCTTGTTCAAGCCAACGCGGCGGCCATGGCCGAAGGGCTAAAAGTGAATGTTTGGTACAACGTGCATGGGTGGTTTTACTCCGGGTTGTTTGATCCGGGGCTTGTGCAGGGCTACACCTTCCGCGCGTTTAATTTTGAGCGCCAGCTTCTTCGGAACAGCCCGCTCAGCCGGTCTGTCACGGAATACCCAAATGTGATGGGGTACGAATTTAACCGCGGGGATATGCGCGTGTGGGTGCTTTGGAGCGCCACAACTGCCTCACAAGCCATCACCTTGCCTGCCATGCCCGGCGCGGTTTACGATACGTTTGGCGCATCGCAAACGGCATCAACCGCCCTCACCGTGGATCAATTGCCGGTGTATGTGGTTTGGAATCCGTAGGGAATGTTGAATGCCGAAGTCAGAAGCCGGAGTGCAGAATTGACGCTAAAATTAGGTTTAATTCTGCATTCAGCATTCTGACTTCAGCATTTATAAAACTGCCATGACGCATTCATTACCCGATGTTCACATCACCCTGCCAGATTGGGCGGCAGAAGAATTAAGCAAGCTGCCTTCGCATATCCCAGCATTGGAAGACCGGATGAGAACGGTCATTCGCTTTTCGCGCTTGAACTTTGAGCGCGGCACGGGCGGCCCGTTTGCCGCTGGTGTGTTTGAGCGCGACACGGGCAAGCTGGTGGTGATTGGCGTCAACCGCGTCACGCCGCTGGGCTGCTCGTCGGCGCACGCCGAGGTGGTGACCCTCTCGGTGGCGCAGCAAATGTTGGGCACATGGGATTTGGGCGGGCCGGGCATGCCAGCGTATCAATTGGTGGTGAACTGGCGGCCTTGCGCCATGTGCTACGGCGCGGTGATCTGGTCGGGCATTCGCTCGCTGGTCATTGCGGGCAGCGGCGAGGACGTGGAGCGCGTGACTGGCTTTGACGAAGGCCCCATGCCCGCCGATTGGATTGGTGAGCTGACCAAGCGCGGCATCACTGTGCAAGACGGGTTGCTGCGCGAGGAAGCCATGACCGTGTTCCGCGCCTTCCGAGACAGCGGCGCGGTGGTTTACAACGCGCGGAAAGGTTAGCAGAAGGGTTGCACCATGAGCGCTCGGAGCAGTTCAACCGCTCCGAGCGCTGGAAATCTTCCACCTCACGCAAACACAATACCCATCGCCAGCGGGCCAAAGTGCGCCCCAATCACGGGCGTGACTTCAATCACAAATTGCTGGCTCTCCGGGACCACATCGGCAAACGCGGTTTGGATGCACTGGATGTCGGCTTGGATGCCCTCGCCGCGCGTGTAAAGCACCGCCAGCCGCGAAAGCTGCGCGGGCAAATGGGCGCGGCCTGTTTGGATGAGCGCGTCAATCAGATGCTTGCGGCTGCGGGCGCGGGCTATTTGATGCACCACGCCCTCTTTTAACTCCACCAGCAAGCGCAGTTGCAACATTTCGCCAATCCCGCCAATCAGCGCGTTGATGCGGCCCCCTTTGCGCAAATATCTCAGCGTGTCTGCGGCGGCGTAGGTGCGTGTTTGCTCTTTTTGCGATTGGATTCGCGCCAGAATTTGATCTGCCGGGCGGCCATCTGCCGCCATGTGCGCGGCTGTTAGGGCCAGCCACCCGCAGCCAATGGAGACCAGGCCCGAATCCACCACGTGAACCTTCACCCCCTCGGCGGCCATCTCCGCCGCCGCGATATCTGCCGAGGCGCACACGCCGCTGAGTTTGCGGGCGATGTGCACCGAGATGATCTCGGTTGCGCCCTGTTCGGCTGCGGCGCGATATTGCTCCAAAAAAGTTTCGGGCGAGGTGGCCGCCGTGCGCGGAAACGCCTTGAACGTGGGCAAGCCAGTGTAAAAATCGGCGCGGGTGATGTCTATCTGATCGCGATACGTCACGCCATCCACTTCCACCAGCATGGGCACAACGCTAATGCACATCGCCCGCGCAATTTCGGCGGGCAGGTCGCCGGTTGAATCCGCCACAACTTTTATCATGGGGGCGCATGATACTGGAAATGTTCCAAATGTGTGGGATGTAAATGAGACGGAAGACGGAGGACGGTCTGTTTCCCGTCTTCCGTCTCCCGTCCCCGTCTTTACCGCGCCAGCATTGGCAAGAACAAGCGGTTTGTATTTGATATATCTGTGAGCGTGAACGGCGCGGCGTTGGACGCGCCACCGCCCGGCGCTGGATTTTGCACAATGACCTGCACGGCGCGGGGCATATCCAAAAGCGCGGCGGGCACAACCGCGCTCAGTTGCCCGCTGCTGTTAAACGTCGTCGCCAGCGAGATTCCATCCCACAAAACAACCGCGCCCGCCACAAACTGGCTGCCTTGCACCACCAGCGTGAACCCGGCCCCCGGCGCGGGCGCGCTGTTTGGCAAAAGCGCGGTGATGAGCGGCGCGGGGTTGTTCACCGCAAATGGCAACGCGCCAGAGGGCGCATCGGGGATAGATGCATCGCGCGTTTGCACATTCACCATGCCCGCCGCGCTCAGCCGGGCCGCGCTCACGCTGGCGCTCAGCCGCGTGGCGCTGATAAACGCGGTGGGCAACGCGGAGCCATTCCACAACGCCACCGTGCCGGTGGTGAAGTTTGTGCCGGTTAAAACAAGCGTGAGCGCGCCAGCGCCAGCCGCCGCGCTTGCAGGTTCCATCTGCACAAGTTGCGGTGGCGTGCCCAGCGCGGTTTGCGCCCATGTGTTTGGTTTGGCCGATTGCCCCGCGAACGGCCAAACAAATTGGTCGCCCGCCGTGTTCACCGCAGATTGTGCAAACAGCAAACCCACCGAGTGACCCGCGCCGCCCAACGCGCTGAGCGGGATTTGCAGCTCGGCTTGCCACGCGCTTGCGCCCGCGCTCACTTGCGCCGCGTAGGCGGTGAGCGCGGGGCTGGCATACCCGCCGCTTCCGTTGCCCGTCCCGCTAATCTTCGCGCCGTCCTCGCCCACCATCAGCATCAAATCGCTGGGTTGAGCCAGCGGGTCGCGGCTGTTATTCACGTCCACAAACACGCCAGCGCGTCCAATTTGCGCGTCGCTGCCCCGCGCCAAACCGCTCAGGCACACCCACATGGCGGTGCTTGTGCGCAAAATCGCCGCGCTGGCCTGCGCGCCACCGGCATACGGCGCAAGCTGGATGCGACCCCCGTTGGCGTACGCGCTGTCATCGCACACGCCATCCAAAGTTGGGCTTGCCAGAGCTGGCGCGGCC